>Ga0102588_1000768_pt1 | contig 30475 bp, 25 predicted proteins | sample AraplaMF_Col_mMS_FD_76854 | JGI IMG/M metagenome (GOLD analysis project Ga0102588, IMG submission 76854) | Arabidopsis root microbial communities from the University of North Carolina, USA - plate scrape MF_Col_mMS (SPADES assembly) (version 2) | ecosystem: Host-associated > Plants > Roots >...
CATGCGAAGTATCGTTGTCGGAGGCCAGGGCGGAACTCGAACGAATTCTGTCCGATCCCAGATTCCATGCTACGGAACGGCAACGGGCCATTCTGAGGTATCTTGCGGAACGGCGCTTCGCCGGCTGCGAGGAGGGGGTCAAGGCCTATTCCATCGCACTTGATGTCCTCGGGCGAGCGAGCAATTTCGATGCATCGAACGATCCGATCGTGCGCATCGAGGTGAGCCGGCTGCGTTCGTCGGTCGAGAACTATTACGAAGCCTTCGGTGCCGAGCAGGGTGTGACGATCCACATTCCCAAGGGTACTTATGTGACCCTTTTCCCTCGGTCGCACGTGCCTTACGAGCGTGACGAAGAAGAGGTGGCGCTGGAAAGCGATCTGCCCGAGACGCCTGATGATGTTCCTGTTTGCCTGGCTGTGGAAGGCCCCGTTGCCGTTTTACCTTCTCGCCGGCCCCTGATGATCCATACGGGGATGGCGCTGCTGCTCTGCGCGGCGATCGCTGCCGGCGTCGTTATCTATGCGTCAAAGCCGTCCCTGACAGTCCGCCCGTCGGTCGCTCTTTCCATGGATGCGGTTGACACCAGGATGCAAGGCGAGGCCAGCCAGACGCGTGACATGCTGTTGACAGCGCTGACGCAATTCCAGACGCTGACAGTGGCGAAGGCCGGTTATGCCGGTGCGCGAGCCCAGAAGGCTGCAGGACGGGCCTATGAAATCGACATGAAATATTACGGCGACGTCGATTTCAGGAGCGTCTGGTGGCAGATCGTCGACAGCCAGTCCGACGACCTCCTGAAATCGGGGCTCGAAACGATTGCCATTGACGGAAAGAGCCCGGCAGCGACCCGCCAGGAGATCGTCGATGTTCTTGCGCGCCGCTTTGCAGCGACGCGGGGGGTGATCAACAATATCGAAACGCATGACAGCAGCGCAGAGTCGATCGGTAACGCCTGCGTTCTGCGTGCAGAATATCAGCTCGATGACGGCAGTTCGGACAATATGGCCGCGGTGCGCTCCTGCCTCGAACGGACGCTTGCCGCCGATCCGAGCAATTCCGATGCTGAGGCGTTGCTTGCGCGCGTCCTTATCGCGCCGGAGGCCGCGGCCGGAGATGCTGTCGTGCGCGACCGTGCTCTCGGTCTGGCGAACCGCGCGGTTTCGATCGCCCCCATGTCGGATCGCGCCTATGTGGCGCTGATGATGGCGCAGTTCGCCGACGGACGCATCGATGCAGCGCTGCAGGCCGGAAACCGGGCGATCTCGCTCAACCCGAGCAATCCGGATGCTGTGGCAAAGCTCGCTTCCGTACTGTTTTCAGCCGGTTACTTCGACGCTGGTGTTGCTATGGCGCAAGATGCCGGCCGTGCCGTCGATATTGTGCCGCGCGACGCCATGCTCGTTCTTGCTCTCGATGCCTATCGCCGCGGCGACTGGTCGGAGGCCTCACTGCTTGCCGAGCAGGTGAACTGCACGGATTTCGTCGTGCGCGCCTTGCGCGCTGCCGCACTCGGTCAGCTCGGTTCCGATCAAGCCAAGGCGCGACTTGCCGATGTGCGGGGCAGGGATCCGGATTTCGAACGGACCCTGCGGCGGAAGCTGGAAGCAAAACGCCTCCAGCCGCTGCTTTCGGCTGAGATCGAGGCAGGTCTCGCCAAGGCTGGAGCGGTGTTTGCGTTCAATGATGTTACGAGCGCCCTCGACCCGTAAATCGGGTTGCGTTTGCGGTAACGTACTTGTTTGACCTCGGCTTTCTGCAAAGCTCGACTTCGGCGGCCAGTTCCGTGGCGGCGGTGGCTTCAGCGCGCATGACTTCAGCGGTGCCCGCATGGGCGGTTTCCATGGTGGGGGCGGAGCGGGGTTCCGTCGGCGATACGCTCGTTTGCGGTCACATTTACGCTGCGGTTTACCGTAACGTACTTCCGCTTGGAGCCGCAGATGTATCCTATTGCGACAGGGCGGATGAAATTTTGTGGGTGAGCAGAGGGATTGTTGATGCGAACCACCATGCTGCTTTCCGCGCCACTCTGGCCGCTCCGGTCATGTCTCAAGCTGCCGACATTGTTCCCGTTCTCGCTCCACAGCCGCAGCGGCGCTGATCTCGACTGGGATGTGACGGCGGGTATCGGCTACAAATGGAACGGGCCGGTTACCGTGCCCTCGGCGTGAACTACAGCGACGACACCTTGACCAACGACATCGTCGAGCATGGTTCGATCCTGGGTGTGGTCTTCCATTTCTAAGATTGCGCAAGGGTGTTCGTGGCAACTTCGCGAGCGCTTTGTCACTACTCGAAGGCGAAGATCTTTTTCCAGTCGTTTTTCATGTCGACGACCAGCCAGTTCCGGCGTTCGGCTTCGTTCATGGCTTTATCCAGCTTTCCGAAGGCCGAATCCCGATCATAGGCGTATTCGCGATCGGTATCCGTGTGATGGACAAGCATGGCGAAGCCGGGGCCTTTGCCCGATGTCGTCCAGCGCATCATTTCGTAATCGCCATCCGAATTGCCGGCCACGAAGATCGGCCGCTGGCCGATGAACTTGTTGATGCCGACGGGCTTGCCGGGACCGTCGTCGATGAAATCGATCTTCGGCAGGCGTTTCAAAACCGGCACATCGCCGACGAGATCATATTGGGTGGCAATCGTGCTGCCGACCACCTGCTCGGGCGGGATGCCGTAAAGCTGTTCCGTCACCGGACGCATGAACTCCACGCCGCCGCCCGAGACGATAAAGGTCCGGAAATCGTTGGCGCGCAGATAGTCCAGCAGTTCACGCATCGGCAGATAGGTCATGTCGGTATAGGGCTTGCCGGTCTTCGGGTGTCTTGATGCCGCAAACCAGTCGGTGACGATCTTGCTGAATTCATCTGACGTCATGTTGGCATGCGTCGCCATTACGAGGTCTACCATGCCCTTTTCACCGCCTCTCGCGACGCCTTTCAGATCGCCGCCGAGGATGCTCTTGAAGGGTTCCCTGGTCTTCCATTCGGGATGCTGCGGCGCGAGCGCCTTGACCCGGTCGAGCATGAAGCCAAGCTGTACGTAATAGGGCTGCTCGGACCACAGCGTGCCGTCATTGTCGAAGACGGCGATGCGCTTTGCGGGCGCGACATAGCCTTCTCCGCCTTCGGTGACGGTTGCCTTGACGAAATCCATGATGCGGGTTTTGGCAGGCGTATCGTTCCACGAAGGCAGCGGTTCCTGCGCGAGGACAGGGCTCCATGACGCTGCAATCAGTAGGACGAGTGCAACGAAGAGGGAGGCAAGGCTGGCGTCAACGACTTGCGCGGACCTGCTCATGGGCATTCTCCTGCGACATGGGCTTCTGGGATGCGGGCTCCTGGGATGCGGGTGCTCTTTTGATGCAGCGGAAACCGAGATGGCTTGTCGAGGTATCCTCCGGCTCGGCATGGCGAGCGGCCGGGCGATAGCGGCGGCAGTAATTCGGTGCACAAAGATGCGAACCGCCCTTCAGCACACGGCGCGGAATACGGATATTGGGCTGGTGCGGATCGTAGCTCGCCTCCACGCCTCCGCCGCGCGGATTGTTCGGAATGCAGCAGGCTTTTGCCGATGGTTCGGGATGGCGATCGGACCAGTAGTCCGCGGTCCATTCCCAGACATTGCCGATCATGTCGTAAAGGCCATAGCCGTTCGGCGGAAAGCTGCGAACGGGCGAGGTCCGTTCGTGGCCCTTCGGCTTCGTGGACTTCACCGGGAAGGTTCCCTGCCATGTATTGGCCATGGGAATGCCGCCCGGCATCAGTTCGTCACCCCAGGCAAATTCCGCATCGTCGAGGCCGCCACGCGCAGCGAGTTCCCACTCCGCTTCCGTGGGTAGTTCGAGCCCCGCCCAATCCGCATAGGCCTTCGCATCGCACCAGGCCACATGCACGACAGGATGGTCGAGTTTGCCGCGCAGGTCGCTGATGCCGCCGAGCGGCCGATGCCAGTTCGCGCCGAATTTGAACGTCCACCATTGCGTGATATCAGGCCCGCTGACGGTCTTCGGTTGGAAGAAGAGCAGCGATCCCGCACGTAACATCTCGGGTTTGGCGCCTGGGTAATCCTTGGCGTCGGGAGTCTTTTCGGCGAAGGTGACATAACCGGTCGCCTTGACGAATTCCGTGAACCTGCGGTTCGTGACTGGGATCTCATCGATCCAGAAACCATCGACCTTCACGGGATGGGCGGGCGCTTCCTCCGGATAGTGATCGTTCGATCCCATAGTGAAGGTTCGTCCGGGAATCCAGACCATGCCTTCGGGTGCCGCGTTCGAGGCATGTGCGTCGCCGAATGCCAGTGCCATCTTCACCTCCGGAGTATGAGCTGGAAGCTTCGCGCGTAAGCGCAGGGGGCGGAAGTACGTTACCGTAAACGCGTTCGCGTGTGAGGTAAGGGTCGGCGTAAATTTACGGTAACGTACTTGTTTGTCGGGTCGCGTCTATGTTCTCCCGTACCTCACAGGTATCGGAGGGGCATGATGGGCTGCAATCAGATTTGCGTCTCGTCTGCTGGCGCTTTTGCCGTGGCTCTTCGGTGTTCCGCGTAGGCGTGACCTCCTGTTTCCGAAATAGCGGCCGGATGGGTGCTGTCAGACAATTTGTCTTCCGTCGGCCGCGACCGGATTGAGCGGCGGCAGTGCCGATCGTTTTTTCTCGTCGATCACACCTCGCTCGGCAACGGCTCTTGCGATTGCGGCCCTGTCGATGTCGGTTCCGGCTGAGCCCCAAAAAGTTTACGTTCCAGGAGATCGATCTGCTGCTTGAGCGCGGAGGAACCTTCCTTTGCCAGCCAATCGGCGATGGTTCGATATCCGAGCGCGGAGGCCCAGGACTGAAGGGCCGCATAGACTACGGTTTCGTTGCCGGCCTTGATGGTCCGCGTCAAGTTACGAAGCCGGTAGGAACGGGAATTGTGTCTGAGATCTCGACGTTTCGAGCGCCATGCTGCATAGCGGGGTACGAGCCAGCGAATAACGAGAACGGCAGCCGCCAGTGCGACGGCAATTGCAGCAATGAGCCAGATGCTGGCCGAGGGCAATGACCGGTTCTGTTCCTCCGAAAGCCCGGCAGACCTTCGACCAGCAGGTGGCCATTGGCGAGGAGCCCGAGCAGCAGGCGCTCGACCATCGTCTCCTGACCGATGATCGATTGGCCGATGCGCTTGCCGAAATCGAGAATATCGTCACGTGCCGTCATTGTGCGCTCCGTGGGAATTCGAATTGCAGGCGCGATAGTATTCGCCGCGCCTGCGATCTTTCGCCAAGTGGCGCTATCTGGCTCCACCAGGGTTTTGTTCGAGCGATCGCATCAGCGACTCGATCATCTGGTCGACGCTGAAGCTTGCCGAGCGCTGGCTAGGCGGGAATTCGCGGAAAGTCTGGAGGAATGGCGCTACCCGCCAGACGCCGTACTGGATGAGGTAGGCGTTCTTGGCCAGCCAGTCGTAATACTGGTCGGAGACGACATCCGCCCGTTCGTACGGGTCCATTCTGAGATTGAAGACCTTCGGTACGCGCAGGCAGACGAAGGGGTTGGCCCATACCACGAAGCCGCCTGGCTCCCGCTGTTCGCAGAAGACGATTTTCCAGTCGTTGTAGCGATAGGCGATGAGCTGTCCGTCGTCGTTGAAGTAATAGAAGTCGTGGCGGTCCGATTTCTGCTCCTGACCCGTCAGATACGGCAGCTGGTTATAGCCATCGAGATGGACCTTGAACTGGTTGCCGCCGATCGTCGTGCCTTTCACGAGCTTGTCCTTCATGTCGGGATCACCGGCTGCCGCAAGCAGCGTCGGAAACCAGTCCAGGCCGGACATCATCTGGTTGGAAACCTCCCCCGGCTTGATGTGTCCCGGCCAGCGGACCAGGGCGGGTACGCGGAACGCGCCCTCCCAGTTGGTATCCTTCTCGCTGCGGAACGCCGTGGTGGCGGCATCCGGCCAGGACCATTGGTTCGGCCCGTTGTCGGTCGTGTAGACCACGATCGTGTTGTCGGCGATGCCGAGATCGTCGAGGGCTTTCAGCAGCTTGCCGACATCGCCGTCATGTTCGACCATGCCATCCGCATATTCATTGCCGGGCATGCCGCTCTGGCCCTGCATCGACGCACGTACATGCGTGAAGGCATGCATGCGGGTGGTGTTCATCCAGGTAAAGAAGGGCTTGCCCGCCTTGGCCTGCCTGTCCATGAAATCGATCGCCGCTGCGGTCGTCTCGTCGTCGATGGTTTCCATGCGCTTCGTGTTGAGCGCACCGGTATCCTCGATCTTGCCGTCGGCTGTCGCCTTCAGCACGCCGCGCGGCGCGTTGGTGCGCACGAATTCCTGATCGTCTTTCGGATAATAGGGACGCTCCGGCTCCTCTTCGGCATTCAGGTGATAGAGGTTTCCGTAGAACTCGTCGAAGCCGTGCTTGATCGGCAGGAATTCGTCACGGTCGCCGAGATGGTTCTTGCCGAACTGGCCCGTCGAATAACCAAGCGGCTTAAGCGCCTGGGCGATCGTGATATCGCGCGACTGCAGGCCGACTGTCGCGCCGGGAATGCCGACCTTGCAAAGCCCGGTGCGCAGGCAGACCTGGCCGGTGATGAAAGTGGAGCGCCCCGCCGTGCAACTGTTCTCGGCATAATAATCCGTGAACATCAAGCCTTCCCTGGCGATACGGTCGATGTTGGGCGTGCGATAGCCCATGACCCCGAAGGAATAGGCGCTGATATTGGTCTGGCCGATGTCGTCGCCGAAAATGACGAGGATGTTCGGCCTGTCGGGTGTTGCGGGAGAAGCTGGCGCTGCCGGCGTGGCAGGGGCTGCCTCTTGTCCGTGGGCCATTGAAACGAATGGTGCTGCGACGAGGCTCATCGCAACTGCTGCTGTTGCCGAAAGAAGTCTCCTGGAGAAGCTCATGGTCATCACGTCTTCCCCGTCGCAAGGTCGTTCAACATTACGCTCTCCCTGGTGTCAGGCAGGGGTAAAGCCCGCCGGAACTGGATCGTCGCTATTCGACCGGGAAAGACTTCTACTTCGAGGTCATTTGCGGAAGTACGTTACCGTAAATGGCGGTGTTGCGAGATGTAACGGCCGCGTAAATCACGCCGTTACTGTGTCAGCGGCTTGGATTGCGGATCGGCGCGCAGTGTGTCTTCGACCTTCACCGGCTTTGCAGCGACCGGCGGACGTTCGGCGATCGCCAGCGGGGCGGCGACGGCCGTACCAGCGACCTTGCCTACTGTTTGCACCGTGCCGCCGACGACGGCGGCGACGCCTTCACCGAGGGTGATATTGGAATCCGTCAGAGGCTGGCCGGCTATCAACCGTTGGCCGATCAGCTGAACGATCTCAGGGCTTTCGGCAAATTTGCCGTGGTTGAGCTTGTCGCCCGTGTTGACCTTCGTCAAATCGATGGCAGTAATGCCGGCCTCTTCCAGCCTGCTGCGATAGGGCTCCTTGGAGGGGTCGATGGCGCCCAGCCGCGATACTTTTCCGGTGATGAAGCTCGATACCGCCAGAGCCCGATCGTCCTGCGAAACGAAGATCGTGAATTTCGGATGGGGCGTTCCCATCTCCACGAACTGCTTGGCGAAGACCTGTATGTCGATATCGGGCGAGGCAAGAATGACGTCACGGATCTTGGGATTCACATGTCCGTCGCGAATGCCCATCTGGCGCAGGGATTCCATGGCGAGCCAGGTTCCCATGGAGTGGGCGAGGATGGTGATATCCTTGACGCTCGAATCCTGCGCGAGGATCCGCAGCGCCTGTTCGAGTGCGGTTCGCGAATAATTCGTGCTTTCCTTGTCGTATTCGTAAGCCGTCAGCTTGGCGCGCGAGGGCCAGGTGAAAAGGACCGGCGTGGCCTTCATGCCGCTGTCGTGGACGATCTGGGCCAGCCGGAACACGGAATCCTCATATGTATTATTGAAGCCGTGCAGGAAGACGAGGGCATGTCCGTCTACAAGATGTTGTTTGAACCAGGCACGTCCATCTGTTCGTGTCTCGAGCTGCTGGACCCGCGTGACGGCAAAATCGGTTGCCGGGTTCGGCGGCAACCGTTCGGGCCATTGAACAGTGCCGGCTGCACGTTTCGGTGGAATGGAAATGGCGATGTCCGTCAGGTAGGGCTTGGGACTGCGCTCACCGTTAAAAAGCGTCGTGGGATCGCCGGAAGGCTGGCGAGTGGTGGCCACCAGCATGTCCACCTGCGATGTCTTCGGCGTGCTGGCCGTGAGAGCGACAGGGGTCATGACCCCTGTCGGATGGCCGCAGCCTGCAAGCACGCAGAGCCCTGCGAGGAGAATGCGTCTCAGCATGATCGCTTCCTGATTTCACCAGAATGGCACCATAGACTGCACGATTGCGTGGGGAAGTAAGTTACCGTAAACGCGGGCGTTAATACGCGCCTGTAAAGCGTTAACGCGACGGTGTTGCTTCGCCTGACATGACATCGCCCCTTTGCGTCGGAGAAGACGCTTTCTCCGGAGCGGGTAAGCTCTTCTGCCTCACTTCGGCATCGGAGGCGCTGCGCCAGTGCTGCCAGCCTTCGCCCTGCAGGAGACCGTTGTCGGAGAGGTCCTTCCAGTGGCGGTAGCTGCCGGTGCCGGTGTAGGCGAAGTTCCGGGCGTCTTCGGGGGAGGAATACATCGTATATTCGGCCGTGTGCTCCGAGCGGTTTGCGACGTCGGCGACCTTGTGGAGGAAGCTCGACAGGAATTTGAAGTGCAGGAGGGCACCGGTGATGCCGACGGCTCCGCGCATTTCGCCGAGGTTGAGGGAGAGGGGCCAGACCTGATGCGAGGATTTGAGATAGAGGCGCTCGCCGGATACGTAGATCAGCGGGATCTTGTTGAGCGCGGGACCATCCCAGGTGCGGCCGCGGAAATAGACACGGCCGCGCACGCCGCCCTTGATCCAGATGGTGCGGCTGTTCCTGTCGAAATGCGATTCATAGCCCGAGCGGTCGAAGAGGTTGCACACGTCGAGCGGATTGCAGCCGGGCTCGCAGATGTTTTCGCTGACGGGATTGCGGCTGTACATGTCGATCATGACCGAGCGCAACGAGCCGGCGCCGACGGATTCCATATAGGCGGTCAGCTGGCTGATCGAGCGCGTATCGCAATGCGGATAGACGAGAAACTCATCGGCATCGACATAGAGAACCCATTTTTCCTGGCAATGGCGGTTCATGACCGCGTTGATCCAATCATTGCCGAAGCGCGCCGCCTTGTAGGAGCCGGTGGCCGAGAGCAGCGAAACATCCTTCATGCCGGACAGGAGCTCGACTGTCCCGTCGCTCGAACCGTTGTCGATGCAGATAAAGTGCTCGACGCCGAGATCGCGATAATATTGCAGGAAGAACTCCATCCGGTGTCCTTCGTCGCGGATCACGCAGATCAGGACATGGCGGGCCTGCTTCAGGGTGTCGCGCAGCCCGGCATAGCCGACTTGGCCGGCCTTCAGCGAACGGCGCAGCCGAGCCTTGGCATAGTGCGAGATGCTGGTCGTCAAAGCGCTCATTTCTACTCCTGAACACTCGCGCCGGTTTTAAGGGCCGGCTCTGCCTGCAGGGATCGGGTCGACTTTTCGTCAGCAGACATAGTCGCCGGCAAGCAGGGTCTGGACGCGCGGATTGGGCGTCTCATTCTGCAGGGCATGTCTCATGCGTTCACGCATCGAACGGTATTTGTAGACCACCTTGCGGTCGAAGCTGATGCCCCGGTACAGCGCGTTATAGGCAGGGTGGGTCCTGCGCAGATCGATGTAGACCTGGCTTTCGGTATCGCTCCACGGGAAGAACGTGCCGTGCCAGGGTTTGGGGTGCGCCATGTAGTGAACGATGGCGAGCGAGGACATGTCCACCAGATGCAGGAACTGTTTGGGGAAGTTCCAGCGGTTCGACACGAGGATGAGTGAGGAGCCGCAGACATAGTTCAATGCGCCCTGATCATGCTTGCCATCGCAGGCGTCCGGGTTCGTCGCAAAGAGCTGCAGCGCTTCCGGCCCGATCCAGCCGTCGCGGTGGAATTTCAGAACGCCGGCATTGAAGTAACTGCTGTCCTTGCCGTTCTGCAGCAGGCCGTGGATCGAGGTGTAGTCGCGCGCTGCGAAGAACTTTCCGGGAGGGGCGAACGCATTTTCGAGATCGGCAAGGCTGCTGACGATCTGTGTGTCGCCATCCAGATAGATGATCTGGGTATAATTATCAGGCAGGATCTGGGCGAGTACGAGCTTGGCCATGGTGCTGACGCTGATACGGCCCATGAAATGCGAACCATCGAGCTTGCCGAGGGATTGGTGCAGTGCTTCCGTCGCATCCATCAGTTTGACACCGCTCAACGCCAGCAGGCTCTTCAGCTCCTCGAAATTGTCCAAATGTTCTGACATGAGAACGCAAACATCCGTCTCAGGATTTGCAAATTTTCGGGCCTGCAGCGCCGAGAGAATAGTCGGAAAGGAATATTCGACATCCGTAACGTAGGCCACGCACTGATTACTCATGGTACAATCCTTCTCGTAGTTCTTCGTCGGCAACTGTCTTTGATCGAGTCTGTAAAAAATTTCTCTTTGTCGAGGTGCTGTCCTGTCCTTGTTGCAAGCGGGTAATTTCTGATCCGATCGGGAGTCGATCGTGCCTCGTCGGCGTTTTGATCACTGTGGATTATGAGAATATTAACCATTGCTATCGCTCCACTACCAAACGCTGGGCGTTGTGGATTTAGCCCTGTAATGTGAAGATCGACATCGGGCGCATGTGGGACGATGGAAAGGAATAAGGCATCGCGATGCTGAACGGCACGATCATTGTGATACTGATTTCGCTCGCAGCCGGAGCGGCCATTCGCGCCTGGGCCTTCGCTATTTTCGCAATCGTTGTAGCCCTCGGTTTCGGCATCGTAGCTCATCAAGATGCGTCGCTGCTTGAAGCAGCACTTTACGGTCTCGGCATCCTCGTGCTGATGCAGGTCTGTTACGTGACGAGCGTCTTCGTGGTCGGGCTCCGGCGCCGCAGCCGCAGGCCGGCCAAGGATAGTGCGATCGCCGATCCGGCCCCTGTGCCGAGCAAGCAGCAGCAAAGCTGAGATCGTCGACATCTTTTCTGCCCTGCACCTCATCGCGATGAAAATACCGGCGTACTCATCAGAGATGCCGGTGTCCTCTGCAGACGGGTCATGCGGTTCGGCTGCGCATAAGGGGCGGTCAGGCAACCGCTTGCGAGCCCGGCGGTGATGCTGAAAAGCAGACCGAGGTCGGTGCTGCTTCCGGAAATCGTCGCGGAAGCAATCTGCGCGACGGAGGCGAAAACGGCGGCCATTCCAATTGCCCGGTTCTCACGGTTCGCCAGTTTGCTGCGGGCAGCAGCCGTCAGAAGACTGTAAAGGAAGAGCACGAAGAGAACCGTGCCGGTGAGGCCGACGTTCGACAGAAGTGCGGCGGCGAAGCTCGATGTGCGAACGGTGCCGAGGCCTGCCCCGAAGGTTGCCGTCTCCACGAAAGAGATCAGCGCCAGCGTGTTCCAGGCGGTGCGCTCCTCGCCGGATTGCGATTCGAGCTTGTTGGCCAGCGTGACGTTCGCCAAATCACCGACGGCGTTCCAAGCGCTCGGGATCAGGGCTACAGCCATGATTACGCAGGGCACCATCAGCAGAGTGATCAAAAGGAAGGTCGCATAGGGACGTGTCGCCTTGCCGCTCAAAAGCCGATTGAGGCTGAAGAGGATCGCAACGCCGATCATGAAGAGGCCGGCGACATAGGCAGTCGTCGAGGTGCAGAGGATGAGGGTCAGGCCGATCGATACCGTTGCAAAGCCGGTGAAGCGGCTCGGGAAGCGCTCAAGCCAGAGGATGAGCGTGAAGCTGAAAAACACCAGAGCCGCGGCGCCGTAGGCGCTTGCCTCCGGGAAGGAACCGACAATGCGCTTGAAGCCGCCGATGACCTCGGCGTAATGCATCGTGTAGTTGGCGTTGCGCATGAAATCGAGCAGGTCTGGCTGGCCTATCGTGAATGTCGCAATGTCGAGCAGGGCGAAACCCAGGCACACGAGAGCTGTGACGATGAGTTGGCGGGCAATGAAGCGCCCATGACCGAGCCGGGCAAGACCGCAGACGATGGCGAAGCAGACGAGGTCGCCGAGCAGGTAGACGGACTGCGTGAGATTGGAAGAACCCGGCGCCAGCGGCGATGCCATGATCGACATCAAGCCGGAAGTGCTGCGCGCGGATGAATAAACCAGCGTCGCGCCGGCGAAAATGCGCGGCAGGAAGAAGGCGGATACGGCGGAAAATAGAACATAGGCAGCAAACCAGAAGCCAGGCCCGGGATAGGCCAGGCTCGTCAGGGCCGCCTGTTTCTGGCGCGGACGCAGCAGCACACCGATCGTGACGAAGAGCAGAAGGAGGTGGCTCGGCTGAATGCTGCTGCCGCCGAGCGCCGGAAGCTGGAAGGCTGCCGCTGCGCCGAGCAGCGTAGAAATGCAGAGCGCCGTAATCGCGAAGCGGGATCCGTAATAGACCAGCGCCAGGCCGAGCAGGAGGACGAGGAAGCCGATCGGTTCAATTGTCATGCCGCAACCTCCGACGCAGATCGAAGGTACCCTGCCGCTACGCCGCGCAGGTCCTGCGTGCGGTACAACAAGACGGCAAGTGCAAACATGAACTCAACTCCAACGCTAACAGGCATATTTCTATCGTGGTCTCCTAGTTCGATCCCGTCTGCGATACCCAGTTCGGACGGGGCGCATCGGTTCGGGCTACATTGGGAATGAGGGCGGCGGCCGGCTGCCGGGGCTGCGATGCAGCAGATGAGGCATCGGCAGCGGCCTCGACGCCGATCTCGATGATGTCATGCGGCAACAGGGCCGTGTTCTCGTCTGCGACGATATTGCTGTAACTGCCGTCCTCGTTGCGGCGAACGATTTTGAAGTTTTTCTTCGTCGTGCCGAGGAGCGTCGATTCCGCACCCATGCGGGCGAGTTCGGCGCTGTATCCGGCCTGATCGCCGAGCAGCTGCGCCACTTGCATGTCGATCCCCGCCTTGTTGATCGCGAGGTTGATCGTATTCAGTTCCTGCTGGTTTTCGGCATTGCGCTTGTTGATGATGTCGGCCTTTTCACGCTGGCTCTCATTCAGGCCCTGACGCGACTTGGTCAACGCGATCTCCAGATCCAGCAGTTCGCTCTGGGTTTCTGCCAAGCTCCGATCGACGGAAAATTGGCGGGTATTGCTGGTGAGGCCCTTGCTGACGAGGCTGTTGACGTTGTTCAGCTCCTGCTGCGCAAGGTCGATCTGCCGTTTCTGGGAGACGATCTTGGCCTCCAGCGACTGGATTTCCTGCGTATAAAGCCGGCTCAGATCATCAGCCGCCTCGACTTTACTGTTGGTCTCGACAGCCCGCAGGCGCATCAGGTTTAGTTCCTCTGCCTTGAGCTTGTCGATATCGGGTATGCCGGCGATCTCCGCAGGAATGCCGAAATCGGACTGACCGGCGATCTCGGCACGCAGGCGTGCTGCACGCATCAAGAGATCGCGCCGGTTCAGGACGGCTGTGCGATAGTCGCCGGCCGCCTGAACGCGGTCTCGGTCGTAGTAGCTGCTGTCGTCACGCGCCCGCATGTAGCCGCCTGCGATGCTGACAGCTTTGATGACGGTCATATTGGCCTCGAAGGGATAGCGTCCCGGCCGTTCGATGCTGCCGTTGACGAAGATCGGCGCGTGCTGGTCAATTTCGACGGCGATGAAAGGCCTTACGGGAAGATCGGCTTTTTCGGCCAGCGCGTCTGAAATGGCATCCGACAGCTGCTCGGTCGTCTGACCGGAGGCTCTGATCTGGCCGGCGATCGGGATCGAAAGATTGCCTGCGTCATCGATGCTGTAGGTTCCATCGAGCGCTTCCCAGCTTGCATATTTGGAATCGGTGGAACGCCATTCCACGACCCGCAGCTTTATCTTGTCCTCGGGGACGAGCGTATAGCTGTCGGCATGAGCAGCGCTCCATCCCATCGCGCAGGTAAAAACGGCGGCAAGGCCAACGAACGGAAGACGATCAAGGAAAGACATGGGCCGCATAGCGTCTGCTACCTCCGTTTTGCCGCGATGGATGGCGAAGACATCTCGCGATTTGAGGATTGGCTGAGTTCGAGGATGCGCATGGGAGACGCACGTCCCATCAGAAGATCGGACAAAGCCAGGAAATTGCCGTTCAGCCGGCCACGGCGGTCGACTGTGCTATCATTGAGCAGGGCGCCGCGGGTGTTCGCCAGGATATTGCGGCCGATCTGCGCAAGGGCACGGGTCCAGGACATGGTGCCCTTGCGCATCAGATGCGCGGGATTTGCGACTTGCGAATAGCCGAGCCTCTTGCCGGGCTGGCGCCCGGACTTGACGCCGAGATGCACGCCGCAGGCGCCCGAAATACGCACCGACCGTCCGTAGCGGGCGATGGACCGGCTGAAATCGACGTCTTCCAGCCAGCCGTAAAGCGGCAGTTCTTCATCGAAGGCGAGCCCGTGGCCGGCGATTGGCGCCAGTCGAACCGCCATGTTGCATCCGTAGGCGTTGTAGACTTCGGTCACCTGCTCGCCTCTTTCGCCTGCGGTTCTGATGATATCTATGGCTTCGGACTGGGTCAGCCCCTCGCCGAGAATGCCGTCGGCAAGAACGTCGCCGGTCGCGATGACCACATCCGGATTGTCGGCGAAAACGGCTGCCATGCGTGGAATGAAGCCGGGCGCGGGAATGAAATCGTCGTCGAGGAAGATCAGCACGTCCATGTCCGCGCTTGCGGCCTCGATGATCCGGTTGCGCTGGCAGGTCAGTCCGCGAGGACCGACCATCAATTCCACGTCCTTGCGGTCGGCGAGCCCGACAGCATCATCCAGGTTGGGGACGCAGACGATGATACGCTCCGGGTGGGGCCGGAGGCTGTCGATATAGGTTACCGTCTCCAGAAGCGTCGCCGGCCGGCCCGCAGAGGCAATGCCGACGGCGATCTTCAGCTTCGGTGCCTGTGAGATCGGAGCCGTCATGCCTGAACACTCGACGGTGTGTTGTTGATGATCGCGCCGAGGATTTCTGCGCCGACATTGCGCATGCTGTCGATGACGCGAACGGTCTCGTCAATCGAAGTGCGGCCGTAGGAGGTTACGACGAGAACACCATCCAGCTCCGGAGCGATCGCATTGGCGTCCGGCGACGAGGTGAAGGCGGAAATATCGACGAATATGGCGTCGAACTCCTTCTTCAGATCGTTGAAGTTGAGCTGGGTGCGGCGCGAGCTCAGGCGGATGGCGGGTGTCACGGCGCGGACCCTGCCAAGTGGCAGGAACTTCAGCGTCGGCGTCAGCGACAGGGTGGCGGTGCGGATCGCCTCGATATTGTCGAGCACATCGATCAGGCCGGCTGAACTGTTCGGCGCAATGGACCTGCTGAGTGAGGGTTTTGTCGCCGCAGCATCAATCAGCAGGGTACGCGAGCCTGATATCGCCGAGAGCACGGCGAGCTCGCAGGCGATGGTGGATGCGCCGCCGCCCGGGTTGACGGCAACGATGCCGATCACCACGCGCCGTCTGCGGCGGAAGCCGGTGACAGTCGCGCCAAGTGCTGCCATTCCGGGAATCAGCGGATAGGCGACGGTGCCGCTGTCGTCGGCAGCAGGCAGCGCCGCCGCGCGGCTGGTTCTCTTTGCGCGTCCCAGAGGCGTGACGAAGGACAGGCCAGCCGCCTGTGAGAGTTGCTGTGTGCGCATGATGCGCCTGTCGCTGACGTGGCGGATCATGGCAAGGCCGAGGCCGGAACCGGCGCCGACGACCAGCGCGAAGGCGAGGATCAGCGAATTGTTCGGCCGCGCCTTGGAGAGCGGTGAGGTGGCCTGCGAAACGATGGTGGCGTCGGAGACCGGATAGGAAATGCGCTGCTTGGCCTCGGTGTATTGCGTAAGGGTGTTTTCGAAGAGGGTGCGGCGGGCGTCGGTCGCGCTCTGCAGCTCAGCAAGCTTGAACTGGTCGCGCGGATTTGCCTTGAAGGTGGCAAGCGCGCTTGCGGCATCGGCAAGCCCGCGCTGCTGCTCATTGACGAACTGTTCCAGCCATTCGCTGTACTGCTGGGCCGCAGCAGCCTTCATCTGGACATTCTTGCGGATATACTGCTGGGCAACCGCATCGGCGATCTCGACCGCTTTCTGCGGGTTGGAGGCGGACGCAGATATTTCGAGGATCGTCGACTGGCCGATGCGGCGCATTGCGACAATATTGCGCAGCCGCGCGATCGCCCGGTCGGTCCGCGGCGCTTCCCGGCTCGCTGCGGCGGGCTGGGCATCGCCCGGGGCCGCGTCGCCAGGTGCCGTTTCGGACTGGGCAGTGGCCGCCGGGTTGCCCGTCAGCCAATCCTTGACCTTGTCTTGCAGGGAAAGGGCCTGATCGGAGAAGGCCGGATCGTTGGCGAGATTCAGCGCGCTGGCGGCGCCGCCAAGGACGTCGCTGGACTTTGCTATTTCGAGCTGGGCATCGATGAAGGCGTCTTCGGCGAACGCCCTTTGAGCATCCGAGCCGTTCACCTGCGGGAAGACCATGAGCTGGGTACTGGCCACATAAGTCGGCTTGGCAATGAAGAGATAGGCAGCGGCGAGTGCGAGGAAGACCAAGGTGGTAAACACGATCCAAGGCCAGCGCATCCTCACGAAAAAGGACATGTCCCGCAGCGTCAGCGACGAACTACCGCTGGCGGTGGCCGGCAAAGATATCGGGGAGACGCTGCTGAAGACGTGATTTGAGTTCATAGTGTCCTGATCCAAGGGCGAGAGGGTCTTCTTCGTTGATATCAAGCAGGTGCGTATGGCCCAGGCGGGCCATACGTCGTTCTTGGATTAGTAGCAGCCGCGCTGCGAGAACAAGGCGGGAACGGTCTTTGCGATGATGATGAAATCGCGCGTGAGCGACCAGTCGCGGATATACTGGACATCGAGCGCTACTCGATATTCGTAGCTGACATCGTTCCGGCCGCTGGTCTGCCACTGTCCGGTCAGGCCTGGCCTCGCGGCCATGTAGCTCGTGACATGTTCGCCGTAGCGCGCGAGTTCTTCAGCCGTCACCGGCCGTGGACCCACGACGCTCATTTCGCCGCGCAGGATATTGATGAGCTGCGGGAGCTCATCGATGCTGGACTTCCTCAGGATATCGCCGACTGCGGTGATGCGCGGATCGTTCTTCAGCTTCCGCGTTGTTTCCCACTCGGCCCGCGCTGAGGGATCGGCGCGCAGCAACTCGGCGAGCTGAGCGGCGGCATCGGTCTTCATGGTGCGGAACTTGAGACAGCCGAAGGCGGCGCCTCCATATCCAATGCGTGTATGCGAATAGAAGACCGGCCCCCGGTCGCTCAACTTTACGATGAGTGCCACGATCAGCATCAGAGGCGACAGCAGAACCAGAGCGGTGGTTGCCATCACGATATCAACCGCCCGCTTGGATGCCCTGCCGACCACGTGAGGCCGCGATACTATGCGACGATCGTTATTCGGCTCGGACTGGTCAACGTTCGGCCAGGGTTCACGAACTTCAATACTCTGCGCTTCCCAAGTCATCGACCGACTCCAAAAGTTTCCGGTTAGAACCTTATGAAGTTTGGTGCAGCGCAATGTGCTTGTCTGTGACCGCGGTCATAATGATTAGCAAATTCTTTATGCTAATACTGTAATGCTACGGAGTTCTATACGGATTCGGTGGGAGGGGATTTCTACATCCGAATTTTATTCGAGAATTTAACTTTTACGGCGTTGGAGGCGCACGGCTTAAATAGATGAAGCCGGGCGTTGTAGCCATTTTTTGGACAATTTAAATTTGGATCGCCCCAAAAATGGGCAATAAGGCGTAATATGCCCCCTGAATTCGACGGATGCTAGAAAAATATAATTTCTATAACTGTTGGTATTGTCACTATTATTTGAGATGCTCTTGTCATCTTCGATTGTTATTTGACTCTCAAGTTAGGACAATATAAATGATGCAGTGCAGCATCAGCTACGACCAATCTGTTTTGTTGGGGAGTTATGCGCATGGACGGAGCTACACAAACGCAAGACTATAGGGTCGCAGTGGGCAAAGCGGCTATTGGCGTTGTTCCGGATACATCTTTGAACAACCGCATTTCAAGTGACGACGACTTCCCGTTCTGCCGCGCGACTATTCGCAACTTCCGTCGCGGCGAACTTATTGCAGGCGCTGGAGTCTTCGTGGATATGTTCGCTCGCGTGCAACGCGGGTTTGTCAGCGCCAGCACGATGTTGCCGGACGGCAGGGAGTTCATCGTCGAGATCATTCCGAGGGGAGGTTTGATCGGTGAACTTGAAGTATTGCGCAAGCAAATGCTGAATTTGGAGTATAGAGCCAGTTCGGATTGCGAGCTATACTTCTTCGAGGGCCGTCTGTTGCGGGAAAGGTACGCAACCGATCCGCAGTTTCAGGAGAAGGTCTTTTCGAGAACGCTTGCGCGTGTCTCCGAGCTGGAACGCCGCATCATTTCGAACGCCGGATCGAGCCTGCAATCGCGGCTGGCGGGAATGCTTCTGCGGCTATCTTCGGTCTACGGAAGGGACACGCCGGCCAACCGGGACGTGCTGGTAATCTCCCAGAACGATCTGGCGGCGACGCTTCCGGCTTCCCGTGAAAAAGTCAACCAGTGCTTGCGGCGCCTGCGTGAATGCAAGGTGATCGAAGGAGCCCAGGGCAGGATCCGTATCCTCAACCGCAAGGCGCTGGAAGCCTATGCCGACGGTGCAGTGTCGGCAAAATAATGCGCTTCGTCACGATCCGGCTGCTGCCCGCAGCCGGTCCGTGATCACTCCACCCTCATAGACGGCGTCGGGGCCTAGCCGTCAAAAAGCATCCATTGTGTCTGTCGTCGGAGAGCTTCTATGAACGACATCGGCCAATTGCGTCCTGATGAGAATGAATCTGCCGTTTCGACGGTACGGTGGCCGGCTTCCGGGCGCTATGCAAAACTATGGAGGGACGGCATCGCTGCGCGCCCGGTGCTCGACCGTGTGGTCATCATCGATGACTATTCCACGGCGAGGGGTGGGGCGACCGCGCTTGCGGTCCTTTCGGCGAAGCTCTTCTGCGGACTCGGCATTGCCGTGACTTATATCTGCGGCGACGACGGAGCGAACGAGGAACTTGCATCTTTCGGCGTTTCAATCGTCAAGCTGAACAGCCGTGACCTCTTGAATTCCAGCCGTGCCAAGGCTTTTGCGACCGGCATTCACAATCCCGCTGCCGGTAATATGATCTCCGCATGGGTGCGCGCCAACGACACGCCGAAGACTGCCTATCATGTCCATGGCTGGCATCAGATCCTGTCGCCGGCCGTCTTCGACGCGCTTGCGCCCGTTGCCGCCCGATGCGTCGTTCACGCACACGATTTCTTCACCGGCTGTCCCAATGGGGCCTTTTTCGATTATCAGGCGCAAGAGATCTGCAAGCGGCGGCCGCTCGGGATCGGGTGCATTGCCACCTCCTGCGACAAACGCAGCTATGCGCAAAAGCTTTGGCGGACGGTTCGCGGCGCCAATCTCTTCCGCGCGCTCAGAAGCCGCCCCGCCTTCGGCAGGATCATCCTGCTCCATGAGAAGATGGCCGAGTTCCTCGTAGGCGCCGGTTACCAGCCGGAACGGCTGATCACCATCCGCAATCCGATCGCGCCGCTGACGGCCGAGCGTGTCGCGGCCGAGGACAATGACGAGTTCGTCTTCATCGGCCGACTGGATGAGGAAAAGGGTATTGAGGATGCGCTTGCCGCCACGGCCAGGGCCGGTGTGAAGCTTTGCGTGATCGGCGACGGGCCGCTTATCTCCAAGATTACGGCGGTCGGCGATCATGTCAGGGCCATGGGCTGGCGGTCGCATGCCGAGATCGGCCAGATCATCCGCACGGCAAGCGCGCTCATCATGCCGTCCCGCTATCCGGAGCCGTTCGGCCTCGTGGCGATCGAGGCGGCTCGTAGCGGCCTTCCCGTCATCATGACCAAGGGCGCCTTCCTTGCCGAGGAAATGGAGAGGGCCGGAATGGCGATCTCCTGCGACACGACGGACGAGGAAGCCTTCGCCGCAACGCTGACGGCCTTCCGCAACATGCCGAGGGAGGATGTCCGCCTCATGAGCGAACGCGCCTTCCGGCTGTCGCCCAATCTGGCAACGACGCATGAAGAATGGCGCGATGCCCTTCTCGCGCAATACCGCAGTCTGATTTCGACACAGGTGGTGCCCGAGCCGAGGGGTGGGGCGATCGTACAAGGAGCGTTCAGGTGATTGTCAAAGCAGCAAGCTCTCTCCCCGAAGCAATGGCATTCCGGGGCGATGCGCCCGTCGTGGCAAGAAGCCGGGCTGTCGACGCCGGCAGCAGGGCCGATGCGAAGCCGCTTCGCGTCGCTATCGTCCATTACTGGTTGGTATCGATGCGTGGTGGCGAAAAGGTGGTGGAAGAGCTCTGCCGGATGTTCCCGCAGGCAGACATCTTCACGCTGGTGTATAATCCTGATCGTACCAGCGATTTTCTGAACAGCCGCAACATCCACACGTCCTTCCTGCAGAAGATTCCGCGGTCTACGCGCCATTACACGAAGATGCTGCCGCTCATGCCCTTCGCGCTCGAGCACTTCGACCTTCAGGACTATGATCTTGTCATTTCAAGCGAATCCGGCCCCGCCAAGGGCATCATTACGCGGGCGGATGCGCTTCACATCTGCTACTGCCATTCGCCGATGCGATACATCTGGGATCAGTTCCACTTATACCGGCGCGGTGTTTCCTGGATCGGCAAGGCAATGATGTCGATCACGGCTCCGATGCTGCGCGCCTGGGACGTGACGACCGCCTCGCGCGTCGATACGTTCGTGGCGAATTCCAGCTATGTCGCGGGCCGTATCCGCCGCTTCTATGATCGCGACGCCGTCGTCATCTATCCGCCGGTTGCGACAGATGATTTCGCCATCGGGCAAGGCAAGGGCGAGTTCTATCTCTATGCGGGCCAGCTCACCGCCTATAAGCGGCCGGATATTGCCGTGAAGGCCTGCACGGAAATGGGCCGCAATCTGGTCGTGATCGGTGAGGGCGAGCAGGAAGCCTATCTGAGATCAATCGCCGGACCGACGGTGCAGTTCCTTGGCCATCAGCCGTTCCCGGTTCTGCGCGATCATCTGTCGCGCTGCCGCGCGCTGCTGTTTCCCGGCATCGAAGACTTCGGCATTCTGCCGGTCGAAGCGATGGCGTCCGGCCGGCCGGTTTTGGCTTTCGATGCGGGTGGCGCGCGCGAGACCGTCTGCGCACCGCATGTCGGCTTCCGCTTTGCGGAGCAGACTGCGGAAGCGTTGATGGAAACGATCACTGCCTTCGAAGCGGTCGAGGATACGCTCGATCCGGCGGCGATCCGCAACCATGCCCTGAGATTCTCCGCAGCGGTTTTCCGCGACCGCCTCGGCTCTCTCGTCGACGAGCAACTCGTCAAGCATGGCCATCAGGCTGTAAGCCCCGTCAGGAGGAAAGTAAGCTGACACGCACAAAAAACCGGGAGCGGCGGCATCCGGCGTTCCCCAGAAGAAGTTCGTTGCTCATGGCCAAGGAATAAATCGTGTCAAGCGTATCGCATAGAACTGCGACAGCAAGTATCTGGACAACAAGCGGAAAATTCCTGGCACGACTGCTCGATTTCGTGAGCCTGCTCATTCTCGCGAGACTTCTGAGCCCCGCCGATTTCGGGATCGTCGCCATCGCCACGTCGGTTCTCGTCATCGTCGAGGCGATCCTCGACCTGCCGCTCACCCAGGCGCTGGTGCGCGTTGCGTCGCCGTCCGAGCGGATGTTTGCCACCGCCTTTACATTAAGCCTCATCAGAGGGACGGCGATCAGCCTGCTGATGATCATCATCGCCTGGCCGATGGCTCTCATTTACAACGATCCGCGGCTTTTCTCGCTGGTTGCCGTGGTTTCGATCGCGCCCGCAATGCGCAGCGTGATCAGCCCGCGCATGGTGCTTTTCATGCAGCGGTTCGATTTCCGGCGCGAATTCGCCCTCGATCTCATTGCCAAGGGATCGACGCTGATCTTCGGCGTCGGTGTCGCGCTTGCGACCGACAGCTACTGGGGGCTGGCGATCGGGGCCGTCGCCGGACCGACGGCGGCGACCATCGTCTCCTATATCTTCGCGCCGATGCGACCGAGGCTCAGCCTCTCGGAATGGAAGCACTTCCAGGACATGATCGGCTGGAACACGGTTTCGCAGGTTCTGAACTCGCTCAACTGGCAGATGGACCGGCTGCTGCTGCCGCGTTTTACAAGCCTTTCCACCTATGGCGCCTTCAGCGTCGCGGATAATCTCGCAGGCATTCCCTATCAGACATTCGTCGGTCCGCTGATGCGTCCGCTGATGGCCGCCTTTTCCAATGTCAGCGACCGGGGCAAGCAGATCGCCGCCTATCTGAAGGCGACCAATGCAGTCATTGTCGTGGCGTCACCTATCCTGCTCGTCATCATTTTCCTGGCCGAACCGACCCTGCGCATCGTCGTCGGCGAGAAGTGGGCCTTTGCGGCGCCGACCCTGCAGTGGCTCTGCATCGTCAGCCTGATCGGCCTGCCGACGACCATCATGCCGCCGCTCGTGATGGTTCTCGACAAGACCCGTTATGTGGCGCTGCGGATGTTTGCTGAATTTGCAGTGAGAGCGCCGGTTACGGTGCTCGGCGTGATGATGTTCGGGCTTGACGGTGCGCTGGCGGCGCGCGTCATCGCCGCTGTCGTTTCCTATCTTGTCTGCCTTGTCATCACGCAGCGGTTGATCGGTGCCTCGATCGGCGCGCAGCTTTACGCCTTCGTCCGGCCGCTTACTGCCTGCCTTCCGATGATCGGTTTCCTGCTCTGCGTTCAGCCCGCTTTGATCGCCATGCCGCTCGGCATCGAACTCGTCATCGGCGTCGGCCTCTGCAGCGGTGCCGCGCTTGCGATCTTCTGGGTTTTCTCCCTGCTCTTGTGGCAGGCCGTCGGGCGGCCCGACGGGCTGGAAGCCATCGTCATCAGGAAGATCACACCCCGGCGAAACGGGGTCGTCGTTTCATGATCGACTCGCAAAACCCCGCGACGGGGTCGAAATCTCCGGGAGGGAGAAAAATGCGTCACGCGAAATTCGCCGGAAGATTTGCGCTTCTGATCGTCATCGGCCTTTTCGGCCCGCCAGGCCCCCGGCCCAGTGAGGCCGAAGAACCGCTCAACCTCGATGATTTCCAGATGACCTTTGCCGAAGACTTCGACACACTCGACGTTTCGGCATGGGGCGAGACCAAATCGCGCTGGATTGCTCATACGCCGTGGAACGGCGATTTCGGCGATGCGCGCTTTACCGACCCCATGGACGGTTTCCCCTTCACGGTCGATAGCGGCATTCTGCGGATCGAGGCGCGGAAGGAAGCTGACGGTCAGTGGCGCTCCGGCCTGCTCGCCTCGACCAATCCGAAGGGGGAGGGCTTCTCCCAGAAATTCGGCTACTTTGAAGCACGCATGAAGCTGCCGCCCGGCAAAGGCGTCTGGCCGGCCTTCTGGCTGATTGGCCTCGACCGGTCCAAATTCACTTCGGAAATCGACGTGATCGAATATTACGGCCGTGCGCCCGGCGAGTTCAGCATGGGGTATCACGTCTGGCGTCCGAGCAACCAGCACACGACGGACGGCCATCTGACGAATGTGCCCGAAGGTTCGCTCAGCAGCGACTACCATACGTTCGGTGTGGACATCGGCCCGCAGAAATCGACCTTCTATCTGGACCGCAAGCCGCTGTGGAGTTTCGATACACCGCCGGAGTTCCAAATGCCTTTCTATCCGCTGGTCAATCTTGCACTCGGGTCGGGCTGGCCGATCGATGAAACGCCGAACCCGTCTTACCTCCTGGTTGATTATATCCACGTCTATCAGCGGAAGAGCTTGATCTCGGCGAGTAACGGCTAGGGCCTACCAGCGGCTTGCGAGCGTTTCAGTGCATCAAGCACGATGCCGGTCAGCCGGCGCGATGGCGAACTGCGTGGCCAGAGTAAACCGACCTCGCGTGGGGGGAAGGACACCGGCAGTTCGAGGATGGCGATGTGGAGGCCCTCCGGCCAGGGTCTTGCCCAATCCGGCACCAGCGAGACGCCGAGCCCGTTGGCGACCATGACCGAGATCGCTTCAAGGGAATCGAGTTCCAGACGCTCGGCGGGCTTCAAGCCCTGTTTCTGAAGATATTCGTCGGCAAGACGTCCGCCCCAGTTGTTTCGGTCGTAACGGATGAAGGGACGGGTCTTCAGGAGATCGTGCGGGTTCTCGCCACGGCAGTCGGCGGGGGCAAGAAGAACCAGGCGTTCGGCCCGCAAGAGCTCCCACTCCAATGTCTTCGGTATCGGAAAGGGCGGCTTTACGAGGATTGCCGCGTCGATATGTCTGTCCATCAGCCGCTGATAGAGATCGGTGGAGGGGCCAGGCAGCAGGAAGACCTCGACAAGCGGCATGCTGGCGAAGACCTCATGCAGGGCTGATGGCAGCAGTCCGGTCAGCGCTGTCGTGATGGCCCCGAGGCGAAGTTCGCCGGAGGGCAGGTCGGCATTGGCGAGACTCTTCAGGTCGCGGACCTCGGCGAGGATCTTGCGGCTTTTTTCGATGATGGCATGGCCGGTATCGGTTGGGCGGACACGACGGCCGACGCGGGTCAGCAACGGCACGCCGACATCGTCTTCCAGCGCCTGCATGCGCTGGGCGACCGCGGCAGGCGTGATGCCGAGGCGGCGGGAGGCCTCGGCCAGCGATCCGAGCTCGGCAACCAGCAGGAAAGTATCGAGAAAGCGAGTTTCCATAAGAAAAGTTTTTCTATCTTCTGAAATCATAAAAAGCGAGATTTTTCTTCTTCTTGGGATCGCCATAATGGGAGCGAAACCGGAGTATCTGCCTTGGACATGCAATTGAATGGAAAGACCGCGCTGGTGTTCGGCGCTGGTGGTGGACTGGGTGGGGCGATTGCCCGCTCGCTGGCTGCGGAAGGCGTTCGCGTCGCCGTTGCCGATATCGACGAAGCCGCTGCCGCGAAGACGGCGGAAGCTATTGTTTCCGCAGGGGGCAAGGCGCGCGCCATCGGCTGGGATATCGCCGATCTCTCCGTCATCGAGACGAGGCTGGCCTCGATCGCCGGGACCTTCGGACCGGTCGATATCCTCGTCAACAATACGGGCGGACCGCCACCGACGCCGGCTTCCGGCCAGGCGGCCGAGACCTGGTCCAAATATTTCGACATGATGGTGCGTTCGGTGATTGCCGTAACGGATGCCGTCCTGCCGGGCATGAAGGCGAGCGGCTGGGGCCGCATCGTCACGTCAACATCATCAGGCGTCGTAGCGCCGATCCCCAATCTCGGCATCTCCAACAGCCTGCGCCTGGCGCTGGTCGGCTGGTCAAAGACGCTTGCTCGCGAAGTCGGCCGCGACGGAATCACCGCCAATATCGTGCTGCCGGGCCGCATCGCAACCGGGCGCATTACTTTCCTCGATGAACAGAAGGCCAAGCGCGAGAACCGGCCGGTAGAGGAGGTTACGGCGGAAAGTACGGCCTCTATCCCGGTTGGGCGCTACGGCCGGCCGGAGGAATATGGCGACACAGTTGCTTTTCTCGCCAGCCCACGCGCATCCTATATCACCGGCTCCGTCATTCGTATCGACGGCGGCCTCATCCAGAGCATATGAGGTACAATGATGTCTCTCGATCCAGCGGCCATCGAAATCCTGAAGGGCGTCTCCACCGCGACGTTGACGACCGTGCTTCTGAAAAAGGGGCTTAGGAATGTCTGGATGCGCGGCACCAAGTCGTTGAAGCCTGGTCAGGAACGGGTGGTCGGTCCGGCCTTCACGCTGCGTTTCGTGCCGGCGCGTGAGGATCTGGCAACGCCCGAAAGCTGGGCTTCGCCGATTTCCACGCGCGCGGCAATCGAGGACATGCCGGAGGGCTGTATTGCCGTTGTCGATGCCATGGGCGTGCAGGATGCCGGTATCTTCGGCGATATCCTCTGTGCCCGGATGATGAAGCGTAACGTGGCCGCCTTGGTCAGTGATGGTGTCGTGCGTGATCTCGAAGGCGTGCTTGGTAGCGGCCTGCCCGTCTGGTGCGACGGCATGGCCGCGCCACCTTCCGTCGCCGGGCTGACCTTCGTCGGCTGGCAGCAGCCGATCGCCTGCGGCGGTGTCGCGGTTTTCCCCGGCGATATCGTCGTTGCCGACAAGGATGGCGCCGTGCTCATCCCGGCCGCCCTGCTGGATGCGGTGCTTGCCGAAGCGCCTGAACAGGAGCGTATGGAAGGCTGGATCATGACTGAAATCGACCGGGGTGTGCCGCTTCCCGGTCTCTATCCCATGAATGCGGAAACGAAGGCGCGCTATCAGGCGTGGAAGGATGCACAATGAGCTTCGGAATCGACGCGAAGGGCGTCTATGCAATCGCAACCACGCCGTTCCTGTCGGATGGTACCTTGGACACGCCATCGATCGACCGGCTGACCGATTTCTATCAGGATAGCGGCGTCACTGGCATGACGATCCTCGGCATCATGGGCGAAGCGCCGAAGCTGGAGCCTGCGGAATCGCGGGCGATCATCCGCCAGGTCGTCGGCCGCTCAAGGGTGCCGGTCGTCGTCGGTGTCTCTGCACCCGGCTTAGCGGCGATGCGCTCGCTCGCCCGCGATGCGATGGACATGGGGGCTGCCGGCGTCATGATCGCGCCAACACCGGCGCTGCGCACGGACGAGCAGATCGTCCAGTATTTCGCGCAGGCAGTCGAGGCAGTCGGCACGGATGTTCCCTTCGTGCTGCAGGATTATCCGCTGACGCTGACGGTTGTCATGTCGGCCAGCGTCATTGCCAAGATCATCTCCGATCATCCTTCCTGCGTCATGCTCAAGCATGAGGACTGGCCGGGGCTGGAGAAGATTTCGAAGCTGCGCGCCATGCAGAAAGCCGGCGATTTGCGTCCCTTCTCAATCCTTTGCGGCAATGGCGGCATGTTCCTCGATTTCGAACCGGAGCGCGGCGCAGACGGCGCCATGACCGGCTACGGCTTCCCCGACATGCTGGTCGAGCTGGTTAGTCTCTTCGCTGCCGGCAAACGCGACGAAGCGCATGATCTCTTTGACGCGCATCTGCCGCTGATCCGTTATGAGCAGCAGCTCGGCGTCGGTCTCGCCGTCCGCAAGCATGTTCTCATGCGCCGGGGTGTCATCACCTCGGATGCGCAGCGCAAGCCAGGAAGCGCACTCAGCGCCACGGCGCGCGCCGAGGTCGATTATCTGCTGCGCCGTCTCGCGCGGCATGATCCGCGCGCACCCATCTGACGAACATGGCTCCTCGCGGTCGAGCGGAGAGCCATTCGTGTTCAGAATGCGGTTTTGCCAAAAGACCGGCAGGCATTAGGATTCGCCCAGGGCAGTCATTCCAACTTTAATTTTGGGAATTGAAAACACGTAGCGGCTTTCCGTCGATCCAGGCGGCAATATCCTCCACGGCGTCGCGATAGAAGATGCGGTAGGTCCCCTCAGTCACATAGCCGAGATGCGGGGTCGCCACGACGTTCGCGAGTTGCCGGAAAGCATGATTTGCGGGCAGGGGCTCCTCATCGAAGACATCGAGACCGGCGCCGCCGAGATGACCGCTTTCCAGTGCTTCGATGAGCGCCGGCTCATTGACGAGCGGACCGCGCGAGGTGTTGAGAAGGATGGCGCCCGGCTTCATGAGGCCGAGTTCGCGCCTGCCGACGATGTCTGTCGTTTCTGCGTTGAGAGTGAGATGGAGCGTGACGATATCGGCAGCGGACAGCAGTTCGTCGAGTGAGGCGGCATAGCCGATGCCGAGTTCGGCGCTTTTCTGCGGCGTGTTGGAACGTGACCAGCCGATAACGTTCATGCCGAAGACGCGGCCGTAGCCTGCAACTTGCTGGCCAAGTTTGCCGAGGCCCACGATGCCGAGCGTCAGTCCCCTGAGGTCGCGTCCGATTGAAAGCTGCCACGGTTCTTGCGCGGCGCGGAAATTGGCAACTTCGGCGGGGATATGGCGAGCGACTGCCATCAGCAGCGCCCAAGTGAGCTCGGCCGCCGAGCCGACGAAGCCGCGTGTGCCGGCGACCGCGATGCCGAGGCGCGCGGTCGCAGCCATGTCAATCGAGGCATTGGCCATGCCGGTCGTCACCAGCAATTTCAGCTTCGGCAGTCGTTCAAGACGTGTAGCGTCGAAGGCGGTGCGCTCGCGCATAGCGATGATGATGTCGTAGTCCGCCAACCGGTCGACGAGCGCATCGGTATCATCGACATGATCGTCGAAACAATCGATGGCGACCTTCGCTTCGATACCGCTCCAGTCGGCCATGGACAGGGCGACGCGTTGATAATCGTCGAGAATGGCACAGCGTAAAGGCATTGGAAGAACTCCACTGAACTATCGATGTTTCACCTGGCGAAAGAACCACTATCGCATATTCGAGAGAGATGGTGACCGCTCGCGCGCAATCGTGAGTGACGCAAAGACTAATCCAGCCCTGCCGAATGTTCCCTCAGCAGATCCAGAAACTCTGCCTGAAGAGCTGTCGGCAGCCAGTGGCGGCGCAGTGTGACGCCGACGGGGCGGCGGGAATCCGGCAGTGGATAATCGATCGCGGAGAGGAAGCCTGCCTCCAGCTCATAGCGGATCTGATGGCGGGAGAGCAGGGCGAGATGATCGGATTTCAGGAGTACGCCCCTGATCGCATTGAGCGAGCCGGTTTCGACGCTCTGGCGTGCAGGTTTGTCCGCGGGAAAGGTTGCAGCCATGGCGTTGAAGGTCTCACGCGACGGCGTGTCCCGCCGGGCGACGATCCAGGGATAGTCTGCGAGGTCGTCCGGGGTGATCTCTCGACGCCGCTTCAGCGGATGGTCGGCGCGTCCGACGATGCGGAGTTCGAAATCGAAGAGCGGTTCCTGATGCAGGGTCTTGGAGACAAGGCTCCTGCGCAGTGCGCCGACGAGGACATCGATACGGCCGCGCTCGAGATCGTCGATCAGCACTTCATAGCTGCCCTCCATGATTTCGAAACGCGCACGTGGATAGCGGTTGGCGAGAAGGGCGATCACGTCGGGCACGAGGAAGGTACGGGTCAACGGCAGGGTGCCGATCGAAACACGGCCGGCATAATGGTTGCCGGCTTCCAGGAGTTCGTCTCGCAGGCTCTCGAATTCTGCGAGCGCCAGGCCGAACCATCGGGCGGCGGAAAGGCCATTGGCGGTCAGGCGGATATTGCGGCCGGAGTTTTCGAAAAGGGGAATGTTCATTATGGCTTCGGCCTCGCGGGCGGCCCGCTGTACAGCCGGTTCTGATAATTCCAGCATGCGGGCTGCGGCGCTGAAGCTGCCAAGCTCGGCAAATGTCGTGATGGCGCGCAGGTGCGGCCATGCCAGACGGGTTTCGATAATGCCGATTGCTGCTTCTGCGACCGGTGCGCAGGCCTGACGGATAAGGTCGCAGAGGCGGCGGAACCGCTGCAGGGCGATTTTTCCTTCCGCCGTCAGTGTCATGCCATCACGTTCGACAAGAGCCGCGTTCAGGAGCTCTTCCAGCCGCCGCAAGGCCTGGGATGCCGCCGGCTGGGTGATGCCGAGGGTGGCTGCGGCCGATGTCAGAGAGCCTGTCTCGGCATGGGCGACGAACAGCCTGACATGGCGGAGGTTCGGATGGGTGGGCGTCGGCATGGCTCTTCCTGAAGGCCCGCGGCCGGGCCGCTTCAGGGTAGCGCGACGGGTGTTTCGAAGGAACGGTGTTTGTTCATCCAGTCGGCGGCGATCTGGATGCCACCGAGCGGGAAGATGTGCAATTGGCTGATGAGGCTTTCGGGTTTTCTCGCCTTGTAATCGGCAAGGGCTGCGACGAGGTCGGTCGGTTCGTAGGGCAAGAGCAGCTTGGTCATGTCCATGGCGCGTTTCTGCAGCACTTTCATCGAAGGGCCGATGCCGCAGGAGATCGCGTATTTGATCAATGTCTGCAGTTTTGCAGGGCCGGCAATACCGACATGAATGGGCATGGTGACGCCAACCGTCTGGATGCGCTCCGCCCAGTCGATGACAGGTTGGGCGTCGAAGGTGAACTGGGTGGCGATGGCGAGTTTCGCGTCGGTTCGTGAGGCGAAATCCTGCTTCCAGAGCAGTGCCTGATCGGCAAGCGACGTCGATCCATCCGGATCGACGTCGCGGCTGCCCTCCGGGTGGCCGGCAAAATGCAGATGTGTGAAGCCGTGGTGGTCGAAAAGGCCCGTCTCGATCAATTGCATGGAACTGTGAAAATCGCCTATAGGCGTGATCCTGCCGCCACCGAGAAGGAGCGCCTGGTGGACATCGGCTTCGCTGCGATAGCGTTCCAGCCAGTTTGCCAGTGTGCTGATATCAGGAATACTGCGGGCCGGGATATGCGGCATGACCGGAAAGCCT
>Ga0102588_1000772_pt1 | contig 30409 bp, 27 predicted proteins | sample AraplaMF_Col_mMS_FD_76854 | JGI IMG/M metagenome (GOLD analysis project Ga0102588, IMG submission 76854) | Arabidopsis root microbial communities from the University of North Carolina, USA - plate scrape MF_Col_mMS (SPADES assembly) (version 2) | ecosystem: Host-associated > Plants > Roots >...
ACCATCCGCACCGCCTGGAAGAACTGGAAGCGGAACGGCTCGGCGAACAGGCGCTCGATTACAGCAGGCTCAAATCGCCGCTTCGCGGTGTGCATCGCAGCAGCTCCTCCCCAGTCCTGTCGGCCACGACGACCAGTTGCGTAAAGCTGTTGGCATGTACGTACAGCCCCAGGAAGCGTTCAATCACCTGGGCGAAGGCATGGATGCCGCTGCCGACGAAAGCCTCTTCGTCGATCGTCAGCCGCACTTCCATGCCGCGCACCACGCAGGCGAAGGGATTCCCCGCCAGCCAGGCGTTGGCAGGCTTGTATTCGACCGATTCCAGGCCGCGAATCTGGCGCTGGGTGGAGGCCGAACGCGGCAAATCGTAAAGCCCCAGCATTTCCTGGAAGGCTTCCAGCCCGCCGCCCGACAGCGACAGGTGATTCAGCGACAGGTGCGACACCAGGCGCCAGTGCGCGCCATGTCCACGCTCAAAGCGCTGGGAAGGCGTAGGCTTGCGCAGGAAGCTGATGCTGCGCACGCTGGAACCGCCCTCCAGGAAAAGGTCGCCGCCGCGCAGGCCATAGGCCAGCGATGCCGGCAGGTCGCGGTTGGTACAGGTCAGTTGCAGGCTCAGGGTGTCGGTTTCCACCTCCGCCGGATCGAAATCGATGTCGACAACGGTGATTTCGGTTTCATAGCCGGGACTCTTGTGCGCCATCTGTTCGTCGCGCCGCATGACCCAGTAGTGGCCGTGCTTTTCCGGCGTTTCGCCGTGGCGCAGCGAGTAAAACGGACGGAATTCCACAATCGATTCGCCCTGCGGCGTCTGGCGCACCATGCGCACCGCATCGATCGAATACACCTCGTAAGCGTAGGCGCGGCGCGCATCGGCCAGCACCGGATAGCTGGCAGCCGTATGCGAAATGCGAATCGGCTCGCCGCGCTGGCGGAACAGGTTGACCACCGGGGTGCAGCCCAGCAGCAGGTTGTTGGTCGACAGCGTCGACAGCATGCGCGCCACATGCGAATCCGGGCGCAGGCCGCTCATCGCGATGTGCAGCGTCAGGCGCTTGGTGCCGATCGGCAGCAGCGCGCACAGGGCCGCCAGGTCGATGTCGAAGAAATTGAACTTCTCGGGGAAGCAGAAATATTCGGTCAGCAAGCGGTACGCCTGGTGCGAACGGGCCGAAAAGTCGATCAGCGCATCCTCTTCCTCAAAGCCGGCGGCGGTAACCGGGATGCGCGCCAGCGGCAGCCAGCGGCCATTGCCGTCGCACTCGACCCAGGCCTTGGCGCTGCGCATGAACAGCGCATCGCGCATCGCGGCGCAGAAGGAAGGCTCGCCGTCGATGAAGACGCGCAGGCTGGCGACGCCCATCGCGGGCAAGCCAATCTGCTCGGACAAGGAGTCAATCGTGATCGCCAGGCCGGCGCCGGCGCCCGGCGGCAGTTGCACCGCTTCCGGCGCCGCCAATGCGGCCGTGAACGAGGCCCGGCTCAGCGCCAACGGCGCCACTGTCACAGGATAGGAAGTACGGAAAGTACACGCGACGCCATTGACGGGCCGCGTGTTGAGCACCGTTCCGCGCGCGATCTCGCTGGCCGCCGTCAGCTGGGCAGCGGTAGCGGCGTAATCCATGCGCGCAATCGAGCACGATGGGAACGGGCGCAGGTAGTGCGGATAAAGCACTTCGAACAGTGCTTCGGTAAATTCGGGGTAATCGTCGTCCAGGCGCTTCGACACGCGCGAATTCAGCAGCGCGAAGGACTGGATCATGCGTTCGATATGCGGGTCTTCGCATACCTCGCCGCCAATCAGCAGGCGGCCAGCAATCTTGGGATAACGCTCGGCGAACTCGCGCGCATAGCGCCGCAGGAAACCCAGTTCGCGCTCGTAATACGGCAGTAACTCTTCCAAATCATGCTCCCGGCAGCGCGCGGCGTGCCTTGCTAATCGTGTATTGCAGGCTGGATGGCTGCAGGACCGCGTCGAAATTGACCGGTTCCTGAGCTGCGTGCAGCACCAGCAGCGCCGTAATGGCGAAATTCAGGCGGTCGATGCCGCCCTCTTGCATTTCAAGCGAAGCCCGTACATTGCGCAGGCGCGGTTCATGCCGTGCGATGGCACGTTCCAGCCCCTGGCAAATGGCAGCGCGGTCGTCCGGGCTCGCCAGCGACATGCCGGCGAAATCGTTCAGCCCATAGCTGACGATGGAACGACCGCACTCCGGAAAGCGTTTGAGCAGATGCTCAGGGATGACGGTACGGGTATTCAGCAATGCTTCCAGGTCGCGCGCGACGGAGTCCTTCATCTCGTCGAGCGACATGCGGTAGACGGCCGCACTGCCGGAGCCGTCGCCAGGCTGGAGCAACCGGTCCATCAGCCCCGGTGCAAATCCCCTTACCGTCATTCAGTCCCCGCTTAAGCTACTTTGTTGGTCGACAGGTCCCAGCCGCCGGAGGTGTTGCCGCCGGTGCCGCCGTTGACTTTCTGCTGGGTGTACTTCCACTTGACTTTGGAGTATTTCAGCGAAACGTCTTCGCCCAGGATGTCGCCCTGGCGAACTTCTGGAGCCACGCTGGAGATCAGCACGTTTTCCAGTTCGATTTCGAAGTACTTGACGCGGTCACCCTGGCCGTCAGCACGCATGAATTCGATTTTCGCTTTTGGCAGGGTTTTGCCCGAAGAGCAATTCTGCAGCAGCAGCGGCGAAGCCAGGTCGGCCAGCTTGTTGATGACGATATCGCGGTGCTCGGTGCGTTCCGCGGTGTGGCCGCCGCCAGTAGATGCGGTGGCCGACTTTGGCTGCAGGACTTCCCACTGGACGGATTTGACTTCGATCCAATCCTTGTGGGAGGTATCGGTGGACTCGCCTTTGATACCGTCGATTTGCAGGTAAACGTCGATTGCCATGGTATTCCTTTCTGTGTTGAAAAATAAAAATTAAGACTTGGTCGATTGCGGCAGCTCCGCGACCAAACGGAGTGAGACGGACAGCTCGTCGAGCTGGAAGTGGGGACGCAGGAAGGACACAGCGCGATACACGCCTGGACGGCCAGGCACTTCAGACACTTGCACGTTAGCTTCACGCAGCGGGAACTGCGCTTTTTGCTCCTGGCTGGCGTTATCGTCCAACAGCACGTACTGGGTCAGCCAGCGGTTCAGGTAATCCTCGACGTTCGAAGCGGCAGCGAAGCTGCCGATCTTGTCGCGCATCATGGCCTTCATGTAGTGGGCGATGCGCGACACGGCGAAGATGTACTGCAACTGGGCCGACAGCACGGCGTTGGCGTTTGCAGCGTCGGTGTTGTACTTGCGCGCTTTCTGCGCAGACTGCGCGCCGAAGAAGGCCGCGTAGTCGGTATTCTTGCAATGCACCAGCGAGATGAAGCCAAGGTCGCTCAGCTCTTTCTCGCGGCGGTCGGTAATGGCGATTTCGGTCGGGCATTTCAGCGCGACTTCGCCTTCGTCGGTCTTGAAGGTGTGGGTCGGCAGGTCTTCCACCAGGCCGCCGCCTTCCACGCCGCGGATGGCGGCGCACCAGCCGAAGTCCTCGAAGGCGCGGGTCAGGCGCACGCCGAAGGCGTAGGCAGCGTTACACCACAGGTATTTCTGGTGGTCGGTGCCGTCCACGTCTTCCACGTAGTTGAAGCCTTCCACGGTGGCGCCATCGGCCGGGTTGAACGGCAGGCGGCCCAGGAAGCGCGGCAAGGTCAGGCCGACGTAGCGCGAATCCTCGGACTCGCGGAACGACTTCCACTTGGCGTATTCCACGGTGTCGAAGACTTTCGACAGGTCGCGCGGCTTGCCCAGGTCGGCGTAGGTCTCCAGGCCGAACAGTTCAGGCGATGCGGAGCTGATGAAAGGCGCGTGGGCGGCAGCCGCCACGTGCGACATCTGCTCGATGAAGTACATGTCTTCCGGCTGGCGGGTGATCTCGAAGTCGCCCAGCAAGGCGCCGAACGGCGCACCGCCGAAGGTGCCGAATTCTTCTTCGTAGACCTTCTTGAACATCGCGCTCTGGTCGAATTCCAGGGCGCCCTGGAAGTCCTTGACCAGTTCCTTCTTGGTCGCGTTCAGCATCTTGATCTTCAGGCCGGTGCTGGTGGCGGTGTTCTTGACCAGGTAGTGCAGGCCGGTCCAGCTGCTTTCCAGCTTCTGGAATTCCGGCGCGTGCATGATCACCGACAGCTGCGAGGAGATCAGGCGATCCAGTTCCGCCACGCGGGCGTCGATGGTGGCGGCCAGGTTGTCCGACACCACCACGGTGCCGGCCATGACTTGCTGCGCCAGTTCGGAAATGATGTCTTTCGCACGGGCGTGCTCGGTGGTCGACTTGGCGACCTTGCTTTGCTCGACGATCTGGTCGAGCAGGTTTACTTCCGCGGTGGCCAGTGCACCACCGGCGTTCAATTGGGCCGACATCTTATTCTCCTTGTTCAGGCTTCTGGCCCAGTTCGGCCAGCTTCTCGGTGCTGCGCAGCACGTCGTTCAGCAAATCTTCCAGCTTGTCGTTGCCGGCCAGCTTGTTGCGCAGGTCGGCCAGCTTGTTGCGCGCTTCCAGCAACTGGCGCAGCGGTTCCACCTGCTCCACTACGGACTCAGGGCGGAAGTCCGAAATGGACTTGAATTTCAGGTCGACGCCGAACTGGCCTTCGCCGCCCAGCTCATTCGGCACGCGGAAGGCAGCGCGCGGTTCCACGCCCTTCATCACTTCGTCGAAGTTGTCGCGGTCGATGTTGACGAAGCTGCGATCCTTCAGTCGCTTCTTCTCCACCTCGGAATTGCCGCCGAAATCGCCGACAACCCCCATCACAAAGGGCAGTTCCTTGTTTTCGATTGCGTCGCCGATTTCCACGTCATAGGTCATCTGGACCCGTGGCGGACGGATTTTCTGCAGGCGCTTCTGGACGCTTTCGCTTTTGGACATGGCTTCTCCTTCTTTGGACTTGGTGGTTATTTCAGTGCGCCGAATGGGTCGGCGCTAGGGGTCGATACAGGTGGTTTCACCGCCTGTGCCCTGCTACGGACAGCGTTGGCAGCGGCATTGGCGGTGCTATTGCTGCTGGTGCGGGTTTGCGGCTTCTTGTCGCTGTTTGGCACCAGCACGGTTTCGCCCAGGCTCTCGCGCAGCAGCTTGGCCAGGTCTTGCGATTCGGTACGGATGGAACCGGACAGGTTGTTCTGGCGGCTCAGGTCCCCCAGGGCACGGGTGGACAGGCGCAGGCCGGAAATGGCGATGATGCTGTTGGCCAGCTGGTCGGACGGATCGCGCACCAGGATTTCCTGGGCACTCACGATCGCTTCGCCATATTGCCCTGCGTCATAGCGGGACTGGGCGATGTTCACCCATGGCGATTTGTCGGCGGGATATGCGGTGGCGGTTTCCTTCCACAGGGTGATGGCCTGCTCTTGTTTACCGGCCACCTTGGCTTCGGTAGCACGGGCCAGCATGTCTTCCAGCTTCGGCTTTACCGGAGCGGCGACTTTAGGTTCCATGGTCTGGCAGGCAGACAGGGATGCAGCGATTGCTGCGATGCACAAAACGCGGGAGATAACAGTGATTTTCTTCATAACTAACCTCATCGAACGGACAAATAGCTTTTTTACAATAATTGCGTCGGACGAACGTTAGCAGAAAAAAAATATTACCTACGCACAATTGAATCTCACCAATTTCCACATCCCCGCGCACGATTGAGCCTTTTAATACAGGCTTTTTCAGGAAGTGTTATTGTTCTGGCACTTACCAGAAAACAATTATCAGAAGGATCATAGATGGCCAGCAAAGTGTTATGGGGGGAAGGACTGTTTCTGCGCCCCCAGCATTTCCAGCAGCAGGACCGCTATCACGAGCACCGTTTGCATCGCAGCGTAAAGGCCGTGCACCCGTATGCCTGGGGCGTCGATCGCCTGTCGATCGACATGGAAGCCCTGGCGCATAACACGCTGCGCCTGCTCGAACTGTCGCTGGTATTGCCGGACGGAGAATTGATTGAAGCGCCCGGCCACGACAACCTGCCGGAAGCAATTGACCTGGGCCAGCTCGCGCAATCGCAGCACAGCGTGAGCTGGTATGCCGCCCTGCCCGTGTTCAAGCATTTCGGCGGGAACTTCGCACAAGCGGGCCAGCCGTCGAACGGCGCCCGCTTCTCGCAGGCCAATGCCGACACTCCCGACCTGTACACGCAAGCGGCGCAAGCCGAACTGGCCTATCTGAAAAAATCGCTGCGCCTGGTGTCCGACGCCGAACCGCGCGAAGGCTATGTGTGCCTGCCGCTGCTGCGGCTGCGCCGCCTGTCCACCGGCGGCTTCGAGCTCGATCCGGGCTTCGTGCCGCCGAGCCTGACCATCCGCACCGCGCAGCCCCTGTTCCTGCAACTGCGCCGCCTGCTCGATGCGCTGCAGGCCAAGGTCAATGCGCTGTACGGCCACCACCGCGAGCCAAGCCGCAACGTGATTGAATTCCGCAGCGGCGACATGTCGACCTTCTGGCTGCTGCATACCGCTAGCACCGCCTTCGCCTCGCTGTCGCACTACTACCATAATCCGGAGCTGCACCCGGAGCGCCTGTACGAACAGCTGCTGTCGCTGGCCGGCGCGCTGATGACGTATTCGCGCAGCTGGTCGCTGTCCGACCTGCCGCCCTACCGGCACGACGACCCGGGCCCGGCGTTTTCGCAGCTCTACATGATCGTGCGCGAACTGCTGGACACCGTGATCTCCTCGCGCTACTTCGCCATCGCCCTGTCGCAGCCGAAGCCGGCCCACCACCGCGGCATGCTCGATTCCGGCAAGATCAGCGAAGACACCACCTTCTACCTGGCTGTCGGCGCCGAAATGCCGGCCGTCGAACTGGTGGAAGTGGTGCCGCTGCGCTTCAAGGTCGGCGCACCGGACGACGTCGAAAAGCTGGTGCTGTCGGCCATGCCGGGCGTGCGCCTGGCGCACGCTCCGCAAGTGCCTGCCGCTGTGCCGGTGCGTCCGGACACCTGCTACTTCACCCTGGACTCAAAAGGCCCGCTGTACGAGCGCATGCTGCAGGCCCAGTCCATTGAAATCTATGCCCCATCCGGCATGCGCGAATTGCGTCTCGAATTGATTGCTGTGAACTCCTGAAACAGAGCAGAACATGAACACCATCGCCCCACCTTCACTTATTGCCGAACCAATCGCCGCGCCAACCGCCAACGGTAGCCTGCTGGACATGATGTACGACGGCTTCTACGCCCTGTTCATGCTGAAGAACGGCAGCGCCCCGCAGGACCACGCCGAATTCCAGTCGCGCATGACGCGCTTCCTGGACGACTTCGGCCGCAACGCGCGCAAGAAGAACGCTTCCGCCGACGATATCGACGCCGCCAAATACGCCTTCTGCGCCGCAGTCGACGAGATCATCCTGCGCTCGCACTTCTCGATCCGCGACGCATGGGAACTGAAGCCGCTGCAACTGACCCTGTTCGGCGACCAGCTCGCCGGCGAGAACTTCTTCAACCGCCTCGATGCGCTGCGCACGCGCAGCAGCGAGCACGTGGAAGCGCTGGAAGTGTTCCATATGTGCCTGCTGCTCGGTTTCCAGGGCCGCTACATCCTGGAAGGCTCGGAGAAGCTGGGCTACCTGACCAGCCGCCTGGGCGACGAAATCGCCCACATGAAAGGCCGCCGTCCAGGCTTTGCACCGCATGCCGAACGTCCCGACCAGGTGATGCACAAGCTGCGCAGCGACCTGCCGCTGTGGGTGCTGTGCTCCGTGTTCGCACTGATTTCCGCGCTGGCGTATATCGGCCTGCGCACTTCGCTGTCCAGCCATACGGCGCAGCAGGTGAGCGCCTATAACGACGTGGTGCGCATGGCGCCGCGCCAGGCCCACGTTACCATTACCCTGCCGTGATGCGGTCGCTGTTTGGGACAGGCCTGGCCCAGCACGGCCGCCTGTTGACGCTCTCCAGCGCCCAGGAATCCGGCTTGCCGGAAAGCCTGATGGCGGAACGCTTTGTCGGCCGCGAAGGCGTGAATGAACTGTTCTGCTTCGACGTCGATGCGCTCAGCACATCCACCAGCCTGGATCTCGGCCAGTTCATCGGCGAAGAACTCACCATCCGCCTGCTGCAGCCGGATGGCAGCCGCCGTTCCTGGCACGGCCTGTGCACGCAAGCCAGCTGGCTTGGCGCCGACGGCGGCGTGGCACGCTACCGCCTGCGCCTGGAACCGGCGCTGGCCTTGCTGCGCCTGCGCCGCGACAACTACATCTTCCAGGACAAGTCGGTGCGCGACATCGTGCAGGAACTGCTGGCCGACTACACGCAGCTAAGGCTCGATTTCGATGTCACGCGGGCGCTGGCGCCGCGCGCCACCACCACGCAATACCGCGAAAGCGATTTCGATTTCCTGTGCCGCATCCTGGCCTCCGAAGGCCTGAACTGGCGCTTCGAACATGACCAGGACGAGCAGGCTACGCAGGACGGCCAGTCGCGCCACCGCGTCGTGGTATTCGACAGCCAGGCCGCGCGCCCTGCCGTGCAAGCCCTGCGCTTCCACGGCGTGCGCGCCACGGAACGCGACGACTCGATCGACCAGTTCGCTGCGCGCCGCGCCATCGCCCCCAACGCCATCAGCATCGCAAGCTGGGACCCGGCACAAGTGTCGGCGCCAGCCGCCGAGCAAACCAGCAATCTCGATGCCGGCGAACTGCCATCGATGTCCATTTACGACGGCAGCGAGGAACGCAGCTACACTGCCAGCGGAGAGGCCGACGGCCACAGCCTGCTGATGCTGCAGGCTGCCGAACTGGCGAACAAACAATTTACCGGCGAAGGATCGGCACGCCGCCTGGCAGCAGGCAGCAACTTCGCGCTGACCGGCCATGAACGCTTCGACGGCGATGAATTCACTACGCTGTGGGTCGAGCACGAAGCCCGCAACAATTTCACGCCATCGCTGAAAGCCGGCCCTGGCGTGGCTCCCGGCACTTACCGCAACCGCTTCGCCTGCGTGCGCTCCGCCGTACCGCTGGTACCACCCGCCACGGCCAAGCGCCTGCAAGGCGCCGCACTCGGAGCGCAAACGGCATTGGTGGTCGGCCTGCCGAATGCAGCCAACACAACGCAACGCGGCCAGCAGATCCGCATCCAGTTCCCTTGGCAACGCGGCGCGGGCGCCAATCCGGGCGGAGCCAATCACAACACGGACACGGAAGGCAATGCGCCCGGCGACGACAGCTCCGGCACCTGGGTGCGCGTCTCCGAAGCCCTGGCCGGCCCGAACTTCGGCACGCAATTCACGCCGCGCATCGGCACCGAAGTGCTGGTCGACTTTATCGAAGGCGATATCGACCGCCCTATCGTGGTGGCCCAGCTCTATACCGGCAGCGACCGCCCGCCCTTCTCGGCCGGCGTCGACTCCAGCGCCAACCACGCCGGTGTGATTTCCGGCATCCACAGCCACGCCCTCGATGGCAGCGGCTATAACCAATGGGTGCTGGACGACACCAGCCAGCAATTGCGCATGCGCCTTGCCAGCAGCACCGCCGCCAGCCAGCTGAATCTCGGCTACATCGTGCACCAGGCGCCCGATTCCGCCACGCGCGGCGCGCACCGCGGCACCGGATTCGAATTGCGCACCGACGCCTGGGCCGTGCTGCGCTCCGGCGAAGGGCTGCTATTGACCACCAGCCGCCGCGGCGCGCAAGGCAGTGGCATCAGCTCGACCCAACTCGAAGCCGACGACGCGATCGAACGCCTGCGCTCCAGCCAGAAGCTGGCCGAAAGCCTGGCCAAGCCTGCCGCCCAGCAGCACGCCCTGTACAGCGCCGACGCCATCACGGCGCAGAAGGACATGCTCAAGCAGCTCGACCCGAAACAGGAAGGTAAGTACGCCGGCGCTGTCAACGGCCACACCGCCCAGCGCGCACAAGACGGCGCCCGCGACTTGGATTCCGCCAAGCCGGTGGAGCGTTTCGGCGGCGCCGTCGCCGTGATCGACAGCGTGGACAGCATCAACTTCGCCACGCCCGCCTCCACCCTGGTGTTCGCCGGCGAACAACTGCACTGGACCAGCGGCTCCGACCTGCACCTGACAGCCGGCCAGACCTATTCCAGCGTCGCCGCCAACGCCGCCACCCTGTTCACGCGCGAAGGCGGCATCAAGGCCATCGCCGGCAATGGCGACGTTTCGCTGCAAGCCAACACCGGTGAGCTGGAAATTCTCGCTGACAAAGAGGTCGTGGTCCTGTCGGTCAACGACGGCATCGAGATCAAGGCCAACAAGAAGATCGTGCTGCATGCTGGCCAGTCTTCCATTGTTCTGGAAGGCGGCAATATCACCTTCGCCTGCCCAGGCAAGTTCACGGTCAAAGCGGCCAAGCACGATTTCCAAGGAGGAGCAAGCCAGCCTGCAAAACTTGACTCGCTTCCTGACACGCGACTCAAGCTGATGGACGAGGCCTTCATTCTCAAGGACGAGAAAACCGGCAAAGTGCTTGCGCACCATCCGTACCGCATAAGGCGCCAGGACGGTACTTATGAGTTCGGTCAGACCGACGGTAACGGAAATACCCACGTCGTTCGCACTGTTGAGGCCGAGAACCTCATCCTGGAAATTATGTAATTTGAAATGACTACACCAACATACCGCGAACTGGGGTCGTCTGTCACGACCACAATTGACAACAAGAATCGGAAAGTGCTGCTCGTACCGCCGAAAGAGCTTTACAGTCAAAAGCTCGATCTCAGCGATTTCATTGGCATGGATCCGGAAACATCGAAAGCAATTACGTCCGTTCCATACGAAATTCGAGACAAATCGGGCGCTACTCTGCTGCGCGGTAAAACCGATGAGAACGGCGAAACCGAACGGATCTTTACTCGCGAAAAGACGGACCTTCAGCTTTATGTAGGTGACGGCGGCTGGAAACTGTCCGCGGACAGCGTCCATGGCAACGGGCCCGCTGCAGTTGCAGAGAAGTCCAATCTGCTTGATTCAGAGAAGCCTGCTGCGAGTCCTTCCCAGGATGCCCAACCATCAACACAGCAAGATAAGGCAAAGGGATCCTCCCCGGCTCCCGATATCCCATTGGCACAAACCACATCGCCACAACAGGCTGATCCCGAACCTAAGGACCAAAGTCAACTTGATCTGACCGTCAACGATTGGAAGGGCTTCCCTATCCCAAACTTGCCCATCAAGATACTCGTGGGTAAGCAAGAGGTATTTGTGGGCCCAACAGACGCCAAGGGTCAGGTCTCGGTTACCTTGAACGAAGGAGATCGCTTTGAAATCCAAGTGAAACGGGACCGCCCACGCGTAGATGGTGCCGGCAAATCGCATGAGTACAATCTGGGGGCAATTTCAGTGATGAAGTCGAGAGAAGTGCAAGCCGGCCTCCAGAGCAAGTCGATGAAATTCGATTTTTGTACTGAAGCGCACGCGGGTTCTCCCGGAGGTGCCGAAGCAAAGAAAAAAGCAACTATCACGTCACATAATCAAAAACCCGAGGCAACGCCGACGATCACGGGAAATCCGAATAAGAAGCCAACTCTTCAGACGGATCGCGACGAGCAGGGTGCGCCGAAAGCCGTTCTTCTCGATGGCCTAAAGGATTGGTACGGTCGCAGCGGAACCCATATTGAGGCTCCCGATGTCACTCCTGGACACTTGGATAAAGCCAAAAAGCTAATTGAGTTTGCCGAGAAGCAGGCCGGCTGGAAGTACGAAAAGAAAGTCATCGCTTCGACCTATGTTCAGCAGATGATGCGGAAGACATTCACAACGCCAGAGTCCAAAGGTAAGGATGGCTATCAGCACTCCGTCAGGATGTGTAACAAGTATGTGAAGATCGCACTCTGGTATGCGGGTTTCGGACCCGCAAATGAAGTGATAGGACCCGCCACTAGTCCCGCACGGGAAATGGGACCGCAACTCATAGGGGCCGGATTCAAGGATATTACCAATGAATTACCAGACGCGCGCTGGGCGGCACCCGGCGACGTCATTGTCTATCGCAGAGGATCAGATCACAGCGCAGATGGGCATATCGATATTCGTAGTTACGACGGATATATCAGCGACTTCATCGACGTCAGGCTTCCAATTAGCCAATTTGACGTGACAGGCATCTATCGCAAGTACTACGATCCCGAGCCTGCGCTCCGGGTACGTGCCTTCTTGATGGTCGTCGCGTCACGCGAATCTGAGTCAATTTTCAAGAAGAAGGGCTACGAAGCGACATATTCGACTCTGCCCGGATCGGGGCAGTTCACAGACTTTTCCACGCACCCTTATGCTGGACGAAAAGGCGGGAACACTGCCTCCGGCGCCTACGGCATCATTGAAGATACATGGAGACGTTATATTCCACTCTTGAAGCTACCCGAGAAAGCGGCTAAATTCACACCCGTCGTCCAGGATCGAATCGTAGTCACCATTATGGAGCGGACAGGCAATGCCCTCGCACTTGTCCGCAAAGGCGAAATTATTGCAGCTGCCGATTTACTCGGAAAAAATAACCAGATTGCTTCGATGCCGAGCGGCAACCAATCGCGCGGTTTTACAAATGAGCAGTTGATGGCTTCATACAACGAATTTCTTTCATATTTACGTAAGGGAAAATGATGAGGAAAGTGTTTCTTGTCATAGCCGCCAGTTTAGAGCTCACGCATATTCAGGCATCTGCCGCTGAAACTTCAAAGAATGAGCTATGCAAGTTCATCGCTGACCACAACGGAAGCGCCGTCCTGTTAGCTGAAAACGGCGAGCGAATCGTAAAAGGAATCGATCTCGGAGAGTTTGATTTCAGTGACAAAAGCAAATGGGGAGACTTCATTCCATCCACGAAAAAGTTCAGGATGATCGTCAACCCTAAAACTATTATTCTCGAAGAGAGCTGTTCGTTAAGCGTATGCATCGACCGAAAGGAAGTGCACCCTACCTGCCCTAACTCACGCGAGTATATGGTGGGGTTCCGGCTTAACCCAAGGAAGTTCGCACCCGGAATATTCAACTCGGCGATCGAATTTTCGCTCCTAAACAAAAAGGACCAGTACCCGGTTGACGAACGCTTTAAGTACAACTTCGAACCGAAGATCACTGGAAATTTTCGCATGTCGTCGGCCGAAATCATTCAACGTCAGGCTACATCGGAGAGCGTCATCAAGCTTATGAAAGGTGAAAATGAACGCGTCAAACTGGAACTGGCCAATCGCGGCAATAGCCAGCTAAATTTAGGAAAATGGGCCAGTGACGAGGACGGAAGCGGGCCGCTAACCCTCGACGCGTCTGAATGCCAGAACATCAGCCTTCCTTCCGGCGGCACTTGCAACTTGTTCCTGCAAAATACCTCAAAGATTCCTGTTACGGAGAAATATGTCTCATGGCACAACCTGTATTACAAGGAAGTACCGAACATAAGTCTTTACTTGACTCCTCGCCACGACGGTTCAATTGACTACAACATCAAGAATGATTGATGTCTCCCGCTGAGGTCTCACCCTTGGACCAAGAGAAAGGCTCCGATAACGCTGGGACGAGGCTGGAGTTCACCATCGAAGCAAATAGACAGCATCGTTCGAATACATGATGGCAGAAAATTGACCCGCCGCGAGGGCGTTCCTTTATCAGCACCAATAAGTAACATGTCCTCAAAATCAGTCAGTGTCTTTACAGTTCTTTGGGCGCTCCAATCGTTAGCATTCGCCCGAACTTCAGCAGCGTCAAATTTCAATTCCAGCGTCGCAGAGCCGCAGGATCGTGTTGTGCGTGAGGGCATGGCGAGAATTGAACGCCTACGACACAATGGTGCCGACGAAGAACGTTGGTCGAGTGTGTGGTTATACTCCGATTCAACAAATCCATCTGAGTTGTCAATGACAGTAGTCAAAATAGCTGGCATGCAGATGGCTTTGGACCCAAACAAGGGCGATATCACCTTCACGAGCAAACAATCAACGCACCGTTTTCATCTGACCTCTGTCAAAGGAGATCCGAAGTCGGCTTGCCCAGACTACACAGTGCGGATAGTCGAAGCCTCTGCTTCCCATGCATTGGTTCGCCATACGTGTAATACCTTCGAGTACCGTCGGAACAAATTCATGTCGTCAGTGGATTATTTCCTTTATGACCTGGAAACCGGAAGTATGCGCTCTATTTGGGCTAACACCGTTACTGGAAAGGGAGCCCCACTCCCGTATGCAGATCCAGCACCTGTGCTGAAACTAGCACATGACGGCTATAAATTTGACTGGAAACCGCGACCTGAAAATCAAGGTGAACAATTTGAACGTCACATTAGCTTTCAACGAAAGCTCGTTAACGGAGCAAAGGAATTGATATGTTCGGACCACTCACTCCCGACGAATGAAGCCAAAGGCGGCGCCTGCGTGGCTCAATATCTGACACGTGTCGAACCATAAAACTATAGACACAGAATCCAAACATGAAATTCTGTATGTACTGAGCGATAGCAGCAGAAATGAAAACACTTTTAGCCGCCTGCCTTCTCGTCGCCAGCGTGAGCCAAGGCTACGCAGCGGATGATTCCAAATCGAAGTCAAGATGCACCAGCACTCCTTGTGCAAACACGCTTACTGGTGAAGACCCAGGCGACGTCGCGCAGCGACATGCCGAAAGCCTTAACTCCATGATGCGAGCCAGCGATGATGACAAGAAGCGCTGGTCTCACTTTGTAATCTATGCGGATTCGACGGCCCTAGAGGATCTTAAGCTCGAAATACATAAGAAAAGCGCGCTGACAATCGAACTATCCCCGACCAAAGGAGACTTGAAGTTCAGCCGCCCTGGAATGACTCAGACCTTTCATATCGCAGCACCACGAAAAAGTGCGAACGATCCGTGCCCCGAATATGATCTGAAGGTATTAGATGCTTCCGCAGATCATGCGGTCATTCGAAAAACCTGCCCAGTCTTCGAATACCGCCCAGGAAAAAAATATCGTGGTTACGAATACTATTTGTACGATCAAAAAAGTTCGACGATGCAGCAAATTTGGGCTGCGTCCGCTATGGAAAATGTGCAGCAGTTGGCCTTGCCAAAGCCTGAGCCGGCAGTTGCGAAGACTCCCGATGGATTCAGTTTTAAATGGAAGAGCGAGGCTCCAGGGTCTACCGGCGCGGGAACTACTTACAGCACCATCTACACACGCATTCGGACAAAGAATGGCGAGGTTGTACTCGCATGCCGAGATCTTTCAGCCCCGAAAGGCGAGCAAGCCGGCGGAACTTGTGAAGGCGCCGCTCTCCCACTGATTAAGTAAGCAATCGCGGTTTCAAAAAATGAAAAATCTAATCCTGAGAACTATCGCAGCCTCGCTGCTTAATGTGGCCCCTGCACACGCTCTTTCGCAAGGAACTCACAAGTGGGAAACAACCGGCGGAAAGCTTGTCCTGGTTCACGGCATCTATCAGGACGAATTTCATTATCGCCACAGTTTCTCCTTCTACTTCCAGCCCAACACTTCCGAAGATTGGTTGCAGGTGCCGATCATGGAAAAGAAAGGGATTCCTGGTATCGGTTGGAACAGCGCTTCGCACGGTGAGATAACGCTCGCAGATGCCACCGTGGTCCAACGCTCGGACGGCATCTACTTTGTCACAGCCAGCAAACAGCGCAACGGAAGCCCCTATGATCCGGGCGACGTAACTGTAGTGTGGTACCACCTGCTCGATGCTGGCGATAACGACCATGACGGTCCGGCGCAGCAATTCTCCCCTGCTTCGACGCGAGCTATCCGTGCCGTGTCCGATGGAGTTGACGACATCCTCGAGAAGGAAGCCAGGCTGCCATTCGTGCAAAAGCATCCGGCAGAAATTTTGGCGGCCCAGAAAATTGGCGTTCCAGGGAAGGCAGTCCGGGTACTGCGTGTGGTCGGAAAGACCGATGAGAAATTCCTGGTCTTGGCTGAGAATTCCGTCAAAGCGCAAAGCGGACACGTGGAGCGCATAAACCTGAGCGCTAGCCTCTATACGAAAACAGGCCAGCAATGGAAGAGCGCATGGTCGATCAATGACTTCGGCGATTGTCCTGGCAACGACAGCAAGGCGGCGTTCTTCCCTGAAGCGACCACGGTCACGGATATCGATAACGACGGCAGCCCTGAATTCACCGTCGCATACCAGTTGTCTTGCAGTGGCACTGCCGATCCAGCAACAGTCAAAGTTATCCTTCGCCAAGGTGAGACGAAATTCGCCATACGGGGCGAGTCGCAGCTACGCCTTCCCGGAAAAACTGCTGTTGGCGGCACCCGTACGCCTGATCCACTCTTGCTGCAGCCGAAGAACGTGGCCTACCTCAAGCATCTCGAATCAGTATGGAAAGAAGTGTATGTTGAAAAGTGCTGATGTGAAGACAATACTGCTCGCCGCTTTCATGACTGCCTTTTCGGCGCATGCAGCCGAACCGAATGGCTTCGGCTGCATATCGGGCACCAAGGCACAGCGACCTGGCACTTCCCTTTGCCTACCCGGCAAAACACTCACGCTTGACTACCGGCCGAAAGCTCGCACGGTCAGCATCGAGATCAGCGGCCACTCGCACCTTGTCGAGCGGATTGACAGAAACTTTGGGCCAGAATTGATTGGCATGGAAGAGTACATCCGCTTCCTGCCATTAGCATTGCAGCCCTACCTTTCCCGAAATGTGATCCTGTTCAATTCCGTTGTTCGCAGCAGCGGCGGCGAGGGCATGGGCCAGTGCGGATCGGGGGCCGAAGTATTTGTGAATGCATTGAGTATCACTGGTGCAAACGTCAAAGTGCTCGGCAAGGTTCAAGTCGAGAGCTGCTACCGCTCGATCGTCCCATACAAGGCGGAAGAGGAAGAGACCGGCTTTTCCGAATACTCGGTCCAGGACGGCCGCCTGGCGATCAGGTTCAGGAATTACCCGGATCTAGAAGGAAGGCCGACAGGACTATTGTCCAAGGACTTTCGCCAGCTTGAATTCTCGCAATCCGCACAATGAAGTTCCCGCTTTCTTCGATGTGGCTGCTGGCATGCGCGGTTGCGGCGCTTCCCCCTGCCGCCGCCAATACCATCGCTAACGAAACCCTGATCGTCTTTGACCATCCTCACTTGATTGCCACCACTTCCAGTAAAGGCATTCGTGGGTACTTCAATATGCAACACCAGGTCCTGCCCTTTAATTGCAGCTTCCTGTTCAAGGAGACCAGCCGCCCAGCCGGTACCGCAATCGTCATTAACTCCTTCCCCATACAAGGCGGGACGAAAGAGGACGACATTCCGGGCAGAGTTTGGGAGAAGAACGGGGAATGGATCATTCAAACCGACGAACCGCACGGCGGTTGTGGTGGCGTATTGGAATCCTTCCGCAAGGGGCCAGATGACGATCATCCGACACGCTATGCCATCGTAAAAAGAATGCCTGCCATGGGGATTCGCGTTGTACTGAGAACGACAAGGCTTAACGAAAAGAATGGCGCCGCCTTTAAGGAACGAAAGGGTTTGCTCGTTGCCGGCGACATGGTCGCTGCACTTGAAATTGAAGATTCCTTTACGCGCATCCGTTACGTACACCCTGCAACCAGCAGAATTACAACCGCCTGGGTAAGCACGCGCGACCTGGAGGATCCATTCGTCCCTTCGGCCAAGAATTAAACTCAATGAAATCGAAATCAATATGAAGAAGAGCATTCTCGCATCACTCACACTTCTCGCTTTCTGCGCCGCGGGCTCCACGTCGGCGCAAGCAGCGGATACAGCGATGGAAGGCGAATACAAGCTCACATCGTCGACCACTACGCCTGCGAGCAAGTGGGGCTTCAGCAAAGCCCATATCTCCGTCAGGAAGCTGGACGAGAAGCATGTGGTAATCCTGTTTGCGTGCGAATGGAAACGAGAACCGAAGGCGGCTTGCGACGACTACTACTTTGCGGAATGGCGGGATGGTGGTTTCTATTTGCAGGATATGAACACTGATTTCATCCGCATGTACTTTACTCCGGCATCCCGCACACTGACCATGATCACGCGTGGTGCAGACGACAAAGCGAGCGTACGGCGCGACGTGTTCGAACCAACGAGTGGTACTCCGGAGGATGCCACGCTGGCGCGTCGGATGAAGCGTGCTGAGAAAAGCTACGCCCATCCCGAAAACTTGCGAGTTTTCGGGACACACACCAAATGGAAGTACGAAAACAACCGGATCGAGATTCAGAATTGAGCCAAATTCGCCGAATACTTGTTGCGGCCACTATCTTCTTGTTTGGCGGCTGCTCTTTCGAAGACCCGAAACCGCAGTCGGAAGACATAGCTGCACTGCGTGAAGTTATCAATATTGATTTCCCGGTCAAGTCAGCTCGTTGGGAAATCTTCGGAACTCCCGAGAATACCGGATGGGTACCCGGTCCGACTGATTTCTACACCTTGATCGCAGAGCTGAAGCCAGAACACGACTGGTTCCATGGCATCACGGAGCCCATGGATGAGACCTTTATCGTGCCCGAGGCAGCGCGACCCTGGCTCACCAAGTATTTCCGCGATCTCATGGACAAAAATAAGCACTCAACCACAGACCTTTACGGCCAAGCCGATTGCCGCAAGTTCGCAACAACGGTCAGGACATCGGGAAGGCTGGTGCGCGGCTTCATGTGCGATCACTCGCAAGAGATCCTGCTGTATTTGCGGGTATCGTCATCGTCTGAAACAGAGTGACGACGCCGGCAAACTAAATGTGTCCTATTGCGGACTTTCGGCAACGCTTTCCCACGACTTGACCGAACTTGAATTTGATGAATAGTCGATGCGCTTAAAGCAGGCCCGGCGCCGAGCGAAGAAGTCATTTTGATTGTTCGCTACAGTGACTCTCATGGCTCTAAACCTTGATGTAGATCTTCCGTTTATCCAGCCAGTACCCTACCAGCCAGCAAACAAGCATGAACAGCAGCGCAAACGCCAGCGAGGCAGCTTTCGGGCTGCCGACCGGCTGCAGCGCGGCGGCCATTGGACCGTAAGCGCCGGTTTTCTCCAACGCCACCACGGCCACTTGCGACAGCATGTAGATGAACAAAGTATTTTTGCCGAATACTTCGAAGAAGTAGGTCCACCGCCGGGCGCCGCGTACTTCAATGACCCACGCCAGCGCCGCCAGCACCAGAAGCGCCGTGCCGGTCGAGAGCAGCACGTAACTGCCCGTCCACAGCTTCTTATTGATTGGCAGCAGTGGCGCCCAGCACAGCGCAAAGACGGATAGCACAATACCAGCGGTGGCGAGCACGCCGAGCGTGCGCACGGTTGCGCCCTTCTCGCGCAGGTAGCGCCCCGCGAAGTAGCCGCCGATGACGTTCACTGTTGCAGGCAAGGTACCGAGCAAGCCTTCAGGGTCGAAGGGAATGCCCTCGCCTTTGTACAGGTGATTGGCGCCAAACGCCCACAGGTCGATAGCCCTGCCTGCGTTGCCTTCCACGCTGTAATCCCCGAACATCGCCATCACGAGCCAATGGCCCAACAGCGCTATGACGCTGAACACCAGTGCCCCACGCTCGCCCAGATAATGGAGCACCAGCGCGGCGACGCCGAAGCACAAGCCGATGCGCTGCAGCACGCCGGGCAAACGCACCTCGCTCAGAGGCCCGCCCAGTTTAGGCAAAAGGCACAGCAGCAAGCCCAGCGCAATAATAGTGACGCTCCGCTTGGCGATCTTCGCCAGCACGGCGCTGCCGCCCATTCCTTCATAGCGCGGCAAGGTGAACGCGAGCGCATTGCCGACCACGAACAGGAAACTTGGGAACACCCAGTCCGTCGGTGTGAATCCGTGCCATGGCGCGTGCAGCAACGGGGTATAGACGTGACTCCAGCTTCCCGGCGTATTCACGATAATCATCAGCGCGACCGTCAAGCCACGCAAGACGTCCAGCGATTGGTAGCGGGTTGCTGCGGTCATTGTGCTGCCCCTCGTGCATTTGCGGTAGCTGGCGCGAGGATGCTCCGGTAGGCGCTCGCCGGCACATTCGTCATGGAGCTGCAGTTCGGTTCCGCCCCCCTGCTCGGCTTGCTGCACGGCTGGTCGCGGTCAAGCGACCAATAATGAATCCCCGCCATGCCCAGCTTGCGCACCGCGGCGGCCGTCGCGCGTGCATCGTCCAGCGTGTAGACGTTTTCGACCACGTCGTTCACCCCGATCATCGGTGTCAGTTCGATCTGCGCATATGGCACCTTGTACTTTCGATGCACATTATGCGCGGCCTGGATGGCAGACGCCCCCATGTCGCAGCGTCCACGCCGAACCACGCATACCTTGCGGCTCGCCGGCCCAAAATCCATCACCATTAGATTCAGCACAAAATCCTGCACTTCGTGTTTGCGCAACGATGCCAGCACCTGTTCGCCGGTCTCGTTCAAGCTGCGCGCACTGCCATCCGACGCAGCATGCGTGGCAATAGTAAAGCTGAAGCGCCACTGCGGGTATGCCTTCTGTACAACCGCGATACGTGCCACCAGCGAATCAATTTGCTCGCCCGTCTGGCCATGTTCGATATCGAAATCAAAGCCGATCAACTGCGGCGATGCATAGCGTGTTACGAATGCCTTCATGCCCTCGTCAGTGGCACAGGTGAAGACATTGCCCTGCCCTCCCGTGGAAACGATATAGCCTACGCCGGCCTGCACGAAGCGCTGCACATTGTCGGCGGCGACGGTAGCACCATTTAACTCGCCCCAGCGTTCTTCGCCGCACTCGCCGCTTGCGAAGGCCCAGGTTTGCACGCCCTGCGCCGGATCCCACGGCGACAGGTATTTGTAGGGACTATGAACGACTGCAGGCGCCGCAGCGGCGGCAGTCGAGAAGGCGGCAAGCGCCGCCAGCATTACTTTACGCATTCAAACTCCGGATACAAAAAAGGCAGGGCCCCGGAGGAACCCTGCCATAACACTCTCACATCGGGATCATTTACATCTTGCCGCGCACGCCGAAGAAGATCTGCTTGCCGTTCTTGTAGAACGCGCGTGGCTGGTCGCGGGAGGTTGCATACGACTTCAGGGTCGGATCGTTCAGGTCCTTGCCTTCCAGCGACAGCGTGATGTTGTCGGTCAGGTTGTAGTTGAACGCAGCGGACAGGGTACCGACGTCATCCTGGTAGATTGCGCTGTTGCGGTCCAGGCCATTCAGGAATGCCGAACGGAAGCTGTAGTTGATACGCGCGCTGAACTTGCTGGTCTCGTAGAACACGCCCAGGTTGTAGGAGTTCTTCGAGGTACCGATCATGCTGCAGTCACCCAGGTCCGCGCAGGCCGATTTCGGTGCTGCGGCGGTTTCCTTGCCGTCGGCGTAGGTGTAGTTCGCGTTCAAGCCAAAGCCGTTGCCCAGGTCCTGTACATACTGCAGTTCCACGCCACGTACGCGCGCCTTGGTGTTCACTGCGGAGCTCATGTTGTAGGTGGTGACCTTGCCGACCGACTGGTTGAAGAAGTCAGCTTTCGACGAACCGAAGGTCACGTAGGAACCCATGTTCATGTTGTAGATGTTCATGCCCAGCAGGGACTTCGGCATGAAGTACCACTCCAGGCCCACATCGACGTTGTTCGACATGATCGGACGCAGGTTCGGGTTGCCGCCGGAACCGGAGAAGGTCAGGTCGTTCAGGCTCAGTGCACCCAGCGAACCGAAGTCTGGACGAGCCAGGGTGCGGCTGGCAGCACCGCGCAGTTTCAGGTCCGGCGTCAGGTTGGTGTACAGGTTGATGCTTGGCAGGAAATCGTTATAGGTGTTGGAGCTGTGGGTCGGATTCCACACATTGTTCGGCGAACCGTTGTCCACATCGATCTTGGTCTTCACGAAGCGCACGCCGACGTTACCGCCGAAGTTGCCGAACTCCAGGTCACCCATCACGTAAGCTGCCGTGGCCTTTTCCTTGATCAGGAATTCGCTCTGGTAGGCGTGGTTGGCGAAGCTGACATACTTGTCGCCCCAGGCCTTCATCGATTCCGCATCGAAGGTCCACGCGTTGCTCAGCAGGTTAGGCAGGGGGCTGCTCGGGAAGCTGGTCAAGCCGGTAGGACGGTTGGCCAGCTGCGAACCTGCAGGAGCGACAGTACCGCCCAGCCAGGTCAGCGAACGCTCGTGGTTCGCGTTACGCACGCCGAAATGCAGGGTTGGCACGCCATTCCACTGGGTCTTGTACTGGCCGTCGATCTGGCCGTAGGTTTCCTTGTCTTTCGCAGTCACATCGGAAGCCCAGCCGCCGAAGAAGTCGGCGCCGGTACGCGGGTTGAAGGTGCCGGCGTTATCCACGGTCACGGTGGCTGGGGAATCCAGGCCGTGGGTGGTCAGGCTGCTGCCCGAGTAGGCCAGCCATGCTTCATAGCCGTAGTCGCGGGCATAGCCGGTACCGCGGGTGGTGCCGATCTGGCCCTTGAATTTCAGGTCCTGGGTAGGACGGTAGTTGAAGTCGAAGTTGACGAACTTCGAATCGCTGTAGGAGCCAGGACGGGCAATGATGTCTTGCACCGATGGGCCCATCTTCGAGCAGTCCGCCACCGGGCAGGTGCTTGGGAAGGTGATCGAAGTGATGGTGTCGCCGGTAACGGTCCACTTGGAAGGAATCACGCCGCCTACGCCGGACCAGTTGTTGGTCAGCGGCTGGTATGGAGCCAGCATGAAGTTGGCGTTGATATTGTCCGCATCCAGGCGGGTGTAGAAGCCATTGATGTCGAAGTCGAATTCCTTGTTGACCTTGACCTGCACGTCGATCATGCCGCCCTTGCGCTCACGTTCCTGGTTGAACATGGCGGTACCGGTCAGCAGGGAGATGTACTTGCCTTCCACTTCAGGATTGGCGGCGACCCACTGCGGCGCGTAGCCCGCGCTCAGCTTGTCCCACCACAGGAATTCCTGGCCGATACGGCGCAGGGTGCGTTTTTCGTCGAACACCTGGACCAGCACGCCCACGTTGTTCTGTTCATTCTTCCAGTTGCCCAGGGCGCTGAACTGCGCATCGGTCTTCTTGGAGCCTTCGCTGTACACGCCGGTCACGGCGCCCATCAGGGTCAGCGGATCCTTGAAGCTCAAAGGCTTCCGGGTTTCGATGTCGACGTTGCCGGATGCGCCGCCTTCGATCAGGTTAGCCTGCGAAGACTTGTGCACGGTCACGCGGCCGATCAGCTCCGATGGGAACATCGAGTAGCTGACGGAACGGCCGCCGTTGGTGATGTTGGAGATGTACCAGTCGCCGCTCGACACGGTGTGGCCGTTCAGGGTGGTCAGCGCCAGGTTGGATGGAGTGCCCTTCAGGCTGACGCGGTCGTTCTCGCCGAAGCCGCCTTCCGAACCGCCGGCCGTGGCAACCGATACGCCAGGCACGCGCTGCAGCGAGTCAGCCACGCTCTTGTCCGGCATCTTGCCCACGTCTTCAGCGGTAATCACTTCAACCAGCGAATCGGCATTGCGCTTCTGGTTGATCGATTGTGCCAGCGCGGCACGCACGCCAGTCACGACCACGACGTTCTGCTCGGCGACTGGAGCAGACTGCTGTGCTTGCGCCAAGCCAGTGGTGGCGGCCAGGATGGCGACTGCAGTCGCGATCGGTGTCATATTGCGGTTCATTTACTCCCCCTAAGTATGGGCTGTCTCAAAGCCCGGTCTGTTGTTACCAGTTTCTAAAACCACGTTCAAACCAATTGGACGCCAATATACCCCGATTGAATACCAGAACACTACCAATTTTCATATTTTTTTCACATGTTGTACTGAAAAGACATACCACTTTGGCCAGAAACCCTTGCTGTTAGCGCTATCCAAGGGGGAAGCGGGATGCGAGTGGCAGCATACCGCTGGCCATAAGGTCTTTTTTTGGTATTATCAGCCGCACCACAAAGGGAGACCAAATGGCATCGCTAGCGCAGATCATGGAAGACCTGGTGCAGACCAGTAGCCAGCCGCTTTACCAGCTTCTGCAACGCGCCTTGCGTGATGCGATCAACCTGCATGTGTTCGGTCCCGACGAAGCCCTTCCCGCCGAGCGCGTACTGGCGGCTGACCTGAACATTTCCCGCATCACAGTGCGCAAGGCCATCGATGGCCTGGTGGAGGAAGGCTTGCTGGTGCGCCGTCCCGGTTCGGGCAACTTCATCAACACCCGCATTGAAAAGAACTTTGCCAAGCTCACTTCCTTCTCGGAAGACATGCGTTCGCGCGGCCGCACGCCGCGCAGCGTGTGGTTGAAGAAATCGGAAGGAACGGTGACGCCGGAAGAAGCCTTGCGCCTGCGGCTTAGCCCTGGCGCGCCGGTATACCGGTACCACCGCATCCGCTTCGCGGACGAAGTGCCGATGTGCGTGGAGTACGCGACTATCGTGGCAGATGCGCTGCCGTCGCTGGAGTCTGTCGACGTGTCGATGTATGAGGCGCTGGAAGCGGCCGGGCACCGGCCGGTGCGCGCACTGCAGCGCCTGTCCGCCCTGCTGCTGACGGGAGAACAGGCCAAGCTGCTGCAAGCAAAAGAAGGCGACGCCGGCCTGGCCGTCGAGCGCCTTGGCTTCCTGCGCGATGGCCGGGCCGTGGAATTCTGCCGCTCGATCTTCCGCGGCGATATGTACGACTTCGTGGCGGAGCTCAGTACGCCCTGACGCTCAGCACCCGCCTCCATCCTGGGTGTGGACTTTCGTCCATTTGCCGCCTTGCCGTTTCAGGATGCTGTAGAACCAGGACTCGTAGGCGCTGTCCGAAATCACGATTTCGTCCACGCCATCCGCATCGAGGTCCAGGTGTTCCAGGTATTTCTTGTTCGCCTGTTCGCCCTCGCCATGTGCGCCGACGTAGGACTCTTCATAAACCATGGAGAACTGTCCGCCCGCCCCCTTCGACGCCAGGAAGAACAGCGTCACCACCTGGTTCGCATCGCCATTGTCGTAATTGACGGATACCGTCACCACTTCGCCGGCGGCGCTTGCCTCCAGCGTCTTCAAGGCGGCAATACGATCTTTGCGCTTGACGCCCTGCTTCTCCATCCAGGTGCCGGCAAGCTGGGATAACCCTTGTAACTCTGCCGAAGTCAGGGCAATTTCGGGCCGGGCCGGGCGCAGGATTAAAGGCCGCACGGTGGCCAGGCCGCTGCCCGGCACTTCGCCACCCGCCAGTGGCAAGAGTTGCAGGCTCGCGCCATCGCTGCAGCCGGTACCGTCAGGGATTTCAGCCGTTCCGACCTTGACCTTGCCGGCATGCCGCGCGCCCAGGTAGACATTAAGGGAACGAGGCGGCTTTCCGGTTTCCTCGTCGCCGAGGCTCAAGTACTCGAAACCGCCGGAAACAATACGCGCGAGCGGAGCCGCGTTGCCATCTGGCTTGATCAGGTACAGCTGGTTCGAAGGGGCGGCCAGTGCCGTGCCGGCTGCAAGCGCCAGCACCATTGCAAGCGCGCCTTTCATCTTTTGGCTTTCGATGCGTCGCTGGCGATCACCACGGACAGCTTGGCTGGATCGATATGCTTGCGGAATGCCGCGCTCACCTGCTCCGCGGTCAGTGCCTTCAACTTCACCTCATATTCCTTGCTCCACACGAAGGTGCGATCCAGGTAGCGGAAGTGCGACCAGGCGCCGGCCACCACGTCATCCTTCGAACGGTTCTGCAGGCGCTGCTGCATCAGGCCCGATTTGGCGCCCGCCACTTCGGCCGCGGTAAAGCCGCTCTTCACGGCGCGCTCCAGTTCCTGGCGAACGGCAGCTTCCAGCTTGACCATGTTCTGCGGCGCCGCAATTGCTTCAATGGTGAAGCCGCCCGCATCGTCACGGTCGCCCGCATCAAGCGAGGAACCGCCGCCGTAGGACAAGCCTTCTTTCTGGCGAATCCGGTCCATCAGGCGCGATTTCAGGCCGCCATTGCCGAAGATGTAGTTCGCCACTTCCAGTGCCGGATAATCCGCGTCATCCGTGCGCAGCGGGATGTTGATGCGCGCAGCGAACATGCCGTTTTCCTTGTCCGGCGCATCGAGCGTGATGCGGGTCGGGGCCTTCTCGACATGCTTGTCCAGGATAGGCGCATAAGGTGCCTTGCTTTGCCAGCCCGCCAGTTCCTCGCCTACTACCTTCAGCAATTCGGCCTTGTCGAAATCCCCCACCACCGACAGCTCGCCGCGCGAAGTGCCGTAGAACTCGGAATGGTAAGCCTTCACGTCCGCCAGCTTCATCGCCTTGACCGCTTCGATCTGCTCGTCGAGCGTCATCACGCTGCGCGGATCGCCTTTCGGCCAATGGTCGAAGTACTCGGCCAGCTTCCGGCCAGCCATTGCCTGCGGGTCGTTGCGCGAAGCATCAATGCCGACGATCCATTGCTGGCGCATCTGCTCGAATTCCGCCTCGGGGAAGGATGCATCCTTCAACACATGCGCCACCAGGCGCAGCGCGGCAGGCAAATGCTCGCGCGTCGTCTCGAAGTGATACAGCGAACCGCTCATTTTCAGCTTCGACATTGCATCCGCCAATTGCGCGCGCGAATACTTGCCGGTGCCGCGCGCCAGCATCTGGTCCACCGCAGCCGAGAGGATCTGCTTGCCGAACTGGTTCTTCTCGTCGCCCCAGTGCAAGCGCATGTCCACTGCTACGGTCTCGCCGCGATTTTTCTTCGGCAGCAGCGCCAGTTTCAGGTTGCCGATCTCCTTGAGCTCCGTGCGCGCCATGATGTTGTCCTGGCTCGGGTCGAAGTTCTCGGAAGTCAGGGCGCTGGACTTGCCCTTGTAGTCTTTCAGCAGTTCAGCCGCTGTCGGCCCCGCGCCGATTTCCGCGCGCTGCGGCGCATCGTCGGGAACGAAGGTACCAACTGTGCGGTTATCGCGTTTCATGTAGCGCCCTGCCGCTTCTGCGACTTGCGCGGAGGTGATAGCCGCCAGCCCGTCACGCCCCTGGAACAGCAGCCGCCAGTCGCCCAGCGCGATATGTTCGCTCAGGGCCACGCCAACCTGCTGCGGATTATTCAGCGCCTTCTCGATCGAATTGCTGTATTCGCGGCGCGTGCGCTCCATTTCCTCTTCGGTCGGCGGCGCCTTGGCGAAGCCCTCCACCGCCGCAATCAATTCATCGCGCACCGGCTCGACCGGCTGGCCCATCTTCACCACCGCGCCGAATACTTGCAGGCTTGGCGCAATGCCGGGCTGGGTCATGGCAAACACCTGCGCTGCCTTGCCGGTTTCCACCAACTGCTTGTGCAGCCGGCCGTTTGGCGTGTCGCCCAGCACCTGGCCCATGAAGGCCAGCGGATCGGCATCGTTATGCAGGCCCGATGGAATCTTGTAGCCCACCAGGACGATCTGCACGTCGCCCTTGCGCCGCACAGCGTACTGGCGCTCGCCGTCCTGGGTTGGCTCCACGGTCCAGAATTGCGGCAGCTTGCGTTTCGGCTTCGGGATCGCGCCGAAGGTCTTGCTGATCCAGGCCAGCGTCTGCGAAGGATCGAACTTGCCCGCCACCAGCAGCACCGCATTATCCGGCTGGTAGTAGGTGCGGTAGAAGGCCTGCAGGTTCTCGATCTTGACGTTCTCGATATCGCTGCGGTTGCCGATGGTGGAGCGGCCGTAACTGTGCCAGTCGTAGGCGATGCTTTCCATGCGCTTGTACAGCACTTCGAACGGGCTGTTCTCGCCACTCTCGTATTCGTTGCGCACAACGGTCATTTCGGAATCCAGGTCCTTCCTGGCGATGAAGGACTTGGTCATGCGCTCGGCTTCCATGTCCAGCGCCCACTTCAGGTTTTCCGGGCTGGCCTGGAACACTTCGTAGTAATTTGTACGGTCCAGCGAAGTGGTGCCGTTGAACTCCATGCCGCGCTCGGAGAACTGCTGTGGAATATTGCGGTGGTTCGGCGCGCCCTTGAACATCAGGTGCTCCAGCAAGTGCGCCATGCCGGTCTCGCCATAGTTCTCATGGCGCGAGCCGACCAGGTAGGTGACGTTGACGGTCACTGTCGGTTTCGACGCATCGGGGAACAGCAGGACTTTGAGCCCATTGGGCAGGCGGTATTCGGTGATGCCTTCGACGGAAGGACCCTTGGCGACGCCGGCGGGCAAGATCTGTGCGAAAGCTGGAGAAGCGGTCAGCAGCAGCGCTGCGACGTATTTGATTTGCATGGGGTTCTGCTCAAGTTGGCAAAACCCTATCCTACGACACTTAGGCTTTTTCGTCAGGTATCAGACAGGCCTCGACGACCTGCAGCTTGTTATCCTTGGCGAATTCCTTGACGAAGTTATAAGCCATCGGCTGGATTTCGCGCAGGCCTTCGTTGACGACGACGGCCTTGATGCCGTTGACGACGGTCGGGGTGACGTAGGGCGAGAACTGCAGGTGGGCATGGCGGCCACCGGAGCCTTCCGGGCGGAAGCACGCCAGCACGCCGGCCAGACGTTCCGCCCAGTCGCTTGGACGGAATTGTTTGCCGTCGGTCGTAAGCCCAAGAATGAAGAACTCGCTGGCCATATACCTGAAACCCGGTTGCTGTGAGGAACCCCAGTATTATATCTTATAGAAGACTTGAACGGGGCTCCGGGTTCAGGTCATTTTAGCCGAGCCACACTGCTCCGGACAGCAACAGCAGCAACATCATCCACAGCAGCAGCGCGCGCCATACCAGGCCGACCGTGCTTTGCAGGGCGCGCACGCCAGGTTCGTCGCCCGGCAGCTGGTCCACTTCCATATCGCTGATATCGACTGTCGCCGCATCGGACGGGATGATCTTGGCCGCGTTTTCATTCGGGGTGCCGAGGCGCACTCCCATGGCGCCGCCGCCAGCCGACAGAATGATGCCGATCGCCTCATCCTTCCAGCGGTGGGCGAAATTGCGCCAGGCGTAAATCGCATCTTCAAAATTGCCGACAACGGCGAAAGCCACGGCCGTCAGGCGCGCCGGAATCCAGTCGATCCAGTAGAAGGCCTTGGCGGCAAAGATGCCGAAGGCTTCCTGGCGCATGTGCTCAGGCTCATTCCAGGCACGGGCCAGGTATTCGGACACGCGGTACAGGATGGCGCCGCAAGGACCGAGCGGCATCAGGAACCAGAAGAACACGCCGAATACATTGCGGTGGGTGGTGACCAGCGCCTTTTCCACGGCGATGCGGGAAATCTCGGTCAGCTCCATGCCCACGGTATCGATCTTGCACCACTCCGCCAGCAGCGCACGCGCCTGGCTCTCGTCGCCCGCGTTCAACGCGAGCTGGATCGACGTGAAGTAATGACTGTAATGGCGAAAACCCAGTGTCAGGTAGACGATCAGCACGTTCCAGGCGAAGGCAGCCAGCACCAGGTTATAGCGCAGCAGCAGCCAGTACACCAGGCCAGCCGGCAGCGTCAGCGCGCCGACCAGCAGGAACCAGCCGATGCGGCCATGGCTCGCATGCCCGGCATTGAACCACTGCTCCATGCGCACGGCCAGGCGCTTGAATTCAGCCCAGATCGGGTTGTCCGCTCGCAGGGGCTTCAGTTGCTCAAACAGCAAGGCCACGAGAATGGAGAGAAAAGTCATCTAAATCCTTTGATTAGCAGTACCACAATGCCCGCTACGATAGCTTATGCGCGCAAGAAATGAAACAGGTTGCGCAGCATGCCGGCTGTTGCGCCCCAGATAAAATAGTTCTGGTAAGGCATGGCGTAAAAAGTGCGGCGGCCGTTTGGAAGTTCAGCCGCCAGTCGCTGGTGGTTGGCGCCATCCATCAGGAACTGGAACGGCACCTCGAAGATCTCCGCCACCTCGAACGGGTCCGCCTTCAACTCGAACGGCGGCGTCACCAGGCCGACCACCGGTGTAACTGCGTAGCCGGTGCCGGTGTAATACAAGGGCAGCGTGCCGATCACGTCGATATGGCGGCGATCCAGTCCGATCTCCTCCTCCGTTTCGCGCAGCGCGGTGTCGATCGCATCGGCATCGGTAGGCTCGGCCCGACCGCCCGGAAATGCCACCTGCCCCGCATGGTCGTTCAGGTGCGCGGTGCGCATCGTCAGCAGCAGGTAGACGCCATCCTCGCGCAGCACCAGCGGAACCAGCACGGAAGCCGGCGTCGGCTCGCCGCGATGCAGGCCAAGCGGCGGCTCGGATGGTTCGGGCGTCCATTCCGGCGGCTCCGCAAAGCGCTGGCGCAGCCAGTCCGGAACCAGGCGCTCCAGCAGCACGGCGGCTTCGCCGGCAATTGCTTCAATCGGTAACTGGGTTGGGTCGAAAGGTGTTTTGGCCATAGGCGGCATTGTACCAAGCTGAAAAAAAAGGACGCCCGAAGGCGTCCTTTCCGAATCCGATACCGGGGTATGGATTACTCGGCAGCTGCAACCTTGCGGTTTGGCAGCTTTTCCTTGATACGTGCGGACTTGCCCGAACGCTCACGCAGGTAGTACAGCTTAGCGCGGCGAACGTCACCACGACGCTTCACTTCGATCGAAGCGATCAGTGGGGAGTACAGCTGGAAGGTACGCTCAACGCCTTCGCCGGACGAGA
>Ga0102588_1000774_pt1 | contig 30297 bp, 22 predicted proteins | sample AraplaMF_Col_mMS_FD_76854 | JGI IMG/M metagenome (GOLD analysis project Ga0102588, IMG submission 76854) | Arabidopsis root microbial communities from the University of North Carolina, USA - plate scrape MF_Col_mMS (SPADES assembly) (version 2) | ecosystem: Host-associated > Plants > Roots >...
TTTCGCACAGGGCGACATCGTAGCCTTCCGCGCCACGGCGGATGTAATCCTGGATTTCATTGGTGATGTGCGGGATCACCTGCACGGTCTTGCCCAGGTACTCGCCGCGGCGTTCCTTGCGGATCACCGATTCGTAGATCTGGCCGGTGGTGAAGTTGTTCACCTTGCGCATGCGGGTGGAGATGAAACGCTCGTAGTGACCGAGGTCCAGGTCAGTCTCAGCACCATCATCGGTAACGAAAACTTCACCGTGCTGCATTGGGCTCATGGTGCCTGGGTCCACGTTGATGTACGGGTCCAGCTTGAGCATGGTGACTTTGAGGCCACGCGATTCGAGGATCGCGGCGAGAGAGGCGGCGGCAATCCCTTTACCAAGGGACGACACAACGCCACCAGTGACGAAGACAAATTTGGTCATTGCGAGATCGGCGCCGGGGAGGCGCGCAGCGGGAAATTGAAATTATAGCCTATTTTGACCCCGAATGCGTGCGACACCGAACAGACCCAGGCCCCAGCGGGAAGCAACAATATCTTTATTTCAACAGGAGGCCACCATGAGTCTGGATCGCGACGAATATGGCAACTATGTCGACACTGGCCACCAGGGTCCAGGTCCCCGCCTGATGGGCGCGGACACCCTGATCGGCGACCATGTCCATAACCTGCAGAATGAACATCTGGGCACGGTCAAGGAGATCATGCTCGACATGCAAACCGGGCATATCGCCTATGTGGTGATGGCGTCCGGCGGCGTGCTGGGCATCGGCGAAAAGCTGTTTGCGGTGCCGTTCGAAGCGCTGTCGCTCGACACTTCCAACCACCGCATGACGCTGAATATCGAAAAGGAGCGCATCGAACAGGCGCCCGGTTTCGACAAGAACCACTGGCCGGACATGGCCAACCAGACCTGGGCGACTGAGCTGCACAACTTCTACGGCACCAGCAGCACGACCAGCGGCCCAAGCCATCTGGACCAGAGCTCCCGCTAAGCCTGGGCCAGCTCCAGCCGCATCGGGATAAACCTGATGCCATGCATCTCCGCCACCGGGCCGGTTGCCGTGAAGCCCAGGTGGCGGTACATGGCCTCGGCGAAGGTTGACGAGTTGACGGTAAAGCTGCCCGCGTTACCGCGTGCCAGCGCCCCGTCGCGCGCAATCTCCCATAACCGCTTGCCCACGCCCTGCCCGTGCCAGAGCGATCCGACGTAAAGGCTGAACAGGTGCGCGTTATCGCGCACCGCGACCACGCCGGCCAGCACGTCGCCGTCGAAGGCCAGTTGGTAGCGATAGTTCTCGTCTTGCAGGTTGCGGCGGATGATATCGGGCGACAGTGATACCAGGAATTCCTCGGCCCCGCTTCCATCCTGTTCGATGGTCAGGTAAGGCTGCAGCGACAGGATCAGCGCGCTGATCGCCGGTGCATCACTGGCCACTGCTGGCCGTATTTCAAACTCCCGGGACAATGTTCTCTCCTTCAATCAGGACATAGCGGCCGCCATCAAATTTGTAGCGCGCCATGCCCTTCACTTCATTCCGCTTGCGCTCTTCGGTTTCAGCGGCTTCTTCAGGGCGGCTCTCATCATAACCGGTGAAACGCAGCACCAGGTCGTCGTAGGGAGTCCCTTCACGCTTTTCGAATTGCCAGTCGCCTTTCACCGACCAGCAATGTGCCCGGTAGTCGCCACAGTCGCCTTCATTATCGGATGCCAGGGATAGTTCGCCAGCCAGATCGTGCATCGCTCCATCGGTCAGGTCGAATACGGACATCAGGCGGATCGAATTGCCCTGCCAGGTACCGCCGTGCTGCACGATGAACCCCGGCTTTCCCTGCCCCAGCGTGACCCACTCCACCTTGCCAAATCTTCCGTTCGAGCCAAGCGCAGCGATGTTTTCATGACGTGCTTCGACTTTCCATTTTTCGCCATCCTTGCGCAGGAGGTAGGCACTCAGCAAGCCGGACGTTGCGTGGGAGTCGATTGTTGCGCCACTCGTATCCAGCATCTGGGCATTCGCAACGACAGCCACCTGGCCGTCCGGCAATTCGTGCATGGCGACCGGTTCCAGGCGATAGTCCCCCATGACGTTTCGCTCCTCTTCATTTGGCAGCTCAACGTCCAGGTATTCTTCGTGCGCAGCCTTATCGCCATACACGGCGCGCAAAAGCTCCATCATGCGGGCGGTCTTCGCGCTAACCGCGGGTTTTGCCTCCATGGCCACCGCTGCAGCTGACGCCGAAGCCGGCTCACCGATCACCGGCGGTTCCGCTTTTTTCGCGCAGGCCGTGAGCGCCAATGTCACGCAAAGCAATGCCAGCTTATTCACCATAGGACACCTCCGCAATATTTTTACCGCTAACGAGATTGATGCCTTTCTCGCTCAAGGAATAACGCACCGCTGATTTGACCTTGCGCTGGGCACGAGGCCCAAGGGCGGCAAGATATTCGTCATACGACTGCGCGGCGCCCGGAGCATTTGCCATCGCATCTGCCTTTTCCACAGCTTCTTCAGACCTTGTTTCGTCAACGCCTGTGAAGTTGATCTCGAGGTCAGCAAAGGCCTGTCCCGGTTTCCGCACCAGCTTCCACTCGCCGCTGATATCCCAGCAATACGGACGTTCGCCTTCGCAATCGGTGGCGTTGTCCGAATGGACAAGAATCGGTTTGCTCGGCAAAGAGCGCATGTCTTTCGCCGTCAGGTCGAACAGCGCGAGCAATTTCACCGTTTTCCTGAGAATTTCGCTCTCAGCGACGATTGCAAAGCCTGGCCGGTTCTCTCCCAGCGTGACCCATGTCAGTTCGCCGGCCTTGCCAAAGCTGCCCGTTTCCGCAATCGATTCATGTTTTTGCGCAAGCCTCCATTTCCCATCGACCTTATCGAGCAGGTAAACACTGATAGTCGCCTGTTGCGCCATATCGCGCATACCAAGTTCAGGACTGCCCGGAGGAATTTCGCCGATGACCAACGCCGCTTTACCGTTTCCCAGCTTATTAAAGCCCAGCACTTCGCGGCCGTTGATAAGCGCGGCATTGCCGAACACGGCACGCGACAAGGCTTTTTCAAGATCCTGTTCTTCGTTGGGAGCGGCCACCGCGGCGTCTTTCGTGGTGGGCGGCGTGGCTTCCGGGGTCCGCTGACAAGCAGCCAGCATAGATAAAGCAACTGATATCAACTTTCTATTCATGCAAAAATTTTATCACTTTGCAGAATAACAAGTAACGATCTGCCACAAAGCGTCTTCCGGATCGAAGCTACTCAGAATGACAATCTTTGTTGCTTTTTCTTAATTTTCGTAACAAACTAGGAGCTACATTACTATAAGTTACACTTAACAATAGGCAAACTTTCGATGAACCTACTACATCTCAGCGATATCCACTACGGACTTACAGCACAAGGCTGGCTCATGCCGGCTTTCGAGACCGCTTTTTTTGAAGACATTCGAAAGCTCCACAAAAAAACCGGCAATTGGGATTGTGTGGTGTTCTCTGGTGATTTGACGCAAAAGGGCACTCCAGATGAGTATGCAGCGCTGACGGTCTTCTTGAAGAAGCTATGGTCCATCTTTAAAAGTCTTGGATGTAACCCTGTATTAGTACCGATTCCGGGAAATCATGATCTTCAACGTCCTGAAAGTTTAGACCCGACCGCAAAAATTATGCAGGATTGGTGGAAAGATCCAGATATCAGAGAGGCGTTCTGGAAACAGAAACCCCCAGCATATTGGGACCTTGTGCAATCCATTTTTTCACACTATCGCAATTGGCTCAAAGAGGTTTCTACAAGTATCCCTCTGCCCGAACTCAAGCTAGGACTGCTTCCTGGAGATATATCCACTACGCTTCAGATTAATGATAGAGCCCTTGGTCTTATAGGACTCAACTCCGCTTGGCTACAAGTGGCGGCGGGCGATTTCTTTGGAAAGCTTCAGGTGGACATTCGTCAAATTTTAGGGGTGACGCAAAATAATCCGGATGAATGGTGCCAGCGTAATGATGCGAATCTAATCGTCACCCACCACCCAATCAGTTGGCTTCACAAAGAAGCACTTCTGGAATGGAGAAGCGATATTGACCGAGAAGGAAGATTTGACGCACATCTCTTCGGACATATGCACGATCCCTCTACAAATTCCACGTCGATCGGGGGTGCAAAGATAAGGAATTCCATCCAAGCCGCTTCGCTTTTTGGACTAGAAACAATTGAAGGATCGAACGAGACTCGCATTCATGGATACTCGGCGATTACGATTCAGTTTAATGAATCTGAAAAATCAATTAGAATTTGGCCTCGTAAATCGGTGGTTGTTAAGAATGGAACAAGAAAACTTATCGCCGACTTCGAGTTCGAGTTGGATGACGATGAATCGTTCTTAATCGATGGTAAGAAAACATCGAGCGTACAGTTGAGTTCGATTTCTGAAGCAATTCATCCCCAGAACTTTGGGCTTAAGTTGGGCGACGAGTTGGACGCGATAAAAAAGCGATTACCTCCGACCGGCTCACATGCATTCGTACGAACAGTTGAACAGGAAGCCGCACTCTCAGTACTAAAGGATCGACGGGCTTTTTGGCTTACTTCGGACTGGGGATCTGGTGATTTTGAATTCATTCACTCCATCTGCCATCGTCTAGGCCCGAACATAGGAATCTATGAACTTGATTGCCAAAACTTCAATACAGGCCAGGAGTTAATTGACGGCGTGAAGCAAACATTTGGCATTAGTTTCGAGAAAATTTGCGAAACATTATCGAATATGCCGCAGAGTTTGCTCTTACTCACCGACATTAAGTCCCGCGATCAGGCAGGAGAAATTGCGGGGATTCAGCAGGACCTGAATTCTATAGTTTCTACTTTATTGGATTTCTGCAAATCTACATATGTAATTTTGCAATCACGTAGTGAACCTGCTAAGTCCGACTATCGTAGCATTCGTTTATCATCCTTTGACGAGGCTGATACAGCAACCTATCTTCGACACCATGAAAAGACTGCAGGTCTTCAATTAACATCGCAATTGGTTTCGCAAATTTATCAACATACTGATGGAGTTCCGATTCGCATTGACTCTGTACTTATCGATGCAAGTATCGTAGGTATAAGCGAACTCCATACGTTGAATGCCGATGTAGTCAGCAATGCTGTGTCGCTCAGTCGTGCTCCTATCGCGCTCGTCGCCGTTGTTAATGAGCTTTCGATGTCGGAAGACCCGTCATTAAAGCGAGCGTACGAGCTACTTAAAATTCTAGCCCTATTTCCTAAAGGCGAGCGCCTGGATGCAGTTAAACGGTTGAATCCAAAGTTCACCTTTTACCCCCAAGATGTCCATATTTTGGTCGAACGAATTCTTATTGACGTTGTTGAAATGCCAAGCATCTCTTCTTCTCATTCTAAGAATTTCGGGGCCGTTCTTGTTGTCAAACGACCTGTTCGAGAATACTTACACGCCAGCATGCCTTCGTCTGAAGTTCGCACTTTAAATAGGAAAATCTTGGATGCCTATTTTGGAAGTGAATGGCAGTTAAAAGGTATTCGCACTTCAAAAGGGCCAAAGTTTGACAATAGAAATTGCGATACATGGCAAATAGCAAATGCAGCCATGATTGTCCTACGTTTTACCAAAGAGGCAATCGAAAATGGTGCCATGAAGAAAATTAAGGCCGCATTAGATTTGACAACAGCATTCTATGCTGCACTTATTTCTGGCGATCATTACTATAATATCGTTGCAAGTTCAGCCGATTTGGTACCATTATTTGAGAACCTTCAATCACCCGAACTGGACCTAATTCTCCTGAAAACTCAGCGGGCTCGCTCCTTACGAATGACCACAGAGTTTTTACAGGCTCGTGATGCTTATCTCGAAATCAAGGACTCTGAAGCCCCAAAGACACTTAAATCGCAAATTCTCTTAGGGTTAGCTATCACCCACAACACCCTTAAAGAGGAGGAAGCGGCCGTTTCCGTAGCACGGGAATGCGCACGAATAAATCCTCGCAGTCATAGTGCCCTACAGGCCAGAAGTATCATCGCTGATGCAGAGGATGACGAGGCTTTGCGGGAGAAAGAATTAGCTGAAATTGAAGAAAAGGCTAGAAAGAAAAAGGCCTTTATTGTCGCAAACAATATAGCGATTCAACGTGTTAACTCACTAGAAAATTTAGAAGAGCAAAAGATACTGTCCAAGAAGTTATATCAAAAGGCAAAAGAGGACGGTGATCTTCATAACGCGATGCGGGCATTTTTGCGTTTCGCCGAGGCCACAATAAAGACGGGGGGCTTGCTTACCTCAAGCGAGCTCGATGTTGTTATTGAATCCTATCATTACTTATATGGCGAGTCATTTAGGAGCCTATTCATTTCGTGCCATGAGATCTTATGGAACCAATTTTACAAATCCGGTCAAATAGATAACCTCCTTCGTCTATTTAGACTTAGCTCAATTATTTGGCGATTTAGGGGGCAAGAAGAAACCGAATTAAGATACTTAAATTCAGCAAAAGAACGCTTGAAATCCGAAGTTTTGGAACACCTTATTTCGAGTCCAGCTGCTGCATACTTTTTTGCTCGCGCATCTTTTTTGCTTAAGTAGCCTACTGAAAATCGCGGCTGGCGGTTGGAAGGCGTCCGAGCAGGTGCGACAGGTCGACCAGGCGGCGCGCGACCAGGTGGCGCACAATGCCTTCCTGCTGCCACACGCCGTACACGCCGAGCAGCGAAGATCCCAGCACTTCGCGCCGGTATTTCTCCACCAGATCCGGCCAGACGATCACATTGACGTAACCGGTTTCGTCTTCGATGGTGACGAACAGAACGCCCTTGGCAGTACCGGGCCGCTGGCGGCCGGTGACGATGCCGGCGCCACGCGCCAGCTGGTTGTTGCTGAAGGTGTTCAGCACCTCGGCCGGGAGGAAGCGCTTGGCCAGCAGCGCCGGGCGCAGCAGCGCCAGTGGATGGCGGCCCAGCGTCAAGCCCTGCGAGCGGTAGTCGCCGAGGATTTCCTCGCCCTCGGTGGGCGGCACCAGTTGCGGGACCTCTTCCTCCACTTCGGTCGGTCGCAGCAGATCCTTGTCCGGCACCGCGCCCGCAGCATCCCACAGCGCCTGGCGCCGGTTGCCGGCCAGCGAACGCAAGGCATTGCCGCTGGCCAGCACCTGCAGGTCGTGGCGATCGAGGTCAGCGCGCCGCGCCAGTTCGGTCACGCTGGCAAACCGCCTGATCGCGCGCGTTTCTTCGATACGCAGCGCCGCTTCGGCCCGCATGCCGCGCAGCAGGGACATGCCGAGCCGCACCGCAGGCTGCGCTTCCCCTGCCCGCTCTTCCAGCGAAGATTCCCAGCCGCTGCACGTGATGTCGACCGGCCGCACTTCAATGCCATGCCGCTTTGCATCCTGCACCAGTTGCGAAGGCGAATAGAAGCCCATCGGCTGGCTGTTCAGCAGCGCACACAGGAAGGCGGCCGGTTCGTGGCACTTGATCCACGAGCTCACATACGTCAGCCAGGCAAAGCTGGCGGCGTGCGATTCGGGGAAGCCGTATTCGCCGAAGCCTTGTATCTGCTGGCAGATCTGCAAGGCAAAGGCTTCCTCATAGCCTCGGTCCACCATGCCCGACACGATGCGCGTCTGGTATTTTTCCAGGCCGCCCTTGCGCTTCCATGCGGCCATCGAACGCCGCAACTGGTCGGCCTCGCCTGGCGTGAAACCGGCGGCATCGATCACTACCTGCATCACCTGCTCCTGGAAAATCGGCACGCCCAGCGTGCGGCCCAGCGCCTTCTTCAACCCTGGTGGAAAATCGACCGGCACCTTGCCCATGCGCCGTTGCAGGTAAGGGTGCACCATGCCGCCCTGGATCGGGCCGGGCCGCACGATGGCGACCTCGATCACCAGGTCGTAAAACACTTGCGGCTTCAGGCGCGGCAGCATGCTCATTTGCGCCCGTGATTCGATCTGGAACACGCCAATGGTGTCGGCCTGGCAGATCATCTCGTAGGTGGCGCGGTCTTCGCGCGGCACGTCCTGCATGGTGAAGATTTCGCCACGGCGCGCGCTGACCAGGTCGAAGGCGCGGCGCAACGCGGACAGCATGCCCAGCGCCAGCACGTCCACCTTCAGCAAGCCCAGCTCTTCCAGGTCATCCTTGTCCCACTGGATCACACTGCGCTCTTCCATGGCTGCGTTCTCGATGGGCACCAGGCGCGACAGCTTGTCCTGCGAAATGACGAAGCCGCCGACGTGCTGCGACAGATGGCGCGGGAAACTGAGGAACTGCAGCACCAGGTGGGCCCATTGGTGCGCCACCGGCGATTCCGGGTCAAGCCCGCATTCGGCAAAACGCTCCATCAGCTCGTGCTTGCGGTCGAACCAGCGGTGCGACTTGGCCACCTTCTCGACAATCTCCAAGTCGACGCCAAGCGCCTTGCCACTGTCGCGCAGCGCACTCTTGGTGCGATAGCAGATGACGGTTGCGGCCAGCGCCGTGCGGTGGCGTCCGTATTTGCGGTAGATGTACTGAATGACCTCTTCACGGCGCTGGTGCTCGAAATCGACGTCAATGTCGGGCGGCTCGTCGCGCTCGATCGACATGAAGCGCCCTACCACGCTATTGCCCAGCGCAGGATCGACTTCGGTAATCCCAAGGCAATAGCAGACGGCCGAATTGGCGGCCGAGCCCCGCCCCTGGCACAGGATTTCCTGCGAGCGCGCATAGCGCACGATGTCGTACACCGTCAGGAAGAAGTATTCATATTTCAGTTGCGCCGCCAGCGCCAGTTCTTCCTCGATCTGGGTCTGCACATTGGCCGGCACGCCGGCTGGGTAGCGGCGGTGGGCGCCGATATAGGTTTCCTGGCGCAGGAAGCTGGATGGCGTATGGCCCGGCGGGATCAATTCGTTCGGGTATTCATAGCGCAGCTCTTCCAGCGAAAACTTGCACATGTCGGCGATGCGCATGGTCTCTCCCAGCGCCTCCGCCGGATAGACGTTGGCCAGCCGCAGGCGCGAACGTAAATGCTGTTCGGCGTTCTGCCCCAGTTCATAACCGCATTCGCTGACCGGCTTGCCGAGCCGCACCGCCGTCAATGTATCGTGCAGCGGCTTGCGCGAACGCACATGCATGCATACGTGGCCAGCCGCAACCGTCGGCAAGGCATGCTGCAGCGACACTTCCTCGATCGCTGCACCGTGCGCCTCGTCGAAGGCGCGGCCCAGCATGGTCGTGGCGAGCCAGGTGCGCTCCCCAAAAGTGGCCGCCATCCAGGAAGCCTGCTGGTGCAGGCGCTCCACGTCGGCCGGGTATTCAGGCAGCAGGAGCAGCAGGCAATCCGGCAGGCCGCGCAAGTGTTCGCGCTCCGGCGGCGGATTGGCGAAATCGTCCGGATGCAATTCGTAGCTGCCTTTGCCTGCGCGCATGCGGCCCAGGGTGATCATTTCCGAGAGATTGCCGTAGCCATTGCGGTTGGTGGCCAGCGCCAGCAGGGAGAGCGCGGGACTGCCATCGGCATGCGTCAGGTGGAAATGAGCGCCAATCAGCAGCTTCAGGCCAGCCTGCTTTGCCTCGCCATGCGCGCGCACCACGCCGGCCAGCGAACATTCGTCCGTGATGGCCAGCGCACCATAGCCAAGTTTTACCGCGCGCTCCACCAGCTCTTCAGCATGGGAGGCGCCATGCAAGAATGAAAAGTTTGTCAGGCAAAACAGCTCCGCATAGGCGGGCAGCCCGGCGCGCGATGACTGTATATCCATACAGTATTCTACACCGCCGCCAGCATCCCGCGCCACCCTGTTGTATGCTGCGCCGATGGCTATTTATGAACTGAAATGCTTCGGGATCAGGCCCGGCGAGGGCAATGCAGCGCTCGTGATCCTCGACGGCCCGGCCGCTGCCGAGGAAAGGCAGGCTTTCGCCACGGCGGCCAATAAAAGCGCTTGCGTATTTATCGATGGCGGAACGCTGGATTACTACTACCCGCACACCCGCTCGCCCCTCTGCCTGCATGCCACCTTGGCCGCTGCGCGCGTACTGCTGGCCAACTCATGCGGCCCGATGGCCGTGCGGACGGCAATGCGCAACCAGGAGCTGGTACTGACGCGCAGCGACGCCGGCATCTTCGTCAGCCTGGCGCCCCAGGCCGCACCGGAAGTCGCACTACCCGCCGACCTCGCTGAACGCCTGCTGGCAACGCCCGGCCTGGCGATCGTCTCGCCCCCTGCAGTCGCGTCCGTGGGCAGCCCCAAAATGCTGGTTGAAGTCGCCGACAGCGACACACTACAGGCACTGCGCCCGGACCTGGCTGCCATCGTCGAGTGGGGCAAGGCAAACGGCGTGAACGGCATCTACGCATGGTGCCGCCGCGCCGACGGCACTTATGAGGGACGCAACTTCAACCACCTCGATCCGACAATTGAAGACAGCGCCACTGGCGTCGCCGCCGGCGCCCTTACCGTCCACCTGCGCCGCTCGCTCGACCTCTACCAGGGCGCCGAACTCGGCCAGCCCTGCCTGCTGCGTACCCGGTTGGATGACGACCACATCCTGATCGGCGGCGCGGCTGAATACGTATGATCCGCAGCGCCAGAGTGGCGTAGTTGCAACGTAAACTTGTCATTTGTGAACGCTGCACAAATGTAGTTCAGCTAGAATTGAAGGCAATTTTTCCTAGGAGCAAAAAATTGTCAAGTCATTCGATTCTGCGTAAAGCCGTCCTCACTGCCCTGTATGGCGCGGGCGCCCTGTCCGCCCTGCCTGTGGCAGCGCAAACCCAAGCCGCTTCCGGCGACATGACCGTGGTGAACGTGGTTGGCTCGCGCCGCGCGACCAGTTCCCTGACCGACACCGTGGCGCCGGTCGATGTCATTTCCCTGACCAAGGCTTCCGAGCAAGGCGCGCAGTTCGACCTGGCACAAACCCTGACCTTCATTTCCCCATCGTTCAACTCGACCCGCCAGACCGGCGCGGACGGCGCCGACCTGGTGGACTCCGCCGCGCTGCGCGGCCTGAGCTCGGACCAGACCCTGGTGCTGGTGAACGGCAAGCGCCGCCACACCTCCTCCCTGGTCAACATCTTCGGCGCGCGCAACCGCGGCGCCACCGGTACCGACATGAACGCCATTCCTGTGATGGCAATCAAGGACGTGCAAGTGCTGCGCGACGGCGCCGCAGCGCAATACGGTTCCGACGCGATTGCCGGCGTGATGGACATCGGCCTGAAAAAGAACGTGGGCTGCGAATCGGCAGTCGGCTACGGCCAGTACGGCGCAGGCGACGGCAAGAACTGGCTGGCATCGGCCTACTGCGGCTTCGCCGTGGCTGGCGGCACCGTCGGCATCACCGGCGAATACCTGGACCGCGGCCGCTCCAATCGCGCCGAAGAGGGCAATCCGCGCACCATCGGCGATTCCAAGTCCAAGAATAAGACCGTCTACGTCAACGGCGAAATCCCGGCCGGCCCTGGCCGCGTCTACTTCACCGGCGGCGTGCAGCAACGCGACGCATCCAGCGGCGCCTGGGCCCGCAATGGCACCGACGACATCCCGACCCGCAACTCCGCCGCCATGTACCCGAACGGCTTCGTCCCGTTCATCAACGGCGACCTGGATGACCGCTACGCCATCTTCGGCTACAAGCAGAAGGTCGGCGACTGGAATGCAGACCTGTCGCAAACCTACGGCTACAACCGCCTGAAGTACAACATCAGCAATACCCTGAACGCTTCCATCGCCAACCTCGACCTGCTGAACGGCGGCAAAGGCGTCAGCGCAAGCTCCTTCGACGCGGGCGGCTTCTCCTTCCAGCAGTCGACCACCAACTTCGACATGAACCGCTACTTCGAAGGCCTGGTTGGCGAAGGCCTGAACGTGGCCTTCGGCGGCGAATACCGCGCCGAGAAGTACAAGATCTACGCCGGCGAGCCTGGCTCTTACATCGACGCCGACGGCGCCGGCGGCGGCAATGCCGGCAGCCAGGGCTTCCCTGGCTTCCAGCCGGGCGACGTGACCAACGCCAAGCGCCACAGCACCGCCGCCTACATCGACCTGGAAGCCGACCTGACCCAGAAGGCCCGCTTGCAAGGTGCGCTGCGCTGGGAGAAGTACAGCGACTTCGGCTCCACCGTGACCGGCAAGATCGCCGGCAGCTACCGCGTCACCGATCCGGTGCTGCTGCGCGCCTCGGCCTCGACCGGCTTCCGCGCGCCGTCGTTGCAGCAGGCTTACTTCTCGTCGACCTACACCGACTTCGTGGGCGGCGTGCCGACCGATATCTCGATCACCCCGGCCGTGGGCCCGGTGGGCAAGGTAGCCGGCCTCGACCCGCTGAAGGAAGAAAAGTCGCGCAGCTTCACCCTCGGCGCCACCTGGACCCCGAATGCCGACCTGTCCGTCACCGCCGACCTGTACCACATCAAGATCAAGGACCGCATCGTGCTGTCCGGCCTGTTCGACGAATCGAACTACCCTACCCTGGCCGCCAAGCTGGCGACCCTGGGCGTGGGCGGCGCGCAATTCTTCGTCAACTCGGTCGACACCAAGACCCAGGGCCTGGACCTGACCGCATCGCACAAGAGCACCGTGTTCGGCAACAAGCTGACCACCTTCCTGGCCGCGAACTTCAGCAAGACCGAAGTGACCGACATCCACGCCCCGGCCGCGCTGCAAGGCTTTGAAGACGTGCTGCTGTCCGAACGCGAACGCCTGTTCCTGGAACAGGGCGGCCCGCGCCGCAAGGCCACCCTGGGCTTCGACTACGTGACCGGCCCGCTGGAGACCAACTTCAAGATCATCCACTTTGGACCGCAAACCCTGGGCACCTGGAGCGGCACCGCAGCCGGCGTAGCGAACCAGAAATACGAAGCGAAGACCTCGGCCGACCTGGGCTTCACCTACGCGTTCAACAAGAACGCCAAGCTGAGCTTCGGCGCCGCCAACATCTTCGACGTGCACCCGACGCCGCAAGACCCGAACGAAACCGACAACGGCTTCAAGTACGAGAGCGTGCAGTTCGGCCTGAACGGTGTCGCGTATTTCGCACGCCTGCACGTGAAGTTCTAAGCCGGCAACGGCCCAGCCCGTGTCAACCTTGGGGTCAGGCTCCGAGGTTGACACGGGCTCATGCGTAGAGTTTGACTTAGCGCAAAGTCTCCTCCGGTCAATTGATGCAATGTGGAATCACAACCCACTCGGAGGAGGTCCTATGGCTGCAATGACGATTCACCTGGCCGGCGACGTGATTTCCGCAATCGCCAAATGGGCGCCGGTAGAGCATATGTCGGCGGAGGAATTCATCCTCAGCGCCGTTTCCGAAAAGTGCGCGAAAGCGAACGCACTGGAGGAAGTGGAGACCTTCTGGCGCGAACTCGCGCTCCCCTTACCTGTTCGAAATTAGGGCCAGCTCGGCGCCCATGTTCGCAATCGCCGCCGCAGTGTAGTTATCGGTGAAGAACGGGTCGGCAAACAGCGTACCCGCTTCCGCCTTGCCGCGCAGGTGCGCCAGGATCTGGGCGCGCTGGCTGTTGTAGCGTTCTTCCGGGACATGGGCGTATTCGGCGCGGATGCCGCGCGCATAGGCCTGGTACACCTCGGCCTCCTGGCCGAGGATGGCCAGGTCCACCGACAACATGGTGTCTTTCAGAGGATGCACGATGGTCCCGCCCTGGAAGTGGTCGGTGGCGCGGATCAGCGTCGCCACATCGTCAGCGCGCACAGCGTCCGGCTCCAGGCCGCTGCCCTGCCACAGCCTGGCGCTCGCTTCTTCATTCGATACATCGCCCGCGCCGTGGGCATACACGGCATCGTGGAACCAGAAAGCGGCTTTGACCAGGGCCACGTCGGCCGGCGCGGCGCCGGTATTGGCGGCCCACCCGCGGATTTCCGCCAGGCCGTGCACCAGGTGGTCGAGGTTATGGTAATGGCGGTCGGCGCCACCGTAGGCAGAGTCCCCTGTCACGCGTTCGAACCAGTCGGCCGAATGCGGGCGTTCGCGCCACAAGCTGTCCCACTCCTTGCGCAGCCAGGCCAGGATCCAGGCCTTGTAGGCCGGTGCAGGAACGAATTTCTTCATGGTCCAGTTCCAGCCCACCGGGCCCTCCAGCGCCTTGACGAAGCTGGAGCTCACCGAACCGAGGTCGCGCGGCGGCATCACGAACAGCGTCTTGGCGCCGCCGATCACTTCCACATTGGTTTGCTGGATCAGGTTTTCGTAATCGAAATCGGCGGTGCTGCGGATGCCGCGGATCAGGTAATCGACGCCGTTGCGCTTGGCCACGCGCGCCGTGTATTCGCTCTTGACGATCTGCACGCTGACATTGTCCCAGCCCCGCTCCGCGCAACTGGCCAGCACGATGGCCTTGCGCTCTTCGGCCGAGAATTTAGGCGCCTTGGTGGAGTTCTCGGACAGGAAGACTACCACTTCCTCCGCAATGGAACGCGCTTCGCCAATGACCCACATATGGCCGTTGGTGATGGGGTCCAAAGTCCCTGAGAAACCGATCTTCTGCATGCCCTGCTCCGATTGTCGAAAACGACATTCTAGCGCGGGGCAAACTCCACCGTCACTTTCAGGCCTCCCAGGCGTTCCGAGGCGTCCAGCGCCAGCCTGGCGCCGTGCCGTTCGGCGATGGCGCGGATGATGGCCAGTCCAAGCCCGCTGCCCTGGGCCTCGCTGCCCGGCACCCGATAGAAGCGGTTGAATACGCGTTCGCGTTCTTCCGGCTCGATGCCGGGGCCGCTGTCTTCAACCACCAGCCGCGCGCCGCGTTCGCGATCCGTGCCAAGCACCGACACGTCGACCGTGCCGCCTGCCGGCGTGTACTTGACCGCATTATCGACCAGGTTGCGCAGCAGGATCACCAGGGCGTCGCCCTGGCCCTGCACCGTCGCCTCGTCGGCCTGCTCCAGGCCAAGGTCGATATTGCGCGCCTGCGCCGCGCCAGCCATGTCGCCCACCGCGCGCTTGGCGAGGTCGGTCAGGCTGACCGGCTCCAGCTTGGCGTCCGCCGCCTCGGTGCGGGCCAGCACCAGCAGTTGCTCGACCAGGCGCGAAGCGCGCTCCACACCGGCCGACAGGCGGCCGATCGCCACGTCGCGCGCTTCACTGCAATCGGCGCGCGCCAGGCTGAGGATCTGCAGCTTGAGCGCGGCCAACGGCGTGCGCAGCTCATGCGCCGCATCGGCCACGAAGTTCTGCTGCGCTTCGAAGGCCGTCTGCACGCGCGAGAACAGCAGGTTCAGTTCCTGCACCAGCGGCCGCACTTCATCGGGCAAGTCCGCGTCCGATACTTCCGACAAATCGTCTGCCTTGCGCAAGGCCAGTTGGCGCTGAACGCGGGCCACCGGCGCCAGCGAACCGGACACCACCCACCAAACCACCAGCATCAGCACCGGCGCCATCAGCGCGATCGGACCGACGGTACGCAGCGCCAGCGTGCCGGCCATGCGCTTGCGCACGGCCAGGTCCTGGGCGATCTGGATGGTCTGGGTCGCGGTCTGCGCCGAGAACACGCGGTAAGTGGTGCCGTTGGCACGTACGTTGGAAAAGCCCAGCACCGCGCGCTGCGGCAGCTCGGCACGCGACAGGGAGCGGAATACCTGGATGCCGTCCGGCGTCCACACCTGCACCACCATCTCGTCGTTGCCGGGGTCGTTGGGGTCGCGGTTGCCGGTGGCCGCCATCGGGGCATTGGAGCGCAGCGACATGGCCATCTGCTGCATGTGGTAATCGAAGATCTGGTCGGCGTCGTTCAGCGCCGAGCTGTAGGCGATCATGGCCTGCGCCACGGCCGCCATGGTGATCGCCGCCAGCAAAAACCATAGCAGGCGCCCACGCAGCGAGTGCGTGACGTTGACCTTCGGGACCGCCATCATCATGCTTTAGGCACCATGTAGCCGAGGCCGCGCACGTTCTGGATCAGTTCCGACCCGAGCTTCTTGCGCAAGCCGTGGATATACACTTCAACCGCATTGGAATTGACTTCGTCCTTCCAGCTGTACAGCTTTTCTTCCAGCTGGGCGCGCGACAGGACGATGCCGGGACGGGCAATCAGCGCCTCCAGCACCGCCCATTCGCGGGCCGACAGGCTGACCGGCTGGCCGTTGGCAATCACTTCGCGTGTCTGCGGATTGATCGAGACGCCCTTGTGCTCGAAAACCGGTTCGGCGCGCCCGGCGGCGCGGCGCAGCAAGGCGCGGATGCGGGCCAACAGCTCGTCCAGGTCGTAAGGCTTGAGCACATAGTCGTCGGCGCCGGCATCCAGGCCGGCGATGCGCTGCTCCACCGCGTCGCGCGCGGTGGCAACCAGCACCGGGGTCAGCTCCTTGCGCGCACGCATCGAGCGCAGTACTTCCAGGCCATCCTTCTTCGGCAGGCCCAGGTCCAGCAGCACCAGGTCGTAGGTCTGGGTCTGCAGGGCCGTGTCGGCCATGGCGCCATCCTTGACCCAGTCGACGGCGTAGTGCTCTGCCCTGAGCAGGTCGAGCACTACCTCGCCGATCATCGTGTCATCTTCTACCAGCAGGAGGCGCATTGTCTTACCTTTCTTGTTTTATTAACCGAGGCGCACCGGGATAAAGATGCGGTCCTCGCCGCGCTGGATCAGCAGCGCTACGGATTTCGTCGATTTTGACACGAGGTCGCGCACATCGTTCACGGTATTCACCGGACGGCCATTCACCGACAGCAGCACGTCGCCCGGCTGCACGCCGCTGGCCGCCGCGGCGCCACCGGCGTCTTCGATCAGCAGGCCCGATGCCAGGCCCGATTCGCGGCGCTCCATCGGGTCGAGCTGGCGCAGCGCCAGGCCAAGGCGCAGCTTGGCGGCCGCTTCATCGTTCTGCACAGCGGCCACGTTGCGCTCGGATGCATTACCCAGCTTGCCTTCCAGCGTCACGGTTTTACCCTGGCGCCAGACCTCAAGCGCTACTTTATCACCCGGCATGGCCAGGCCCACCATTGCCGGCAGGTCGCCGGAGGCAATAATCTTCTGGCCATTCATCTTGCGGATCACATCGCCCGCCTTCAGGCCAAGCTTGTCGGCCGGGCCGCCGCGCTCCACGTTCGACACCAGCGCGCCCTCCGGCGACTCCAGGTCAAACGAATCGGCAAAGCCCTGGTTCACTTCCTGCACCATCACGCCAAGGCGCGCGTGCACCACCTTGCCGGTCTTGACGACCTGGTCGCGCACGCGCGTCGCCACGTCGATCGGGATTGAGAACGACAAGCCCTGGTAACCGCCGCTCTGGCTGTAGATTTGCGAATTGATGCCAATCACTTCGCCCCTGGTGTTGAACAGCGGGCCGCCCGAGTTGCCAGGGTTGATTGCCACGTCGGTCTGGATGAAGGGCACGTTCGAGTCGTCAGGCAGTGAACGGCCCTTGGCGCTCACCACGCCGGCGGTGACCGTGTTTTCCAGGCCGAACGGGGAACCGATTGCCAGCACCCACTCGCCCACTTTCACATCGGTCGAACGGCCCAGCGGCACCACGGGCAGGTTCTTGGCTTCGATCTTCAGCACGGCCACGTCGGTTTTCGGGTCGGAGCCGAGCACCTTGGCGCGGAATTCGCGGCGGTCGGTCAGCTTGACGGTCACTTCGTTGGCATCGCGCACCACGTGGGCATTGGTCAGGATAATACCGTCTGCGCTGACGATGAAACCGGAGCCTACGCCGTGGGTTGGAGTCGGCGCAGCGCCGCGGCCGCGCTGTCCAGGAGCCTGGAAGCGGCGGAAGAATTCGTAGAACGGATCGTTTTCGGCATCGGCATCGCCGCGGAAATTGGCTTCCTTGGTGGTGCCGACTGTACTGATGTTCACCACGGCCGGACCATTGCGCGACGCGATCACGCTGAAGTCAGGCAGCGAAATCATCGGCGCGGGCACCGGCGCCGGCGCGCCCTGGGCGGCATTGGCCGGGACGGTGGCGGTGATGGCGGGATGCGGCGAAGCGAAGGCCTGGCTCTGCTGGACAGCGATGGCTGCACCGGCACCGATAACACCGGCGGTGGCCAGGGCAAGGAACATGGTGGTGGCGTTGCGCATGATTAAACTCCTGAAGAAGATTGCTTTCTCAACGGCTCTAATATGCGGCATCAAACTTAGACGCGTCTTAATGCAAAAAAGGCCGGAAATCCGGCCTTTTCGGGGTGCTACGCGCGCTTAGGCGGCAGCTTTCTGCTCCAGGGCAGTGTGATTGACTACGCCGTCAATCGCGATCTTGCGGGCTTTCAGTGCTTCGGGCACTTCACGCACCAGTTCAATGGTGAGGATGCCGTTGTCGAAGGACGCGCCGGTCACCTTCACATGGTTGGCGAGCTGGAAGCGCTGTTCGAAGTCGCGGAAGGCAATGCCACGGTGCAAGAAGGTCTTTTCCTGGCCGTCTTTCTGCTTGCGGCCAATCACCACGAGGGAGTCGCGCTCGGAGGTGATGTCGATTTCGCTACGGTCAAAGCCGGCCAGCGCCATCACGATACGGTACTGGTCTTCGGACACCAGCTCGATATTGTACGGAGGGTAGCTGGGCTGGTCGCTGCGATGCGCGTCATTCAGCATCTGGGCCAGGCGGTCGAAACCGATAGCGGAACGATACAGTGGGGTCAGGTCAAAAGTACGCATTTTCATATCCTTTCAAGTTAAGCGATATAAGGTCAGGCGGTCCCCGGCTGGGCAACCGCTGAATCCGATATAGGAGCCCCAAAAAGGATTTCAAGACCTTTTTTTCGCGTTACGTTCCGAAACAATTTCGCTACCCCTGCGTGCTAAACTCGCCCGTCACACTTTCCCCGTTGAAATAAATGAAACTGTTCGCCAAGTCCGCCCTCGCCCTGCTGCTGGGCACCACCTTCAGCGCCCACGCCGGCCAGGCCATCCCCGCCCCGGCCGACCAGCCTTACCCAGGCACCATCGTGATGAAGGTCGATGCATCCAATACCGCCCAGAATATCTACCGCATCCAGCAGACCGTCCCGGTCAAGCCGGGCAAGATGACGCTGCTGTTCCCGCAGTGGGTAACGGCGCAACATGGCCCGACCGGCGCGCTGAACCAGTTCGCCGGTTTCAAGGTCACTGCCAACGGCAAGACCCTGGCCTGGCGCCGCGACAACGTGAACGTCTACGCCTTCCACATCGACGTGCCGGCAGGCGCCAAATCAATCGAGGTGGAATACCAGCACTTGGCCCCGACGGAAGCTGCGCAAGGCCGCACTTCGATCACGCAGGACATGCTGGGCATCCAGTGGCAGTCGCTGACCATGTACCCGGCCGGCTACGCCACCCGCCGCATCCCGATCCAGGCCACCCTCACCCTGCCGGCCGGCTGGCAGTACGGCTCCGCACTGGAAGAAGCGGAACGCAAAGGCGACGTGGTGACCTTCAAGACCACCGACGTGGAAACCTTCGTCGACTCGCCACTCTTCGCCGGCCGCTACTTCAAGCGCTTCGACCTTGATCCGGGCGCCAAAGTGCCGGTGCACCTGAACGTCGTCGCCGACAATGCGGATGCGCTGGAAGCCAAGCCTGAGCAAATCGATCTGCACCGCAACCTGGTCAAGCAAGCCTACAAAGTTTTCGGCTCCCAGCACTACAAGCACTACGACTTCCTGTTCGCCCTGAGCGATGAATTCGGCCGCGTGGGCCGCGAGCACCACCAGTCCAGCGAAAACGCGCTGAAGACCGATTACTTCACCGAGTGGAACAAGACCGAATCCGAACGCGGCCTGCTGCCGCACGAATTCACCCACTCCTGGAACGGCAAGTTCCGCCGTCCGAAAGGGCAGGATGTGCTGAACTTCAACCAGCCTCTGCAGAACGAACTGCTGTGGGTGTATGAAGGCCAGACCACCTACTACGGCGAGGTGCTGGCTGCGCGTTCCGGCCTGATGAAGGCCGCCAGCATCAAGGACATCATCGCGTCCACCGCCGCGCGCTACGGGATCCAGAAAGGCCGCGAATGGCGTTCGGTGCAGGACACCACCTATGACCCGATCATCAACGCCCGCCGCCCCATCCCTTGGTCGAACTACCAGCGCAGCGAGGACTACTACACCGAAGGCATGCTGATCTGGCTGGACGTGGATACCAAGATCCGAGAACTGTCGGGCGACAAGCGTTCGCTGGACGACTTCTCTTCCAAGTTCTTCGGCGTGGAAGACGGCCGCGTGAACGCGCTGCACTACACTTTCGAAGACGTGGTCAAGGTACTCAACAGTGTGCAGCCGCACGACTGGGCCACCTTCCTGCGTACCCGCATCGAAGACCTGGGCCCGGTACCGATGGACGGCATCGCCCGCGCCGGCTACAAGCTGGTGTTCGCGGAAAAGCAGACCGACTTCCTGAAAGCAGCCGAAGACCGCAGCAAATCCGCCGACTTCACCTACTCGCTGGGCTTCAACGTCGGCAGCGAAGGCAAGATCGAAAGCATCCAGTGGGAAGGCGTGGGCTTCAAGGCCGGCCTGTCAGGCAGCACCACCCTGCTGGCGGTCAATGGCCGCGCCTACAAGGCCGAGCTGCTGCGCAAGGCCATCACCGAAGCCAAGACCAGCAAGAAGCCGATCGAACTGCTGGTGAAGCACGGCCAGCAATACAGCACCGTGGCGCTGGCCTACTACGAAGGCTTGAAGTATCCGCGCCTGGAACGCATCGAAGGCACGCCTGACCGACTGGAAGCCATCCTGTCGCCACGACAGTAAGTTACCCCAGGACGGGCGCACTGCGGTGCGCCCGTTTTCTTTTGCCGGCGCTAGAGTGGTGGCCATCATGGTCACCGTCTACACCTGGTCCACGCCCAATGGGCGCAAGCCCCTGATCCTGCTGGAAGAGCTTGACCTGCCTTACCAGGTGGTGCCGGTCAACCTGCGCGAACATGAACAGTTCGCCCATGACTTCCTCGTCATCTCGCCCAATAACAAGATCCCCGCGCTGAAGGATGGCTCGCTCACGCTGTTCGAAAGCGGCGCGATCCTGACTTATCTCGCCGAGAAATACGACCGCCTGCTGGCGCCGGAGGGACCGGAACGCTACCGCACCCTGCAATGGCTGTATTGGCAGGTGGGCGGTCTCGGCCCCATGCTGGGCCAACTGGGCTTTTTCACCAAGACTGACCTGGCGCTGCCGAAGGAGCACTTCATCGCCGAAGCCGAACGCTTGCTGAATGTGCTCGACCGCGCGCTGGCCGGCAATCCCTATGTTGCAGGCGACAGCTACACGATCGCCGACATCGCCTGCTATCCCTGGACGCAGGCGGCCGCATCGCACCTGGAACTGAACCTGTCCGGCAAACCCGCCGTGCGGCGCTGGCTGGCACTGGTCGGCGACCGGCCGGCGGTCCAGCGCGCCATGGCGTGGAAACCGCCTGCTACTTGAGGTAACGCGTGCTCCAGGCCGCAATCAAACCCGCGACATAGCTGGCGTCGTCGCGGCTGCTCAGCAAATGGTCGGCCGTATCGAGCGAGATGAAGCTCTTCGGATGCTTGGCCGCCGTGAAAATCTCCAGCGCATTGTTGATGCCGACCGTCGTATCGCCGGGCGCGTGCATGATGAGCAGCGCCTTGCGCATATTGGCGATCTTGTTGCGCAGGCTGTTCTCCGCCACGTCTTCCAGGAATTGCCGCTTGATGCGGAACGGCCGCCCGGCCAGCTGCACCATGGCCTCGCCCTGCGATGTGATGGCATCGACCTGCTCGCCGAACAGATGGGTGACGTGCACCGGGTCGCTCGGCGCTGCGATGGTCACCACAGCCTGCGCTTCCGGCACGGTGCCGGCAAAGGCCAGCGTCGCCGCACCGCCCAGGCTATGCCCGATCAGGATGCGCGGCGCCTGGAACTCACGCCGCAGGAAATCGGCAGCCGCCTGCAGGTCGGCCACGTTGGATGAAAAATTGGTGTTGGCAAAATCGCCTTCGCTGGCGCCCAGGCCGGTGAAGTCGAAGCGCAGCACGGCAATGCCATGCTCGGTCAGCGCCTGCGCAATGCGGCTGGCGGCGAAAACGTCCTTGCCGCAGGTGAAGCAGTGTGCAAACAGGGCGTAGGCACGCACCCCGCTCTCAGGAGAGTCCAGCCGCGCCGCCAGCATTTGCCCCTCGGCGCCAGGGAATTCGAGTCGTTGTGCGTACATACGTCCCCCCTTTTGCCCACCATGATACTTCAGGCGAACAAGCCATGCAGGTACCAGCGCGTTTCCTCGGTGCCGGGCGTGCGTTCGCGGTACACCCAGTAGTAGGCATGATCCTCGCCCTCGGCGATGAAATAGTCGCGGGTTTGCGTTTCGCTCCACCAGCCAGCCTCGATACGCTCGGCAGTCGACACCATGCGCAGCGGTGAACAGTAGAACGGACGGTGGTCGCGCATCAGCAACTGGATCGGCTTGGGCAGCAGGAAAGCCGGGCGCGGCAAGGCGCGCGGCGGCATCTGGGCTGCGATGTCGGCCGGGCGCACCTTTTCATGCAGGGGAACCCAGCGGTTGGCCACTTCGGGACGGTAGTCGGCCTTGGGGTAGGACTGCAGCACGTTCTCGGCGCCAAGGCGCGCCACCAGCACTTCGAACAGGCGCTGGCGATCCTGCGCGTTGCCGCCGGGTTCGGGGAACAGCGAGTCGCTGAGCGGCGCCATCGGCTCGACCTGGGCCGCTTCCAGCGCCAGCCCGATCGCCGGCGCCGGCAGCTCCACCTTGGCCAGCCGCTCCTTCAGCAGGCGCACGATGTGCTCGTCGCGCCAGGTCGGTTCGGCCAGCATCACTTCCACCGGCGTCGGCGGGCAGGCTTCGCGGCCGCGTTCATGCTCCAGCAGCAGGCGGATGCGCGAAACGGCGAACTGGTGGGCGCACAGCCAGCCGGTCAACTGCTGCAGCAGGCGGCAGGCGCCGGCCAGCAGCAGGTCGGTATTTTCGATGCGGCCAAACAGTTCCAGCCTGGCCTTGAAGCTGGGCGGCGCTGCCAGCCATTCGTGCATTTCGGGTGCCAGGCCTTGCGCGGCATCCAGCATCTCCAGCACTTCGATGCCACAGCGGCGCTGCAGGCCGGGGCGCGGCAGGCGCACCAGGTCGCCGATGCTGAGGCAGCCGATACCGTCCAGCCAGCGCTGATGGCGCTGCAGCGGCGGCAGCAAGCCGACCGGCAGGCGATGCAGCCGGCGCAGCAGGCTATCGAGCTTGAGCGTGCGGCCGCCGCCGGCGCGCGCCAGCAGCCAGGCGCCGCGCGCGGTGGGCGCCACACCCAGCACGCCACTGAAGCCGAGCTTCTGCAGGCTGTCCCGCACCAGGCGGCACAGGCGGCGGATGCCGCCGAACAGGCGCAGGCTGGCCCCCACGTCCAGCAGCAGGGTGGCGCCCTCGCCTTCCGCCACCTGGGGCGTGTATTGCAGCATGGCCAGGGCGGCAGCGTGCAAGGCTTCCCGCTCCTGCTGCGGGGCGCGCTCGTGCATCTGCGCTTCCGGCGCCAGCATCAGGGCGCCGCTGCGGCGCATGCCGGGACGCACGCCCATCAGGTGGGCGCGGTAGGAAACCGCGAGCACGCCTTCCTGCTCCAGCACCACGCTGCACAAGTCATCCGACCAGTTCGGACAGAACACTTCGAGCGGTAGCCGGGGCAGGTAGAGGCCGATCCACAGGCGCATGGCGTTGCAACAAGGTTGGGGTTAAGGGCAGGAACAGCGGCGTGTCGCGCTGCGGTCCCCGGCGTTTGACGAATTCGATATTGATGCCTCCGGGCGCCGGCCGCAGCGCCAGCCGTAACGGCGCGGGGGAGGAGTCCTGGGCGGCGGCAATCGGCCGCAGCAGGAAGAACAGTGCTTCGCCGCACTGGGCAGCCAGGTGCAGGCGGCGCAGCGATTCGTTGCGGATGTGCTGTTGCCACAGCAGCACCGCGCCGCAACTGCCGCTGCGCAGGATCTGCTCGGCCGCCCACAGGCTGTCGGCGGCCTTGCCGGTGTTGCGGATCCATAACAGTTGCTGTGGCGGCAACTCAAACCCCAGGGCTTGGGGAGCATACGGGGGCTGCAGCAAGGCCGCCGGACGATTCAGGCTGGCCAGGGTGGATTTCAATAAGCGCAATTCGCCGACGCCAGGTTGTTGAAGCAGCAATTCCGTCAGGACGCCCGTCGGCCAGCCGCCCCCAGGCAACTGGTGGGAGAGGACGGGAATGCCGGTATCCACACAGGACGTGGCTCCCTTGGTGAGCTGGGAGGCCAGCCAGAGGGCCGGGTGCAGGGGTTGGGGGTCAAAGAGCGCCATGCTGAATAATACTGTATATGCATACAGTATAGTCCTACGGGCGCGAAGAGAAAACCTGTTTCAGCGTTTGGGCATCCAGCACGGCCTCGCTCCACTGCGCAAGTTGCTCCAGGGTGGCTTTGGCGAGGCGCTTCTGGACCGTTGGCGACAATGCTCCAAAGCGCAGATGCAACTGGCGTTCGAGCAACTCCATCGCCCCCTCGCGCCGCCCTTCTTGCCGTCCTTCTTGCCGTCCTTTTTGCTGCCCCTCCTGTAGCCCTTCTTGCCTGCACAACTGAAACATGGGGCTAATCCATTCCACGTCACGCCTCCTTTCCAGCCGGACGATGTTTCCTCGCAGTCGCTCTTGCAGTTCAGGCGGCAACGCCATCAGCCCGTCGATCACTTTGAACAAATTAATGATACGCCGCCGGTGCCATCCTCGTTCGTACAAAAGCCTGACAACACGCCATTTCTCGATATAGCGCGCTTGCGGCTTTCCATGCGTCCGTTGAGCAAGAAGATGAGCTGCCGCAACCCAGGCAAAGATGTTCCGCTCCAACAGCAATTCATCGACCAACTCTGCGTAGCTCGACAACTTTGCCGCAGCAAACCTGATCCCCATTTCCGTGCCAAGCACGCAATTATGGAACGCATTGGGACGCCAGCGCTTGCCAGCATCGGCCAGCAACACCAGGCTAGCGACAGGCAGGCCAAACTCGTCAAACAGGCCGTAGTTGTAAGCCAGGATGCGCCGCGCAAGGTTCGGGTCGCGCTGCGCCTGCACTTCGACATGGAGTAATACCTCGCGCCCATCGCGCAGGAACACACTGACCAACAAATCGGCAATCAGGGTACGTGGCCGCCCATCACGGCGGAACTGATTCAGCTCTTTATCGCGCAGGCGACGCGGCTGGTCCCAATCAATTTCATCTGAAAGCTGTGGAAAAAAGAACGCCACGAAATCCGCGAGGTCGCGCCTGAGTACGCTCTTCCATAGTGGGTCGAAAGTGTCAGCCATGAAAGCAGCCTATCTGCGCGCCGCCCCTTGGCATACCGGTTTGCGCAAGATATGGGCGGGTTAGCTAGCGGCTGATAGAATCGGCAATATTGCCAACTTAACTCACCGTCACCATGCAATTGATCGGCGCCCTCCTGTTTGCCCTTGCCTTGTTGCACACTTTCAGCGCGAAAGCGTTTGAACGGTTGTCGCACAAATTCCCGCGCCATGGCGGTTTGCTGCACCTGCTGGGTGAAGTGGAAGTGGTGTTCGGTTTCTGGGCCATGGTGCTGCTGGTGGCAATGGCTTTTGTGGCCGGGCCGCAAAATGCGATTGCCTACGCTGAAACACAGCAGTACACCGAGCCGCTGTTTGTCTTCGTAGTGATGGTGGTAGCTGCATCGCGGCCAGTGCTGGATTTCGTGCAGCGGCTAGTCAACGTACTGTCCGGCGGCCGTCCGCTGTTGCAGGCCTGGATGGGCCTTGCGCTGGTGCCGCTGGTTGGTTCCCTGATTACCGAACCGGCCGCGATGACGCTGGCCGCCCTGATGCTGGCGCCGCAAATCTTCCGCGATGGCGTACCGGAATGGCAGAAATACGCCGCACTCGGCGTCCTGTTCGTCAACGTGTCGATCGGCGGTACGCTGACCGCATACGCAGCGCCGCCCGTGCTGATGGTTGCAGCGACGTGGCAATGGGATTCGGCCTTCATGGCGTCTCATTTCGGCTGGAAGGCCACGCTGGCAGTGCTGGTCAACGCCACCGCCGTCACCTGGCTGCTGCGCGAACACCTGGGTGCGCGGCGCGCGGCGCCCGCATCGCATGCCCACGCACAGGCTCCGCTGTGGACCAGCATCATCCACCTGGCCTTCCTGGCTGCCGTGGTGCTGCTTGCACACCACCCGGTCCTGTTCCTTGGCCTGTTCCTGTTCTTCCTCGGATTTACCGTGGCCTATCCGCAGCACCAGTCACCGCTGATCCTGAAGGAAGCCTTGCTGGTCGGCTTCTTCCTGGCCGGCCTGGTAGTACTGGGCAGCATGCAGCAATGGTGGCTGCAACCAATTGTCGAAAGCCTGCAGCCACTGGCGCTCTTCTTCGGCGCGCTGGGCCTGACCGCGATCACCGACAATGCCGCCCTCACCTATCTCGGCTCGCTGATCGACGGCATCACGCCGCAAGCACAATACATGCTGGTGGCTGGCGCCGTAGCCGGCGGCGGCCTGACCGTGATCGCCAACGCACCGAATCCGGCAGGCGTTGCCTTGCTGCGAAAAGGATTCCGTGACGAATCTATCGGTGCACTTGGCTTGCTGGCAGGAGCCCTTGCGCCGACGGCAGTTGCTGCCATCGCGTTCTTCTTGTAGGACTACGCCGCGCTAGCGTAGCGCGCGCCTTGCACACGCGGCTTGGGCTATTCTGGCCTCACTCGATCACACTAATGAGGAGAGGCAGAATGAGCTATCTAGACCGCGACAAATTCGGCATCTATCGCGACCGTGACGATAACGATGGTCCAGGCCCACGCCTGATGGGCGCTGACACGCTGATGGGTGAAGACGTCTATAACCGCCAGGAAGAGGATCTTGGCGACATCAAGGAAATCATGCTCGACATGCAGACCGGCCAGATCGCTTATGCGGTGCTGTCCTTCGGCGGCGTGCTGGGCATGGGCGACAAGCTGTTTGCCGTGCCTTGGCAGGCATTGCAGCTTGACACGGTGAACAAGCGCTTCGTGCTTGACTGCACCAAGGAAAAACTGGAGAACGCACCGGGCTTCGACAAGGACCGCTGGCCAGATATGGCAAGCCCTGAATTCGGCACGCAGATCCATAATTTCTACGGCACCACTGCCACCGGCATGCGTACCTCGACCGGCAGCGTGATGGGCGCAGGCACCAGCACCATGCAAAGCTCGACCGGCGGCAGCAGCTATAGCGGCGGTTCGACCGGCAGCGAAAGCGGCAGCAAAGGCAATTACTAAGCGCCGCTTAGCGCTGCATCGATTCCCACACTTTCATCAGGCGCTTGACGGACACCGGCATCGGTGTCCGCAGCTCCTGCGCAAACAGCGACACACGCAGCTCTTCCAGCATCCAGCGGTATTCAACCAGTTTCGGATCGGTGTTCTTGCCGGCCGACTTGTCGCGCATCAGGCGCTGGTAAGGCGCTGCTGCCTGGTTCCACTCGGCCAAGGCTTTGGCGTCGCGCGCGGCGTCGGCACGCAACTTCTCCAGGCGCACGTTCATCGCCTTCAGGTAGCGCGGGAAGTGCGACAGCTGCGAGAACTCGTTCTCAATCAGGAAGCGCTTGTGTACCAGGCCTTGCAGTTGTTGCTGCATGTCCTGCGCTACCTGCTGGTTGATGCCCTGCAGGCGCTTGGGCAGGCCATGATATTCGGTCAGCACTTGCGATACCAGGCGGGCGATCTCGTTCACCAGCAACACGATGCGCGACTTGCCCTCGTCCTTGCGCTTGTTGAAGCTCGCTTCGTCAGTCGGCAGCGGGTCCTGCAGGCAGGCGATGTCGATGGCCTTGGCGATGATCTGGTCGCGCAGTTCCTCCTGCGTTCCCATGGACATGAACTGCATGCCCATCTGCTGCAGGTTAGGGATCGATTTCTCGACGAACTTGATCTGGTCGCGCATCTGCAGCATGAACAGGCGCCGCAGGCCGATGCGGTGAGTACGCGCGGCCACGTTCGGGTCGTCGAAGACTTCCAGGTCGCAGTGCGTGCCCTTGTCCACAAGGGCTGGGAAGCCGATCAGGCTTAGCTTGCCCTGCGTGATTTCCAGCAGCTCAGGGAGTTCCCCAAAGCTCCAGGTCGTGATGTTGGCGTGCTGCGAAGCAGGGCCTGGCGCGGCAGCAGATGGCACACTTGCGGGCGCCTTGGCCGGGCTTGCGCCGCGCACGGCATCGGCTGCAATGCCACCGTGCTTTGGCTTGGCGCTGCCGCCGCTGCCGATGCCGCCGCCCGCAAGTTGTGCGAGTTGCGCGGCGGAGGCAGGCGTATTGCCGCCTTCCGCCATGCGCTGGAAGCTCTGGCGGGCCTGCAGGCCGTATTCCGCCTGCAGTGTGGCCAGGTTGCGTCCCATGTCGAGCTGGCGGCCATGTTCGTCCACCACCTTGAAATTCATGAAGTGGTGCGCCGGCAGTTGCTCCGGCTTGAAGTCGGAAGTCAGCACGCTGATCGTGATCTGCTTGCGGATGTCGGCAATGATTGCGTCGGTCAGGTCACCGCGGGCGAACTCGGTGCGTTCGCAGAATTTCGCTGCGTAGTCCGGCAGCGGCACCATGTGGCGGCGCTGCTTTTGCGGCAGGGTCTTGAGCAGCAGGTGCACTTTCTCCTTCAGCATGCCCGGCACCAGCCATTCACAGCGCTCACGTGAAAGCTGGTTCAGGGCATACAGAGGCACAGTGAGTGTGACGCCATCGCGTGGCGTACCCGGCTCGAAGTGGTAGGAAAGCTGCATCTCCAGCCCCGCCGCCATCATCTTTTTCGGGAACAGGTCGGTCGTGATGCCGGCCGCTTCATGGCGCATCAAGTCGTCGCGGATCAGGTACAGCAGCTTCGGATTGTCGGCCGAGGCGTCCTTGTACCATTTCTCGAAACCGGCGCCATTCACCACGTCGGCGGGAATCTGCTCGTCGTAGAAAGCCTCGATCAACTGGTCATCCACCAGCACGTCCTGGCGGCGCGACTTGTGTTCAAGGTTTTCGATTTCGCGCACCAGCTTGTGATTGTGCGCGAAGAACGGTGCACGCGTGTCGTAATCGCCGCCGACCAGCGCGTCACGGATAAAGATCTCGCGCGCTTCCACCGGATTCTTCTGGCCGTAGTTGATGCGTCGCTGGCTGTAGACCACAAGGCCGTACAGGGTGGCCCGTTCGGATGCTGTGACCTGCGCGGGACGTTTTTCCCAGCGCGGCTCACCCCAGGATTTCTTCAGCAGGTGGCCGCCGATCTTTTCGATCCATTCCGGCTCGATGCGCGCCACGCAGCGCGCGTACAGGCGCGTGGTTTCCACCAGTTCGGCGGAGACGATCCACTTGCCCGGCTTCTTCGACAGGTGCGAACCCGGCCAGATATGGAACTTGATGCCGCGCGCGCCGAGGTAGGCGCCGCCCGGTTCATCCTCGCCCTTGAAGCCGATATTGCCCAGCAGGCCGGTGAGCAGCGCCATATGCAGCTGGTCGTAGGTGGCTGGCAGTTCGTTGGTGCGCCAGCCCTGCTCTTTCACGATGGTGAGCAGTTGCGAGTGCACGTCGCGCCACTCGCGCAGGCGCAGCTGGTTCAGGAAGCTGGCGCGGCAAGAATCCATCAACTGGCGATTGGACTTCTTGTGCTCGATGGCGTTCTCAAACCACTTCCAGATTTTCAGGTAGCTGAGGAACTCCGACTTCTCGTCGGCGAATTTTTTGTGCGCTTCATCGGCAGCCTGCTGATGTTCGACCGGACGGTCGCGCGGGTCCTGCACCGACAAGGCGGAAGCGACGATCAGCACTTCGGTCAGGCAGTGGTATTCCTGCGCGGCCAGGATCATGCGACCCACGCGCGGGTCGAGCGGCAGCTTGGCCAGCTTGCGGCCCAGCGGCGTCAGCGCATTGTCGTCATCGACCGCGCCCAGTTCCTGCAGCAGCTGGTAGCCGTCGGCGATCGCGCGGCCCAGCGGCGGCTCGATGAACGGGAAGCTCTCGACGTCCGTCAGGTGCAGCGACTTCATGCGCAGGATGACGGAAGCCAGCGACGAGCGCAGGATCTCCGGGTCCGTGAACTTCGGGCGCTGCAGGAAATCCTGCTCGTCGTACAGGCGGATACAGACGCCATCGGCCACGCGGCCGCAGCGGCCGGCCCGCTGGTTGGCGGCCGACTGGGCCACCGGTTCAATCTGCAGCTGCTCGACCTTGTTGCGGTAGCTGTAGCGCTTGACGCGCGCCAGGCCGGCGTCCACCACGTAGCGGATGCCAGGCACGGTCAGCGAGGTTTCCGCCACGTTGGTAGCCAGCACGATGCGGCGCGCATTGGTGGTGCGGAACACGCGGTCCTGCTCCTCGACCGACAGGCGGGCGAAAAACCGCAGGGGGTTCACCGGCGGCGGGGGGGGGGTGGGGCGGG
>Ga0102588_1000775_pt1 | contig 30289 bp, 33 predicted proteins | sample AraplaMF_Col_mMS_FD_76854 | JGI IMG/M metagenome (GOLD analysis project Ga0102588, IMG submission 76854) | Arabidopsis root microbial communities from the University of North Carolina, USA - plate scrape MF_Col_mMS (SPADES assembly) (version 2) | ecosystem: Host-associated > Plants > Roots >...
CGTGCGCCGGGATGAACGGCGGCGATGCCGCGCATCAGCGACTCATAGGTCACTTCGAGCAGCCGCTCGGCAGCGCGTTTGATCTGGCCGACCGGATACATGCGGCTCGAATCCCCATGCCAGCCGTCGACGACAAAGGTCACGTCGATATTGACGATATCGCCCTCGCGAAGCGGTTTGTCATCGGGAATGCCGTGGCAGACCACATGATTGATCGAAGTGCAGGTGGATTTCGTATAGCCGCGATAGTTCAGCGTCGCCGGATAAGCGCCGTGATCCATGCCGAATTCGAAAACGAAGCGGTCGATTTCATTGGTTGCGAGACCCGGCTTGACGATATCGGCAAGCGCATCGAGACAGCGCGCGGTCAGTTGGCACGCATTGCGCATTCCCTCGAATGCTTCGGGACCATAAAGCCTGATGGCGCCGGTATTCTTCGGCGGCGCGGAGGAGGCTTCGATATAATTCACCATTGCAAGGCCTTAGCAGAAATTGTCGTCTCTTTTCATAATGCAGCTATGCCGGGTTCGTCCATCGCGATCAACCGCATGGGCAAGATTTCTCGGACGCGTCATACCGGGTGAAAAGATGCCGCCGGGCCGCCCACCAGCGTCAGCAGAGCTGCAGACCATCAATATCCACAGTCTTGTCAATTAGATAGGATTGTAGGCGGAAAATTCCACTGTTACTCACCGATTGGTGACAGACCGGGGTTGACCGAATGCTGAATGAAACTGCCGTGGCCGCGCTCGAACAGACGGGTGCCACTGAGCCTGAAAAGCGTATCCGCGACAGAAGCGCTACGGAACGCGCTATCCTGAAAGCCGCCAAGAACCTGCTGGCGGAAGAGGGTTTCCAGAATTTCGGCATCAATGCCGTCGCCCGCCGAGCCGGCTGCGACAAGCAGCTCATCTACCGTTATTATGGTGGTCTCGACGGCCTCATCGAGGCGATCGGCGCCGATCTCGGCAACTGGGTCAAGGACCGCATCCCCGAAGATACCGGCGGCATGTTCCTTTTGACCTATGGCGACCTGATGGAGCGGTTGTCGCTGCTTTTCCTGGAAGCGCTGCGCGACGATCCGCTGATGCGCCGCATCGTCGCCTGGGAGGTGTCTGAAAATACCGAACAGGTGAGGCGCCTTTCCGAAGCGCGCTCCAAGGCGCTTGGCCAGTGGCTCGATCGCATGCGCGGTTCGCTGACGCCGCCGAAGGGTGTTGACGTTGTTTCCGTCAATGCCCTGATCTTCGCCTCCATCCAGCATCTTGTGCTTGCCGCCGCCGCAGGCGGGCAATGCGCGGGTCTGGTTTTAAAGAACGGTAAGGACTGGGAGAAGGCGGCAGGTGCGCTGAAGCGGCTGGTGCGCGGCGTCTACGGCTGAATAATCCACAGCCGGCGCCCGGACATTAACCTTAACAATTGGTTTACGTTGCGTGACGCTGGTTAACCCGCCAGTGTGGTGTCAGGTAGAAATGTAACGAGTGTGGACCCGAGTTCAGCCATGGAAACCAGAATCACCAGAACCGCGTTGCTTGTCGCGGCGATGATGTTTTTCGCCGTGCTGGCGCTGGATATAGCCGTGCCCACGCTCGTACTCTGCATCATGGCATCGTCGGTCTGGCTCGTTTCTCTTGATATGCCGGTCCTGCGCAAGCACGAAGGAGAGGCCGCATGAAGTGGTTTCTGATCTTCTGGGCCGGTCCGATCGTCTTCCTGGCAGGATGGTACTGGCTTTCCTATTACGATCTGAACTTCGGCATCTTCATGCTGACGCGGCAGGTCCATGACCTGACATTCCAGGTTTACGGCAAGGTGCTCGGCTTGCCGCCGGAGGAAATTCCCCCGCTGGTCGCCCGCGCCATCGCCATCGACAGCCTCGTCGTCTTCGCCATCATGGGCTTCCGTAAGCGCCGTCAGATTGCGGCATGGTGGAGGGCGCGTCACGCCTCCGTATCGTCTGCCGAGCTCGCCAGCAAGGAAAGCCTGTCAAGCGCTCCCTGAAGGATGAAGCTTGCCGCAGCCGAATCGATCCGTTCGGCGCGTTTAGCCCGCGAAACATCCATTTCCAGCAGGGCACGTTCGGCCGCCACCGTCGATAGCCGCTCATCCCAATAGACAAAGGGAAGGGCGGTTTTCTGCTCCATGTTGCGCACGAAGGCCCGAGTCGCCTGAACGCGCGGCCCTACCGATCCATCCATATTTATCGGTAGGCCGATGACGAAGGCTGAGACCTTTTCTTTCGTTGCGAAGGCCAGCAGGGTCTCGGCATCAATGGTGAATTTCTCGCGCTTGATGACCGGGCGCGGCGTCGCAAAGCGGCGTCCGAGATCGGACATGGCAAGACCGATCGTCTTCGTGCCAAGATCGAGGCCGGCGATTGCCTGTCCGGGACCGAGCGCTTCGGCCAGTTCCTCGATCGTCAGCACCGTCATTGTCATGTCATCCTGTCAAAAGAAATTGAAGCGCCCACCGCTTTTCTTTGCGGCCATATTGGCTATGTCCTTAGAGCAATTCCAGAAAAAGTGCGAAACGGTTTTCCGGCCGGAATTGCTTTGGCTCCAAAATCGTCTTTTGCATCATGTAATAAAGGAGACTTTTCATGAAGATCACCTGGCTCGGCCATTCTGCTTTCCGGATAGAGACGGAAGCCGCCAAAATCCTGATCGATCCGTTCCTGACCTATAATTCGTCCTTCTCCGGACAGGATATCAAGGAAGTGACCAACGGCATCACCCATATCCTGCTGACCCACGGCCATGGCGACCATGTCGGCGATACCGTGGGGATCGCCAAGGAAACCGGCGCCGTCGTTCTTGCCAATGCAGACCTTGCGTCCTGGCTCGGCACCAAGGGTGTCGATAAACTCGAAATGGGCAATACTGGCGGCACGGTCTCGCTTGGCGGCTTCACCGCCACCTTCACCAATGCGCTGCATTCCTCGGCACAGACCACTGAAGACGGTGTTTCCCATTCGCTCGGGAGCGCAAACGGCCTCATGCTGCATTTCGACGACGAGCCGAGCCTCTTCCACATGGGCGACACGGATATCTTCTCCGACATGGCGCTGATCAACGAGCTGCATCAGCCGGATATCGGCATCGTGCCGATCGGCGATCGCTTCACCATGGGCGGCGCGGTGGCGGCTCTTGCCTGCCAGCGCTACTTCAACTTCAAGACAGCCATTCCCTGCCACTACGGCACCTTCCCGATCATTGACCAGACGCCGGAAAAATTCATTGCCGGTATGGAAGCGTCGAAGACGCAAGTGAAGGCGCCGAGGCCTGGCGAAAGCCTGTCGCTCTGATACATGAGCCCTCAAATCCCGGTGGATTTGAGGAGAGGAATTCTGCGTTGCCGAAAAGGCAAACCCGTTGCACAGGACGGACATGGCCTTTATAGCGATAGGAAAATTCCTATCCGGAGAATGCTATGTCCGTCGATCTCGCCACCGTTAAGCGCGTTGCGCGCCTTGCCCGTATTGCCGTCTCGGAAGAAGAGGCAAATCGCATGGTCGGTGAGTTGAATGGCATCCTCGGCTTCGTCGAGCAGCTTTCCGAAGTTGACGTCGAAGGTGTCGAGGCTATGACCTCGGTCACGCCGATGGAGATGAAGAAGCGGACCGATGTCGTCAATGACGGCAACAAGGCCGCCGATGTCGTTGCCAATGCCCCGATCACCGACCACAATTTCTTCCTGGTGCCGAAAGTCGTCGAATAAGGCGCTCAACGCCTCTTTCCGACCCTGTTGCCATTTTCAGATCTGAAGCGAAAACACGATGAGCGAACTCACCAGCCTGACCATTGCCGAAGCCCGCCAGAAGCTGCGCGCCAAGGAGATCACCGCGAGCGAACTGACCGAAGCCTATATCTCGGCGATCGACGCGGCCAATGGCCAGCTCAATGCCTATATCAAAGTCACGCCGGATCTCGCCCGCGTCATGGCGAAGAATTCCGACGAGCGGATCGCAGCCGGCAAGGCAGGCGATCTCGAAGGCATCCCGCTCGGCATCAAGGATCTGTTCGCGACCGTCGGCGTGCACACCCAAGCCTGCAGCCACATTCTCGACGGTTTCGAGCCGCGTTATGAATCGACCGTAACCCAGAACCTCTGGGATGACGGTGCCGTCATGCTCGGCAAGCTCAACATGGACGAGTTCGCGATGGGCTCTTCCAACGAGACTTCGCATTATGGCGCAGTCATCAATCCCTGGCGCGCCGCAGGCTCCAACCAGCAACTCGTTCCGGGTGGCTCATCTGGCGGTTCGGCTTCAGCCGTTGCCGCGCATCTTTGCGCCGGTGCTACCGCGACCGACACCGGCGGCTCGATCCGCCAGCCGGCCGCCTTCACCGGCACCGTCGGCATCAAGCCGACCTATGGTCGCTGCTCGCGTTGGGGCACGGTTGCCTTCGCTTCCTCGCTCGATCAGGCCGGCCCGATCGCCCGCGATGTTCGCGATGCCGCAATTCTCCTGAAGTCGATGGCAAGCATCGATGCCAAGGATACGACCTCGGTCGATCTGCCGGTTCCGGATTATGAGGCCGCCATCGGTAAATCGTTGAAGGGCATGAAGATCGGCATTCCGAACGAATACCGCGTCGACGGCATGCCGGACGAGATCGAAGCCATCTGGCAGCAGGGCATCGCCTGGCTGAAGGATGCTGGCGCGGAGATCGTCAACATCTCGCTGCCTCACACCAAATATGCGCTGCCGGCCTATTACATCGTGGCACCCGCCGAAGCCTCTTCGAACCTCGCTCGTTACGACGGCGTGCGCTACGGCCTGCGCGTTGACGGCCAGGATATCGTCGATATGTACGAAAAGACGCGCGCCGCCGGCTTCGGCAAGGAAGTCAAACGCCGCATCATGATCGGCACCTATGTGCTGTCGGCCGGCTATTACGACGCCTATTACCTGCGCGCCCAGAAGGTTCGCACGCTCATCAAGCGCGACTTCGAACTCGCCTTCGATGCCGGCGTCGACGCCATCCTGACGCCGGCCACCCCGTCGTCCGCCTTCGGCGTTGCCGACGAGAATCTCGCCGCCGATCCGGTCAAGATGTACCTCAACGACATCTTCACGGTGACGGTCAACATGGCCGGCCTGCCGGGCATCGCCGTTCCCGCCGGTCTGGACCATAAGGGCCTGCCGCTTGGCCTGCAGCTCATCGGCAAGGCCTTCGACGAGGAAACCCTCTTCAAGACCGCCCATGTCATCGAACAGGCCGCCGGCAAGTTCACGCCGGCCAAGTGGTGGTAACTGGCTTGACGATCCAAAAGATTACAGACGCCGACCATAAAATGGTCGGCGTTGTTGATTCTGCCGGTGCGTTTGAAGACGCAATTGGCCCAGCGCTAGCACAGCCGCTGCACGCTTGGCAGCCTGACGCTTGATCAGATTCTTGAGCGTAAGGTGCGAGGACATGGCGACGATCGGCATTGAGGTCTCCGGTATCGAACTCAAAGATGTGATCCTGCCGGGCGAGATGCGCGAGATTCTCAACCAGGTCGTTGCTGCTAAGAAGCAGGCCGAAGCGAACGTCATTCGCCGCCGTGAGGAAACGAATGCCACGCGTTCGCTCCTCAACACGGCAAAGGTCATGGCCGAAACCCCGGTCATGCTGCGTCTGAAGGAGCTGGAGGTCCTTGAAACCATCGCCGGCAAGGTTGGTCACCTGACCATCCACACGGTACGGGCGGGTTGATGAACGACATCATCAATCTTCGCGATTGAAGAAAAGCAGGTGCTGTCTCGGATTTCGGGGCGGCGCCTGTTATAGAGGGAGGACTTTGCGGGGAGGACCTCATGCCGAAACGGGATCTTGCGCGGTTGATCGAGGCCTTTGATCGCCTCGCTGCCAGCGGCTTCAAGGTGGGTGCGGAGTGGGAGGCGGTTCACGAAATCTGCCAGAACCATGAAGGCGAACAGCCCTTCGATTGGGGCCATGCGCTTTGTCATCGCGTCGAAGGCGACGACTGGAACGCCGGCTACTGGTATCGCCGCGCCGGCAAGACGGTCGGCGCGGGCACGATTGCCGAGGAGTGGACGGCGATGCGTCCGGAGCTTTCCGAAAAGCTCTGAAACTCTGCCGGCCGCACAGCAACTTTGCTGCACGGCCAAGCTCTTGTCAGACCTATCTGTTATCGAGTTGTGACCTGACCAGTTTCAGCCCTCTGTCCGTGATCCGATAAGGCTGGCCGGCGGAGGATTTGATCGCCTTCAGCCGTTTCAGCTTACGGAAAAGCTCCAGACCGAAGCCGGGATAGACCCAGCCGTCGCGGGTGAAGCAGTTCACCGTTTCGATCTTCTTATTGTCGTCGCGGGTAATTTCGATACGGCCGCCCTGGGCCATAAGGTGCAGGATGCGCTGTTCTGCGCGCGAGATGTCCATTGCTGTCGATCCGGAAACACGCCTTCATGAAGGCGCACGAAAACGATTTGGCGTTCGGGCTTAGCCGATACGCCGCGGCTTCGTTTTTCGGGTCCATGCGCGCGAGCCTGTGCTTGCGGGCAGGGACCTTTACCGGGACTCAGACAGGTTATACATAAAACACCTCTGGCGTGTCTTTTATCAGCAACCACAATCCGGTCAAGCCGGACGAGGCTTGCGGACAAAAGCCGATCGAAATGCTTTCCCCTTTTATCTCATTGGAGGCACTGGAAAATTGCCCGACTCAATGGTCTACTCTCTGTTGTAGAGCGGAGGTGCCATTGATCCACATTCGCAATGCCCGCGAAGGCGAAACGGAACTCTTGAGCGAGATAGGCTTACGAGCCTGGCAAAGAGCGATGGCATTGATCGGCGAATCGGACGCCATGACGGATGGAGCCCGCAGCGCCTTCCGGACTTTTGTGGATAATAACTGGCTGACCATCACTGTCGTCGAGCAGAACGGACAGGTTGCCGGTTGGGCCGCGCGCGAGGGGCTGGACGAGACGATTTCCGACTTCTGGATCGACCCGAGCTTCAACCGGCAAGGGCTGGGCACTGCACTCTTGGAGCGTATCGAGGCCGATATATTTGAGCGGGGCTTCGAGGAGGCGGCAATGCAGACCCACTCGGGAAATTCCGAGGCAATCGCCTTCTTTCAGAAGCACGGCTACTCGATCCACTGGCTCTCGGTCGCCTATAATCCGAAGCTCGATCGTGACGTACCGTCCGTCGGGCTTACTAAGCATCTCGGCCCGCAGGAGCCAGAAGGTTACGGCCCCGGTTTCTAACCGCTGAAAGCCTTGCACCGGCAGGCCATTTCCTTTACCTCACCAGTAGAAAAGAACAGCCTTCGAAGAGCATCTCATGACCATTGTCGACGTTCGCACGCCTGATCCGAAACGTTATATCCCCGGCGCCACCGGCGATTGGGAAGTCATCATCGGCATGGAAGTCCATGCCCAGGTGCTCTCCAATTCCAAGCTTTTCTCCGGAGCCTCGACGGAATTCGGCAAGCCGCAGAATTCGAACGTGTCGCTCGTCGATGCGGCCATGCCCGGCATGCTGCCTGTCATCAACGAGGAATGTGTCAAGCAGGCGGTGCGCACCGGTCTCGGCCTGAAAGCTGAGATCAACAAGCGCTCGGTCTTCGATCGTAAGAACTATTTCTATCCGGACCTGCCGCAGGGCTACCAGATCTCGCAGTATAAGGACCCGATCGTCGGCGAGGGCAAGATCGTCATCTCGCTCGGCCCGGATCGTGAGGGCAAGTTCGAGGATATCGAGATCGGTATCGAGCGCCTGCATTTGGAGCAGGACGCCGGCAAATCGATGCACGACCAGCATCCGACCATGTCCTATGTGGACCTCAACCGTTCCGGTGTGGCGCTGATGGAAATCGTCTCCAAGCCGGATATGCGCACGTCCGATGAGGCAAAGGCCTACATGACGAAGCTGCGCTCGATCGTGCGCTACCTCGGCACCTGTGACGGCAACATGGATGAAGGCTCCATGCGCGCCGACGTCAACGTCTCCGTGCGCCGTCCGGGTGAGTCTTTCGGCACGCGCTGCGAAATCAAGAACGTCAACTCCATCCGTTTCATCGGCCAGGCGATCGAATTCGAAGCCCGCCGGCAGATTGGCATTCTCGAGGATGGCGGCACGATCGATCAGGAAACCCGCCTGTTCGACGCGAACAAGGGCGAGACGCGGTCCATGCGCACCAAGGAAGATGCGCATGATTATCGCTATTTCCCCGATCCGGACCTGCTGCCGCTCGAATTCGACGACGCCTTCATCAGTGATCTGGCCCAGCATCTGCCGGAACTGCCCGACGACAAGAAAGAGCGTTTCGTTCGCGAGCTTGGTCTCTCGATCTACGACGCCTCCGTGCTCGTCTCGGAAAAGGCGATTGCCGATTATTTCGAAGCCGTTGCCGAAGGCCGCGACGGCAAGACGGCTGCCAACTGGGTCATCAACGATCTGCTCGGCGCACTGAACCGCACCGGCAAGGATATCGAGGAAACGCCGGTTTCTCCGGCTCAGCTCGGTGCGATCATCGACCTCATCAAGGCTGAGACCATCTCCGGCAAAATCGCCAAGGACGTCTTCGAGATCGTCCTCAACGAGGGTGGCGATCCCACAGAGATTGTTGAAAGCCGCGGCCTGAAGCAGGTGACGGATACAGGCGCGATCGAAAAGGCCGTCGATGAAATCATCGCCGCCAACCCGGATCAGGTTGCCAAGGTCAAGGCAAAGCCGACGCTTGCCGGCTGGTTCGTGGGGCAGGTCATGAAGTCGACCGGCGGCAAGGCCAACCCGCAGGCCGTGCAGGCTCTCGTCAAGGCAAAGCTCGGCATCGAGGAATAAGCCAACGGCATTACAGCGCCGCGCGTCTTTTCAGACGCGCAAAGGACGCTGTAGCACTTTGAATTGCTGCATAATTTCATCCTCAAATCGATTCTGATTTGAGGATGAAATTATGCAGTAGCCGAAACGTGTGAAGCGGCTTTCGGATGACCGATGCCGCAAGGAGAAGGTCTTGGTTTATTTCGTCCGTACGGCCAGCGAGCGCGATCTGGACAAGGTCCGCGCCCTCTTGGTCGAGAGCTTCCATACCGCCTATGACGTCGGGCATGGCGTTGAAAAGATCAACGAACTGGTTGCCCATCTCTTTTCGCCGGCTGCGCTGAAGGCGCGGCTGACGAGGAAGAATGCCGAATTCCTCGTTGCCGATGACGGCCGGAATATCGGCGGCATGGGCTATGCGGCGATGTCGGACGACATGACGAAGACCGTCATGCTGTATCTCCTCTATGTCCGGCCGGATCTGCAACGACAGGGCATCGGCCGCGATATATTCGCCGAACTCGAAACCTGCTTCCCGGATGCAGAAATCATGCGGCTGGAAGTTGAGGTTCAGAACCACGAAGCTGCCCATTTCTATGAGCGGCTTGGTTTCGTCGAGGCCGGCCGTAACGAGAACAATGGCCCCGACCAGTCCGGCATTCCAACGCTGGTCTTCGAAAAGGCGCTCGAGCTCCACTGATATGCAATCTGGCGACATCATCATTCGTGAAGCGCGTGAAAGCGATCAGCCCGCCTTGATTGCGATGTTTGCCGCCGATCCTCTCGGCGGTCATGGTGATACGACCGATCCTGAAGCATATCCGGATTATGCCGGCGCTTTCGCGACGATCACGGCGTCTTCCAACCAGACGCTTCACGTTGCTGAGCGGGACGGTGACGTCGTCGGCACCTTCCAGACGATGATCACCACCTCGCTCAACGCACGCGGCTCATCTGCCATGATCATCGAGGCGGTGCAGACGCGTGCCGATCTGCGCGGGCAGGGCATTGGTGCTCGGATGATCGAATTCGCCATTGCCGAGGCGAAAAGTCGCGGCGTGCGGCTCGTCCAGCTGACATCGAATGCAGTGCGCAAGGATGCCCATCGTTTCTATGAAAGGCTGGGTTTCAAGCCCTCGCATATCGGTTTCAAGATGGCTCTGAAATGACCGCCGTTTCGGCGGGAATCACTGGACAATTCGGCTTGGCGGCGGCATAAGCGAAAAAGCCCATCTGCTTTCGTCCGCGTCCTGCGGCCACGAGGAAAAGACATGATCAAGTTCCTGCTGCACACCTTCACCTGGTGGAACAACTATACGTTCGGCACGCTTTTCGCCCTTCGCGGCTTCAAGCGCGTTGGTGAGGACGAGTTGGGCAATGTCTATTACGAAGGCGGCCTTTCCTCATACGGCCTGCCGAAGCGCTGGGTGATCTACAAGGGTTATGCGGAAGCCTCCGCCATTCCGCCGGGCTGGCACGGCTGGATGCATCACCGCACCGACGTTCCGCCGTCGAAGGAAAATTATGTTGCCAAGGAATGGCAGAAGCCGCACCGCGCCAACCCCACGGGTTCGCCGCAGGCCTATCGCCCGCCGGGCTCGCTCTCGGTTGCCGGCGAACGTCCGCGCGTGACCGGCGACTACGACGCATGGACGCCCGGCAACTGAGCGTCAAGCATTCGATGGCGGGTTCTGCCCCGCGCTTTGGCCACAATTGACCTTTACCCGCAGGTTGGCCGCAATCGCTGCGGCCATGAACCTGATATGTGCTGGAGACGGGTAGATATGAAGCTTTCCCTGCGAAACATGGTCCTGCCGGCTGCGGGAACTGTATCGCTGTTGGCGCTTTCCGCCGCGCTTCTTTCCACTCCCGCACAGGCTGCCCGTATCGATAATCCGGTCGCCGTCTTCTCCGGCCTCGACAAGATCACCGGCCGCATCACCACTTTCGACGTCTATGTCAACGAAACGGTCCAGTTCGGCGCCCTGCAGGTCACACCGAAGGCGTGCTATTCGCGCGACCAGTCGGAAGCCCAGAAGATCGACGGTTTCGTCGAAGTCGACGAGATCACGCTGGACCGCAAGATCCGCCGCATCTTCACCGGATGGATGTTTGCCGACAGCCCCGGCCTCAACGCCGTCGAGCATCCGATCTATGACGTCTGGCTGAAGGACTGCAAGCAGAACTCCGACGTCCCGCCGCCGGATAGCGCCGGCGCGAAATAAACGTCTTTCCTGGCGAAGAGAGTTCCTTAGAACTCCAGATGTGGCGATTCCATTGCTGCGGCGAGCAACAGCGCATAATCCGCCTTCGGTACGTCGATCGCCCCGAATGTCTTTAGATGTTCCGTCGTGAATTGTGTATCGAGAAGCGTGAAGTGCTTCTGCTTCAAACGTTCCACCAGATGCACGAGACAGATTTTCGAAGCATCGGTCCGCCGCGAGAACATGCTTTCCCCGAAGAAGGCAGATCCGAGCGACACGCCATAGAGCCCGCCGACGAGTTCATCGCCATCCCAGGCCTCGACGGAATGCGCGTGACCCATGCGGTGCAGGGCGGAATAGAGCGTCTTGATGGTTTCGTTGATCCAGGTGCTCGGCCGATCGGATGTCTCGCTGGCACAGGCGGTAATCACGGCATCGAAGTTACTGTTGAAGCGAATGTCGAAGGGCTTTTGGCGGACTGTCTTTCGAAGGCTTTTGGAGACGTGGAAACGAATGTCCAGCGGCAGGACGCCACGGATATCCGGCTCGACCCAGAAGATTTCGGGATCGTCGGCGGATTCGGCCATGGGAAACAGGCCGATAGAATAGGCGCGCAAGAGGATTTCCGGGGTAATGCCTGGTGACTTCCTGCGCGCTCCTGCCATTCTTGTCCTATGCTGCCGGCTTGCTGTTGGCGAGATACTTTTCCAGCCAGTGAATATCGTAGTCGCCGTTGGCGATATCCTGGTTGGAAACGAGATCCTGGAACAGTGGCAGCGTCGTCTTGATTCCGTCAACGACAAATTCATCGAGCGCGCGGCGCAGGCGCATCATGCATTCGACGCGCGTACGGCCGTGAACGATCAGCTTTCCGATGAGGCTGTCGTAATAGGGCGGGATCTTGTAACCCTGATAGGCACCGGAATCGATGCGCACGCCAAGTCCGCCCGGTGCATGGAAATGCGTGATCGTACCGGGCGAGGGCACGAAAGTGCGTGCGTCCTCGGCATTGATGCGGCATTCGATGGCATGACCGTGGAAGTGTACTTCATCCTGTGTGACCGACAGACCACCACCGGAGGCAACGCGGATCTGCTCATGCACGAGGTCGATGCCGGTAATGGCTTCAGTAACTGGATGCTCCACCTGCAGACGGGTGTTCATTTCGATGAAATAGAACTCGCCGTTTTCGTAGAGAAACTCGATCGTGCCAGCGCCGCGATATCTAAGCTTCATCATGGCGTCGGCGCAGATCTGGCCGATCTTCATGCGCTGCTCGACATTGAGGGCAGGCGAATTGGCCTCTTCCCAGACCTTCTGGTGACGGCGCTGCAGCGAGCAGTCGCGTTCGCCGAGATGGACCGCATGGCCTTCGCCATCGCCGAACACCTGGATTTCGATGTGGCGCGGCTTTTCGAGGTACTTTTCCATGTAGACGGCGTCATTGCCGAAGGCAGCGGCCGCCTCGGTGCGGGCCGTCGACCATGCTTCGATCAGGTCGGCTTCAGTCTTGGCGACCTTCATGCCGCGTCCGCCGCCGCCGGCCGTTGCCTTGATCAGCACCGGATAGCCGATTTCGGCTGCCGTCTTCAGCGCATCCTCTTCGGTCTTCACTTCGCCATCGGAGCCGGGAACAACGGGGATGCCGAGCTCCTGGGCCGTGGTCTTGGCGGTGATCTTGTCGCCCATGATGCGGATGTGTTCCGCCGTCGGGCCGATGAAGGTAATGCCATGCGCTTCGAGAATATCGGCGAATTTGGCATTTTCCGACAGGAAGCCGTAACCCGGATGCACGGCGTCAGCGCCGGTGATTTCGCAGGCTGCGACGATCTGGTGGATGTTGAGATAGCTTTCGCGCGAAGGCGGCGGGCCGATGCAGACGCTTTCGTCGGCAAGGCGCACATGCATGGCATCGGCATCAGCCGTCGAATGCACAGCGACACTTGCAATGCCGAGCTCCTTGCAGGCGCGCAGCACGCGAAGGGCGATCTCGCCACGATTGGCTATGAGGATCTTCGAGATCATTGGCAAAGCCTTATTCGATGACGACGAGCGGCTGGCCGTATTCGACGGGCGAGCCGTCTTCGACGAGGATTTCCGTGACCTTGCCCGACTTCGGCGAGGGGATCTGGTTCATCGTCTTCATCGCTTCGATGATGAGGAGCGTCTGGCCTTCCTTTACGGTCGCACCGAGTTCGATGAAGGCCCGTGCGCCTGGGGCCGGAGCCATGTAGACCGTGCCCACCATCGGCGCGTTGATTGTATTGGCGGGGTTACGACCGGCTGCTGCCGGAACGGCTGCGGCCGAGACCGGGGCTGCGGCAACCGGCGCAGCATAGGCAGGACCTGCAATCGGCGCTTGGATGTACTGGGGCGTGCCTGCGCGGGAAACGCGGATACGCAGATCTTCCTGTTCGACTTCGATCTCGGTCAGATCCGTGTCCTTGAGGATGTTGGCGAGATCGCGGATCAGTGCCTGATCGATACCGGATTTCTTTTCAGCCATGAGTGTTGCCCTGTCTTCTTCTTATGCTGTGATGTTCTTCAGCGCGTGGAGCGCCAGGATGTAGCTGTGAGGCCCGAAGCCGCAGATCACGCCTTTGCATGCCGGCGCGATCATCGACTTGTGACGGAATTCTTCCCGTGCATGCACATTGGATATGTGGAGTTCGATGACGGGAATGGAAATGGCACGGATCGCATCATGCAGCGCGACGGATGTGTGCGTATAGGCGCCTGCATTGATGGCAACGCCGACAGCCTTTTCATCCGCTTCGTGGAACCAGTCCACCAGCGTGCCTTCGTGATTGCTTTGGCGGAAATCGATGTCGAAGCCGAGTTCGCGGCCCGCAGCCTTGCAGTCCGCCTCTATGTCCTTGAGCGTCTTGCCGCCATAGATGCCAGGTTCTCGCTTGCCCAGCATATTCAGGTTGGGGCCGTTCAGGACGAAAATCGTTTGCGTCATCGAATGTTCCGTTTGGCGCACCGGCTCTTGATCCTCTCTGGATCAGGCTACCGTTACGCGGTTCATTGTATTCATCGCGTCCTGTGTCAGCCTTTCGGCGGCAAAGGCACGGGAATGCACGAGCGCCACCTATAGACTCCGCGCGGGCTTATTGAAAGCCCTTACAGAATCGGCAGGGGAGGTCGCGCCATGTTTGTCCACATGGCTGAAACGCTTCGATTTAGGCGATTTGATGGGCGCAGGTTCAGCAGCTCGTCTTGCCGCAGGCCCGCATGTTCTTCACCTTGGCTTCGAGGTCGTCGATGCCGACGGCACCGGGCACCATTTCGTTGCCGATCACATAGGACGGTGTACCGCTGATACCGAGATTGGCTGCAAGCTGATAAGTCGCCTGCACGATGTCATCGTTCGGGCTCTTTTTCATCTCAGCGCGGATCTTGTCTTCGCTGACGCCGAGAGAAGAGGCGACCTGGATTGCGGTGTCTTCGGAGGCGCGGCCATCGCTGCCGAGCAACGCGACGTGGAAATCGCCGTATTTTTCCGGTGCAAGGCGGCGGAAGGCATCCGCCACGCGGTGCGCCGCGACCGAATCCGGCCCGAGGATCGGGAATTCCTTCAGCACGAAGCGGACATTCTTGTCTTTCTTCAACAGCGCCTGCATGTCGGGCAGGGCGTGACGGCAATAGGTGCAGTTATAGTCGAAGAACTCGACGACGGTGACATCGCCTTTGGGATTGCCGAGCGTCACGTCGTCATTGGAATCGAAGATGCCGTCGGTGTTGTTCTCGATTGCCACGGTGGCCTTCACCTGCTGGGCCATCTGCTGCTTTTTCTGCAGCGCATCCTGCACTTCGAGCATGATCTCCGGATTTTCGATCAGATACTGCTTGATGAATTCACCGAGCTCCTTCTTCTGCTGGTCGTCGAATGCGAACGCCTGAGCCGGAAGGACGATGGAGGCTGCAAGTGCCAGCGCCGTGAGCGTTTTGGAGAAGAAGGCCATGGTATCCTCGTCGTCGGCTGATGGGTTTTCGAACGAAAAATACCATCGCCGGGTTAATGGGCTTGGATGCGTCCGCATCAAATTACGGCGCGTTGGGCCGCCATCAAACAGGAATTTTCCTCCGATCCAAGCCCTCGCGGGATTGTGATGAGCCGATTATTGCGGCAATTGTCTGGCCTTTATCTGAAGCCAGGCAGGAAGTGATCGTGTTTTCCATATCGAAACGCAGCGAAGTCGAGCCATTCCACGCCATGGATGTTCTGGCCGAAGCGACGAAGAGACGGGCAGGCGGTCACCCTGTCATTTCCATGGCCGTCGGCCAGCCCTCGCATCCCGCACCCCAGGCAGCCCTTGAGGCCGCCCGCACGGCGCTTGCCGAAGGGCGCATCGGCTATACGGATGCGCTCGGCACGGCGCGGCTGAAACATGCGCTTGCCTGGCATTATCGCGATCGCCACGGTCTTGAGATCGATCCCGTCCGCATTGCCATCACAACCGGCTCGTCGGCGGCCTTCAATCTCGCCTTCCTATCGCTTTTTGATGCCGGCGATGCGGTCGCCATTGCCCGACCGGGCTATCCTGCCTATCGCAACATCCTCGGTGCCCTCGGCCTCAATGTGGTCGAAGTGCCGGTCACATCAGAAACGCATTTCACGCTGACGCCCGAAAGCCTCGAAGCGATCCAGAAGGAAAAGGGCGTGAAGCTGAAGGGTGTGCTGCTTGCAAGCCCTGCAAATCCGACCGGCACGGTGACCGGCCGCGAAGGCCTGAAGGCGCTTGCCGCCTATTGCGATGCCAATGACATCGCCTTCATCTCCGACGAGATCTATCACGGCCTGACCTTTGCAGGAAAAGAGACGAGCGCGCTGGAGCTGACGGACGAAGCGATCGTCATCAACTCCTTCTCCAAATATTATTGCATGACCGGCTGGCGCATCGGCTGGATGGTGCTGCCCGAGCGGCTGGTGCGCCCGATCGAGCGCGTCGCCCAGAGCCTCTATATCTCTCCGCCGGAGCTTTCGCAGATCGCTGCCACCGCCGCCCTCGGTGCAGGCGACGAACTTGATCACGTCAAAGCAAGCTATGCCGCCAATCGCGAACTGCTGCTCGATCGGTTGCCGAAGATCGGTCTTGCGCCGGCGTCACCGATGGACGGCGCCTTTTACGCTTATGTGGATGTTTCGCGCTTCACCAATGACAGCATGGATTTCGCAAGGCGCATGTTGGCGGAGATCAATGTCGCCGCCACCCCCGGCCTCGATTTCGACCCGGTTGAAGGACCGCGCACCCTGCGCATGTCCTATGCCGGTTCGGAGGCCGAGATCGCCGAGGCGCTGGAGCGCATCGGCGTCTGGCTGAAATAGGCGGGATTTAGTTCCTGTATTCCGGCGCTTGCCGGTCGAGAAGGCGCCTGACGCTTTCAAGGTGTAGACGCGCACTTTCCGGATCGCCTTCACGCATCTGCTTTGCGGCCTGTTCGGCGATATCGATCGGCACAGCAATCAATTGCCGCCTGGTGCTCATCGCCTTGAGCTGAACCTCTGCAGCGCGCTCAAGATAATAGAGATCGTCCCAGGCCTCGGCTATGTTTGGCGCGCAGACCATGACGCCATGGTTCTTCATGAACAGGATGTCCTTGTCGCCAAGTACGGCCGCGATCCTGTCGCCCTCGCGCTCATCGAGCGCCAGCCCGTTATAGTTCTCATCGACCGCGACGCGGCCGTAGAATTTCAGAGCCGTCTGACCGGCCCAGACGAAGGGATCGCCCTCGACCATGCTGAGCGCGGTCGCGTTCGGCATATGCGTATGGAAGGCGGCACCCACGCGCGGCGACATCTTGTGCAGACGGGCATGGATGAAGAAGGCGGTCGCTTCCGGCACACCGTCGCCGGCGATGACATTGCCATCGAAATCGCAGATCAGCAGAGACGAAGCGGTGGCCTCTTGAAAGGCCCAGCCGAGCCTGTTGACCAGAAAGAGATCGGGATGGCCGGGCACGACGGCCGAGAAATGATTGCAGATGCCTTCCTCGAGCCCGAGCCGCGCGGCCATTCTGAGGCAGGCCGCCAAATCGACGCGCGCCTGCCAGATCTCGTCCGTATCGAGCGGCAAATTACGCAATATCGCCGGCTGTCCTTTCGCAAGGTTCAGTTCATGAGCCATGTCTTGTCTCCAATCGCGTCAATTACATCCAGCCGTTTGCGGCAAATAGGCCGGGCACCTTGTCCAGCGTCGGCACGATCTCGTTGGGGCGGTAGTCGCTGAGCGGCTTCCGTCCCGTGCCGCGATCCACCCAGATCGCACGAAAACCGAGTTCGCGCGCGGCCGCAAGGTCAAGATGCGGGCTGGCGCAGATATGCACGAGATCATCCATGCTGATGCCGAGTGTTTTCCAGGCATACCGGAAGATCTGTGGCGACGGCTTATAGGCTTCCGCCTGTTCAGCGGTGATCACCCGGTCGATGAGGTCGCCGAGCTGCGCGACATTGCCGGCAATGATCGCGTCGTCCGTATTCGAGATAATGGCGAGCCGGAACCCGGCAGTCTTCAGCTTGTCGAGCGTTTCGACGATTTCGGGGAAGGGCGGCATCCGGCCGATCGATGACGTCAGCAGATCGGCATCGGCAGTGTTGAACGGCAGGCCAAACTCGTTCATCGCCAGTTCCAATGCAAGGGCGGTGACCTGGCCGAAGGATCGGTGCGGCTTCTGCTGTTCCAGTTCATGCTCGTATCGGTCGTAGACAGCAATGAAGGCCGACTGGTCGATATCGCCGCCCTTTGCCGACAGGATCGCATCCATCGCGGCAAGCAGCCCTTCATCCCATTGGATCAGCGTGCCGTAACAATCGAATGTCAGCCAGGTCGGCCGGTTTCCGGGAAGTGTCATCTGTCGTCTCCATGATTTTCGCCATGTTGACAAAGAACGGAGTCATTGAGAAATTAAATGTTGCAATTACACATAGTGGAAAACCGAATGAGTTTCGCTTTCGACCTCGATCTTCTTCGCACCTTTGCATCCGTGGTCGACGCCGGCGGCTTCACGCGTGCGGCCGAGCGCATTCACCTCACCCAGTCCACTGTCAGCCAGCAGATCAAAAAGCTTGAGGCCAATATCGGTCGCACCCTGCTGCTGCGCGACAAGTCGACGGGTGGCATCCAGACGACGGAGGAGGGCGAAGTGCTCCTGAGCTATGCGCGACGTCTGCTGGCGACGGCAGAAGAGGCAATGGACGTCATGCGCAAACCCACTGCGCCCAAGACCGTCAGGCTCGGTGTTCCCGAGGATTTTGCCGGCCGCAGGCTCATCGATCTTCTCTCGGGTTTTTCTGCTGCCTCACCGCATATAAGGCTCGACACAGTCAGCGGATGGAGCGTCGAGCTTCGCCGCCTCCTCGACGCCGGCGAAATCGATCTGGCGCTGATCAAACGCGAGCCCGGCGACGGCGCCTGTCTGGCCAGTTGGGAGGAAGAGCTGGTCTGGGTCGAGAGCATGAGCCGGCCGGTGAAGGACGATGAGACGGTGCCGCTCGCGGTTTTTCCTGTTGGATGCATCTATCGCGAACGGGCGATCCGCTTCATCGAGCGCAGCGGACGGCGTTGGCGCATTGCCTATACGAGCCAGGGTTTGATGGGAGTTCAGGCTGCAGTCGCTTCCGGCCTCGGCATCAGCCTGCTGCCATCGGATGCCGTTCTGCCTGAACATCGCCGGCTTGCAGCGGCAGATGGGTTCGATCCGCAGCCGGCATCCGAACTTGCACTCGTCAGGGGAAAGCTGCGCCTCTCGGCGGAGAGCCGGTCGCTCGCCGATTTCCTCGCGGCCAGTCTTTAGGTTCGCGACGAGAAGAGCGAAGCGAGCGTCGAAGCAGGCTTGTTGTTCATTCGTGGCACGACGACGAGCTGCCTGATATCACCGCGCTTGTAAGCGGCGAGGAAACGCTTGTAATCCTTGAAGGAAATACAGCCGTTGGAATCGCCGTTCTTGCCAAGCATGTAGGTGTGTGCCAGCAGACCGACGCGGTTGAAGATCGCGTCCGAACCCTGCACCGGTGTCAGGCGAATGGCCGCTACGCCATGGAACAGAGCTTCACGCATCGTCAGATTATAGGTGTGCGGCGGCGTCGGTCCGCGCATCTTCTGATCAATGTAGCGTGGGTTGTCGCGCATCTTTCCGAGGCCGGAATGGGCCTCCAGCCGCTCGCCGTTCGGCAGGTAGACCGTAGCGTTTTCGATGTCGTAGATCGCAACACCGGCGCGCAGGCGCGGCGAGAAGACCGGCTTATCGTAGCGCGGCACTGCATCGTCTTGGTCATCCTCGATCGGCGAGTTCGGCTTGGCATAAGCAAGCACAGGCTCGGCAGCGCGTGGCGAATCCTTGGAGGCCGGAGCGGGCTTGCCGACGAGGCCATCGGGCCGCGCCATCGGCAGCGGTATGGAATCCTCATCGGGCGCCAGAACCAGATCGAAAGGCCGCGGGCCGCCGTCTGCCTCGGCAACGTCCACCTCTGCCGGCTTGCCGGCAGCAGGAGCGGCAGCGCGATTGACCGGCGCCGGCTCGACCGGAATGGGCATCACGCGAGGTCCGGCTTCGGCAAGCACGAGCATTGCCGGCATTTCGGCAGCAGCAACGGCTTCCTTCGACGGAATGATGATTCTGTCGTCGTCGTCAGACACAGCGGAAGCGGTTTCGACGACGGTTGCCGGCGCCTTGAGCGTGTCGTCCTTGTTGAAGCGCGGATTGTCGGAGACGGCAATCGGCTGAAGTTGCGCGACGGCAACGGGAAGGCGGTTGGTTTTCGCAAGCGCCAGGACCGCATTCGAGGCAGCCGATGTCTTCTCTGCATGCAACTGGATCAACTGTGCCGTCAAAGGCACAACCGGCTTGGCATCGAATGCCGCAAGCCGCGAAGCCTTGTTGACGTGGATGAGCCGTTCACGCGTGACGGCAACAGGTGTTGCCTTCGGCGTTGCCATGACCTGAGAAATTTCCTTTTGGGAGGAGAACGGCATCGGCACGGATTGCATTGTTGCAACAGTGCCGATAAGCCACGTGGAGGTCAAAAGTCCGGCGATTGCGATGCCGGTAAGAAAACCGCGAGATCTGCCCGAACGAACAGGGGATCCGCCAAAAGGGGCGACGTTATTGAACGTCCCTACTGCAAACGCCATACTCTACTCGTCTTCCAAAACTCGCTACGCAGGCCGGCAACACTGACTACTGATCTATACCGGAGCCGCTAACTGCCCAAAAAGGCCGAATTTTGGCCCGTCCGCGGCATGCGACCGTTTCTTAAGGATGACGAACTATGGTTTCCAATTGGTTTACGGGCAGGGCGCTCTGCTTCGATTGTCACGAAAAGAGACGCAATATTTTAGAGAAAGCTCTTTTTCGAAGATTTGCAGTCACCGCCCGGTGAGGGGTGATTCGATGGTGGAAGATTTTTTCGACGTCAGCTTCGCGCCATGACATAGCTGCCGGGTGCTTCCTCGATGGCGTTGAGTGCCGCGCCGCCCGGCTTGCGGGCCGCAACGCGCTCGCCGGCTTGCGCCTCGATCCACGCATGCCAGTGCGGCCACCAGGAGCCCGCCGTTTCCTTCGCCTTGGTGAGCCAGGCGTCATAGTCGCCCTTGGCCGGGCCGCCGGTCCAGAACTGGTATTTGTGCTTGTCGGGCGGGTTGACGACGCCGGCAATATGGCCGGAGCCGGTCACGACGAACTGCACTTTGCCGCCGAAGAACCGGCTGCCGAGGAAGACGGACTTCGCCGGCGCGATATGATCCTCGCGCGTCGCGAGATTGTAGATCGGAATCTTGACGTCTTTCAGCGAGACGGTTTTGCCGTCGAGGACCATCTCGCCCTTTGTCAGTGCATTCCTCAGGTAGCAGTTGCGCAGGTAGAAGGCATGGTTGGCTGCTGCCATGCGGGTCGAATCGGCGTTCCAGAACAACAGGTCGAAGGGGAGAGGCTCCTGGCCCTTGAGGTAGTTGTTGACGAAATAGGGCCAGATGAGCTCGCTTGCTCTCAGCATATTGAAGGCCGTCGACATGCGCGAACCGTCGAGATAGCCGAGTTCCTGCATATGCGCTTCCAATGCCTGAAGCTGCTCCTCGTCGACGAAGACCTTGAGGTCGCCGGCATGGGTGAAATCGACCTGCGTGGTAAAGAGCGTCGCACTCTTGATGCGCTTGTTCTTCTCCTTGGCATGCAAGGCAAGGGTTGCGGCAAGCAGTGTGCCGCCGACGCAATAGCCGATGGCGTTGACCTCTTTTTCGCCGGTCGCCTTCTCCACCGTCTCCAGCGCGAAATCGACGCCTTCCCTTGCGTAAGCCGTCCAGTCTTTCAGTGCATGGCGGCTATCCGGATTGACCCAGGAGATGACGAAGACCGTGTGCCCCTGATCGACACACCATTTGATGAATGATTTCTGCGGGTTGAGATCGAGAATGTAGAATTTGTTGATCCATGGCGGGCAGATCAGCAGCGGCCGCTTCAATACGGTTTTCGTCGAAGGCTGGTACTGGATGATCTGGCAGATTTCGTTCTGGGCGATCACCTTGCCCGGCGTCAGCGCCATATCGCGGCCGACGGCGAATTTGGTCATGTCGGTCTGGCGCAGGCGTAGTTCGCCGCGGCCGGCGATGATATCCTCGGTCAGCATCTTCATGCCGCGCACGAGGTTCTCGCCGCTGGTCGCGATCGTTTCCCGATAGACCTGCGGGTTGGTGACCACGAAATTGGTGGGCGATAGTGCCGCGGTGATCTGCTTCACATAGAAGCCGGCCTTGTGCTTCGTGTGCTCATCCAGCCCTTCGGTCTCGGCAACCAGCTTTTCGGCCCAGTCGGCGGTGACGAAATAGATCTGCTTTAAAAATTCGAAGAACGGATTCTTCTGCCAGTCCTCGTCGGCGAAACGCTTATCCACGCGTGCGACCGGCTCCATTGCTGGTGAGGCCCTTTGCATCCTTTGCATGGAGTTCATCCAGATGCCGAAGAACGAGGTCATGAGCTGCGTCTGGGCTTCGAAGGTGCGGCGCGGATCGGAAATCCAGTACTCCGTAACCTTGGAGAGCGTCTTCACCATATCGGTGACGGGTTCGGCGACCGTGTTGGAGATTTCGCCACGCTCACGCGGGGCCAGCCACGCTGAAGCTGCCTTGCCGAGGTTTTCGAGCGCACGGGCGAAGTTCATCGCCATGGCTTCGGGATCCTTCAGGAGATAGGGATCGAGATCCTTGGCGTCGAAATCTAGCTTGGCACCATTCTCCCGCTTGCTGTCGGTCACGCACTTCCTCCGGCGGCAGCATCCACTGTCCGTTCGTTGTACATCTGCGACGATGAAGAAAACAAGTTCCGTACACCCGCTCTCGTGCTATTGCTTTGTCGCTGCGACGAATTTAACAGTCGAAGCAGGCAGGATTGGATCATCAGGCATGACGACGACAGGCATTGGGCATTTCGCGACCTTCACCCGCACCGCAGCAATCTGCGCGGCGGCCGCGGCCATGGCCTTCACGCTTGCCGGATGCAACAAGACCGCCGAGGAGAAGAAGGCCTTCGCCCAGCGCATGGCAGCGCCGACTGCAGTCGTTATGCCGGCTTCCAAGGGCGAACCCGTTGAAGGCGGCCTTACCAAAAGCCGGGACGGCTACCCGTCCTTCGGTGCGCCGCTGACGGCTGCCAATGTCCAGATGAGCGACGAACAGGCGGCCGAGCTGCAGCATCAGCTCACCGCCCTTGGCGCCAAGCGCCAGGCGGGCGCGATCTCGGAGGCGGAATATCAGCGTCGCGTCGCCGAGATGCGCGCGCTTGCCGCCGACCACGGGGCCTCGACGCTCTCCGAAATCACCAAATAAGCCTTGCCTTTAAGGCGATTTGGACGCAAAGCCTTCCGGATGGATCGGAAGATGCAATTTTCCCGATAATGCGCTTCATGCGCGGCCTCTCCGTCAAAGATTTGCCGCGTAACTTGAGTTCAAGAGGAATACGGCGCTGCGAGTCTGAAGCTCGTACCGCAGATGCCGGGAGACGGAACGAGCTTCGACAGCGGTCACGTTGGCCGCATTTCCATGGGGAAAGAGATGGAAGAGTTTCACAAAGTCCGGCGTTTGCCGCCCTACGTTTTCGAACAGGTCAACCGTTTGAAAGCGAGCGCGCGAGCGGGCGGAGCCGATATCATCGATCTCGGCATGGGAAATCCTGATCTTCCCACCCCTCAGGCAATCGTCGATAAGCTCTGCGAAGTCGTCCAGGACCCGCGCACACACCGTTATTCGTCCTCCAAGGGCATTCCCGGCCTGCGCCGCGCCCAGGCTGCTTACTACGCACGCCGGTTCGGCGTGAAGCTGAACCCGGACACGCAGGTGGTCGCCACCCTTGGCTCCAAGGAAGGTTTCGCCAACATGGCGCAGGCGATCACCGCACCGGGTGACGTCATTCTCTGCCCGAACCCGACCTATCCGATCCATGCTTTCGGCTTCCTGATGGCTGGCGGCGTCATCCGCTCCATGTCGGTCGAGCCGGATGAAAGCTTCTTCCCGCCGCTGGAACGCGCCGTGCGTCACTCGATCCCGAAGCCGCTGGCGCTGATCCTGAACTATCCGTCGAACCCGACGGCCTTCGTTGCCAGCCTCGACTTCTACAAGGACGTCATCGCCTTCGCCAAGAAGCACGACATCATCGTGCTGTCGGACCTTGCCTATTCGGAGATTTACTTCAATGGCGAGCCGCCACCGTCTGTGCTGCAGGTTCCGGGCGCAATGGATGTGACGGTCGAATTCACCTCGATGTCCAAGACCTTCTCCATGCCCGGCTGGCGCATGGGCTTTGCCGTCGGCAATGAGCGGCTGATCGCGGCGCTGACGCGTGTGAAGTCCTATCTCGATTACGGCGCCTTCACGCCGATCCAGGTTGCCGCCACCCACGCGCTGAACGGCGACGGCTCCGACATTGCTGAAGTCCGCAACGTCTACAAGCGTCGCCGCGACGTCATGGTCGAAAGCTTCGGCAAGGCCGGCTTTGAAGTGCCGCCACCGGCGGCCACCATGTTCGCCTGGGCGAAGATTCCGGAAAAGTTCCGGCATCTCGGCTCGCTGGAATTCTCGAAGCTCTTGGTCGAGAAGGCCGACGTTGCCGTTGCCCCGGGCATCGGCTTCGGCGAGATGGGCGACGACTACGTGCGTCTGGCCCTCGTCGAGAACGAGCACCGAATTCGCCAGGCTGCGCGCAACATCAAGAAGTTCATGTCGACGGCCGACGAGACGATGCATAACGTTATCTCGCTCAACGCCCACCGTTAATTCCAACCTCGAAGACAGCCGCAAAATTGCGGCTGTCTCTCACCAGACATTTCAGGATCGATCCATGGCAGATGCCCTTAAAATCGGCATTGCGGGCTTAGGCACCGTTGGCGCCTCGCTTGTTCGCATCATCAAGCAGAAAAGCAACGAACTTGCAGTCACCTGCGGCCGCCCGATTACGATTACGGCAGTTTCCGCTCGTGACCGCGCGAAGGACCGTGGCATCGATCTGACCGGCACCACCTGGTACGAGCGCCCGGAAGAACTGGCCGAAAAGGCCGACATCGATGTTTTCGTTGAGCTGATCGGTGGCGCAGAAGGTGCTGCTAACATCGCCGTTCGCACCGCTCTCGCTCGTGGTCTCCATGTGGTAACCGCCAACAAGGCACTGCTTGCCTATCATGGCGTAGAGCTTGCGACGATCGCGGAAGAAAAGGGCTCGCTCTTGAATTTCGAAGCGGCAGTTGCCGGCGGCATCCCTGTCATCAAGGCGCTGCGTGAATCGCTGACAGGCAACACGATCTCGCGCGTCTACGGCATCATGAACGGCACCTGCAACTACATCCTCACCAAGATGGAGAAGGAAGGTCTGTCCTTTGCCGATTGCCTGAAGGAGGCTCAGCGTCTCGGTTATGCCGAGGCCGATCCTGCCTTCGACATCGAAGGTAATGACACCGCCCACAAGCTGTCGATCCTGACGACGCTTGCCTTCGGCAACAGGATTGCTGCTGACGATATCTATCTCGAAGGCATCACCAATATCTCGATCGAGGATATCCGCGCCGCCGCCGATCTCGGCTACCGTATCAAGCTGCTCGGCGTCGCCCAGCGCACGGATACCGGCATCGAACAGCGTGTGCATCCGACCATGGTGCCGGTCGATTCCGTCATCGCCCAGGTCGACGGCGTCACCAATGCGGTCGCAATCGAATCCGATATTCTCGGCGAATTGCTGATGGTCGGCCCCGGTGCCGGCGGCAACGCCACGGCCTCTTCTGTGCTTGGCGATATCGCCGACATCGCCAAGAGCCAGCCGGGCGCCCAGCGCGTTCCCGTTCTCGGCCATCCGGCAAAGTCACTGGAGCCCTACCGCAAGGCGCAGATCCAGAGCCACGAGGGCGGTTATTTCATTCGCCTGACCGTTCTCGACCGCACAGGCGTCTTCGCCAGCGTCGCCACCCGCATGGCCGAAAACCAGATTTCGCTGGAATCGATCGTCCAACGCTCCAAGCAGCATCTGGCGCCCTCGCATCATCAGACGATCGTCCTCGTCACTCATGCGACGATGGAGGATTCCGTGCGCAAGGCAGTCGCTGCGATCAAGGAGGAGGGCTACCTCGTCGGAGAGCCGCAGGTGATCCGCATCGAACGTCCGAAAGAAGAATCCTGACACTTTGTTCCAGTTTGGAACGGTTCAGCCCGTCCGGGGTCGCTCGGACGGGTTTTCTGTTATTAATCAAGGCACTTCACCAAAATTTATATTAACAGATATTGAGATATAGATATAATCGGACCCGTGAGCTGTTGGAGTCGTGGGTTGAGGAATATCGAGCAGCATACGGATGATCATGCTCACACGGAGCTTGAGAGTCCTCGGGCGGACTTACAGAAATATGATCAGGCGACCCTTGGAGTGGCCCTCGAATGCGAGGGGCCGCAAGGGCGAAATTGGGCGACGCTCCTGATCCTGCTTTCGATCGTGTTCGTACAGGCTCTGGGTATCGCCTTGGTTATCTGGACACTTTTCTGGTAATCCACAGCCTTCAAATCATCGCTTTGCTATCCGTGCCGCATCTGTAAAAAGAGCAGATGATGAAAGCGGAGTTTGGCATGGCAGATATGGTCGATCCGGTACCGCGCGCCTTCCTGGGCGTTGAAAGGTCCGTTCTCGACAATCGCTGGGTTTCGCGCCTCGACCAGGCGGGTCAAAACCGCGCGCTCGCCATGTCGCAGATGCACGGTCTGCCGGATCTGATCGCCCGCGTGCTTGCCGGGCGCGGCGTTACGGTGGACGAGGCAGTCGAATTCCTCGATCCGACGATCCGCAGCCTCATGCCGGATCCCTACAAGCTGACCGACTGCGAGAAGGCCGCCAAACGCCTCGTCGCAGCGATCCGTGATGGCGAACCCGTTGCTATCTTCGGCGATTACGATGTCGATGGTGCAGCCTCTTCCGCGCTCATGCATCGCTTCCTCACCCATTTCGGCATCAAGGCGCATATCTACATTCCCGACCGCATCTTCGAAGGCTACGGTCCCAACCCGACCGCGATCAACCAGCTGATCGACAATGGTGCGAGCCTGATCGTTACCGTCGACTGCGGCTCCACCAGTCATGAGGCGCTGGCTGCTGCCGCAGACCGCAATATCGATGTCGTCGTTATCGATCATCATCAGGTGACGCACGAGCTGCCGCCGTGCCATTCCCTGGTCAATCCCAACAGGGAGGACGACCTTTCAGCGCTGGGCCATCTTTGCGCCGCCGGCGTCGTCTTCATGGTGCTGGTGGCGACTTTGCGTCTGCTGCGCGAGGCAGGAGATAAGCGCATTCTCGCAATCGATCTCCTGCAGTGGCTTGATATCGTCGCACTCGCCACCGTCTGCGATGTCGTACCTCTCAAGGGGCTCAACCGCGCCTATGTGGTCAAAGGACTGGTCGCCGCGCGCCACCAGAGCAATGCCGGTCTTGCAGCACTTTTCCGCAAGGCGGGGCTGGCCGGGCCGGTGACACCCTACCATTTCGGCTTCCTGATCGGCCCGCGCATCAATGCCGGCGGACGAATCGGCGATGCCGCACTTGGCAGTCGTTTGCTGACGCTGGACGACGCCATAGAGGCCGAAATCATCGCTCAACGTCTGGACGAGCTCAACCGCGAGCGGCAGGCCATGGAAGCGATCATGCTGCAGGAGGCCGAGGCCGAAGCGCTTGCCGAATATGGAGACGGCGAGGGGGCTTCCGTCGTCGTTACGGCGCATGAGAAATGGCACCCGGGCATTGTCGGCCTCATTGCCGCGCGCCTGAAGGAGAAGTTTAAGCGTCCCGCCTTCGCCATTGCCTTCGATCCCTCAGGCAGGGGCACCGGTTCAGGCCGCTCGATCAATGGCTTCGACATGGGCAGGATGGTGCGTGCCGCGGTCGATGAGGGACTGCTCGTGAAAGGCGGCGGCCACGCCATGGCGGCCGGTTTGACCGTGGAGCGCGGCAAGCTCGGCCTGCTGCGCGCCTTCTTCACCGAGAAGGCGCAGAAGACGGTGACGGCCCTGGTCGCCAACGAGACGCTGAAGATCGATGGCGCCATCGCTGCAAGCGGCGCGACGATCGAACTCATCGATCGCCTGGAAACGGCCGGCCCCTATGGCTCGGGACATTCCCAACCGGTCTTTGCCGTGCCGGCGCATCGTGTGCGTGATTCGCGTCTCGTCGGCGAGCGGCATGTGAAGGTGACGCTGGAAGCCATGGATGGCGCACGCCTGGACGGCATCGCCTTCAGGGCCGCTGAGACGCCCCTCGGCAGCCTGTTGCTCAATTCCCGCGGCGCCAACCTGCATGTCGCAGGCTCGCTCGGCGCCGAGCATTATCAGGGTTCGCGTCGTATCCAGCTGCGCATCAGCGATGGTGCGCCGGCCAAGTGACCGGCGGAAGGGCAATCGGCTTGGAGAAAGATCAGGGCGGCTGCGGCTGGGAAAGGGGTGCTTTTCCGCGGGGACGAGTGACGAGCACCGCAAGCAGCACCCCGCGTCAATTCGCACATCGCGGCTTAGCTGGCGCTACCGAGGTAGCTCTATGAAAATCAAAGGAAATAGTGAAGGAGAGTGGCACGCCCTAGGGGAGTCGAACCCCTCTTTACAGAATGAAAATCTGTCGTCCTAACCGATAGACGAAGGGCGCGTGCTCTGTGGTGGCGCCCTTATAGTCAGCGCCTTTGTGCGCCGCAAGCGGCAAAATGAGAAATTTTTGCAGTTTTTTGCTAGGCTTGTGGAAAAGCCCAGCCGAGCTTAAGCGTCAGACCATGGTGCTGTCCTTTGTAAATGTGCGAAAGGCCCGCGTCTGGGTGTCGGCGGGCTGTACAGGTGGTGCTTTATAGGCCCAGAGCGGCCTTCAAGGCTGCAACGGCAAGCGTGGCGCGCTGTTCGGCGCCTGCTTCATTCAGATGTGTATTGTCGTAGCGACCCGATGGGCCAATCAGCTCAACGTTCTCCCCGGCAAAGACAGTCTGGTTATCGACGACCGAAGCCTGAGCAGCCAGAATGCCGGCGTTCGTATTGCCATAGTGATAGGTTTCCTGTGCAACGAGAAACGGGCATCCAGGGATAACGCGCTTGAACTCAGCAATCACCTTCTGCAGGCTGGCGGCATAGAAAGCTTGTGACGTGTTTGCGCTCGTGTCACTTTCGCCCTGACCCCACATAATTGCCGTGCATGGAAGGCCAGCATCGCGCATCCGAAGAGCCACCACATTGATGTTGTTAAACAGGAACGGCCTGTTGAGTGCATCGGCCCACTGATCAGCGCGGGTATTGCCGACTGCCATCGGGACGAGGATGACGCGGTCGTAATGCCCGTCGGCGATGAGCTTGTCGGCCATGCGCATCATCCACGTGCCGCGCTTGTCAGTGGCCGTCCTGCCAGCGAGATGGATTCCTAGCAGCGGATCTTTTGCCCTGTAGAGCTTGCCGTCGTAAATGTTGAGTTGATCGATATTCCCGTTGACCGGGACATACGGCGTAGGGACGTTGTTGACGCTCGTTTGGCCGACGAAAACAAGAACGGCGGTTCTTGCGAGATTGCCTGTTGGCACTTCCACGCGGCCCGTCAGGGCAAGCACAGGATCGGTTCCGGTGATCACGTCCTGCGGTGGAGCGATGTAATAGGCTTTAGCAACCGGATACCGCTTATAGTCCAGCGCGGCCCCAACGAACAGCATGGCTACCACTAGAACAAAAGCGGGCCAAGATTGCCAGGTCGATAGCCGCAAGGTTGACCGCCATTTGCGAACCATGTCTGTCCGCCTCCGTTGCCGCGCTCCAGCCACCGCAATTCATGGTAGCAGATCCCGACGTATCCAGCAAATCGCGCCCACACTGGAAGACCGGGAATGCATTGGGAGCAGCTGCAGAATTTTGGCGTTTCAGTGGGGCGGTTTTGCCCCACTTTTCAGTAACTATTTGTTTTTTTGATTTGGTACGCCCTAGGGGAGTCGAACCCCTCTTTACAGAATGAGAATCTGTCGTCCTAACCGATAGACGAAGGGCGCAGGCTTTCAGCTCAAATAGGAAGGCGTAAAGCGTTCTGCAAGCGATCGATATGGCGCCGGATAGAAAGAAGAAATGGCACGCCCTAGGGGAGTCGAACCCCTCTTTACAGAATGAAAATCTGTCGTCCTAACCGATAGACGAAGGGCGCGTGCTGTGGTGGCGCCCTTATAGTCAGGCACTTCCGATCCCGCAAGCAGCAAATTCGAAATTTTTCAAAAAAATGACAGGCGGTTTCCGCCTGTGGAAATTGAAGATTATTGCAGCCGAATCAAAGGGCTGCAGCGGCCACTCGAAATCAGATGCCAGCCGCCTCCCTTACGTCAGGCCGCTGAGGAGTTGAAAGTCAGATGGCCCTTGCCGAAGCAATCGGCGCGCTCTTGCGGCCGCAGCCCCAGTTCCAGTCGCGGGCATTGCCGGTGTCCAGATGAACCGAATCCGTATGGCAATAGGTGCCGACGCCGCCACGGTTCGGCAGCGAGCGGATATATTGGGCGATATCCCATTTGCTGATGCCGTCGATCTGGATATCGGCGGCTTCGCAGCTCTTGTGCATCGATTCCTCGGCGCCGCCGACTTCACGGTTATGCTGCGGATCGCGGTAGCCCGATGTCACGACGACTGGCTTGCCGAAATGAGTTTCGACCGTCTTGATGACCCGCATGAGATCGGGCTTGAAGCAGCCGACCTGGACGCTGTCGTTCTGCACATGCAGGCCGTTCGGCGCGACACGCGTCATGCCAGGCAGCGATGCCTTCTGTAGAAGCCCGGAAAGGCTGCTGAGCAGGTTCTG
>Ga0102588_1000780_pt1 | contig 30175 bp, 29 predicted proteins | sample AraplaMF_Col_mMS_FD_76854 | JGI IMG/M metagenome (GOLD analysis project Ga0102588, IMG submission 76854) | Arabidopsis root microbial communities from the University of North Carolina, USA - plate scrape MF_Col_mMS (SPADES assembly) (version 2) | ecosystem: Host-associated > Plants > Roots >...
GCGTAATCATCTCGGACCGTCGAACACACACAAAGCGGTGCCGAATCCCGGCATCGCACGAAAGCTATTCGCCTCTATTGCACAGCCAGCATGAACGGAATTTGAACGCGCCGGAAAAAGCCTTGAGAGACAAGTGTTTTGGCCCTGTTCTTCACCCTCGGCCAACACTTGATAATCTACTTCAAAAAACGGCAATTTTCATCATAATCGCCATCACTTCCGATTTCCAATTGACAGGCGCCGTGTAACACTACTATTTCTATAGACATTAAGTTCGAGGCGTCTTTTTGACGTCGGCGGCGGCTTTTCCGCATTGCGGCAGGATGGGAGAGATATTTGCTCCGCTAGCCAGTCCTTTCGAAATCCCTTTTTCTGTCCGATCCGTCCTTCAGCTGTAATACTCCGGCCAATATCAAGGACAGGATCCCCCATGACTGTTATCAATCCGATCGAAGAAGCCGAGGCTTTGGCTGACAAGCTTTCGGGCCTCGACCTCGCCGGCCGGCTTTCGTTCGTCGCCGGCCTTGGCGGGCGAGTGGTCTTCACCACCTCGCTCGGCATCGAGGACCAGGTCATATCAGCCGAGATCGGCACGCATCGCCTGCCGATCGACGTCGTCACGCTGCAGACAGGGCGGCTTTTCAAGGAAACGCTTGATCTGATCGACGAGACCGAGAGCCAGTACGGCATTCACATCACCCGCTATGAACCGGAACAGGCCGACATCGACGCTTACGCGGCGAAATACGGCATGAACGGTTTCTACGAGAGCGTCGAAGCCAGGCATGCCTGTTGTGGCGTGCGCAAGCTGAAGCCGCTTGCGCGGGCGTTGGCAGGCGCGACGATCTGGATCACCGGTCTGCGCCGCGGCCAGTCGGCCAATCGCGCCGAGACGCCGTTTGCGGAATATGATGCCGAGCGCCACCTTTTGAAGGTCAACCCGCTCGCCGATTGGGATATCGACAAGATCAAGGCCTTCGTCGCCGACAACAGCGTGCCGATCAACCCTATGCATGCCCGCGGCTATCCCTCGATCGGCTGCGAGCCCTGCACCCGCGCCATCAAGCCCGGCGAGCCGGAGCGCGCCGGCCGCTGGTGGTGGGAACAGGATGAGAAGCGCGAATGCGGCCTGCATGTCGCCGAAGAAGCGGCTTCGATCGTCGCGCAGCAATAAGAAGTCTGGAGTACGAAATGCCCGATACCCGTCAGGATACGGAACTGACCAATCCGCAGAGCGCCAAGCCGCCGCTCGACCCGCATCTGAAGGCGCTGGAAAACGAAGCGATCCACATCTTCCGCGAAGTTGCCGCCGAATTCGAGCGCCCCGTGATGCTCTATTCGATCGGCAAGGATTCCTCCGTTCTGCTGCATCTTGCCCGCAAGGCCTTCTATCCCGGCCGCGTGCCCTTCCCGCTGCTGCACGTCAACACGGGCTGGAAATTCGCGGAGATGATCACCTTCCGCGACGAGATCGTGAAGAAATACGATCTCGATCTGATCGAGCATATCAATCCGCGTGGTACGGCTGAAAACATCACGCCGTTCACCTATGGCTCGGCCCGCTATACCGATATCATGAAGACGGAAGCGCTGCGCAATGCGCTGGATGCCGGCCAGTACGACGCCGCCTTCGGCGGCGCACGGCGCGACGAGGAAGCCTCCCGTGCCAAGGAACGCATCTATTCCTTCCGCACGCCCGACCATCGCTGGGACCCGCGCAACCAGCGCCCGGAGCTCTGGAACGTCTATAACGGCCAGATCCGCAAGGGTGAAAGCGTTCGCGTCTTCCCGCTCTCGAACTGGACCGAGGTCGACATCTGGCGCTATATCCAAGCCGAGGATATTCCGATCGTGCCGCTCTATTTCGCGGCCAAGCGCCCCTATGTCGAGCGTGACGGCATGATGATTGCCGCCTCCGATCCGCGCCTAGAACTGCTGCCCGGCGAAACGAAGCAGGAAGACTTCATCCGCTTCCGCACGCTCGGCTGCTTCCCGCTGACGGGCGCGATCCGCTCGACCGCCACCACCCTTGAAGAGATCATCGCGGAGCTGGAGATCGCCACGGTTTCCGAGCGCCAGGGCCGCGCCATCGACCGTGACCAGTCCGGCTCCATGGAAAAGAAGAAGCGTGAAGGATATTTTTGAGATGACTGCAGCAGTTCCCGCAAACGTCGTCGCCGTGCCCGCCGCCGAGCCACTCAAGGCCGTGCGCGACTCGCGCCCGTTGCGCCTCATCACCTGCGGCAGCGTCGATGACGGCAAGTCCACGCTGATCGGTCGCCTGCTTTGGGATACCAAGGCAGTGAAGGAAGATCAGGCGGCAACGCTCCGCCGCGATTCCACCGGCAAGCAGAATGATCTCGGCCTGCCCGATTTCGCGTTGCTGCTCGATGGCCTGCAGGCAGAGCGCGAACAGGGCATCACCATCGATGTCGCCTATCGCTATTTCTCGACCGACAAGCGCTCCTTCATCGTCGCCGACACGCCCGGCCACGAGCAGTATACCCGCAACATGGCGACCGGCGCCTCCACTGCCGATCTCGCCGTGCTCTTGGTCGATGCCCGCGCCGGCATCCTCGAACAGACGCGCCGTCATGCGACGATCGCCTCGCTGCTCGGCATCAAGCAGTTCGTGCTCGCGGTCAACAAGATCGATCTGACGAACTATGACCGTGCCGGCTTCGACAAGATCACCCACGAGTTCAAGGAATTTGCGCTGTCGCTCGGCGTCAAGCAGATCACCGCGATCCCGATGTCGGCGCTGAAGGGTGAAAACGTCGTCTATTCCGGCCAGGCAGCAATGCCCTGGTATAATGGTCCGACGCTGGTTGAAACGCTGGAGCATGCGACCGTCCGTTCCGGCCAGTCGACCGGCTTCCGCCTTTCCGTACAGCGCGTCTCGCGCCCCGGCGAAAGCTTCCGCGGCTATCAGGGCACGGTTGCCGGCGGTTCGGTCAAGCCGGGCGACAGCGTCATGATCCTGCCCTCGGGCATGGTGGCCAATGTCACCAAGATCGTCACCTTCGACCTGGTGCGCAATGCGGCCGTTGCCGGTGACGCGGTCACGCTCGTTCTCGACCGTCAGGTGGACGTGGCGCGCGGCGACATGATCGTTTCGATCGACTCGCAGCCGCAGACGGGCCTTTCCTTCGATGCGCAGGTCGTTGCCCTGCAGCCGGAAGGCATCGAGGCCGGCAAGCGCTACTGGCTGAAGAGCGGCTCGCGCCGCCAGCGCGTTCAGGTCGAGCCCATCAGCCAGCTGGAGCTCAAGACCGGCACGTGGAATTCCGCCCAGCGGCTCTACATGAACGCCATCGGCAAGGTGCGCCTCGTGTTCGACGAAGCCGCCATCTTCGATCCCTATGAGCAGAACCGCGCCACCGGCTCCTTCATCCTGATCGACCCGGAAACCAACAACACCATCGCCGGCGGCATGGTGACCGGCAAGCGCGCCGATGTCAGCGGCCTGCACGGCAATGATGCCCGCGTTATCCTCTCGCTTCCGGCCGATCTTGCCGAGCAGATCATGGCGAGCGAGCTGTTTGCCAAGCGCAGCCACGAGGCGGAAGTGCGCCGCATGACGGCATCGGAAGCGGCCGAGCTCTGGTCGAGCGCGGCAAGCGATATCTAAGGAAAAGGGGCCGACCGGCCCCTTTTTTATGCTCTTCGTTTACTGCTGCGGTCCCGGGCGCGTCGAACCGCGCTCGATGATCGAGAATCCGAGATCGACCCTGTGTTCTTCCGGTGGTTCCTCGCGGATGGCGCGCAGCAGCATGTCGGCGACGCGGCGGCCGAGGTCGTGACGCGGGACATGCACCGTCGTCAGAGACGGCGAGGTGAACTGTGCGAATTCCAGATCGTTGAAGCCGCAGATGCCGAAATCATCGGGCACGCCGATGCCGCGTTCGTTGCATTCGATCAGCGCGCCGAGGGCGAGATCATCATTTTGCGCAAGGATCGCATCAAGATCCGGTACCCGCTCCAGCAGCTCGCTGAACAGGCGCCGTCCGAGACCGATGCTGGTGGAACCGTCTTCGCCATGCATCAGCGACGGATCGTCGAGACCGGCCTGGCGCATGGCTTCCTCATACCCCGCACGGCTGCGGCGCGAACGGATATCGCCGAGCCCGCCGATGAAACCGATCCGCTTGTATCCCTTCGACAGGAGGAATCGGGTCGCGGCAGCAGCGGCAACATGATGCGACATGCCGACGAGCAGCGTTGCCGGCGGTTGGCTGAGGTCGGCGACATGGGCCACCGGAAATGCGGCCGTATCCATCAGCAGCGCAAGCCCGTCATAATATTCCGCGTTGATAAGGATAATGCCGGCCGGCTTCTGCGCCAGGAAGGATTTGAACTGGCTGATTTCCTGATCGCCGTCATTGAGCGTGTTGGCATATTGCACACGCAGATCCGTGGCACGCAGCCGCTCCTCGATGCCCATCATGACGCCTGTGAAGCAGGGGTGGTGAAGCGACGGCGTGATGACGCCGACGATGCCGCTGTGGCGGCCGGCAAGCGCGCGGGCGGCAAGATTGGGGATATACCCCATCTCGTCGACGGTGCGCAGAATGACCTCGCGCAGCTCTTCGGAGACGATATCCGGGTTGCGAAGTGCACGCGAGATGGTGATCGGACTGACCCCTACCCTCTTTGCAACATCACTCAACTTTACATGGGAACCGCGCTTCTTTTCCCGCCCCGGCTTCACTGAATCCCTCTTTGCTTCCCGCACGTCGCCGCGAATCTCGCCTCCCGTCAATTCGCAACTCCTTCTTTCTGAAGAAAGAATAATTTAGAATCTACTAACATTTCAAGTTCCCGCATCAACCGAAACGCGAAAAATCCCAAATAAGTGCCGCGAGTGGTTCAACTTATTACGCAGCCGAGAGGCCGGCGGATCACAGGAAATGAAATATGTTTCACTGTTCCGGCACTTCAGACGCGGGCAACAGCAGGGCATTCGCGAAGCCACGGCGATGCCGGCTCAGACAAGATTAAATTACAGTAATGTCTTACGATACCGTAATATAAACATGATCAAAGTTTAATTTGTAAATCCTACAGAACGGATCATATAGGTATCAAGCGCCAATTGCTCCAGACTACAGTAATATCCGCTTATAACCGGTGAAATTCAAGTAACGGTCAGCAATAATTGGCGGAAATACTCCTCGACGCCTAGGTCCATGGCATGGAACCAAGACGCCATCTAATGCCAACGCTCTCGCAAGGGACTTCCACCATGTCAAACATTCTTCGCAAGCACCGGGCCGCAGCACTTGTCGGAGCGGCCATCGTTCTCGGTGCGGCCTCCCTGCCCTTCGCCATCTCCTCTTACTCGACGGCTCTTGCTGCACCGGCTGAGACCGGCGGCATTCTGGCCTCCAACGGCTCGTTTGCTTCCATCGTCGATGCCGACAAGCCGGCTGTCGTGACCATCACCACGACGATGAAGGCCACCAATGCCAGCGCCGACAGTTCACCGATGGACGAGCAGTTCCGCCAGTTCTTCGAACAGCAGGGCATTCCCCTTCCGCATCAGGCACCGCAGCAGCACGAGTCACAGCATGCCATGGCGCTCGGCTCCGGCTTCGTCATCAGCCCCGACGGTGTGATCGTCACCAACAACCACGTCATCGACAATGCGATCGACATCAAGGTCACGCTCGACGACGGCACCGAGCTGCCGGCCAAGCTGCTTGGCGCCGATGCCAAGTCCGACCTCGCCGTTCTGAAGGTCCAGGCTCCGCATCCGCTTGCGACCGTCGCCTGGGGCGATTCCGACAAGCTGAAGCTCGGCGACCAGATCCTTGCCATCGGCAACCCGTTCGGCATCGGCACGACGGTGACGGCCGGTATCGTCTCTGCCCGCGGCCGTGACCTGCACAGCGGCCCCTATGACGACTTCATCCAGATCGATGCGCCGATCAACCATGGCAATTCCGGCGGCCCGCTGGTCGATCGTGACGGCAATGTCGTCGGCATCAATACCGCCATCTACTCGCCGAACGGCGGCAGCGTCGGCGTCGGCTTCGCCATTCCTTCATCTGAAGCAAAGACGATCGTCGCCAAGCTGCAGAAGGACGGTTCGATCGATCACGGCTATCTCGGCGTGCAGATCCAGCCGGTCACGCAGGATGTCGCCGATGCTGTTGGCCTCTCCAAGGCCGAAGGCGCCCTGGTCGCCGCCGTTACCAACGGAACGCCCGCTGCCCATGCCGGCATCAAGACGGGTGACATCGTGACCGCCGTCGGCAGCGAAAACGTCAAGACGCCGAAGGACCTGTCGCGCCTCGTTGCCGACCTGTCGCCGGGTGCCAAGGAAACGCTGGCCGTCTGGCGTGACGGCAAGACGGTCGATCTCAACGTCACCGTCGGCGGCAATGAAGACACGCAGAAGCAGGCCGCTGTCGAAAGCAGTGACGATCAGGGCCAGGCTGCCGGCCAGCCGAGCCTCGGCATCGGCCTTGCCGACCTGACCCCTGATGTGCGCGAGCAGCTCAACCTGCCCCACAGCGTCAACGGTGCCGTCGTTGCCAACGTCAACCCGGACAAGTCTGCCGCTGCCGCCGGCATCCAGCCCGGTGACGTGATCGTCTCGGTCAACGACAAGCCGGTGCATGATGCCCGCGACGTCAAGACCGCCGTTGCCGACGCCGGCAAGGCCGGCCGCAAGTCGGTGCTGCTCCTGATCGAACGTGGCGGCAACAAGACCTTCGTGGCCGTGCCCTTCGCCGCCGCTTGAAGGGCACCCACGTGAGCGCTGCGCCCGGACCAGTTCCGGGCGCATGCGTTTTTACACCAGCACAGCCTTGAGATCGGCTGCCAGTCTTTGAACGGCGGCCGCTTCCGCTTGCGAGATACCGAAGAGAATGCCGGGGGCGGATTTGCCGATAAAGAAACCCGACATCGGCATCAGACCATATCCTGATGCATTCACCTTCGCGACGACCGCCCGGTCATCCACCGTCGCATCGCGAAACCAGGCTGCAAGCTGCAATCCGCCATTGCCGCCCGAAATGAAAAGCCTTCCGCCAAAATGGCTTTCCAGCATTCCGATCGTCCGGGCCATGCGCTCGGCATATTGCTGGTTCATGCGCCTCAAATAGGCGCGCAGACGGCCCTCATCGATGAAATCGGCAAGGGCGGCCTGGATATGGGTGGAGACGGCAACGCCCCTGCGATGCAGCGCCTCCGAAGCCTCCGATACCAGCCAGCGCGGCACGACGGCATAGGCAACACGCAAGCCGGGCGCCAGCACCTTCGAGAAGGTGCCGACATAGGCAACGACCTCCGCCCTGTCGATGCCCTGCAAGGCGGCGATCGGCCGCGAGCCATATTGAAAGTCGCTGTCGTAATCATCCTCGACGATAAGGCTTTCGTGACGGCGCGCCGCCTCCAGCAGCGCCAGCCGGCGCGGCAGGCTGAGCGTGGCGCCGGTCGGATATTGATGGGATGGCGTCACATAGATCAGTGCTGGGATCAGCGCTGGGATCAGCGCCGGCTGCGGGCCGTCCATCCTGGAAACGTCGATGCCCTGATCATCGCAGGGAACCGGCACGACTTCGGCGCCGGCATCGCTAAGCAGCAAGCGCGCGGCGGGATAGCCGGGATCTTCCATCCATGCGGCTCTGCGCCCGCTCCGTCGCAACATGGTTCTCGCCAGCATGTCGATCGCCGCGCGCGTGGAGGGCACGATCATGACCTGCTCCGGCTCGGCGACCACGCCGCGCGTCACGGAGACATGCTCAAGGATGGCTTCGCGCAATTCGCGGATACCGGTTGCATGCTCATAGCCGAGATGATGGATGCGCAAAGACCGGCTGCGTGCAGCAAGATGGCGGCTCCAGACGGCATGCGGGAAATCCGATACGTCAGGCGCGCCCGGCCGGAACAGGGCGCGGTAGGGCGGCTGCTCCGAACTTTCTTCCTTCACCGGCACGCGGTCGCCCTGCTGCCGTTCGGGCCGCATCCGTGCAAGGGCGGCAATCCGTGTCGCGGCGCCGGCGGACGCTTCGATATATCCTTCGGATTTCAGGCGGTCGTAAGCCTCGACGACAGTCGAGCGCGCAACACCAAGCGACGCCGCAAGAGCGCGGGTCGACGGCAGCTTGTGACCGGCCGGAAGCTGGCCGAGCAGGATACGGTCTCGCAGGCTTCGATAGATCTGGCCGGCGAGATCGCCTCCGTTGCGATCGAGGTCGAGCCATGCAGGTGTCGGCGTCATTCTTCCACTGGTCTGCTCAAAAGGTCAGAACTGGACTTTTACTCCAGTCCATTTGCAAGGCAAGACCGGTCAGGTTTGATGCAACAATGGATAAGACGATGGATCTCTCCAACTGGAAGGGTGTCGCCCGCCCCGCCCGCGCCCCGATTGAAGGTCGTTACACCCGCCTGGAGCCGCTGAACGCCGCAAAGCACGGCACCGATCTTCTTCGCTCGGCGCAGCAGCCCGGTGCGGAAGACCGCTTCCGCTATCTCTTCGAAAGCGCGCCGGCCGATATGGCAGCCTTCACCCCCTGGCTCGAAAGGTCCGTGGCAAGCGAGGATCCGCTGTTCTTCGCCGTCATCGACAAGGCGACGGGACGCGCCGAAGGCCGGCAGGGGCTGATGCGCATCGATACCGCGAACGGCGTCATCGAGATCGGCAACATTCTCTGGGGACCCTCGATCGCCCGCACGCGGGTTGCGACCGAAGCGCTCTATCTCTGCGCGGCTTACGTCTTCGACACGCTCGGCTACCGGCGCTTCGAATGGAAGTGCAACAACCTCAACGAACCGTCGAAGCGGGCGGCACAACGTTTCGGCTTCTCCTTCGAGGGCATTTTCCGCCAGCACATGGTGCAGAAGGGCCGCAACCGCGACACCGCCTGGTTTGCCATGACCGATGGGGACTGGCCGAAGCTGAAGGCCGGATATGAGGCATGGCTCGCGCCTGAGAATTTCGATGCCGACGGCCAGCAGAAGAGCAAGCTCAGCTTCTGAATGAGCTCCAAGCGTGCCTCGATCTTTCAGATACGCTGTCACGCTTTGGACGACATGCTGAAAGCGGCGGCGACAAAAAAGCCGCCGCCCCGATGACAAAAACTTCATTGCTACCAATATGTTCATAGGCCCCAGTTGCCGTTAAGGATTGGGTCCTTCATTCAAAGCACGAAGTTGTTCTGTCAGGAGCTCATATGACCAGTTCGTCCGAGTATACGCCCCCCAAGATCTGGACCTGGGACAAGGAAAACGGCGGCCAGTTCGCCAACATCAACCGCCCGATCGCCGGGCCGACGCATGACAAGGAACTGCCGATCGGCCGCCACCCGCTGCAGCTTTATTCGCTTGGAACGCCGAATGGCGTGAAAATCACCATCATGCTGGAGGAGTTGCTGGCGCTCGGCCATAGCGGCGCGGAATATGATGCCTGGCTGATCAGGATCGGCGACGGCGACCAGTTCGGCAGCGGCTTCGTCGAGGTCAACCCGAATTCCAAGATCCCGGCGCTGATGGACCGCAGCGGCGAAAAGCCTGTTCGTATCTTCGAATCCGGCGCGATCCTCACCTATCTCGCAGAAAAATTCGGCGCCTTCCTGCCGACCGATCCGGCCAAGCGTGCCGAATGTTTCTCCTGGCTGTTCTGGCAGGTCGGCAGCGCTCCCTATCTCGGCGGCGGCTTCGGCCATTTCTATGCCTATGCACCGACGAAGATCGAATATGCGATCAACCGTTTCGCCATGGAAACCAAGCGCCAGCTCGACGTGCTCGACCGGCGTCTCGCCGAAAGCGAATATATCGCCGGCGACGCGTTCACTATCGCCGACATGGCGATCTGGCCCTGGTATGGCGGCCTCGTGAAGGGCTGGATGTACGGGGATTCCGCCGAATTCCTGCAGGTGCAGGAGTACAAGAACATGAAGCGCTGGGCCGACATGATCGGCGACCGCCCGGCCGTCAAGCGCGGCCGCATGGTCAACCGCGTCAGCGGCGAGCCTTCCAGCCAGCTCCACGAACGCCATGACGCCAGCGATTTCGAGACGAAGACGCAGGACAAGCTGCAGGCAGCCGAGTGACGACACCGGAAAGGCGGGCGCGTCGTTACGACGGCGTGCTCGCCTTGCCAAAAAACGGCGCAAGGCCGAAATCGCAAATTTTCCCACTAAAAATTACGGGTTTTTAAGCGAACTGTACCGAATCCGGCAAAAGTGCCCTCGCCTCATTCTTCCAGTCTTGCTGAAATGCAAACGCTCTCCTGCCACCTTTCGGAGAGCTTTCCCTATCTCCCCCGCCGAAAGCCACCGGCGGGGCTTTTTTGTTTCAAGCATGAGACACACGGCGCCTGTGACAGAGCAGAGTGACGCACAACGATCATTCATAGCTTGAGGTGAAGACAGCTTCCGGTCTAACGCCACTTCGGCTGAGGCGTGGACGCGTTTGCCTGGATCTCATGAAGGGGCGCCCGATGGCCCAGGAGCTTCTTCAGCTTCTTCTCCTCGGCCGGGCCTATCCCGAATTTTCGGCAATGTTCAGCGATATCCTGATCTTTCGGGCCGGGAATCCGGACTTGGCGATTGTTCATCTGCTTCATTGACGCTTCCTCCTCCGAGGGAAACCAGCTTAGCGCCTATTTGTTCGTTAGCAACGTCTAAAATTTAGTGTTTTGCCTGGTTTAAAACCGGTGCGCGGAGGAAAAGCTATCGAGTGCTGAGTTCGAGTGGGCGGCTTGAATACAGCGGTATCCAAAAGCGGAAGAAAGTTTCGGGCTGCCTGGCAAGTGAGCGGGAAAGGCGGCGCTAGCGGTTTGACGAATATTGATCCCGAATGTGGTCATTGAAATACGTGCCGGCTGAACGAGCACTGATTAGTCCCAGATATATCCTCTCTGGAACGCGGTAAAAATCGTATGGGCCACCGCTCTCGACAAACCATATCCGCAAGGTGGATCTCTGGCTTATGTATTCCGCCCTGCTAATTGCCGACGACTTCAGATACACCATTGTTCGACCTCTCAAGAGCTTCTGTGGCCTAAGCGAACTGAATTGCCATCGACGACTAGGTTCACACGCCCAGCCTAAAAATTAAATGAGAGCTGATCTGGATGCGACCGCCAGTGAGCGCGCACGTGCTCCTGACGGTTGAACCTTCGGCGGACTAAGCCCGCACCCTCACCAACTTCGACTTCAACCTGATAACCATGTTGATGTCCCTTTCACTTCACAGCAGGATAAGGCCCACCGCTCCAGTTCCGGACGCAGCTGCTGCCCACGCACTCCCATTCCATCATCGATCTCAGATCGCGAGCGACGTCATCCAACTCGCCCATGTAAATCGGTGAGCCGCGGCCTTTCTGGAGTTCTATGCCCCGACGGCGCTTCATGATGTTTTCTTTTTGTTCTCTCTTCGGGTAGGAGTCAAGAATGTTAAGGTCCATTCAAAAGGAGGGCATCGTGGGGCCAGTCACGTTATTCGATAAGTCGTTCCTTGAAATGCTGAGCGTTGATCAGGCAGTCCTGTTCGACCTGATGTTTTCGACCGTTATCTCTCCTATTTTCTACGTCGAAGTCCTCGCGGACCTTGAGAAGGATGATCCCAAATCTCGCACGCGGGAGAAGGTTGTTGCCGACGTCGCTAAGAAAACGCCCGTCCTGCACTCGTATCCGAATGTCTCTCACATGGCCCTGTGTCTAAACGAGCTGCTGGGCAATCCGATCGAGATAGATGGTCGGCCGGTCATTCAAGGTGGCATCCCCGTCATGCACAAGGGCAAGATTGTCATCGTCAACGAGCAGACGCCGGAGTCGAAAGCGTTCGATCGATGGCAAGACGAACGTTTTCACGACGTCGAACGAAATTTTGCGGCCGTCTGGAGGAAGGCACTCAAAGAGTTGGACAACGCCGCCCTCGCAACGTTGACAAAGCAGATGCTTCTTATCGAAGAATCACCAAAGAACCACGAAGACGCGCTCAGGATCGCCCGGGCGGTTCTAAACAGAGACGGACAGCACTTCCTGAACCTCAAGCTCGGTTACTACTTCCTTGGGCTTGATCCTAGCATATGGAGAGTTGTGGAAGCCCGGTGGAAGGCGTCGGGCCACAAGCCGTTGCCGGAGTATGCTCCCTATTTCACCTACTGCCTGACCGTCGATATCTTCTGCAACCTCCTCATGACAAAGAAGATCATATCGCCTGATCGTCCGAGCAATCGGACCGATGTAGCCTATCTCTACTATTTGCCCTTCACCACTCTCTTCGTTTCCGAGGACAGGCTGCATCGTCGGGTCGCACCGTTGTTTCTCCGAGAAGGGCAGAAGATGGTGACGGGTTCCGAACTCAAGGAAGACCTCATCAAGCTCGATGAGCACTATTCCGCGCTTCCGGAAGAGGATCGAAAACAAGGCATGTTCAGGCTGGCTTCTACGCCGCCCGATGACGAGAAGTATCTCACCACCCGTCTGTGGAGAGAGTGCGGTCATTCGACCGCTCCCAAGCCGCCGATGGTCAAAAATCCTGCCCTACACAGCGAGATTAGACAGAATCTGAAAGACGTTGTGGCACTTTCGAGGCAACCACAACACAGGAGCTTCTCCCAGTTCTCAAAGGCCGACCTGAAGGAACCAGACCAACGCATGATCCGAAGGTTGATCCCTCGGAAGTGGGGCAAGTGGCAGGTTGTCCCCGAGGATATCAAGTGAGCGGTTAGTATTTCTCGAAGGTCGGGTTGTAGTCTTGGTTAGAGAACTCTCCCAGTGTCGATCGGGCTTCGCCGAGTGCTTTCAGCAAGTCTGGGGTCGCTATGCTCTCGATCGGAGCCTCACCTTTTTCGACATGGACTATGATGCGCAGAAGGACCGCGAAGGAATTTCTCACTAGGTCCAGTGTGTAGGCGTCTGCCCAAAAATCACCAGGATGCTTGTTGCGTCGTTCGCCGTGCCACAGAGGGTTTCGAACGAAAGAAAGAGTCGATCCCGTCCGCGTTGGAACCCCGTGACAAATATTGTTGCGAATGATGAAGCCAGATCGACATGCGGTGCACCATGTCGTCAACATCTTACGGGCATCGTCAGACGTGAGGGATTTTGCTGAGCTTTCGACCATATCGATCATCGCGGTGATGATCTTCCCGTCGGTTTCCGGCCGCACGCCTTTCGGATCGATACCTTTGAGCGTCCAGATTGCCCTTTCCAGGTGATATTCCATCGACCCGCACAGAGCGATAAGCGAAGCCAGTTTTTGGCCAACGATCAGATCCACGCCCCAAACGTCATCGAGCGCGTCTGCATTGCCGATCTGTACGACCGTCATAGATGCCATGGAATTATTTGTCATTTTTGGGAGTTGTAGCCCTCTTTGAACTCTTCCACGGCATCATTAAGAGGCTTCGTAGCATCGTCCCACCATTTTCCGATTTCGGCGGTCGCTTCTCCGACTTTCGCTCCCACATCCCGCATCGTCACGGTCTTCGTCGGCTCATGTGCTTTGTCATACCGAGCTTGCATGAACTGGAAACGATATCGGCAGCCGCCCCCCACGGTGCTGTAGTCTGCCTCGGACAGGTACTGCCGCCATGCTTCGAGATCGTTGCGAGCGTTGTGATAAGCGTTGAGGTTGTCTGAGACAAAGGACGGGCTTGATTCTGACACCTGCCGCACTCGGTTGAGACAGGTAGCCGTCGCCGCCTTGCTCAATACGCCAGCGCTCAACGGCTCCGTCTGCTGGTAGCCTTGCTGAACGTGTTCGCCGACTCGATTGAGCGTCAGGTGGTCAGGATATTTCGCGTCGACAGCGTCCGCGGTATCCCAGGTCGAGTATGCGATCTCGATGATCTGTTTGCTCTTTGATGCGGGCGCGGCGGTCGAGGCCTCGATTCGCTCGATCTCGGCGAGCCGATCCACCATCTCCTTTTTCTCCGTCCGTCCTTCGAAGTAGCTCGAAGTTGCACCGTAGACTACAAGAACACCGATGCCCGCGATTATGATCAGCGCGACGGCTGCCGATGCCTTCTGCATGCGATCATGGCCCGACATCGATATCCCCCAACTAACTCGACGTAGATTTGCACGAAGCAAGGAGGAGTTTCAATCGGGAGACGTCAACGTAGGCTTAAACTTTACTTATTGTACTTACCATCAATGGTGAAGCGTCCCAGTAAACCCCTGCTGAATTCTCAGGAAGTTCCCATCCGTGGAAAGCCCCGGCGAGATGCACCATTTCCAACGCATCTAACGCTTCGAGCATATCGTTGGGGATTACATTAGGCGCACTTTCGCCCGCAAAAGAAAAAAGCCCGCTTTCGCGGGCTTTTCGGCTGGTCGGAGTGGAGTGATTCGAACACTCGACCCCCACGTCCCGAACGTGGTGCGCTACCAGACTGCGCTACACTCCGTGACCAGCGGCGCCTCTATAGACCGGCCTATCATGTTGCGCAAGCGCCAAAATTCAAAAAGTCGTCTGATTTTTTGACAGGCTCATGACAGGACCTTTCAGACGGCCGTGCAGCAAAAAGCCACACCTCCGGCAAATTCTTCACAAGCACCGAACAGGCAATTTTCTTTTGCCGGGTTACACGCTAAAGGGCTTGGCGGGACAGGCGAAACCGTCGTGAAGGCGGCTTCGCAGCCACTGGCTAGATATCAGGGACGACACGATGAAATTCCGCACCATGACCGGGGCCGCCGCGCTTGCGATTGCGCTTGCCGGATGCACCACCATACCTTCTGCCGGCGATCCGATCGAAGCACGCTGGGTCGGCCAGTCGGCCGGCAAGTTCTTTGCCGCCTATGGCCCGCCGCTCAGCGACCGCGACGAAGGCTCGTCGACGATCTATAGCTGGAAGGGCGGCTACAAGACGGTGCGCGTTCCCGCGAAATATGCCGAAGGCGCCGATGGCAAGCGCGGCAAGCAGGTTGCCAGCGCCCGCTCGCTCTACCTGCGCTGCCAGGCCGAAATCACCACCAATTCCGACTACACGATCCGCGACATCCGCACCGTCAACGACATCCCGGGCGTGGACGGTCCTTCCTATTGCGCCGAATTCCTGGCGCCAGCGCAGAAGTAAGTCTGACTATCTGACGTTTGATCGAGGCCCGCCGGTGAAAATCGGTGGGCTTTTTCTTTGCGTGGCTAAGGCCTCGCCCTGCTTCGTAACAGAGCCCTCGATAGAACGATCGGTATTTGGAAGTGTGGCTGGGGCGCCTGGATTCGAACCAGGGGATGGCGGTACCAAAAACCGCTGCCTTACCGCTTGGCTACGCCCCACCAGAGCTGAAGCGCGTGCCGCTTCGCCAAAACGTGGCCTGATTAGCAAAGGTCTGTCTGCCCCACAATCACTAAGTTCACTGCGACGTCATATTTGTATGCGCTGTCCCACCGGCATGGTAGGACTTCAGGGATCGACACAGCCAATGGAGATAGCGTTGAGCCAATACCGCGCCCGTCCGCCAGCGCTTGCCACGCTGATCCTCGATGATGCCGTCGTGCGCATTACCCAGTGGGATTTCGAGCCGGGTGCCGATACCGGCGTTCATACGCATGGGTTTGGCTATGTCGTGGTGCCGATGACCGATTGCCAGTTCCTGATCGAGGATGCCGAGGGCAGCCGCAGAGTGGATGTCGCCAAGGGGGCGGCCTACCGCCGTGAGGCCGGAACGGAGCACAATGTCGTCAATGCCGGCGACAAACCCATGTCCTTCATCGAGATCGAATATAAATAGACATGTCCGGCGCGAACTTCGATCTCTTCTTCGATCCAGCCTATGGCCAGGCAGTTGCAGTCGCCGACGGTATCCAGCGCCTGACGGCGAAAAATCCGAGCCCTTTCACCTTCCATGGCACGAACAGCTATATCGTCGGCGGCTCGTCGGTCGCCGTCATCGATCCGGGGCCTGAGAACGACGCGCATTTTGAAGCGCTGATGGCAGCACTTGCCGGCCGGCAGGTGACGCATATCTTCGTCAGCCACACCCACCGGGACCACTCGCCGCTCGCAAGGCGGCTGAAGCAAGAAACGGGAGCACTGACGGTCGGCGAAGGGCCGCACCGCCCGTCACGGCCGCTGCGCGACGGCGAGATCAATCCCTTTGCTGAAAGCTCGGACATGGATTTCGTGCCCGATATCGCTATTCGTGACGGAGAGATGATTTCCGGCGACGGCTGGGCGCTGACGGGCGTGCTGACGCCGGGCCACACGGCCAATCACGCGGCCTTCGCGCTCGAGGGCCGCGGCATCCTGTTTTCTGCGGACCATGTGATGGCCTGGGCGACGACGATCGTGGCACCTCCTGATGGTTCGATGGCGGACTATATGGCCTCGCTCGACAAGTTGCTCGGCCGCGACGACCAATTGCTGCTGCCCGGTCATGGCGGACCGGTCACTGCGCCTGCGCCCTTCCTGCGCGGATTGAAGACGCACAGGCGTCTGCGGGAGCGATCCATCATCGAGCGTCTTCGGAAGGGGGACGGCACCATCCCCGAGATGGTGAAGGTGATCTATCGCGATACCGATAAGCATCTGCATGGTGCTGCGGCACTCTCGGTGCTGGCGCATATCGAAGAATTGATGGAGCGCGGCGAGGTCAGCGCCGATGGGCCGCCTTCTCTCTTTGCGCATTATCGATTGGCGGGAGACTGACAATGGCGGCGCGTGCGGATTACAGCTATCGCGACGATCCTTCCGTGCCCGCTTTTGCGGACGATAAGCCGCTGATCCTCTTCGATGGCGAATGCGTCTTCTGCTCCGGCTGGGTGCAGTTCCTGCTGAAGCGGGATACGGAAAAGCGCTACCGCTTCGTCGTCGCCCAGACGCCGCTCGGCGAGGCGCTTTACCGGCATTACGGGCTGGAAACGCGCGACTACGAGACCAACCTGCTCATCGACAAGGGCTGCGCCTATTACAAATCCGATGCGACGATCCGCATGCTGGAGGGGCTGGGCATGCCATGGGCTCTGGCCGGTCTGCTGCGGATCGTGCCGCGGCGGATTGCGGATGCGGCTTATGGGGTGGTTGCGCGGAACCGACTGAGGATTGCCAGGCGCAGGGAGAGCTGCATGGTGCCGACGGCTGAGGTGCGGGAGAGGTTTCTGGGGTAAGGCGTGCGCTGGACCGTACGGGACTTGCTGGCACGTCGCATTCCAGGAGAGGTTAGTCGTAGGGGTGTTTTAATATGCCTCACCGTATCCCGGCCCTTCGCATGGCTCAGGGCGTTCGGCCCTGCAATCGATTCACTGGATCGATTGCTGCTGCTCCGCAGCACCGGGCCTCACCCACCCGCGATCCCCAGGAGTTCGGAGTCGAGGGCACCAAGATATTGCTCGGCCACTTCGGCGCTGAAGCCGAGATCGTGCTGGCCGTAGCGCGAGGCGACGCGCACGTCGACGAAGGTGGTTTCAGCTTCTTCACGCAGACGGATGATGATGTCGAAACGCAGGCCGAGGATGAAGGTACGGGTCGTGCCCTGCACGATCACGCCATTGGCACCGCGGATCAGCTTGGCAACACTATCCTCATAGGGCCGCGGCGTCGGCACGGGGATGACATCGGGTGAGTCGGCCACACCGCTTTCCGGCTGAGCGGGAACGGGCTTGTCCTCCAAGTCGCGGCCGGGCGTCGTATCGCCTTCGCTTTTGGTGATGGTGATGCCGCTCTGCTTGGCGACCTTCTTGACCGCCTCGAGAACGCGGTCGAGCGCGCCGTCGTAGCGGCGGCCGGTCAGCTCCGGATAGGCGACAAGCTGCCTCTCGCGGTCGCCCGGCGTAATTACCGGGTCGCGCGGAAGCCAGATCTGATCGGCCTGCGGCGGCGAGAGCCAGTCGGGTGTGGCGGCCGTATCCGTGGTGACGTCATAGATCGCCGGCAGGGTGAAGTAGCGCTCCGCCGCAAAGGCGCCGATGCCGAGCGGAAAGGCGGCATAGATGAGAGCTGCCAGCGCATTCAGCCCGCCTTCGGCACCCGTCATCCAGAGGCTGCGCAGGCCGATTGCGGCCAGCAGGGTGGCGAGGACAGCGCAGCCGACGGAAACGAGCAGCACCAGGACGAGATAAGGTGTCGCCAGCCCGCCGAAGCGATGGGCGATCAGCACCGCCACCGAAAGCACAAGCGCAAACGCCCCGAAATGCCGCGAAAAGCGGGCAGCGCTGGAAACGGGACGATCGAAACGGATGGCCATCAGATTTACCGGTTGGTCGGCAGCGACGCATCGAATGCACCGCCTGCCAACGACTTTTCTAGTGCAAGATTCGTCTAAATTGAAACTCTTGTCTGAGCATTGCCGAGACAATCCACGTCAAAGCCCATGTCGGAAGTCGCTCCTTCCGTAAGCTATTGCTGATATGCCGTAAAAAGGCCATTCTGCCGGGGTCTGATACATGTCCCACGAAACAGGAGAGACAGATGATCTCGTCCGAAATGAGGGAAAGGCCGCAGGCATCCTCGCTTGGCGGTATCGAGCGTGCCGAGCCGCTTTTACCACTGGAACTTCTCGAACTCGAACTTTCGCTGGAAGGCTATGCCGATGGCGAGGCCGGATTCTGCGAAGCGGTGCGCAGAGCTGCCGCCGAAACCCGTGGTGAGTTCCTCTTCGACCTGCCGGCGGCGGGGCTCGTTGAGGATTGCAGGCGAATCGCCGTGCTGCGCATCCCGACCTCCGACAAGAAGATGCGCGTGGTTCTGGCGCTGCTCGACCAAAACGGTGCGGAAATCCGCGTGCAGGCACCCGATGAGGATACGGAACATCTGGTGCGTTTCGCCGATGCCTTCATCGAGGTTCTCGAGCGGATCTGAAGCTTAATCGCGGCCGGCTGCAGCTTCCGCCAGCGAGCGGAAGGGAAACTTGCGGCCGCACTCGCATTTCAGCATGAAGCTTTCCTGATGGACCGAGGGGCGCTGCACGAAGAAACCGCGCGGCAGCTGATCCACCTTGAAGTCGGGGGTTTTGCGCTTGGCGTCGTCGATCTCGGAGGCTTCGGCAAAGCCGCTGTTGCCGCATTGCGGGCAGGTGAGTTTCTTCGAGAATCGATCGCGGATCGCCATGGTGCTCTTTCCAGTGCTGCTGCCTTTGCTCTTACATAGGAACGCCTGAAGGCGAAAGTGGAACCAAGCATGCATCCTGTCGTTCCTTCCTCGATGAAGGAGGCGAATCATGCCGAACAAAGATCCGATTCCCACTCCCGGCGCCGAGCCGCCGCTTGGCCCGCAGCCGACCCCAGGCATTCCCGACCGCATTCAGGAAAAACCACCGCTGCCACCAGTACAGGACCCGAGCAACACGAAGAACCCGGAAGGCCGGCCGCTTGACCCGGCGCTGCTGCCGATTGGTGATCCGGCGGGCGCGGCCTGATATCACAGTCAGGTTGACGGCGTCTGGCAGATGGATTTTCCTGGTCGGACATTCATGCTCAAGGAATAGACCGATGCGCCCATATGTTCTGCCGCTTCTTGCCGTTCTGGCCGTCGGGCTTGCCGCCTGCCAGACCCTGACGCCCGAGGAGCGCCGGGCACGTGACGAACAGACGTGCCTCGGCTATGGCTTCAAACGCGGGACAGATGGCTTTGCCAACTGCCTGCAGCGCATCGATCTCGATCGTCGCGCCCAGGCCCGCTACGACAGCGACTGGGTGATGGCCGACATGGCCTATAATCTGAACGGCCCCTACGTCTATCCGCGCTATTACCGCTACCGTCACTGAGCGCCTGAGATCACCGCCTGGGCCGCCGCAAGCCGGGCGATCGGTACGCGGAAGGGCGAGCAGGAGACATAGTCGAGGCCGATCGTCTCGCAGAAATGGATCGAGGCAGGATCTCCGCCATGTTCGCCACAGATGCCGAGCTTCATGTCGTTGCGCGTGCGCCGGCCGCGCTCGGCGGCGATGCGAATCAGCTCGCCAACCCCATCGAAATCCAAGGATATGAAGGGATCATGTTCGATGATGCCCTTACGCTGATAGGTCGGAATGAAGGCCGAGGCATCGTCGCGTGAAATGCCGAAGGTGGTCTGCGTCAGGTCATTGGTGCCGAAGGAGAAGAATTCGGCCGCCTCGGCAATCACATGGGCGCGCAGTGCAGCGCGTGGCAGCTCGATCATCGTACCGACGAGATAGTCGATCCGCATCCCAGCCTCCGACATGACATCCTGCGCCACTGCATCGATCTTCGCCTTGACGTAATCCAGTTCAGAGCGCAGGCCGACGAGCGGCACCATGATTTCGGGAACGACGGCGGCCCCGGTTTCCTGCGCCGCGGCGACGGCTGCCTCGAAGATGGCGCGGGCCTGCATCTCGACGATCTCAGGATAGGAGATGGCAAGACGGCAACCGCGATGCCCGAGCATGGGATTGAACTCATGCAGTGCATCGACGCGCTGGCGCAGCGCCGTGGGTTCCATGCCCATCGCATAGGCGACCTCGGCAATCTCCTCATCACTCTTCGGCAGGAATTCGTGCAGCGGCGGATCGAGCAGGCGGATCGTCACCGGCAGGCCGTGCATGACGGTGAATAGGCCGGTGAAATCGCTCCGCTGCATGGGCAGGAGCTTGTCGAGAGCGCCCCGCCTGCCCTTCTCGTCCTCGGCCAGGATCATCTCGCGCATGACATGGATGCGCTCACCCTCGAAGAACATGTGCTCGGTGCGGCAAAGCCCGATGCCCTCGGCGCCGAAGGAACGCGCCGCGCGGGCATCCGCCGGCGTATCGGCATTGGTGCGCACGGCCATGCGGCGTGCGCGGTCTGCCCAGCCCATGATGCGGCCGAAATCGCCCGACAGCTCCGGCTGGATCATCGGCACTTCGCCCTTCAGCACCTGGCCGGCAGAACCGTCGATGGTGATGATATCGCCCCTCTTCAGCGTCACACCGATACCGATCAGCCTTTCGTTGCGGGCGTCGATGCGCATGGTGCCGGCGCCGACGACGCAGGGGATGCCCATACCGCGGGCAACGACGGCCGCATGGCTGGTCATGCCGCCGCGGGTGGTGAGAATGCCTTCGGCGGCATGCATGCCATGAATGTCTTCGGGGCTTGTCTCGACGCGCAGCAGGATGACCTTACGGCCTTCTTCCTCCGCTTCAACCGCCTCTTCCGCCGTGAAGACGATCTCGCCGGTAGCCGCTCCCGGAGAGGCCGGCAGGCCGGAGCCGATGACCTGGCGGCTGACGCGCGGGTCGATGGTTGGATGCAGGAGCTGGTCCAGCGTCGATGGTTCGATGCGCAGGACGGCCTCGTCCTCGGTGATGACGCCTTCGTCCACCATGTCGACGGCGATCCTCATCGCCGCGCGTGTCGATCGCTTGCCGGAGCGCGTCTGCAGCATCCAGAGCTTGCCGCGCTCGATGGTGAATTCGATATCCTGCATGTCACGGTAGTGAGATTCGAGCTCGGCACAGATGCTGCCGAACTCCTTGAAGGCCTCCGGCATGAGCTTTTCCATCGAGGGCTTTTCGGAGCCTGAGGCGATACGCCCCTCCTCGGTGATGCTCTGCGGCGTGCGGATGCCGGCGACGACGTCCTCGCCCTGTGCATTCACAAGGAATTCGCCGTAGAGGATCTTCTCCCCGGTCGAGGGATTGCGGGTGAAGGCAACACCTGTCGCCGACGCATTACCGAGATTGCCGAAGACCATGGCCTGGATGTTGACCGCGGTGCCCCAGGCTTCCGGGATATTGTGAAGCTGGCGATAGGTGACGGCGCGTGCGCTCATCCAACTTGCAAACACCGCACCGACGGCGCCCCAGAGCTGTATTGCCGGATCCTGCGGAAACGACTGGTCCAACTCTTCCTCTATCACCGCCTTGTAGAGCGAAACGACGTGCTGCCATTCGGTAGCGCTGAGTTCAGTATCGAATTCATGGCCAAGGCGTGCCTTCTCATCCTCAAGAATTTCCTCAAAGAGATCGTTGCCGAGACCCATGACGACATCGGCATACATCTGGATGAAGCGGCGATAGCTGTCCCAGGCAAAGCGCGCGTCACCGGCATCATGGCCGAGCGCCTGCACCGTCTCGTCATTCAGGCCGAGATTGAGCACCGTATCCATCATGCCCGGCATGGAAACACGGGCACCCGAGCGAACGGAGAGCAAAAGAGGCTGGTTGCCCGCACCGAAACGGCGGCCGGTTATCTGCTCGATGCCGGCAATACCCGCAAGCACCTGCTCCTTCAATGCCGGATCGATCTTGCGCCCGTTCTTGTAATAGGTGTTGCAGGCTTCGCTGACGATGGTGAGGCCGGGAGGAACCGGCAGACCGAGGCTGCACATTTCGGCGAGATTGGCGCCCTTACCGCCAAGAATCTCCCGATCTCGCGCCCGGCCTTCAGCCTGCCCGTTGCCGAACGTATAGACCCACTTGGTCATCTTCCCCCCAACACCATTTCGGGGACCAGCTTAATCCCTTGGTGTTGAAATGAAAATCGACAAATGCGGCGAAATGTTGCGCTGCACAATAAATCCCTGACGGGATACAGAATCAAACGATTGAAAATCGTGAGGCGCATAAAAAAAGCTTTGCGGGACTGCAACAACGGTCCCGCAAAGCCTTGTTTCCGTCCGGCCAGGAAAACCGGACGGGGGGTCCATCTATGCCTGGCGGCCTTCGGTTCCCCACTCCACCCGAAGACTGCATTGCAAATTCCACAGCTCGCAACGACCGATTGCTACTTATCCGCAATGACACGGTTGCGATAAAACAACTTCTAATGCAATGCGCGCAAAAGAGCATCACCCAAATGGGGTACGTACCCGATGTGAAGGTGACCTTTTTTGGTCTTTAATTAAAATGCCGCCTCACGCCGTCTCGCGGAGACGTTCTGCGGTCTGCAAATCGACCGAAACAAGCTGTGAAACACCCTGCTCGGCCATTGTGACGCCAAAGAGGCGATTCATGCGGGCCATGGTGATGGGATTGTGGGTAATGATGACGAATCGCGTCTCCGTAGACGCCGCCATCTCATCCATCAGATTGCAGTAACGCTCGACATTATGGTCGTCGAGCGGGGCGTCCACTTCATCCAGTACGCAGATCGGCGCGGGATTGGTGAGGAAGACAGCAAAGATCAGCGCCATCGCCGTCAGCGCCTGTTCGCCACCCGACAGCAGCGTCATGGTCTGCGGCTTCTTGCCCGGCGGGCGGGCGAGGATTTCAAGGCCAGCTTCCAGCGGATCGTCTGATTCGATGAGCTGCAGTTCCGCCGTGCCGCCGCCGAAGAGGTGAGTGAAGAGGCGCTGGAACTGCGCGTTGACGACATCGAAGGCGGCGATCAGGCGTTCGCGACCCTCGCGGTTCAGGCTTTGGATTGCGCCGCGCAGCTTGCGGATGGCATCGATGACGTCGTCGCGTTCCTTGACGAGCGTCTCCAGCTTCTCGCTGAGCTCCTTCTGCTCCTCGTCGGCGCGCAGGTTGACGGCGCCGAGGCGCTCGCGCTCGATCCGCAGCCGCTCGACCTCGCGCTCGACCTCATGCGGATCGGGCAGGGTCTGCAGTCCCGGCCGGCCGGCAAGGCGCAGCGCCTCATGCGGGGCCACGCTCAACGCCTCGCGAATGCGCTGCTCGCTCTCCTGCCGCTTCTCGCGAGCGGAGACGAGGCGTTCCTCGGCGCGGCCTCGGCGCTCGCGGCTTTCGGCGAGTTCGGAAAGTGCTGTCGCCGCCTTGTGGTCGGCTTCGCGCTGCAGCAGTTCGGCCTGGGCCAAGAGATCGGCAGCATGGCGACGAGCTTCCTCGGCCTTCTGCAGCTCCGTCAGCAGCGCACGGCGCTTGTCGTCGAATTCGTCCGGCGCCATTTCCAGTTCGGCAGCCTCTTCACGCGCCTCTTCGTCACGCTCGCGGAGCGTGGCGATGTGGTCCTCGGCGCTGGCGGCGCGCTGGCGCCATGTCTCGCGCTCCTGGCCGATGGCGACGATGCGGCGCTGGCGGGCGTCATTCTCCCGGTTGAGGCTCTCGTGGCGGGCGCGGGCTTCGGCAAGGGCGCCGCGATCCGTCGCGACCTCGGCCTGCTGGAAGCGCAGCCGTTCATCGAGCGCAGTCAAATCCGGCGCATCTTCGAGTTCGATACGGGCGTTTTCTTCCTGAACGGCCATATCCTCAAGCTGCGCCTGCAACTGGCTGACAGCTTCGGCAATGACATCGCGGCGGCGAATGAGATCACCGGAAGCGCGCTCGGCGGCGGCAAGCGCTTCCCGCGCTTCAGCCAGATGGCGTGCGGACAGGCGGCTCATATCACGGGCGTCAGCAAGCCGACGCTCTTCGCCGCGGATGGTTTCGGCGGCCGCCGCAAGGCGCTCCTCAGCCTCGGCCAGAACATCGCGGGCAAGCTCGGCTTCACCTTCCAGCTCGGCGAGGCGGTTCTTCTGGGCAAGACGGAGTGCAGCCGCGCTCGGCGCATCCGCGCCAGTGACATGGCCATCCCAGCGATAGACCGCCCCTTCCCTGGTGACCAGCCGTTGGCCGGCCTTGAGCTCCCTCACCAGACGCGGTGCATCGGCGGCGGTAACCAGGCCGATCTGGCGCAGGCGGCGGATCAGCGCGGCAGGTGCGCGGACATGGTTCAGCAGTGGTTCGGCGCCTGCGGGCAGCGCCGGATCGCCGACACCATCACCATTTTCCGACCAGTAGGCGGGCGCATTCGGATCGAGCGGGGATTCGAGATCGTCGCCGAGCGCAGCCCCCAGCGCCGTCTCGAAGCCACGATCCACCTTCAGTTCTTCGGCAACCGGCGGGAATTCCCCTGCCGCGGCGCCGGCCAGCATACGCTGGATGGTACGGGCTTCCGTCTCCAGCGCGTTGAGCTTGCTGCGCGCCTGTTCGACAGGAGAGCGGGAAAGTGCCTCAGTTTCGCGCGCCTTTGAAAGCGCCTGTTCGACAGACTGGATCGCCGCTTCGGCTTCGGCGACAGCGACCTCACCCGCCTCGACCATGGCGCGCTTCTCATCCGGATCCGGCAGTGTCGCGATCTTCTGCTCGATGCCGGCGAGCTCACGGTTGGCCTCGTCCATCTGGCGTTCGAGGCGCAGCTTGCGATCCGAGAGGTCGCGGATGGCGCGTTCAAGCTGATTGCGGCCGGCGGCGGCTTCGGCGCGGTCTGCCGTCAGCGTGGTGAAGATGCGCTCGCTGTCGGCAAGCTTGGCGGCAGCCTCCTCGAAAGCCTGCCGCGTCTCCTCGGCATAACGGCCGGAATCGGCCAGGATTTCGGCGATATCGGCCTCTTCGTCATCAAGCCTTGCGAGGATCGTGGCATTGTCGGCAACAAGCCGTTCCTCGCGCCTGATGTCTTCGGCAAGCTGCGCCAGACGACGGGTAAGTTCGTCGCGGCGGCGCAGGATGCGGTTGGCATCTTCCTCGAGCTGGCTGCGGGCGATCTGCAGGCGCTGGAGTGCGGCAGCTGCCCGCGCTTCACCCTCGCGCAGTTCCGGGAGCTTCAGGCTGGCGATGCCCTGGTTCTTCGCCGCATCCATCTGGATCTGCGCCTTCTCGGCAACGACGACGGTTGCCTGGTTGAGCGCGCTGTCGGCTTCGGCCTCGGCCTCCTTCGCCTGCACCCAACGGATATGCAAGAGCATTGCCTCGCGGGCACGGATATCGGCGGAAAGCGTCTTGAAGCGGTTTGCCTGGCGGGCCTGACGCTTCAGGCTCTCGATCTGGCTTTCGAGCTGCGAAGTGACGTCGTCGAGACGCTCCAGATTGCTTTCGGCCGCGCGCAGGCGAAGCTCGGCCTCGTGGCGGCGGGAGTGCAGGCCGGAAATGCCGGCGGCCTCTTCCAGCAACTGGCGGCGGGCCTGCGGTTTTGCGGCGATCAGCTCGCCGATGCGGCCCTGCCCGACCATGGAGGGAGAACGCGCGCCGGTGGAGGCATCGGCGAAGAGAAGCTGCACATCCTTGGCACGGCTTTCCTTGCCATTGATGCGGTAGATCGACCCCTGTTCGCGCTCGATGCGACGCGTGACCTGGATTTCATCACTATCATTGAAGGCGGCGGGTGCGGTGCGCCCGCCATTGTCGAGATAGAGCGCCACTTCGGCGGTATTGCGCGCCGGGCGGTTTCCCGAACCCGAGAAGATCACGTCGTCCATGCCTGACGCGCGCATGTTCTTGTAGGAATTCTCGCCCATGACCCAGCGCAGGGCCTCGACGAGATTGGACTTGCCGCAGCCGTTCGGACCGACGACGCCGGTCAGGCCGCGCTCGATGATGAATTCGGTCGGTTCGACGAAGGACTTGAAGCCGATAAGGCGAAGCTTGTTGAACTTCATGCCACCGCCTCACCAAATGCTTCACCAAACGAAAAAGCGGGCGCACAGCTTTCGCCGTCGCCCGCCTTCGCAAAACGGTACGGATCAGAGGAGGCTGTCGATGAGGGCCGACATGGTGTCAACCGGCATGTCTCCAGAATAGCGCTTGCCATTGATGAGGAACGTCGGCGTGGCATTGACGCCAAAATCCTTGGAACCCCTTTCCCGCGTGGCATTCACTTCATCCAGCAGCTTCTGGTTCGTCAAGCACTTCGTGAAGCTATCCTCAGTAAATCCGGCAAGCTTCGACATTTGCAGCAGTGCGCCGCGGCCATCATCGGCGGCAGCCCAAACCTGCTGCTGCTTGAAGAGCATGGCGACCATCGGGAAATATTGTTCCGGCGTTGCGAGCTCTTCCGGCTTCTGCGGGTTGCAGCGGGCGAGCATGAAGGCAGCGGCAGCGCGCGGATCGAAGGGGAATTCGCGCAGAACGAACTCGACCTTGCCGGTGTCGACGTATTTCTGCTTGATGGTATCGAAGGTGGTGTTGTGGAAGTGGGCGCAGTGCGGGCAGGTCATCGACATATATTCGACGATCTTGACCGGGGCATCGGTCTTGCCGAGCGCCATTTCCGGCAGCGCGCCAGGGGTCATCACCTTGGCCATATCCACATCGCCATCCGGCTTCGGGATTTCGACGGCTGCCTGCGCCTGCGCCGTACCGTATACCGCCATGGATGCGGTTGCGGCGGCGACACCGCCCAGAAGCTGGCGTTTCGTCAGTTGCATTTCAGAGATGCGCATGGGTTCCCCATAAACAAGTGTGGCAGCTGGTTGTGCGATATAACGGCCAGAAGCCACGAACAAGGCACGCTTCGCCAACTTTCTTCAAAGAATTGTGACCTGCGAAAGACGAGTAGTCAAAACCATGCAGGATTTCTCATTATCGATACACATCGCGGCGATTGCCGATGCGCACAATCAAAATGCGAACCGCGCCATCATTGATGTCAGCGATTACGCGATAGTCTCCGATACGGTATTTCCAGAAGTTTCCCAGCTCGGAGCCCTTAAGCGCCTCTCCGACCCATCTTGGATCGTCCAACTTTGAAATGCGGTCGTTTAGAAAGCGGAGGATGCGGCTCGCGGCGTCGCGGCCGAGCTTTTCGAGTTCACGCTCGGCAGCCCGGTGAAACTCAATTCTCCACGCCATACCGCGCCATCAAGTCCGAGAGCGGCACAGTATCGGTTTCTCCCTTGCGAAGCTCCTCGAGGCGCTTTTCGGCAAGGAAGATGTCTTCCATATCGTCAAGATGTTCGAGAATAGCCTGTCGCGCGTAGAAACTCTTGCTTCGTCCGGTGCGCTTTGCAAGCGCATCCAAGCGAGCTTCAATCTCCGGCGGCAATCTTAAAGCAAGCATAGGAACCTCCATTGCTATACATGTATAGCACTTGGGCAGATCCTAGATCAAACGAAACCTATCAGCCCCGTTTTCCCAATACCGCCGTCCCGAGGCGGGCAATCGCCCGCCTGATCTTTTCGTCTTCCAAACCTTGCATCATGCTTTCCAGCTTGCGGGCCGCCTCGCCCTTCAGCGGCGGGGGTGTGCGGGAGCGCTTGACCGGCTGGTAGACCGGCTTCTGGACGATGCGGATCTGATGGACGGCAGCAAAGCCGAAGAAGCTGTTGATGCGCTGGATGAGTTCGCCTTGGGCGTGGGTGAGGAAAAGGGCGCGGGCGCCCTCGCAGGCAACGGTCAGGACACCGGGGCGGAAGCTGCCGTCATCACCGCCGCGCGCCCAGGCGATCTTTTCCGGCCGGGTGCAATCGGCGAAGTCCTCGCCGGCGATTTCGTCCCAGGAACCCAGGAGCGCGGAGTTGATGCCGGCGCGGCGGGCGAGAACGGGATCGATGATGCCGTTTGTCAGCTCGGAGATCTGCTTCACATCTTTGCGTGGATAACTCATCGAAACCTTGGTAAGCGACGGCCATTCGAGGCTATCGGCTTGATCGCGCCACTTTGCTTCGCCAAGTATAGAGCACTTCCCCCGATCGCGGCAAATAATGACGATACGCACACTGGACGCGCCGACCGCCTCCCCTCTCCTTGAATGGTATGACCGCCATCACCGCGACCTGCCCTGGCGCGTATCACCGCCGATGGCGAAACGCGGCATCAAGGCCAACCCGTATCGCGTCTGGCTGTCGGAGGTGATGCTGCAGCAGACGACGGTTCCGGCAGTAAAGCCCTATTTCGCCAATTTCCTGGCGAAGTGGCCCTCGGTGATCGATCTCGCAAAGGCGCCAAGCGAGGAGGTGATGGCCGCCTGGGCGGGGCTTGGCTATTATGCGCGGGCACGCAATCTGAAGAAATGCGCCGAAGCCGTTGCCAGCGAACATGGCGGCATTTTTCCGGACACCGAAGAGGGTCTGAAAGCCCTACCCGGCATCGGCGACTATACGGCGGCAGCGGTTGCGGCAATCGCCTTCAACAGGCAGGCGGCCGTCATGGACGGCAATGTAGAGCGGGTGATCTCACGGCTCTATGCCATCAACACCCCACTTCCGGCCGCCAAGCCGCTGATGCGCCAGAAAGTGGCACTGCTGACGCCTGCCGACCGTCCCGGTGATTTTGCGCAGGCCATGATGGATCTCGGCGCGACGATCTGCACGCCGAAACGCCCGGCCTGTTCGCTCTGTCCCTTCAACGGATCGTGCGAGGCCCTGCGGCTGCACGATCCCGAGCAGTTCCCGGTCAAGGCTGCGAAGAAGGAGAAGCCGATCCGCCGTGGCGCAGCCTTCGTGGCGGTTACCTCCGAGGGTGAAATCCTGCTGCGGCGGCGTGTCGAAAGCGGCCTGCTCGGCGGCATGACGGAAATTCCGACGACGGCGTGGACGGCACGACGGGATGGCGAAACGTCGGCAGAGGCTGCACCTTTCAAAGCCGGCTGGGAAAGTGCGGGCACCGTCACGCATGTCTTCACCCATTTCGAACTCAGGCTTTCGATCTTCCGCGTAGCAATCCCGGCCCCCGTTCAGACCAATGACGGATGGTGGGAGCCGGTTACAAATCTTGAAGCTCAGGCTCTGCCGACCATCATGAAAAAAGCGATCGCAGCGGCTATTCCTCTCGCGTTCAAAACAGCCAAGGGATGACTATGGCAAACGACATCAAGCATATCGTTTTCGATATCGGCAAAGTTCTTATTCATTACGATCCCCATATTCCCTTCAGCCGCCTCATTCCCGATGAGGCCGAGCGCAACTGGTTTTTCGCCAATATCTGCACCCATGACTGGAACATCGAGCAGGACCGCGGCCGCACCTGGGCCGATGCCGAGGCATTGCTGATCGAGCAGCATCCGACCCGCGCAGAGCATATCCGCGCCTTCCGCAAGCACTGGCACGAAATGGTGCCGCATGCCTATGAAGACAGCGTCGCGATCATGGAAGGCTTCATCAACGAGGGCTGGGACGTGACGATGCTGACGAACTTCGCCTCCGACACGTTCCGCGAGGCACAGGAGCGTTTCGCCTTTCTTAAGAAGCCGCGCGGCGTGACCGTTTCGGGTGATGTCGGCCTCATCAAGCCGGATATCGCGATCTACGAAACGCATACCAAGAGCTTCGGCCTCGACCCGGCCGCGACGATCTTCATCGACGACGCGCCCGTCAATGTCGAGGGCGCAAAGGCAGCCGGCTGGAACGCCGTGCTCTTCACCGGCGCCGACAAACTGCGCGCCGATCTTGCCACCTATGGACTGAAGGCCTGAGCCATGTCTTTCGATCCCGCAGCAGCCATCGACCGCTTCCACGCGGCGATCAACGCGCTCGATTTTCCTGAGATCGAGAACTGGTTCGCGGAGGACGCGGCCTATGTCTCCAACGGTGTCGGCAGCCTTGCCGGCCGGGCAGAGATCATGGCCGCCTTCCGTCGTTACTTCGACGATTATCCGGATCAGACGGCGGAGAATTCGCT
>Ga0102588_1000783_pt1 | contig 30047 bp, 27 predicted proteins | sample AraplaMF_Col_mMS_FD_76854 | JGI IMG/M metagenome (GOLD analysis project Ga0102588, IMG submission 76854) | Arabidopsis root microbial communities from the University of North Carolina, USA - plate scrape MF_Col_mMS (SPADES assembly) (version 2) | ecosystem: Host-associated > Plants > Roots >...
GCCTGGCAATTTCGATGCGCATCGAGACGCGCAACTCCGCGTCAAGGTTCGACAGCGGTTCGTCGAAGAGGAAGACATCCGGCTTGCGGACGATCGCGCGACCGATCGCCACGCGTTGCCGCTGGCCGCCCGAGAGCTGTCCCGGCCGGCGGTCGAGCAGATGGTCGATCTTCAGGATCGCCGAGGCTGCCTTGACGCGGGCCTCGATCTCCGAGGCCTGCGTTCTAGTCATTTTCAGGCCGAAGGCGAGATTGTCGCGCACACTCATATGCGGATAGAGCGCATAGGACTGGAAGACCATGGCGATGCCGCGATCGGAGGGATCGAGATCGGTGACATTGCGTCCATTGATCTCGATTTCGCCGTCGGTGACATCCTCCAGCCCTGCGATCATGCGCAGGAGGGTCGACTTTCCGCATCCCGAGGGGCCGACGAAGACGACGAACGATCCCTCCGTAATGGTCAGGTCGATGCCATGGATGACTTCCAGATTGCCGAAACTCTTGCGAATTTCGGTCAGCACAACGCCCGTATCCGCCATTTTATTCACTGTGCGCCTCGCCGGCTCTGACCCAGACAAGCATCTCGCCCGGCTCGCGATTGTCCCAGAAAGGATAGGGCACGAAACGCGCGCTCGCCGGCTTGGCCGCAGGCGGCGAGGTGCGGTAGAGCACAGAGCCCCAGTCGGCCGTATCGCGGCTGACGGGAAGTTCGAGGGCGACCGCGCCGCGAAGGCCGGCAATTTCTGATGTCTTCGCCTGCGAGACATCTGCGGAAAGGGTAATGCCATTCAGCCCCTCGCCATTGTCCGTCTCTTCGACGCAATAGACGAGCGGACCGCGCATCAGCGCCGTGCGGCCGGCATCCTGGCGGACCAGCGGATTGGCAAAGAGCTTGCGGGCAGCCAGCGGGATCGACAGATCAATCTTGTCGCCGCTCTTCCAATCCCGTTCGATCCGGGCATAGCCGTCCACAACAGCGGATTGAAGATCGAGCCCTTCGCCGTTGATCGAGAGCGTCGCACCATCAGCCCATTCCGGGATACGCAGCGACAGCGCGAAATGAGCGGGGCGGTCGAGCGCCAGGTCAAAATGGATCGCGCCATCCCAAGGGTAGCGCGTCTGCTGCGAAAGCTCGACCTTGGCGCCGGCGAGATCGAAGCGCGCCTTGCTTTCCCCATAGAGGTGGACCGCAATCTCATCCTCGGCGATCGCATACATGTAGGAGCCGACGGAGGCGAGCAGGCGGGCGATGTTCGGCGGGCAGCAGGGGCAATGGTGCCAGATCCAGCGATGGTGCTTGCCGGAGCTTTCCAGCGGGTTCTCGTAGAAGAAGCGGGTGCCGTCGAGGGAGAGGCCGGCCATGGCGCCATTATAGAGCGCCTGCTCCATGATATCGGCATAGCGACGGTTCGGGCCACGGCCGAGCATGCGGTTTGCCCAGAAGACGAGGCCGACCGAGGCGCAGGTTTCTGCATAGGCGCTTTCGTTCGGCAGGTCGTAATAGTCGGTGAAGCCTTCGTTTGCGGCTGCCGGACCGATGCCGCCGGTGACGTACATCTGCTTGGTCGTCAGGTCGTCCCAAAGGGTTTCGAGCGCTGCCGTCAGCGTGTCGTCATTATATTCGGTGGCGATATCGGCCATGCCGGCATAGAGGTACATGGCGCGCACCGCGTGGCCGACGACCTTCTTCTGTTCGCGTACCGGCACGTGGGCCTGGCCATATTCATAGGTCTTCTGGTGGAAGTCTTCAGCACTCCGGCCGTCACGGATCGCTTCTTCGGTGAAGAAATGCGGTTCGGTGCCGCGCTCATCGATGAAGAACTTTGAAAGGTCGAGATACTTCTTCTCGCCCGTGACCCGCGCCAGCTTGACCAGTGCGAGCTCGACTTCCTCGTGGCCGCAATAACCGGGCATCTGACCGGGACCATGGCCGAAGACCGTGATCAGGTAATCGGCATAGCGGCACATGATGTCGAGCAGCTTCTTCTTGCCGGTCGCCTGGTAATAGGCAACGGCGCCTTCGATCAGGTGACCGGCGCAATAGAGCTCATGATGGTCGCGCAGGTTCGTCCAGCGGCGACCGGGCTGCACGCGCTGGAACCAGGCGTTCAGATAGCCGTCCTTGTCCTGCAGCTTCCCATACATGTCGATAATCTCATCGACGCGGGCCTCGAGCTGCGGATTGGGCCGGCGGTAGAGCGAATAGGCGACAGTTTCGATCGATTTGCCGAGATCGCTGTCCCAGAACATCTGTGTCGTGCCGCCCCATGGACCGATCGGAATGACCACGCCGGGGCTCGGCTGGGTCACGTCGATCGCCTGCAGCATGCCGGCCTCGATGCAGCGGTCGAGTAGCGTTTCGGCGGTGGAATCGCAGATCGCATCCTGGCGATCGCCAAACAGACCCTGCAACTCGACGCTCGGCACGGGCAGGGGACGGAACTGGCGGTCTCTCTTCAGCTTGTTCATGGCTTCATCCATTTCGTTGAAAGGTCATCATTTCACCGCGCCGGCCATCAGCCCGCGCATGTAGTAGCGTTGCAGGAGCAGGAAGACGATCAGGCAGGGGATCGTCATGACGACGACACCGGCCTGAACCGCGCCCCAGTTGATGGCGCCGAGGCGGCCGGCGCGCACCGCCGTCATCAGGACGGGAAGCGTGTATTTCTCGTTGCTGGAGAGCAGCACAAGGGCGGCCAGGAACTCGTTCCAGGCATTGAGGAAGGCAAAGATCGCAACCGTCGCGATACCCGGCAGCACCAGGGGCAGAAGCACGCGGACGAGCAGTCTAAGGTCCCGCGCACCATCGATGCGCGCCGCTTCCTCGATCTCCTTCGGCACGGCGTCAAAGGCATTCCGCATCATGAAGACGGAGAAAGGAAGTTGCAGCGTGACGTAGACGAGGGTGAGCCCCAGCAGCGAGTTGTTGAGGCCGAGCTTCGCCAGGATGATGAAGAGCGGCGTCAGGATCGACTGGAACGGGATCATCAGCGTCGCGATGATCAGCACGAAGAGGGCATTCTTCAGCGGGAAGCGATAGCGCGAGAAGCCGTAGCCGGCGAGCAGGCTCACAGTGACCGTCAGCAACACCGTTGCCAGCGAAACGAAGAGCGAGTTGATCATGTGCCGCCAGATGCCGGCGCCGAACGTATCGAGCAGCGCATAGGCATCGAAGCTGACACCTGTCGTCGGCCAGGGCGGCAGCGGCGGCAGGCTTGCCTCCGTGCCGTGCCGGAAGGAGGCGAGCAGCGTGATGATGAAGGGCGCCAGGAAGAAGATCGAAATGGCGATCCCGGCGACATGATAGGCCGATTGCGACCTGAAGCGCTTGCGGGCGCGGCGTTCCCGTGAGGAGATCATCAGCGTTCCTCCCCGACACGCAACAGCCAGAGCTGGACGATGGAGATCGCAACGAGGATCGCCAGAAGCACGATCGAAAGAGCGGACCCGTAGCCCAGATTGAAGGACACGAAGGACTGGTTGAAGATGTAGTAGACGACCGAGATCATCTTGTTCTGCGGCCCGCCCGACGTCATGATGTAGAACTGGTCGAAGGCGAGGATAGACCCTGTGACGGAGACGATCAGCGCTAGCGCAATCGTCTTGCGCATCAGCGGCAGGGTCAGATGCCGGAAGCGCTGCCAGCGGCCGGCGCCATCGATGCGGGCGGCCTCAGTCAGTTCGGACGGAATGGCCTGAAGGCCGGTCAGCAGGATGATCATCGTAAAACCTGCGATCTTCCAGACGACCATGACGATGATGGTTGCGAAGGCGGTATCGAAGCTCGCCATGATATTGGGGCTTCGCTCGACGAGGCCGAGTGCGCGAAGGGCAGGGCCGAAGAAGCCGCTGTCGACATTGGCAAGCCAGACCCACAGAAGCGACGCCGTCGCCAGTCCCACGACGACGGGCAGGAAGATGATCGTTCGGTAGGTACTGACAAAGCGGCGCTCCTTCTCGACGAAGATCGCCAGCGGGAAGGCGATCGCAAAGATCGCGATGGTGACGATGACAGTGTAATAGGCCGTGAAATTCAGGGCTGCCATGAAGCGGCTGTCGTTCCACATGCGGATATAATTGGCAAAACCGATCCACCGGGCAGCACCCATCAGCGGCCAGTTGTGCAGGCTCATCCAGCCGGTGAACAGCACAGGCATGACGAAGAAGACGATGACGAGCGCCATGGCGGGCGCAATGTAGAGAAAGCCGCGCCATTGCGACCTTCGCCGTTTTCGGACAGCGCGCGTGCGCTGAGGACCGGAACCGGTCATCGAAACCTCCGCATCTTACGAATGATCAGTCTGTGGATCGGCCGGGGAACTGCCACCGCCCCCCGGCCACGGCCGGGAGAGTTATTGGCCGCTGTCGATGATGGACTGCATCTCGGATTGGGCATTCGAGAATGCGCCATCGACGTCATCGCTGAAGATCGCGGCGTTGGTGAAGGTTGCCCAAGGGCCGTTCGCGCTGTTGATCAGATCGTTGAACTGCAGCGTATAGGGTGTCTTGGCAACGGAGATCGCCTTGAGGCCGACCTGCATGCGCGGATCGAGGCCGGCAAGCACCTGATCGGCGATGTCGCCGCGGGTCGGCAGGCTGCCATATTTCGCCATGACCTTCTGGCCATCCATTGAATAGATATATTCGAGGAATTCCTTGACGGCATCGAGCTTCTTCGTGCCCTTGGTGATGACGAAATTGTCTCCACCGGCAAAGGACGATGTCTTGCCGTCGACACTGGGGATCAGCGTTACGCCGAAGTTGATATCCGGGTACTGGGTGACCAGCGTGCCGATGGCGAAGGCGCCGAGGCTCTGCTGGCCGATCTTGCCGTTCGTGAAGGTCAGGAAGTTCGTGCCGTTGTCGCTCGCGGCACTCGCCGGAACGAGGTCCTTCTTCACCATGTCGCGATAGAAGCCGACGGCCTTGCGCATCTGCGGCGTATCGAGCGTTGCAGTCTTGCTATCCTCAGAGAGGATATCGGCACCAGCGCCCCAGACGAGCGGCGTGAAAGTGAAGATCATGCAGCCGCCACAGCCGCCGCCCGAGAAGTAGAAGCCGTAGGTATCATCGCCGAGCTCGCGGATCTTCTCGGCGTTGGCTTCGATTTCCTCCCAGGTCTTGGGCGCTTTTTCAGGGTCGAGGCCGGCCTTCTTGTAGAGGTCCTTGTTCCAGGCGAAGACCGAGGTTTCGACTGACAGCGGCAGGCCGTAGATCTTGTCCTGATAGGTGCCGAGTTTGACATGCGACGGTGACAGCGAATTGAAATAGGGCAGGCTCTTTGCCCAGTCCGTCAGGTCCTCGAGCTGGCCCGCAGCGGCGAAAGCCGGGTTATAGATCAGGTCCATCGACAGGGCGTCGGGCGCCTGACCGCCGGCGATTGCGGTTGCGTATTTCTGCACCAGTTCGCCGAAGGGCACTTCGGTCGTGACCACCTGGTTTTCGTGGCTCGCATTATAGGCCTCGACGACCTTGTTGAAGGCATCGCCAATACCGGTGCGGACCCACATTTCGATCTTTTCGGCAGCCGAAGCTGTCGAAACCAGGCAGAGTGTGGCAAGGCTGGTTGCCACCAATAGACGCTTCATCATGGCTCTCCTCCCAATAAGGCGCGTCTCCTGCGCGCCGTTGCTATATTCCGAGGGTGTCTCCCCCGCATGACTGCCGCACGACGAGACGGCACGGCAATTTCCTGATGCCGGGCTCGACCGAGCGTCCCTCCGCAAGCGCCAAAACCGTCAATCCGGCCTGCCGCCCCAGTTCCTTCAGTTCCATATCCACCGTCGTCAGCGGCGGGCGCGTCTGGGCGGCGACAATCTCCCAATTGTCGAAGCCGACGACCGAAACATCCTGCGGCACGCGGATGCCGCGCTCGCGCAGCGCATCGATGACACCGCGGGCAATCTGGTCATTGCCGCAGAAGATGCCGTCGGGCTTTTCGCCGCTGCCGCTCCACATTTTCGCGACCGTTTCGTGGCCCCAGCTTTCCGACCAGGCTCCAAACAGGACCGGCCGCCCCTCTCCCGCAACCTTGCGATAGGCGTCGGCACGCTCACGCACCGAAAAGAAATTCTCCGGTCCGGTGACATGCGCGATCCGCTTGCGCCCGAGCTTTACCAACCATTCGATGGCAAGCCGCGCGCCCTGTGCATCATCAGAGCGGAACGTCACGGTTCCCGGCGCTCCCTCCGTAAAGGCGTAGACCACGGGCACGTTCAAATTCGACAGATCGACCGGCAACCGTCTGTCCAGACGCTTTCCAGTTGCAATTATGCCGTCGACCTGTTTGTCGAGCATCGCCTCCACGTGAATCTGCCCGAGTGCCGGATCCTCCTCGATCGCGCATAGAAAGACTGAAACACCATGATCAACGAGAGCATCCGATATGCCCGCCATGACCGGCAGCGTGAAGCGACCATAGGTATCGTTGGTGAGAAGCCCGATCGTGAAACTGCGCTTGCTGAGCAGGCCTCTTGCCAAAGCGTTCGGTCTGTACCCGATCTCCGCCGCGATGCGCTTGACCCGCTCGCGCGTTTCCGGTCCCATCCGGCCCGTATCGTTCAGCGCCTTCGATGCCGTCGAGATGCTGATTCCAGCAGCCGCCGCGACATCATGAATGGTGATCCGGCCTCTTTTTCCTCCTGTTGTGTCCAGTCGCTCCTCCATCGAACTCGCAATGAGAAAACCTTTTCTCAGAAAAATTGTCAAGTGAGAAAAGGTTTTCTCATCTATCGCTAACCAATCCGGGGCTGGTTGAAGAGGGGAGAATTGATGTCAATGATGAGCCGGCTTTTGATCGAAGCTAAGCACTACAAGGCTTGTCAGCGTGCGAGCTCAATCACTTACAGATATCCGACGTGCTCGCCGAACGGAACATCCTCATCCAGGGTACCGGTGCCGATGCGCTCGCTCTCGCCGGACAGACGTTCTTCGTCTGGATCAGAGGCCTCCGCATGGGGATGGGTGGAATGATGGTCGAGATGTCGCTCCGCTGCCGGATCGTCATCACCATCGACACGATCTTCATCGCTATCAGCGGTATGGTGATCGTCTTTTTTCCCACTGCCAGCGGTGATCTTTGCCTGTCGCTCGGCGATCCAGGCATTGTCAGGTTCGGAGCCGATGGAGGTGCTGTGGTTTACATGTGTGGCCGAGGAGGCTGCCGTGGGCGAGGTGGGCGCAATCTTTTCGACCATTGAAACTCCCTGGCTTATGGCCCGACTGGCGGGCCTGGCTATGATGTCTGTCGCCCAAGCGGGTGCGCATGGGGATCGATGCTGACCTGGTCGCGATCTCTCATCTTGGCCGCGTAGAGCGCCAGATCGGCCCTGCAGAAAAACTGTAGCGGAAGCTGAGCTGATCGGCCAGCTCTCGAAATCATCGGCGGCAATGATCGTGTCGCGCCGGGCATGATAATTGCGCCGCATCAACTCGGACCACAGCGGCTGTTCGTCTTCCGCAATTGCAGCATTGTCTGCGCGTCACCAAGGTCATCATGCCCTCATATCATTATTCCGATAAGTGGAATAATTACTTCCACGTTCTGCCGATTAACGGATTCCAGTGAATAGCTATTGTTGGTGCCGGACCAGCAAGGATTGTTGGCGGATTTGTTAAAACGGAGAACCAAGATGAACCGACTGATCCTTTCCCTGATGCTGACAACCGTCAGCTTCGCTCCCCTTTCCGAAGCCGCAGCCGCTCCTGCCAAGCAGGTTGCGATCACCCGGCAGGCGCCGGTGACCGTTCATTATCGTTCAGCCAAGATCGATGGCGTCAACATGTCCTATCGCGAAGCCGGTCCGGCTGATGGTCCTGTCGTCCTGCTTCTGCATGGCTTCCCGACATCCTCGCACATGTTCCGCAACCTCATTCCGCTGCTTGCCGATCGCTATCATGTCATCGCACCTGACTATCCGGGCTTCGGTCAGAGCGATGCACCCGATCACACCAAGTTCGCCTACACTTTCGGCCATTATGCCGACATGGTCGATACGCTCATGACTGAGCTCGGCGCCAAGACGTACGCCATGTATGTCATGGATTACGGCGCACCCGTTGGCTATCGTCTGGCTCTCAAGCATCCGGAACGGGTAAGCGGGCTGATCGTCCAGAACGGCAACGCCTATGAAGAAGGCCTGCGCGAATTCTGGGATCCGATCAAGGCATACTGGGCAGACGGTTCCACGGAAAAGCGCGAGGCCCTGTCCAATCTCGTCGTCCTCGAAACCACCAAGTTCCAGTACACCGATGGCGTTAAGGACCTCACCCGCATCAGCCCCGACAACTGGGTTCACGATCAGGCCCTGCTCGATCGGCCGGGTAACAAGGATATCCAGCTCGATCTCTTCCATGATTACGGCACGAATGTTCCGCTCTACCCGCAGTTCCAGGCCTTCTTCCGCGAACGTAAGCCGCCGACGCTGATCGTCTGGGGCAAGAACGACAAGATCTTTCCTGAGGAAGGCGCGCATCCTTACCTGCGTGATCTGCCGGACGCTGAAATGCACCTCCTCGACACCGGCCATTTTGCCCTTGAAGACAAGCTGGATGAGATGGCGCCGCTCATTCACGACTTCCTCGACCGCAAGATTGCAAAGCAATAGTCGCCTTCATGAGAGCCCGCGCATTCAGCGATGAATACGCGGGCCTTTCGCTGCTAATTGAAATGCCTGTTGGACCTCAGCTTTCCGACCGCGAAATCGATGAAACTCCGCACCTTTGCGGAAGCATACCGGCCTTCCGGATGGACGACATGGATCGGCAACGCCTCCTCCTCATAACTAGCCAGGATCGTGCGCAATTCACCTGCTTCTAGCTGCGGCGCAATCTGGTAGGACAGAACGCGCGTCAGGCCCCAGCCGCGGGCTGCCGCTGAAATTGCCGCCTCATTGGTACTGCAGAAGAGGCGGGGATTGACGTGGACGGCAGACTTCTTCTGCACCCCGAAGCGCCATTCGAGCGACGTCCAAGCACTGGTCGATGCGACAATGCGATGCTTCGACAGATCGCCGGGGGTCATCGGGACGCCATGCTTTTCAAAATAGGCAGGCGATCCGCAGATCACGCGCCTCACTTGGCCGACGCGCGTTGCGGTGAGGCCGGAATCAGGCAGATGGCCAATACGGATCGCAACGTCGATGCCTTCATCGATCATGCTGACGACGCGGTCGACAAACAGGCCGCGACCGACAACATCGGGGTAGAGATCGAGATATTCGGTCATCAGCGGTACGATGAACATTGTCCCGAACATTGCAGAAGTGGTGACGGTGAGCGTGCCTGTCGGTTTGCCGTAGGCGCCGGCTGCAGCTGCTTCCGCCTCCGAGAGATCGGCGAGAAGCCTCTGGCAGTCCGCAAAATACTGGGCGCCTGCTGCCGTCAGTTTGACGGATCGGGTCGTGCGCGTCAGAAGGCGCGTCCCTATGACGTCTTCCAGGGCAGACACGATGCGTGTGACTGCCGGAGGGCTCATGTGGAGTTGCCGTCCTGCGTCTGCAAAGCTCTCAGCCTCCGCGACCTTCACGAAGACCCTCATTGCCTGCCATCGATCCATGCGATCCACATTGTCTTGAAAAGCTTAAGTCCCGGACAGAGATTTAAGCGCTTTTCTTCCGATCGCAATCTATCGATCCCGTAGGGGCAAGCGGAGCCGCTTCGCAAAGCGGACCCACACCAAAGAATAGTTCCTGACATGTGGAGGCTCTGCTAACCGTCGTAAAACTCCGACGGAGTGCTATAAACCGAGACCACTGAATTCCGCTTCGAGGAACGCCATGCCCCAGCCCGTCCTGTTCTCGCCCTTCACCGTGCACAATCTCGAACTCGCCAACCGCATCGTGATCGCACCCATGTGCCAGTATTCGGCTGTGGACGGCTGCATGACGGATTGGCATCTGATTCATCTTGGGCAGCTGGCGCTTTCCGGCGCTGCGCTTCTGACCATCGAGGCAACCGCCGTCGTTCCCGAGGGACGCATCACCTTTGCCGATGTCGGCCTCTATGATGATGCCTCTGAGGCGGCCATGGCCCGCACGCTCGAAAGCATCAGAAAATGGTCGGGCATGCCGATCGCCGTGCAATTGGCGCATGCGGGACGCAAGGCCTCGACCGAGGTTCCCTGGAGGGGCGGCGGTCAGTTTCCACCGACCGATCCGAACGGATGGCAGACCGAAGCGCCCTCCGCTGTCGCTTTCAATCCGAATTACGTGCCGCCGACCGCGCTGGATCGCGATGGCATGAAGCGCATCCGCGATGCCTTTGCTGCTGCCGCACGTCGGGCGGCGAGGATCGGCATCGACGCCGTTCAGATCCATGGCGCCCACGGCTATCTGCTGCACCAGTTCCTGTCGCCCTTGTCGAACCAGCGAACCGACGAATATGGCGGTTCGCTGGAAAATCGCGCCCGGTTTCCGCTGGAGGTTCTCGACGCCGTGAGAGATGCCTTTCCGTCGGATCGGCCGGTGACGATGCGCGTTTCAGCCACCGACTGGGTCGAAGGCGGTCTGGAGATTTCTGAGAGTGTCGAATTTGCCGGGATGCTCGAAGCACGCGGATGCGACGCCATCCACGTATCGAGCGGCGGTCTGCATCCCTCGCAGGCGATCCCGATCAGCCCGAGTTACCAGGTGCCGCTCGCCAGGATGATCAAAAGCGCCGTCAAAATGCCGGTCATCGCCGTCGGCTTGATCACCGAGCCGACGCAGGCCGAGGCAATCGTGGCAACCGGCGATGCGGACCTGATCGCACTCGCCCGAGCCATCCTCTATGATCCGCGCTGGCCGTGGCACGCAGCCGCCGAACTCGGCGGGCAGGTGAAAGCAGCCAATCAGTATCTCCGATGCCAGCCCTCGCAGTTCAAGACCCTGTTTGTGAAGTGACGCCTGGGCCGGCTATTCGCGCGAAGAAGACGTCTGCTGCGTCCGTCACGCAAGCTGCTGTCTGACACGCTCCCGATGATGTATTCTCCCAGCCACCTTAGGTGAGCTGCTGGAAGCCGGAATGTGTTTCAGGGAAGGTCCCGATGCCGCGGCAGTGGACTGGCGATTATTGAGCCGAGTACCCATATAGGCGTCAGCGAAGCGGACCTTGACGATTCCCGTCAATTTCGCGCATTTGGAAAGGACATCTCTATGACGACAGAACGTGCGGTACTTGCGGGCGGCTGCTTCTGGGGAATGCAGGACCTTATTCGACGGCTTCCCGGCGTTGTTTCAACGCGTGTCGGTTACACAGGCGGTGAAGTCCCCAATGCAACCTACCGCAACCATGGCAACCATGCCGAAGCGATAGAGATCATCTTCGATCCGCAAAAGACGAGCTATCGCGACATCCTGGAGTTCTTCTTCCAGATCCATGATCCGTCGACCCGCAATCGCCAGGGCAATGACATCGGCGCAAGCTATCGGTCGGCAATCTTCTATGCGGACGAGAACCAGCATCGCATCGCCGAGGACACGATCGCCGATGTGAACGCTTCGGGCCTGTGGCCGGGCAAGGTCGTCACGGAAGTCGTTCCCGTCAGCGATTTCTGGGAAGCCGAACCGGAGCATCAGGATTATCTCGAACGCATTCCGAATGGTTACACATGCCATTTTGCTCGCCCCGGCTGGAAGTTGCCGAAACGGCAGAACGTCGCCTGAGTTCGCTTTATTATCAGCTAAGTTGACCTTCTCAGCGGTGGCCCTCGGCTGCCGCTTTTCTTTTGGAACTGTTCGATCTGATTCCAGACTATAGACTTCACTTTCCAGCCATCAGCAGGACCGCCGTGCACGTGCATTTGTCCGCCGACAATGGTGGTAACGTGTGCTATCGTTGCTTGGAATGGATGTGATTATCGATACTCGTAAGGCAGGAGCCGCGTATGACTCGCGACACGCCAATCGATAAGCAAGGGCGGCCCGCAAACATCTCGACAGGCGATAGCCACCCTTCCGAAAAACATGGCGAGCGGCGGGTTGTGACTGCGCTTTGCTATGATCTGGTCGGCTCTACGAATCTCTTCAATCTGATGGATATCGAGGACTATCAGGATCTGATGGCCGCTTTCCTGCAGGCGGCGCGTCAATCCATTACCGCGCACTCCGGCGTCATCCGGGTCGAAGCCGGGGATGGAGGAGTGGCGCTTTTCCCGATCGAGCTCGGACCGCGGGATGCCGCATCGGCCGCGATCCGCGCCGGCCTTGGAATCGTCGAAGCATGCCAGCGCCTCGCCCGCGATCTCGTTCGTGACGATATACAAGTGCGCGTAGGCGTCGCAACCTCGGTTGCCCTGATCCGGGACGCGCAGCTGCAGAACTGGGTACATGAGCCCGTCACGGGCGCCGCACTCGCTCTTGCGACACGGCTCGAGGCCGCTGCCCAGCCAAATACCGTGTTGGTTTCGGACGAGACCCGAAACCTGGCCGGCCGCTCACACGCCTTCGTATCGGAAGGCACCCGCATATTGAAAGGCTTCTCGGAGCCTGAAAATGTCTGGAGAGCGACCGGCCACAAACGGGAGGTCGATCGATTTCACGCATTCGGAAGGCTGGACAGTACTTTCGTCGGTCGCATCGGGGAGCTTGAACGGATCGAGAGAGCCTGGAACGCAGCCGCGGGCGGCAAGGGCAAGGTCCTGATAATCACCGGAGAGGCCGGCATCGGCAAATCCCGGATGCTCCGGCAAGTCCGGCAAATGATCCATACGCGGCCCGCAAAATCGCTGCTCTTCCAATGCCTTCCGGGAGGGTTTCGCTCGACGCTTCACCCGCTGCTCAACAGTTTCCCCCAGCAACAATCCGATACCGCTGGTGGCGGGCGACTGACGGTAGATACGGTCGCCACCCAGTTTGCGCGTCAAGGTATCCACGATCCTGAAGTCATCGACATTTTTTCTCACCTGCTCGGTGCAGATGGGCGCAACGAAGCTCTGTCCGACAGTTCCCCCAAAGCGATACAGCAACGCGCACGGCAGGCGCTGTCAAAAGCCTTGAACGTCATCTGCGAGCAAATGCCGCTGGTCATTGCGGTCGAGGACATTCATTGGATCGATCCTACCTCTGAGCATCTGCTTCGCGAAGCGGCCCGCCTCGTGCCTACGCTTCCCATACTTTTGATCGTCACCTGCCGGCCGGGCTCCCAGGAAGGCATATTCGACGAAGGCGAGCCGGAACATATTTTGCTCGGTCCGCTCGATCACGATGAAACACGGCTGGCGATCGCCGCGCGCTGGCCGAGGGATCGCCAGGATGCACTGCCGCAACTGCTCGAAGTGACCGAGCGTATATCCGGCGGGGTGCCGCTGTTCATCGAGGAGATATGCCAGTGGGCGTCCGAGATCGCTTCCGAAGACGCCATGCGCGGGCCGCCAAATCCATCCCGCAATCATGTTTCCGCCTTCGAGGGAATCCTGGACTTGCGGCTCGAACACCTGGGTTCGGCCAGAGACGTGGCGCGCGCCGCGGCGGTGGCAGGTGATCGCTTCACCATTTCGCTGCTTCGCGCATTGCTGCCGGACACGAGCAGGAAATCTCTCCTGCATGCCGCCGAAACGCTATGCGAGACCGGATTTTTGACCCGTGTACGTGCTCATGGCGGCGTCGCATATGGCTTTCGCCATGCTCTGATCCAGGAGACGATCTATAACGGTCTGCTCAAAACGCAGCGTCAGCTTCTCCACCGGCGCCTGTTCACGGCCGCAAACAGCAATCGTCCGATCGCCAACTGGCTGGATGCGGGAGCGCTTGCCCAGCATGCAGAGTCTGCGGGCCTTCGGGAGCATGCGATTTCGTTGTTCATAACGGCAGGAAAGGAGCATGCCAGCCGTTCGGCAATGGTGGAGGCACGTCACCATTTCGAACGCGCCCTGGCGCTGTGCGAGACCATGCCCGAAGGTGCTTCCGATGGATTGTATCTCTCGGTGTTGACCGAGCTCGGAACGCTTCTGACGGCAACGGTTGGTCCCAACTCGGCACCGGCACGGATCCTTTACGAAAAAGGCGTCGAGATCGCACGCCGCCAACCGAAAGAAGATCAGCCCAAGTGGTTTCCGGTCTATTGGGGCTGGTGGCTGACCGGGCAGAACTTCATGGAGATGCACAGTCGAGCCCGTGAAGTTCAGGTGATGCTGTCAGGAATCGCTGATCGTGAGATCGAGCTGCAGGTCAATCATTCGATCTGGGCAATAGAGTTCAATGTCGGACGGCAGCGGGAAGCCCAAAATGCGATACGAGCTGGGCTTGCGCTTTACGATGAAGAGGCGGCGAAAGCGAGCCGCAACGCCTTCGGCGGCCATGACGCGAAGGTCTGCGGTCTCGGACAGCTGGCGCTGTCCCTCTGGCTGACGGGTCAGACCGAGGCTTCCAGCAGGGCGCTTGCCGATATGGTCGCCTTCGTGGACAGCATCGCGCATATGCCGAGCAAGGCGCACTCGCTCGATACCGAGGCGGTATCGGCCTTCTATCGCAACGACCATGCTCGTCTGATCGAGATTTCCGGCAGGATGGGCGATTTTGCGAAAAAGCATGAACTGCAATCCTTGTCGGCGCTCTCCATGCTCTTTCGCGGATGGGCGACTGCGCATGTTGAAAATCTGTCTCGCGGTCATGAGATGTTCCGCGCAGGCCTGGCGCTGCTGAAGGAACTTGGGACCGTCGCCGATCTGCCGATCTATCTCTACATGCATGCGACCATGCTCGGCCATGCGCGCAAGTATCAAGCAGCGATAGAGGTTGCCACCGACGCTATCCGTGAGGCGAGGGCGACAGGTCATGGTTACTGGCTCGCCGAGCTCCATCGCCGTCGTGCACTGCTGCTGTCGAGCGCCAAGGCAGAGAAGTCTGCTCTCCTCTCGGATCTAAGGGCCGCAATCGTCATAGCGGAAGAACAGGGGGCGGTTGCCCTGCTGCACCGGGCGCAACGGTCAGCGAAGGAGCTTGGCCTTGCTGGCGAACTCTGACGATTGTTCCGCAGACGCGAGTGAAATGCTCGCGGCATTTTATGTCGGCATCAAGGACGGGAGCACCTCTCTCGCGTCGCCGGAACCGGACCCTGGGGATGCAGAGGCTTATTTCCGCTCCTTGCTGCCGCTCTGCCGTCGAGTCCGGATCACACGCATCGCCGATCTGACCGGCCTCGACCGGAGCGGGCTTCCGGTCATCCAGGCCATACGACCGGCGGCATTATCGGAGGTCACATCGCTCGGCCGCGGAATGTCCGGAGCGTCTGCCGCAATCGGCGCTATCATGGAATCGCTCGAGCGGTTCTATGCTGAAGCAATCTCTGCTTCTCGTGTCTTCCTGTCGACTGCCGAAGGGCTGGGCATCGGGACGGGGGTCTTCGACGGTTTCTGCCTTGCGGCTTGCCGCCAGAATTGGCGCGACCGCGAGATCGCCTGGATCACGGGTGTCGATATGGCGACCGGTGCTCCCAAGCCCGTTCCGTTTGAACTGGTGCACACGATCTATACCGATCCGCCACCGTCCGGTGACGGCGTGTTTCTGCGCACCACGACAGGCCTTGCTTGCCACCGGTCGGACTTCGCTGCGTTGCGGCATGGACTCCTGGAGTGCATAGAGCGGGATGCAATTGCCCGGGCTTTCGAAACCCATGGCTTCATGGACCGGATGCGACTGCCGGTGTCAGGATTGGGCGCAGCAGTTCAGGATCTTCTGTCACGCGTCGCCGGGCTCGGAATATCGGCTGCCTTCTGGTATGCGCCCTCGCCAGTACGGGTCCCGGTCGTCTGGTGCCAGACGATCGAAGCCGGCGAAGGCGAACCCATGCTGACCCTTCCGACTGAAGGTTATTGTGCCGGCCTCAATCTTCATCAGGCGGCGTTCGGCGCGTTGCTTGAAGCACTGGCGGCCCGAGCCGGGGCGATATCCGGCGCGCGAGACGACCAGACCCGAAAACACTATGCGAGGCCGAGCAAGACGATGCTTGCCGACGCCCGCGATCTTATTCTTAGCGAATGCGCGACGTCGGCCGATCTTGTGGGAGTACTGCCCGCGGTTGCCGATCTAACCGATCTCCTGGAAAGGATCACGACCGCCGGTCTGGGGCCGGTTCTTGCGGTGCCGGTCGCCTCCGGGAATGATCCGAACGTTCATTGCGTGCGCACGATACTTGCAGGCATGCGCCCTTTTGCAGTCGAGCGGTGAGGGACGGAGATGGATCAGAATGAGGACGGCCCGATCCTCGTCTTTCTCGGTCCGACCCTTCGCCTGCCGGAGGCACAACGCATTCTCGACGCCGTCTACCTGCAGCCCGTTTCGCAGGGAGACATCATCCTTGCCGCGCACGCATTTCGCCCGAAAGCGATGGTCTTGATCGACGGTCTTTTCGAGGACAGACCGGCCGTGCGTCACAAGGAAATTCTCTGGGCGCTGTCTCAGGGCATCGTGATGATCGGCGCCGCAAGCATGGGCGCACTCCGCGCGGCCGAGCTGCACCCATTCGGAATGATCGGTGTGGGCCTCATTTATCGCTGGTACAGGCGGTGGCCGCTGACAGCGGAAGATGCAGTCGCGGTCCAATGCGGCCCTGCGGAGCTCGGCTTCGCGGCTTTAACCGAGGCACTGGTCGACCTGCAGCGCAGTTTCAAAGCGCTGTTTCGCCATGGCCTGATCTCGGAAGGCGAGATGGATGCCGGGATTGCCGCGGCCCGAAGGCTCAATTTTCGTGAGCGGTCCATTCGAAGGGTCGTCGCTGCGGCGCAATGGCCGCCGGAGAAGTCGGCCCTGCTGCGCAGCCATCTGGTTGCGCAGAAGAAAGCCGACGCACTCTTGGCGCTACGGCTGGCGCCCGTCTTGTCGAAGTACAAGCCTGCAAGCTCGTCTTACACTGTTACCAATACTTTCCTGCGAGATCTGGAAGCCGGATCTATTGACATCAATCTAATTAGAAACTACTAATTTATTGATTGCCATATAACTCATCTCATCGAGTAGTTGAGCTATGGAATTGTATCCTGACATATCACTTAAAACGTCCGCGCCGGCTCTTGGAACGCGATGCTGGATATTTCCCCAGCCGCCTTTTATCCTTGGCTATGAGCAGCCGGACCGCGTCTTGCTGTCGATACTGCCCGACGAGATTGGTGATGGTCCGAGCGACATATTGATGTATGTCGCTGATCCGCTGTTCGATAAGGAGCCCTATGGTTTCAGTGGCTTGCCCCCTTATCGCGGTCCTCAGCGGCGATCTGTCCGGTCAGGCCCGGATCGTCATTTTGACAGCCTCGATCCGAGATCGCGCGATTATCTGGGCGTTCATGCCTATGCATGCATTCACTTCGTTCTGGACGTCTGGCGCAATTATCTTGCCCGACCCATGCATTGGTTCTTCTCCGATCTCTATCCGCGGCTCGAAATCGTTCCCTTTGTTCGCTGGAACAACGCGCATGCGGGTTTCGGCTTCATCGAGCTCGGCTGCTCGGAAACAGGCGGCGAACAGTCGCCCTACGCGCTAAATTTCGACACGATCGCTCATGAGATCGGCCATCTCATCACGCTCTCGCAGACGGGGCTTCCCGGCAACCTTTCCCGTGACGCGGATTTCTTTCCATTCTCCGAGGCCATCTCGGACAGCATATCGTTGATTTCGTTTCTGCATTTTGATTCCGCCATCGACCGGCTGCTGCGCAGGACAAAGGGAAATCTCCTGCTTTACAACGAACTCAATCGCTTTGCCGAGACGAGTCCGGAGACGCAAATCCGTCTTGCGACCAACTTCCGGCGCATGTCGGAAGTCACAAGCGAGGCTCATGATCGCTCACTGCCTCTTCTCGGTGCGATCTTTGATACGATCGTCGAACTCTACCATCGGGAACTGGTTGCCAGCGGCTGCGCCGATCGCCGTCTGCTCTCTGTCAATCTTCGCGATCTGACGCAGGATGAGTTTGACTGGTTTCGGCAAACGACGGCCGAAGCTTTTCGGGACAGACCGCTTTTCTTCAAGCTCGCCTTGATCAAGGCGAGGGATTCAGTAGGAGGGGCAATCGGTGCTGCGCTTCATAGACTGGATCCGGACACGATGCGTCTTGGGGATGCCGCGCTGGCAATTATCTCAGCTGCGGATCTGCAGGCTGCCGCGCAACTGGAGGAAAACTTTGTATGGCGCGAGATCATCGGCTCGAGGTGAGCCAGAAGAGGAGGGGGAAATGAGCTGCTGCTCTGAAAATCCGTTCATTGGGATGGACAAGCCATTCAATCCAAGCGAGGTTCGTCTCTATGGACGAAACGAATTTTGCCCGAAGGGCAAAGATCAACAGCCGGCTCAAGCGGCCGAGGCAAAACCTATCCAAGATGGCACTGGCGAACCAGATGCGGATAGAATCAAGCTCAAAGTAGGAAATTGCTACATTCTGATAGATGCCGGGAAGGTCAACATCGTCAGCATCGGCGTGATCTATGGTTATGCCTATGAGGGCCACTGCTACAAGCTGCCGAAGCCGCGGATCATGTATCTGCCGGTCACGGCCACGGAAATACCGGGGGACGACTGCGGATGCGATTGCGGTTACTCGAACGCGCTTGGCTATTCTGTCTGGTCGTTGGACAAGCTCGAACGCGTGATTGCGCTCGACGTCCGCTCCGACGACATCAAGACGCTGATCCTCGATGAAAACCTGCCCGGCAACCGTTCGCCGCTCGCCTATGCTCAGACGCAATCGCTGGCACCGCAGCGGCTCCGCGATTGAGACCACGCAAGCATTCGGACTGAGATCGGATTGCTCTCCCTTTCGAGGACTGGATGGGAGATGCGACATCACCCGCTCGTCTCGGTCCGGCATCGTGTGGTGATTTGAAAGCCGCTGCAACCCGCCTCTATCTGGAGCGGTTTCCGCGCACTCAGCGCGGACGTGTCGATGTCATCGGTTGCCGCCGGCAAAGTTACTGGACATCCCGGCTTCAGAAGTTTAGTAGGTGCCCCGCTAACCGGTCGCAGCCCACCCGGTTCAACAAAACAAGGGATCCTACAATGAAAGTACTTGTCGTCTGCTCCGGCGGTCTCGACTCCATTTCGCTTGCATACAAGATTGCGGCGAACCACGAACTTATCGGCCTCATCTCCTTCAACTACGGCCAACGGCATGTCAAAGAGCTGGAATTTGCGGCTCTCTGCGCGCGAAAGCTCGACGTGCCACACGACATCATAGACATATCGAACGTGGGCAAGCACCTGACCGGCTCCGCCCTTACGGACGATGTCAAGGTTCCCGATGGGCACTACGCCGAGGAGACGATGAAGGCGACGGTCGTGCCGAACCGCAACGCCATCATGCTGTCGATCGCATTCGGACTTGCTGCTGCTCGTCACGCAGACGCCGTGGCGATTGCCGTCCACGGCGGAGACCACTTCATCTACCCGGACTGTCGGCCGGGGTTCATTTCGGCATTCGAGACGATGCAACAGCATGCTCTTGAGGGATATGCCGATGTCAGATTGCTTGCTCCATATGTAAACGCAACGAAGGCCGACATCGTCGCTGATGGCGCAAGATACCGAACGCCTTTTGAAGAGACATGGTCCTGCTACAAAGGCGGCCGTTTCCATTGCGGAAGATGCGGGACATGCGTCGAGCGCCGCGAGGCCTTCCATCTCGCAGGCGTCGAGGATCCGACTGTTTATGACGACCCGGATTTCTGGATCGCTGCGACGGGTGCATTCAAGGCAGAAGAGGCGAAGTGATGTACCGGATCACCAAGGAGTTCCATTTTTCCGCCTCGCATCAGCTGTCCTACCTTCCCGATGACCATCAGTGCGCACGTCTGCACGGCCACAACTATATCGTGGAGGTCGAGCTTGCCGCGTTGGAGTTGAATGAGGACGGCTTCGTCCGTGATTATCACGAGCTTTCGCCGCTCAAGCGATACATCGATGAGACCTTCGATCACCGGCATCTCAACGACGCGTTGGGTCATGACCGGGTGACATCCGAATGGCTCGCCAAGCATTTTTACGACTGGTGCAAGCAGCGCCTGCCGGAAACCTCCGCCGTCAGGGTAAGCGAGACCCCGAAGACATGGGCGGAATATCGCCCATGACAGGCAAGGAACAAAAGATCCGTATCAGCGAAATCTTCGGACCGACGATCCAGGGGGAAGGGCCGCTCATGGGACTTCCGACCGTCTTCGTCAGAACGGGCGGCTGCGATTATCGCTGCGAATGGTGCGACACGCTCCATGCAGTCGACAGCGCCTTCCGCGACGAGTGGACGCCAATGTCGGTCGATGATGTCTGGTCGAACGTGGAATCGCTCTCTCAAGGCTCTCCTCTCATGATTTCCCTGTCCGGTGGAAACCCGGCGATCCAGCCGCTTGGGCCGCTGATCGCCCGAGGAAAGCACGATGGCTATCAATTCGCCTTGGAAACGCAGGGGTCGATAGCCCAGGACTGGTTTGCAGAGCTGGATCATTTGATCCTCAGTCCCAAACCACCGTCCAGCGGTATGGAATTCAAGCCGGGCGAATTGAGAAACTGCATAACGGCGGCTCGCAACGGCCCCAGGATCGCAATGAAGATCGTCATATTCGATGAAGACGATTATGCATTTGCAAGGTCTGTCGCAAAGGACTTCAAAGAGTTTCCGATCTTCCTGCAACCAGGCAATCACACGCCGCCAGTGGATAAAGAAGCCACTGTCGATCTCGAAGGAATACTGAACCGCATGCGGTGGCTGGTCGACAGGGTCACCTCGGACCGGTGGTTCGACGCTCGCGTTCTTCCCCAGCTCCACGTCTTGCTCTGGGGAAACATGCGAGGCGTCTGATCGCCTCTGCTGAGGAAGGTTGCAGCTCGCCGCACACGAACGGAGTACCGGTCTGAAGCCGGCACTCCCGAGCCTTTAGTCTAGAGGCGCTCGGTAGATATCTCGCCATCAAACGCGTCGAGGTTCACACCGAGGCTAAGTAATCCCGCACTCCGGCAGACATTTGATCGCCCTCAACCGGCTGGAAGATCAATCAACGAACACCTACGTATTGAAATGGCAAAGCATCGCGTTCGCGACTAATCCAAGCGGCCAAGAGCCAGGCGATGACAAAGGCCTCATATCACGTCGTCCTTTTGGACGGCACAAAAATAAAGAAACGAGACCCGCCATATGATTTTACTGATAGTCGCGGTGGTGATCGTTGTCGTCCTCTTCTTTCTGTTTCCAAAGCCGACGCTGGTTACCCTCACCGCACTCGTGGTTGTGGGCGGCGGTGTTGCGACCTTCATCTACTTCCAGCAAACAAACCGCGATGGATCGAGCGCCTCGATAGAAGGCACAAGCAATGGAACGAAGGGATGCGTAGATCCCGCTAGGCCCGTTTTCGTTCGGCTTTTCAATGGTTCCGGGCAGCAGGTGGATGTCATCCGCTTCCGGTTGATCGCAAAACGTCGCGGTTTCAGCATCGAGTATTATTCCGACCACCTCACGAGCTATAAAATTATCAAGCCTGGTGGCACCTATGACGACTGCTGGGCGCTAAACCAATATCGAGGCCTGCAGACTCTGCCGGATAAATTGACACCACAGGAACTGGATTGGTCGGTCGAGATATCATCGGTTGAGTTCGCAAGTAATCGGTAGGCGTGGCGGCTCCCCTCCCGCCAGCTACACCACGTGCTGGGACACGATCTACCTCAAGCAACGCGATGAGTTTCAACTAGTGTCGATTTTGCGTCTCCGCTCGCCTTTGGAGGATTGATATGATGAGCATGAGGGCAATGGTCGTCGTCGGGACGACCCTTCTACTGGCGGGTTCGGCCAGTGCACAAACTTCATTGAAGGATCGGGTGTTTCAAGCGATCCTCGACGCTGGAGGTTGGTCTTCTACGGCCGACGACAATGGTGGGAAAGAGCGCATCGGCAGCGAAATACTGACTCAAGTAATCACGGAATTTCAGGCTGCGAAAAAGCGAACGGAGGAGATGAAGTGCGGGACGCCTCTGAAATCACCGAGCTGCCTGGAGGCAGAGGCCTCGCTGACAGACGCGACTGACGCGCTCGGAGAACTGACCTAGCGATTTCAGTTGCGGAATGGCGAATCGACTGGAGCGGATCCTTCCCCAAAGATTCCGACGGGGACGGTTGGGCTGGCCCTCCCGATATCAAAGAGGGCAAACATCTGATGAGTTAGGCGATCGGAGGAATTGGCCTCGCCCATTTCGATACCGGCAAGGCTGAGGACTTTCTAGTCGAGACCTCGAGGCGCTTTCCTGAGGCCGGGGGCCGGTCTCGACAATTCCAGAAAGCCTTCGTCTATGACCCCGTACGCGCCAAGGGCGGTCTCTGTACTGGACGAAAAGACGCTGTGATCATGGACGACTTAAGCGGTGCGCCATTTCTCCACCGCGGTTACATATGGCGGGACGTCATACTGCCACAGGTTCAACCCAAACAACCGTCTGGAGGCTAGGGACTGGCAGACCCTTAGAAGCTGGGTTCGCACTTTTCTTAGAGACCGGGAGATGCAGCGTTGGGCCGCGGCATGCGCCGACATCAGCGGACGTCGGCGCATGCGAAGTCGAGTGGATTCACTCTTGAGGAAAGTCGGTGCTGACCGTGAGGTCTCTCCAGGCGTCAAAATTCTTCTGCAGCGCCTCGAGACGGCCTTGTGCCAGCTTGTAGGCGTCCGATCCGAGCAGGAGACGGAGAGGAGGCTCGGCCGCATCGACAGCCTTGATAATCGCGCCGGCGCCGCGGACTGGATCGCCCGGCTGGGTACCAGAATATTCGTGCGCAGCCTTGCGACGAGCGCCCGCAGTCGCGGCGTAGTCGTCGATGACCGTCTTTGACTCAATCATCGAACGGCCTGCCCAGTCGGTCCGGAAGCGGCCCGGCTCGACGATAGTCACCTTGATGCCAAGAGGGCCAACCTCCTGCGAAAGGGATTCTGAGAAGCCTTCGACCGCAAACTTGCTGGCGTGGTAGTATCCGGTGGCAGAAAACGCCATCAGGCCGCCGATGGAAGAAATGTTGATGATGTGGCCGTTACGGCGAGAGCGCATACCGGGCAGGACCTTGCGGGTGACCGAATACAGACCGAAAACGTTCGTCTCGAACTGCCGACGGATTTCGCTGTCCTCGCCCTCTTCAACGGCAGAGAAGTAGCCGTAGCCGGCGTTGTTCACGAGCACATCTGTACGGCCGAAGTGGGATTCGGCATCGGAAACCGCCTTCGTGATCGCCTGCTCGTCGGTGACATCCAAAGGCAATGCGATTGCATTGCTGCCGTAATTCGCGACGAGCTCATTGAGCTTGTGGGGGCTGCGAGCGGTAAGAGCGGCTCGGTCGCCGCGGTCAAGAACCTGCTTTGCAAGCTCGTAACCGAGTCCGGTCGAGCAGCCAGTGATAAACCAAACCTTCTGTGACATTGGGTTGCCTTTCATATTGCAAACTTCCTTCGGTCCAGCCGCCACGCCGTGGGCAGTGACCGCTAGCCATCACGCAGCAGAATTTGGCGACGGGAACTCTTTTAAACTACGACGATCGTGCCAATATTTTGCACGATCCTGCCAATCGGTCTGGCGGCGCTGTTCACGTCGTCTGCCCCGTGTCAGACCGCTGCGTAAAAGGAGACACCATGAAGGAAGCTCTGGACAAGATGTGCGCGATTGTCGAGCGCCACTCCGATCTGCCACGAACGCCGACGGCCGTTCCTGGACTCGTCCTCTATCAGATGGAGACGAGCGTCCATCCTATTCACGCGCTCTATAACCCCAGAGTTTGCATAATCCTGCGGGGCGGGAAGACTGTCACGTTGGGCGAGGAGCCGTTTTACGCCGATCCTTCGACCTTTTTGCTTGTCACCGTGGACCTGCCGGTCGCCTCCCGTGTGATGAAGGCGGACGACGGCAGGACTCATCTTGCGCTTACGCTCGATCTTGACCGCACATTGCTCGCAGATGTCCTGCAGCGGCTACCGCCGCATCCAGTCCTCGCAAGTCCGCCGGCTGGCGTCATTCCTTGGTCCCTAACGGAGTCGATGCTCGAACCATTTGCGCGACTTTTGAACCTTCTCGACAATCCCGAAGAGATCGACTTTGTCAGACCACTGATCGTCCAGGAGATCCACTATCGGTTGGCCCGAAGCGGTCTCGGGAGCATGCTGGGACAATTTGCGCTGAACGGCTCTCATCTCTGGCAGATCGGCAAGGCCACAAGTTGGATCAAGGAAAACTACAAGGGGCCGATGAGCGTTGAAGAACTTGCTGAGATGGCTGGGATGAGCGTGACCTCGTTCCATCGTCATTTCAAAGCGGTCACCCTGATGACGCCCGTGCAGTATCGCACTCAGGTGCGGCTCCAAGAGGCACGGCGCATGCTGATATCCCAACGCACTGCCGCTGGCACTGCGGGCGTCGCGGTCGGGTATGATAGCCAGTCGCAGTTCAGCAGGGACTATAAACGGATGTTCGGCGCGCCTCCTGCGTCCGACGCGGCGCGCCTGGTTGGAGCGGATTGAGTGTCATCTTGCTTCCGACCGAGATGAGTTCATCCAAGCGGCCCAGCGTGCTCGATATCGAGAAGGTTGCCGATCTGTTGGAACAGCTTGGGTAAAACTTGGCCTAGAAACGGGAAAAGAGTCCACTGTCAAAGGGAATCCGCAAATCGTAAACACCGCCTTGACGCCTCTCCATCTTTGAGAAATGCTAAGATGTCAGACCAATTTTGGGCTGGCTGCCTTAGAAAAATTTGGGGAACCATGAAGGCAAATGATGGTGACAGGCCGGTAATCCGGCCGCTTCCGGCGATGGACCGCGCCCGTCAGGTGACGGAAGCGCTGGCGCATTATGTCGAGGATGCGCGGCTTCAGGCGGGCGACCGGCTGCCGGCGGAGCGTGAACTGATGGCAGCCCTTGCCGTCGGGCGGTCTACCATTCGCGAGGCAATCCGGCATTTTCAGGCGCTCGGCGTCATCGAGACGCGCAAGGGCAGCGGAACTTATCTGCTGAAACCGGTTTCCCGGGATACCATCCATATGCCGCTCTCGCTCGATACGACGCATCAGCGCGATGCGCTTCTGCAAACGCTGGAGGTCCGTCGCGGCATCGAATGCGAAGCCGGCATGGTGGCTGCCCGCCGGCGTACAGCCAGGGATCTCGTGGTCATCGAGGAAAAGCTCGATGAGATGGAGCGCGTGCATATTGCCAAGGGCACGTCCGGGCCGGAAGACCTAGCCTTCCATCTTGCGGTCTATGACGCCACACATAATCCCCTGTTTCGCCAGCTTCTCGAACAGATGCGCGAGACCTTCGAACGCTTCTGGGATCATCCTTTCGACCGGCAGGATTTCGCCCGCCGGTCCTTCCCCTTTCACCGCACCCTTTTCAACGCCATCGCCGCCCAGGACACCGAGGCGGCGCGGCGTGAGACACTGAAAATCCTCGACGTGGTCGAGGAAGACATCAAGGAAATGTCCCGATGACTGACGGCCTCGAACCGTTCGACCTCGCTTCGCTGATCACCGCCCATGACGAAGGCAACTTCGCCGAGGCGGTCGTTCCGCCGATCTTCCAGACCTCGCTTTTCACCTTCTCCGACTACGACGACATGATCGCCTCCTATCGCGGCGAAAAGGTACGGCCGATCTATACGCGTGGCCTCAATCCCACCGTACGCATGTTCGAGGAGATGCTGGCAAAGCTCGAAGGTGCCGAGGATGCGCTGGGTTTCGCAAGCGGCATGGCGGCGATCTCTTCGGCGGTGCTCAGCTTCGTGGAGCCGGGTGACCGTATTGTCGCCGTCAAGCATGTCTATCCGGACGCCTTCCGCCTGTTCGGCACGATCCTGAAGCGCATGAAGGTCGAGGTGACCTATGTCGACGGCCGCGACGAGGAGGCCGTCGCCAAGGCGCTGCCCGGCGCCAAGGTTTTCTACATGGAAAGCCCGACAAGCTGGGTCATGGAAGCCCATGATGTCGGCGCGCTGGCCGCACTAGCAAAGAAACACGGCCTCGTCACCATGATCGACAACAGCTGGGCGAGCCCGTTCTTCCAGCGGCCGGTCACGCTTGGCGTCGACCTCGTTATCCATTCGGCCTCCAAATATCTCGGCGGCCACAGCGATGTGGTTGCCGGTGTCGTCGCCGGCTCGAAGGAGATGATCGCCCGCATCAAGGCTGAATCCTACCCTTACCTCGGCGGCAAGCTCTCTCCCTTCGATGCCTGGCTGTTGATCCGTGGTCTGCGCACCCTGCCGATCCGCATGCGGGCGCATGAGACGGCGGCCGTGACGATCGCGCAGCGCCTGCAGGCGCTCGACATCGTCGAGCAGGTCTGCCATCCGGGCCTTGCCAACCGCCTGCCTGCCGGACTCAACGGCACGTCGGGCCTCTTCTCTTTCATATTCCGCGAAGGCATCGACATCAGAGCCTTCGCAGATCACCTCAAGCTATTCAAACTGGGCGTAAGCTGGGGTGGACATGAAAGCCTGATCGTACCGGGCGAGGTGGTGCTGCAGCAAAAGGCACAGCCGAATTCCGCACAAGCCTTCGGCATCAGCCCGCGATCTGTGCGCCTTCATATCGGCCTCGAAGGAACGGAGGCCCTGTGGAGGGATATCGAGGAGGCGATAGCCGCCGCCTCGTAACCGAAACCTCACAAACAACCAGGAGGGGAACTAAAATGAAAAAGCTTATAATTTCAGCGCTCTTCGCCACGATGATGGCAGGCACTGCTTTTGCGGATACGACGCTGAAGCTGGTGGAGGTCATCACCAGCCCGGAGCGTACCGAGACGCTGAAATCGATCGTCGGCAAGTTCGAAGCCGCCAATCCCGGTACCAAGGTCGATATCATCTCGCTGCCCTGGAACGAAGCCTTCCAGAAGTTTGCGACCATGGTCTCGGCCGGCGATGTGCCCGACGTGATGGAGATGCCCGATACCTGGCTGTCGCTCTATGCCAACAACGGCATGCTCGAAAGCCTCGAGCCCTATCTCGCAAAGTGGGAGCACACCAAGGAACTGACGCCGCGCGCGCTTGAACTCGGCCGCGACGTCAACAACACGGCCTATATGCTGCCCTACGGCTTCTATCTGCGCGCCATGTTCTACAACAAGAAGCTGCTTGCGGAAGCCGGCGTCAAGGAACCGCCGAAGACGATGGAGGACTTCACCAAGGCGTCCGAAGCCGTCTCCAAGCTCTCAGGCAAATACGGCTACTGCATGCGCGGCGGGCCGGGCGGCCTGAACGGCTGGATGATCTTTGCCGCCTCCATGGCCGGCGACAACAAATACTTCAAGGAAGACGGCACCTCGACCATGAACAGCGAAGGCTGGGCAAAGGGCATCGAGTGGATGGTCGATCTCTACAAGAAAGGTTATGCGCCGAAGGATAGCGTCAACTGGGGCTTCAACGAGGTCGTTGCCGGCTTCTATTCCGGCACCTGCGCCTTCCTCGACCAGGACCCGGATGCGCTGATCGCGATTGCTGAGCGCATGAAGAAGGACGATTTCGGTGTCATGCCGCTGCCGAAGGGTCCGGCCGGCAAGTCCTATCCGACGATCGGCTACGGCGGCTGGTCGATGTTCACGACGAGCCAGAACAAGGATCTCTCCTGGAAGCTGATCGCTACCCTCGAAGGGCCTGATGGTAATATCGAGTGGAACAAGAAGATCGGCGCTCTGCCGGCCTATACGGCTGCCGAGAAGGATCCCTTCTACGCCGGTGACCAGTTCAAGGGCTGGTTCGAGGAACTCGCCGACAAGGACACCGTTCCGACGGTCATGCCGACCTATCTCGAGGAATTCGCCTTCTTCAAGGATTCCATGGCGATCAAGACCTCGCAGCAGGCGCTGCTCGGTGACATCTCCGCCAAGGACCTTGCCGATCAGTGGGCCGATTATCTCACCAAGGCTCAGCAGAAGTTCCTCGCCAAGAAGTAAGGCAGGCTACTGAAACGGCGGCGGAGATCTTCCGCCGCCGCTCATTCAGCGACAGACGGCGCCCTGAAGCGTCGCGAGGGAAAGCATCGGGTTAATGACCATCACCGCCCATACGCTCGAGTTACGTCACGACCGCCGGCCATGGCTGCGCCGTTTGGCCGATGCCTCGGAGCCTTATCTCTACAGCGCGCCGTCGGTGATCCTGATCATTGCGGTCATGCTGGTGCCGCTGGTGGTCGGCGTTTCCTATGCCTTCCGCGATATCCAGCTTCTCAATCCCTTTTCCGGCGGCTTCGTCGGGCTAGAGCATTTCCGCGAACTCTCCCAGGACAGGGCCTTTTATGGCGCGTTACGCAATACGCTCTGGTGGACCGGCGCTTCGGTCATCCTGCAGTTTGTTTTCGGCCTCATCCTGGCCCTTCTGCTCGACAAGCCTTTCTGGGGCAGGGGTGTCATCCAGGCGCTGGTCTTCCTACCCTGGGCCGTGCCGTCCTTTCTCGCTGGCTTGAATTGGGCCTGGCTCTTCAATCCGGTCATCGGGCCGATCCCGCATTGGCTCTTTGCGCTCGGGCTGATGAGCGAGCCGGCCAATGTCCTCTCCGATCCGCAATATGCGATGTGGGGACCGATTATCGCCAATGTCTGGTGGGGCATTCCGTTCTTCGCGATCACGCTGCTCGCCGCCCTGCAGGCAATCCCGCGCGATCTCTATGAGGCGGCCTCCATCGACGGTGCGGGCTGGTTCCAGCGCTTCTGGTCGATCACCCTGCCGTTCCTGGCGCCGACGATCGCCATCACAGTGATGCTGCGTACTGTCTGGATTTCGAACTTCGCCGATCTGATCGTCGTCATGACCGGCGGTGGGCCGGCCGACCGAACCCAGATCGTTGCGAGCTACATCTTTACCCAGGCCTTCAGGCGCCTCGATTTCGGCTATGCCTCGGCGATCGCGCTGGTGCTGCTGATCCTGCTTCTGGCCTACTCCATGCTGATCATCCTGCTGCGGCAGAGCCTGCTTGCCAAGGATTGAGCTATGAGACGATCCATTCTTCCCATCATTGCGCACCGTCTGGCGATCCTCGTCTATGTCGTTTTCGCGCTTTTCCCACTCTTCTGGCTCTTGAAGGTCTCGGTCACGCCGAATGATCTGCTCTATACGGAGGGTGTGCGCATGTGGCCGTCGCGGACCACATGGGAGCACTACAGCTTCGTGCTGGAGCACAGTTCCTTCCCGACCTTCTTCAAGAACAGCGTGATCGTCTCGGCTTCGACGGCTGTTGCGGTGACGATCTGCGCCGCGCTCTCCGGCTACGCGCTGTCGCGCTTCAGCTTCCGGGCGAAATATTGGATCATCGCGCTGATGCTGCTCACCCAGATGTTTCCGCTCGTCATGCTGGTGGCGCCGATCTTCAAGATCCTGTCGCCGCTGCACCTGACGAACAGCCTGACGGGTCTCGTCATCGTCTACACCGCCTTCAACGTGCCTTTCGCGACCTTCCTCATGCAGTCCTTCTTCGACGGCATCCCGAAGGATCTGGAAGAGGCGGCGATGATCGACGGTGCCACCCAGTTCACGGCCTTCCGGCAGATCATCCTGCCGCTGACGCTGCCAGGCATAGCGGCGACCCTCGGCTTCGTCTTCACGGCGGCCTGGAGCGAGCTGCTCTTCGCGCTGATGCTGATCAACGGCAACGACGCGGCGACCTTCCCGGTCGGCCTTCTCACCTTCGTTTCGAAATTCTCCGTGGATTTCGGGCAGATGATGGCGGCGGGCATCATGGCGCTCATCCCGGCCGGCCTCTTCTTCCTGCTCATCCAGCGTTATCTCGTTCAGGGCCTGACGGCCGGCGCGGTCAAGGGTTAGTTACATGGCATCGATCGACATCAAGAATATCAAGAAATCCTATGGTCATTTCTCGGTGCTGCACGGCGTCGACCTGGAGATCAAGGACGGCGAATTCGTCGTGCTGGTCGGCCCGTCCGGTTGCGGCAAGTCCACTTTGCTGCGCATGATCGCAGGCCTCGAAGAGGTCACAGCCGGCGAGATCCGCATCGCTGGCAACCGTGTCAACGAGCTGCATCCGAAGGACCGCGACATCGCCATGGTGTTCCAGTCCTATGCGCTTTATCCGCACATGAACGTCGCCGGCAATATGAGCTACAGCCTGAAGCTCAGGAAGACGG
>Ga0102588_1000788_pt1 | contig 29879 bp, 27 predicted proteins | sample AraplaMF_Col_mMS_FD_76854 | JGI IMG/M metagenome (GOLD analysis project Ga0102588, IMG submission 76854) | Arabidopsis root microbial communities from the University of North Carolina, USA - plate scrape MF_Col_mMS (SPADES assembly) (version 2) | ecosystem: Host-associated > Plants > Roots >...
TTGCCGGTCAAGGATTCGATTTCGTTGATCTTTTTCTTAAGCGGCGCCAGCGAAGCGCGCTTCTCGGCATTGAGCTTGCGCTGGTCGGCCCTCGAGGCGGGTTCTTCAGCAAGCTGTGGTTTCTCGTCCTTCTTCTTGCCCGATGCGACCACGATATCGCGGTACTCGTCCATATCGCCTTCGAAGGTCGTGACGGTGCCCTTGTTGACGAGCCACAGCCGATCGACGGTTGCCTCGATAAGGTGGCGGTCGTGCGAAATGAGAATGACCGCGCCCTCGTAATCGTTCAGCGCCTCGATGAGCGCCCGACGGCTGTCGATGTCGAGGTGGTTGGTCGGTTCGTCGAGGATCAGGAGGTTGGGCGCGTGGAAAGCCGCGAGCCCCATCAGCAGGCGCGCCTTCTCTCCGCCGGAAAGATCCTTGGCCGCGGTGGACATCTTTTCGGTCGCAAGACCCATCTGAGCGACTCGCGCCCGCACCTTCGCTTCCGGCGCGTCGAGCATCAAACGGCGCACGTGATCAACCGGCGACTGGTCCGGAATCAGATCGTCGAGCTGGTGCTGCGCGAAAAAGCCGATCTTCAGGTTCGGCGCGAGCTTGACCTCGCCCGCCTCCGCCGACATGCGACCGGAAATGAATTTCGCGAAGGTGGATTTGCCGTTGCCATTGGAGCCGAGCAGCGCGATGCGATCGTCATTGTCGATCCGCAGATTGAGGCCCTTCAGGATAGGTTTGCCGGGCTCGTAGCCAACAGCGCCGCCGCTGATAGCCACGATCGGGGAGGCAGGTTGCTTTTCCGGCTCGGGGAAGGTGATCGGCTGTACGTGGTCTTCGATGACGGCAGCCACCGTTCCCATGCGCTCCAACGCCTTGACGCGGCTCTGCGCCTGGCGTGCCTTGGAGGCCTTTGCCTTGAAGCGGTCGATGAAGCTCTGCAGGTGTTTGCGCGCCGCCTCGTTCTTGGTTCGCGCCTTCGTCTGCAACTCGTCCGCTTCGGCCTTCTGCCGTTCAAACTGGTCGTATCCGCCGCGATAGAAGGTCAGCTTCTTCTGATCGAGATGGACGATCGAGTTGACGGCGTTGTTCAGCAGGTCGCGGTCGTGGCTGATGACGATGACGGTGTGCGGATATCGGCGCACGTAATCCTCGAGCCACAGTGTGCCTTCGAGGTCGAGGTAGTTGGTCGGCTCGTCGAGGAGCAGCAGGTCGGGCTCGGAAAACAGCACCGCGGCGAGGGCGACACGCATCCGCCAGCCGCCCGAGAAGGACGACGCCGGACGCGATTGCGCCTCCTGGTCGAAACCGAGGCCAGCGAGGATGCTGGCAGCACGCGCTTCCGCGGAATGGGCGTCGATATCCACCAGCCGCATCTGGATTTCAGCGATGCGATGCGGATCGGTGGCGCTTTCCGCCTCCGCCAGCAAGGCTGAGCGCTCCTTATCGGCTGCCAGTACGATTTCGATCAGCGCGTCTTCCGTTCCCGGTGCTTCCTGAGCGACCTGTCCGATGCGTGCATTCTTCGGGATCGACACGGAACCGCTTTCCGCGGCTACATCGCCGGTGATCACTCGAAACAGTGTGGATTTGCCGGCGCCATTCCGACCGACAAGACCGGCCTTCGTGCCGGCTGGCAGCGAAACGCTGGCGTGATCGAGAAGCAGGCGGCCGGCAATACGTGCGGAGATATCGGAAATCGTGATCATGGCCGGCGTTTTGGCCGAAAGCCGCGATCAGCGCAAGAGCCTCCGGCTCAGCGACCGAAGGCTTGCACGGGCTGCCGTCGATTTGACTGAGCGGCGTGAAGGGCAACGCGTGCATTTGCCTGCAGCTGCGATGCCGTCGTTGCGTCGGCGCTTAGAGCAATGCCGAGCGAAATCGTAAGGCCCGAGGGGGCAGCGTTGTCGGATGCCGCGAATGTCATGTGATCTTCTACCGACGCTCGGAGGCGATCGGCAATCGCCAGAGCTTCCTGCATCCCGACATTGGCGAACAGGAAGGCGAACTCGTCACCATCGGTGCGCGCAACAAGATCGTTCTTCTTGATCGACTTGCGGAAGAGATCCGCGAGCTTCTTCAGGAGGCGCGTGCCGATCTGTGTGCCGTGGCGGCTGTTAAATGCCTTGAACTCGTCGACGTCGACCATGATGAGGGCGCTGCCGGCAGCACCTTCCTCCCGGTCGTAGAGATCGGCGATCGCCTTATTGAGGGCGATGCGGTTGGGGATCCCTGTGAGCTTGTCGGTGACCGACGCGGAATGAGCAGCAGCGATACCAAGCTCGATTGCTTCCAGGCGTTCGACGTCGCTCTTCAGCCGGGCCTCGATCTCCTTTTCCGAAGCGAGCACGTTTGAGAGGGAGGTCGACAGATACTCCATCTCGCTCACGAAGGAGCCGAGGCTTTGGTCAGGTTTTCCTGCAATGGATTGCAATGCTGTTTCTGCAGCGCGCAGGAATGCCTGCTTCTGGCGCAAGCTGTCCGAAAGTCGGTTCACCGCGTCGCGCAGCATCCTGCTTGTCTCTGCATGCGAGATTTCGCTTGAGAGACCGCAATGGCTGACGAGCCGATACTTCAGGCCGATTTCATCGAGCGAGGCTTGCCGCGGGCTTGGCCCGAGCGCCGCGATGTCCTGTGCTAGGGCAGCGTTCTGGCCGATGATCGCCTCGTACAGGAGTTCGTAGTTGCGCGGCAGGCCCGCAATCGCGAGCCGTGTCATATGCTGGGCGATCCGCTGAATATCGGTGGGGGCGGCGGCCGGGCGCGGTGCGGCTTCTCGTTGTACCTGTGAGTTTGGCGCAGTTCGCATGACGTTCCCCTCGTGCCGACTGTGGCGCCGGCGGTTGGCTTCTCTATGCAACTACCGCGCTAAAAATAGCTTAAATTCGGTCGTTTGTAGTTGAATTGTGGTGCTGAACAGTGAAACGCGGTTAATGGAGCGTATCCATCTGACATTTACTGTCCTGGCGGACGTTGGATGTTGGTTGTAGCGGAACCGGTATCGTGTGGCGAAGCGCGCATTGGAGACGTCGCTATCAGTCGATGAGGGCAATCGTTGCATGACAGCCGCGTGAAATTGCCCATGCCCACTTGTTTTCAGGCTGTCGGGCGGGTAAACACCGCCCACTTTTCCCACGAAATAAAGGAATTTGACCCATGGCGATTGAACGCACTTTCTCGATGATCAAGCCGGACGCAACGAAGCGCAACCTGACGGGCGCTATTACCAAGATGCTCGAAGATGCCGGCCTGCGTGTCGTCGCCTCCAAGCGCGTCTGGATGAGCAAGCGGGAAGCTGAAGGCTTCTACGCCGTTCACAAGGAACGCCCGTTCTTCGGCGAACTCGTTGAAACCATGACCTCCGGCCCGACCGTCGTTCAGGTTCTGGAAGGCGAAGGTGCCATCCTCAAGAACCGCGAAGTCATGGGTGCGACCAACCCGGCAAACGCTGACGAAGGCACGATCCGTAAGGTTCACGCCCTTTCGATCGGCGAAAACTCGGTTCACGGTTCGGACGCTCCGGAAACCGCTGCCCAGGAAATCAAGTACTGGTTCTCCGACACCGAAATCGTCGGCTGATTCAGGCTCTCAGCGAAACCGCTGAAGCTTTTGAATTGACTGAAAGCCGGGGCTTTGCTCCGGCTTTTCTACGTTGAAGGACAGGTTGCGGCAGTATCGTAGTCCACGGTGCCGTCAGGTTTGAAAACCTCGGGGTTCTTCGTATAGAGCGGCCCAACGACGAGGGGCTTGCCGGGCATGACCGACTGATCGAGGCTGGAGATCACCTCAGTCTTCAGGCTCTGCAAGGTTTCGCCCCTGGCATCGACGAGGCGAACGTTCACCGCGTAAGGCTTATCCTTCTTGACGCAATGAAGTGCGGGGCTCTGCAGCGTGATCTTGTCCCAGAACGGATAGATCTTTTCGTTTGTGACCAGCACGTCACCGCCCGCCGGGTTCTCGAACTCCGCGATGGCGACGGTGCCTTCCGGTATCGGCGCCTTCTTGTTGAGCGTCACGACATAGGTCGCGACAGCGATCCTGTAGTTGAAAACGAAGACGCGACCGCTGATCTCGACCAGCTTGTCGGTCTCTCGCTGGCATCCCGTCAGCATTGCGGCTGCAACGAAAACGGCCATCAACAGCGCTTTCATGGCGCTTCCTCCTTTTTCCTGCGGCGATAGTGGCGGCTCGCCTTGGCGCGATTGCCGCACACCGCCATGTCGCACCAGGCGCGACTTCTGTTCTTGCTCCGGTCGATGAAGAGCCAGCCGCAGTTGCGGCAGATCTTCATGCGCTCGGGATCCGGCATCGCGATCAGCCGCAACACCGAATGCGCTGTTGCCGCATCAAGGCCGTTTGCTCCATTGGCGCCACGCAACGTGCGCGCCAGCGCTTCCAGAAGATCGGCGAGCAGCCGGTCATCGGTTTCGCCTGAAACACGAGTCCGGAAATACCTGTCCGTCGCCTCGCGCAACTCCAGAAAGTTTCTTTTGTTCTGTGGGGCCGGAGCGGCCATGTCGCCGAAGAGCGCCCGCTCAGCGCAGAATTCCGCCGCTGCCTGCGGAAAGGCTTCCAGTTGAGCGGGTGCTTCGAAACGGTCGATCCGTCGCGCCTCGTCATGGCGAAGCACGACGCTGTTGGCGACATCCAGCGCCAATGCGCCTCCGGAAAAGCGGTGTGGGGTCCAGGCAAAGCTCATGATGAAAATATAACTAGTAAAATAAGTTTTGCTAGTTATGATTTAAGCAATCAGGAGCTTTTGATGGCCTATCTGCTGCAGCAATTGGCGAACGCGGTACCGCTGGCGGCGCTCTATGCTGCGCTTGCCTTTGGCTACGCCGTCGCCTTCGGAGTCACTAAGCGTGCGGACATCACCTATGGCGCGATCTTCGCGTTCTCGGGCCAGATTCTCCTGCTTTTCACGGATCTTGGCTACAACAGGCTCTGGTTGATCCTGCCGGCTGCGCTGGCGCTGGGGGCTCTGTTCTCGCTCATCTATTCGATGCTGGCCGCGGTCTGGATTGGCCGTTCCATCATGCTGCCGCTGGTTCGCCAGTCGTCGAACACCGTGATCGTCGCGGCGCTCGGCATCACCATCGTGCTGATGGAGACGGCGAGGCTCGCATCCGACACCAAGAGCCTATGGCTTTCGCCGTTCCTGAACAGCGTCGTCGTCTTCTGGAATGACGGGGCGTTTAAGGTGACGCTCACTGAGATCCAGCTGATCAATACCGCATTGATGTGCGCCATGATCGCGCTCGGCGTTGCCGTCATGAGGCTGACCTCCTGGGGCCGCGTCTGGCGGGCCGTGACCGACGATCCCCTGGCCGCAGAATTATGTGGCACCAGCGCCGATCGCGTCTTTCTCGTCGCCTACGCGGCGGCTGCCCTGATCGCCACGGTATGCGGCATTCTTGCGACCTTCTATTACGGCACGATGGATTTCGGTGCTGGCCTGATGTTCGGCCTCAAGGTTCTGATGGTGGCAGCCGTCGGCGGATATTCAGATCCGTTGAAGTCGGCCGGCGGTGCCGCCGGTCTCGGTGTCGCGGAGACGATGTGGAGCGCTTACGGCCCTTATCTCTGGCGTGACCTTGTGGTGTTCTCGCTGCTCGTGCTTCTTCTCGTCCTCAGCCGGAGGGAGCGGGCGATACCCTGACTATTTCCATTTGTCGCGGGCAGCGTCATCTGCATCCTTGGCCGCGACCCATCCGCCCGTCGAACCATCCTTGCCGTGCTCTTTCTTCCAGAAGGGAGCTGCTGTCTTCAGATAGTCCATCACGAAGTTCGCGCCATCGAACGCGGCCTGCCGATGCGGCGCCGCGGCGATGACAAGCACGATATTCTCCCGTGCGGCGATCTTGCCGTAACGGTGGATGGCGGTCAGCCCGAGGAGCCCGAAGCGCTCGATCGCAAGGCTGGCGATCCGGCTCATCTCGGCCTCGGCCATGCCCGGATAGTGTTCGAGTTCGAGTGCTGCAAGCTTGCCGCCTTCGTCACGGCACAGGCCCGAGAATGTGACGATCGCGCCGATGCCGCTGGTTTGCGTACTGAGCCGATCGACTTCCGCCTGAAGGTCGAAGTCCTCGCGTTGGACGCGAATATAAGGCTCGACCTTGCTGCTCACTTCAGCCTCCGGTCATCGGCGGGAAGATGCCGATCTCCCTGGCGTTGCCGATCGGTTCGTCATGCTCGACGTGCTCCTGGTCGACCGCGACGCGGATGACGTCTGGAAACTGAAGCGCGGTCTCATATTCTTCGCCCATCGTCTTCAAATGATTCAGAAGGTCGGCAACGGAAACGACGGAAGAGGGCAAGGTCATTTCTTCTTCGGCCTTGCCGATCCGTTCGCGCACCCAGGCGAAATAGACGAGCTTTGTCATTCTTCATCATCCACGATGTGCTTGAGGCCCGCCCGGAAATAGTCATAGCCGGTATAGATCGTCAGCAGTGCTGCGATCCAGAGAAGGCCGATGCCGGTCTTCGTTGTGTAAGGGAAGATTTCGTCTCCAGCGGGGCCAGCGAGCAGGAACGCGATCGCAACCAGCTGCACCGTGGTCTTCCACTTGGCAATCCGCGTTACGGGCACGCTGACCTTCAGGGCTGCCAGATATTCGCGCAGACCGGAGACCAGGATCTCGCGGCAGAGAATGGTGATTGCAGCCCAGATCGACCAACCGGCAATCGTCTGGTCGGCCGCTACCAGGAGAAGAATGGAGGCGACCAGCAGCTTGTCGGCGATCGGATCGAGCATTCGGCCGATGTTCGACGTCTGGTTCCATATGCGGGCGAGATAGCCGTCGAGAAAGTCGGTGATCGACGCGATGATGAAGATCCACAGCGCCACCCATCGTGCCGTATTGCTGATCGCCAGCTTTCCTTCGAGGAAAAAGCACAGCACGATCAACGGTACTGCCAGAATGCGGCCATAGGTCAGCAGGTTCGGTATATTATATGCGCGCGATGCCATGAAACATGTCTCTGAAGTTATGTGCTCGTAGATGACGGCTTTGAGCGTAAAGCGTCAACATTCTTTATATTTTTTCGCTGCCTTTGCGTGGAATTTGCGACTGACGCCACCTATTTCGCGGCGTCATCGTGAAAATGATTATAAACCTGCTTGGCGACGGTCTCCGAAATGCCTTCGACGGTCATCAGATCGGACAAAGCGGCGCGGGAGACCGCTTTCGCGGTTCCGAAGTGCTGCAACAGGGCGCGCTTGCGCGACGGTCCGATCCCGCCGATCTCATCAAGCGGGTTCTTGACCATCTCCTTCTTGCGCCGGGCGCGATGCGAGCCGATGGCGAAGCGGTGCGCTTCGTCGCGCATGCGCTGGATAAAATAGAGTACGGGATCGCGCGGCGGCAGCGTGAAGCTCTCGCGTCCCGGTGGGAAGAAGCGCTCGCGCCCGGCGTCGCGGTCGACGCCCTTGGCAACGCCGATGGCGATCACACTGTCGGTGATCCCCAATTCCTCAAGGATCGCACGCACGGCCGTCATCTGTCCCTGGCCGCCGTCGATCAGGATGACGTCCGGCCAAGCGGGGAAGGGCATGTCGGCGGCATCCGCCGGCGATGCCGGTTGGCTGCGATCGGGAATGCCTTCTTCTTTCAGCAGACGCGAGAAGCGTCGTGTCATCACCTCGCGCATCATGCCGAAGTCGTCGCCCGGCGTGATGTCGGTCGATTTGATGTTGAACTTCCGGTATTGGCTCTTCACGAAGCCTTCCTGTCCCGCGACGACCATGCCGCCGACCGCATTGGTGCCCATGATGTGCGAGTTGTCGTAGATCTCGACGCGCTGTGGCACATAGGGAAGCTTGAAGGTCTCCTTGAACCCCTCGAGCAACCGCGATTGCGACGCGGTTTCAGCGAGTTTGCGGCCATGCGCCTCGCGGGCATTGGCAATCACGTGCTCCACGAGGTCACGTTTCTCTCCGCGCTGCGGAATGAGGATCGATACTTTGTGTCCGGCCTTTTCGCCGAGCGCGGCAGCGAGCAGTTCGAGTTCCTCGACGGTCTCCGACAGCAGGATTTGCTTCGGTACCGGCTTGTCGTCGTAGAACTGCGCGAGGAAGGCGTTCAACACCTCGGCAGCCGAGAGCTGCGGGTCAGCCTTCGGGAAATAGGCGCGGTTGCCCCAGTTCTGCCCAGTGCGGAAGAAGAACACCTGGATACAGGAGATCCCGCCCTCATGATGGATCGCAAAGACATCCGCCTCTTCCACGCCCGCGGGGTTGATGCCCTGGTGACTGGAAACATGCGACAGCGAAGCCAGGCGGTCGCGGTAGACGGCGGCGCGTTCGAAGTCGAGATCCTCGGCAGCGACATTCATCGCCTCGGCCATATGCTCCTTGACCTTCTGGCTCTTGCCGGAGAGGAAATCCTTGGCCTCCTGCACGAGCTCGGCGTAGCCCTCGTCACTGATCTCATGCGTGCATGGCGCCGAACAGCGCTTGATCTGGTAGAGAAGGCAGGGGCGGGTGCGCGTCTCGAAGACGCTGTCGGTACAAGTCCTGATGAGGAAGGCGCGCTGCAGCGAGTTGATCGTCCGACCGACGGCGCCGGCTGACGCGAAGGGACCGAAATAGTCGCCCTTGCGAGCGCGGGCGCCGCGGTGCTTGAAGATGGCCGGGGCGCGGTGGTCCCCCGTGATCAGAATGTAGGGAAACGACTTATCGTCACGTAAGAGCACATTAAAACGAGGCCGCAAGCGCTTGATAAGATTCGCTTCAAGCAGCAGCGCTTCCGTCTCGGTGCGGGTCGTCACGAACTCCATGTTAGCCGTCAGCCGTACCATCTGGGCGATCCGGTTGGAGTGCACGCGCCCGAGCGCGTAGTTGCTGACGCGCTTCTTCAGGCTGCGGGCCTTGCCGACGTAAAGCACGTCGCCGGCCTCGTTGAACATGCGGTAGACGCCAGGGCTGTTGGGCAGTCGCTTGACGAATTCGGCGATCAGGTCGGCGCCGACGAGGCCGGTTTCGTTCACCCCGCCTTCGTTCCAATCGATCGCAGTCGTGGTGGGCGCAGCGGAGACGTCGCTCTCCACTTCGATTTCGTCGTCTGCGTCGTCCGTTTCGTCGTAAAGAACGCCGCCATCCGGCAGCTTTCTTGAATTCATTCCGTAATCTCCGCCACATCTGGCGTCTGCCAGGCAAGATGCTGGCCGCCATCCAGGGCAATCATTTGACCGGTGATCGAGGGCGTTTCGTAGAGGAAGCGAATCGTTTTGCCGAATTCCCCGAGCTGCGGCCCTCGTTTGAGGATAAGCGCTGAAACCTGCGCTTGGAAGTCTTCTTGCGACTGTCGCTCGCTCGGCATCGAGGGGCCGGGACCGATCGCATTGACACGGATACGCGGCGCGAGCGCCTGCGCCATGGTCTGCGTCGCCGTCCACAGGGCGGACTTAGACAGTGTGTAGGAATAGAAGCTCGGCCGCAGCGCCCAAACGCGCTGGTCGATGATGTTGACGACGAGACCATCCGTCTCGTCGGGCAATTGCGCCGCAAAGCCGGCCGACAGAATCGAGGGGGCGCGAACATGGACCGCGAAGTGCTCGTCCCAGGCGTCGGCATCGATGTGGCGGACGGAGTCCTCGTGGAAAACAGAGGCGTTGTTGACGAGGAGATCGATCGGCCCGATCGCTTCCGATGCACTTTTTATCAGGTCGCTCGTCTCGCCAACTTCCGTAAGGTCTGCCCTTACGGCAATCGCCCGGGAACCGTTTTGCCGCAATTCCGCCGCGAAATTCTCGGCCTCCTCAATCGAGCGGCTGGCATGGATTGCGACCGCAAAGCCATTCGCAGCCAAATCCACAGCGATTGCCCGGCCTATTCTTTTCGCCGCCCCCGTTACCAGCGCCGTTCGAAGTCTTTTCTTGTTCAAAATAATGCCTTTTCGCCGCGCAACTCTGTTCGCTGCTTATATAGGCGCGGGAGAAGATGAGATAAATAGCCGTTTTCATTGCGATGTTGCCGGAATTACTGTATGTATTATTTAAGAATATAATTCCGTAAAATAAGTATTCATGATTTAACCATTTATTATGGTTAACAAATAGTCTGTTGCGGCAAAGCAACATCGAATTTCAGCCGCCCCCGCGCCACAATCAAATCACAATTTGGCTCTTTCAAATCCTCAATTGGGCATCAATTTCCCTTCCGAACCGCAAGGGACATTTGTAATAACCCGCGAATGCTTCGCTGTAGGACAGTTGACGAAGGGCGCGGGTCTGAAAGGAGACGAGTATGCGTACGTTTATTGCTAGCCTGTTGGTTTCGACCGTTGCCCTTGGTGGGTTTTCCGCCGCTTATGCAGCCGATGCCGTTGATCAGATCCCGGAAGCTCCGGTTGCACAGAATGAGCCGGCTCCCGCTGCCAACTGGCAGGGCTTCTACCTCGGTGGTGCCGGCACCTACAACATGGGCGGCTTTGGCAACAAGTACAACGCGCGTGCGCTCGGCGGCCAAGTCTACACCGGCTACAACTGGCAGGCTGGCCAGATCGTTTACGGTGCCGAAGCCGACATCGGCTATTCCGGTGCTGACGGCGCTGCTGGCGGCGGCGAAGGCAAGAACGAAGTCAACGGCTCGATCCGCGGCCGTATCGGCTACGACCTGAATCCGTTCCTGCTGTACGGCACGGCCGGTCTCGCTGCGACCAAGAACAAGTTCAGCAACGCCGCTGGCTCCGACACCGACACGTCGCTCGGCTACACGGTTGGTGCAGGAGCGGAAACCTTCGTCACCAACAACATCACGGCCCGTGTCGAGTACCGCTACACCAACTACGCTGACAGCGACTTCCACGTCGGCGGCGCGAACATTTCGCGTGGCTACGACGAGCACAGCGTCAAGGTCGGTATCGGCGTCAAGTTCTGAGCCGAACATCGAATGCGGAAAAGCCGGGTTCCCAGCCCGGCTTTTTTGTTTCTGCGATGAACTGCTTGCGGCCTATTTGGGAAAGTCAGTCGAGACGGCAAGCTCACGCCATGCAGCGAGTTCGTTGGCGACATGGGCGTTCTTGGCTTCGATCACCGCCACGGTATCGCTCCCGAAGGGCATGCGCAGCGGAGGATTGTCGGAATGCGCCAGCGTGACCATCGCCTTGGCAAATCGAGCAGGGTCGCCGGGCTGCTGGTGGTTATGGCCGGCTGCGAATTCGCGCATCGCGCCGACCGGCGTCTCCTTGTAGTCGGCAATCGAGCTGGGACTAACGGCCAGTGAGCTCTCGTCGAGGAAGTCGGTGCGGAAGAAGCCGGGCTCGACGACCGTCACCTTGATGCCGAGTGGGGCCACTTCAGCAGCGAGAGCCTCGGAGATACCTTCGACCGCGAACTTGGTCGAGCAATAGATACCCCAGCCGGCATGCGACTCGTAGCCGCCGATGGACGAGATATTCAGCACCTGCCCCGAGCGCTGGCGACGCATGTGCGGCAGGACCGCGCGGGTGACCTTTAGCAGGCCGAAGACGTTTGTTGCGTAGAGCTTTTCGATCTCCTCAGTGGTTGCTTCTTCCACGGCGCCGAGCAGGCCGAAACCGGCATTGTTGAGCAGGATGTCGATCTTGCCGAAGCGCTTGACGGCTGCTTCAGTTGCCTTGTACGCCGAGGCTTCGTCCGTCACGTCGAGCGACACGGCGAGCAGATTGGGATGATTGCCGAATTTCTCTTCAAGACCCTTCGGGTTACGCGCCGTAGCGACAACGGCGTCGCCGGCATCGAGAGCTTCCTGGGCGATGAGGCCGCCGAAACCACGCGATGCCCCTGTAATGAACCAAACACGCATGACGATCTCCTTTGTCAGTTGCGCTGCGATTTGCTTACGGAGTGAAGGTAGCGTATTGGCATAACTGAGAGAATTTACGTTGTGTTTCATAGGGTGCTGAGAAAAATTCATCAATGAAACGTGTCCGTTCGACCGATCTTGCGATTTTCCTGGCGATCGCCAACCACCGAAGCTTCAGGAAGGCATCGGTCGAACTGGGTGTCACGGCGTCTGCCCTCAGTCACGCGCTGCGGGCAATCGAGGAACGGTTGGCAGTCCGCCTCGTCAACCGGACGACCCGAGGCGTAGCTCTGACCGAGGCCGGCGAGCGACTGTACGACCGTATCCGACCGGCATTCCTCGACATCGATGCAGCCCTCGACGATCTCAACAGCTTCCGCGGCCAACCGCATGGCAAGCTGCGCATCAATGCGGCGCGGGTCTCCACCAAGCTTGTGCTGTTGCCGATCGTCTCTCGTTTCCTGAAGGCCTATCCATCCGTCGAGGTCGAGATTGTCATTGATGACGGACTGACCGATATGGTGTCATCGGGCTTCGATGCCGGTGTGCGCTTTGGCGAAAGCATCGAGGCCGATATGATTGCGGTGCCGATCGGTCCGCGCCACCGTTTTGCGGTAGTTGCCGCGCAGAGCTACTTCGAGAGCCGGAACCGTCCGTTGACGCCGCACGATCTGCGTGACCACGAATGCGTGCGCTACCGCTTTGCCGGTGGCGCCTTCTATCGATGGGAGTTCGAGCGCGGCGGCATCGAACTGGAGATCGAAGTCAGTGGTCCCCTGACATTGGGCGATCAGGACATTATCCAGGATGCCGTGCTGCGCGGTTGCGGTCTCGGATACCTTTTCGAAGAGCAGGCGCAAGCGGCGATCGCAGAGGGCAGGCTGATACGCGTGCTGGAAGATTGGTGCCCTTTCTATCCGGGCTTCTTCCTCTATTATCCGAGCCGCCGGCAATTGCCGACGGCGCTCCGGGCCTTCATCGATTTCGTCAGGGCCGACAAGGGAACGTCTCAGGTCTGAGGTTTCAGTTCGCCGTAGGCGGCAAACTTCTTTTCGAATTCGCGGCCCCAGCCGATCAGTTCGGCATGATCGGCTTCCCATTGTTCCTTGAAGCGCAGATCGAGATACCCGAGCGTGGCGGCAAGCGCGAAGTGGCCGCCGTGCAGCCGCTTGCCGATCTTTGGCAGGTGCACACTGAGATGGTTCAAGCCGCTGACGGCCTTCTTCCACTGCCGGTCGATCCACGGCTGGTGGACCTTTTCCTCGTCGCGGAAGCGCCGCTCATAAACGATCGCCAGCAGGCAATCGCAGATACCGTCGCATAGTGCCTCGAGGATTTCCGCCTCGGTCCGCTTGCCGTTCTTGGCAGGGTAGAGCTTCTTGCCTTTCAGCCGGTCGAAATAGTGCATGATCGCGACGCTGTCGAAGATTGACAGCCCATCGTCGGTTAGCAGTGTCGGGATTTTGCCGAGCGGATTGTTATCGACCAGGATCGCTGGGCCGGCATTGGTATCCACTCGGATTTCGATGGCGTCGAGCTCCAGATAGCGCGCCGCCATGCGCACCTTGCTGGAATACGGAGACGTCGGTGCGCAAAGGATCTTCATGGTCATTCTTCCATACTGTCATGTCTTGGCGCGACTATTTCGCGCCAGCTAGAGTCGGTCAATCGTCCTTTGCCGCCTTGGTTTCGCCGCGCAGCCAAAACGCTCGATGCGACGCGTAGCGATCCTGTGCAAGATGGTCCTTGAGCGCGGGTAGAAGCGCATGCAACTCGTCCTTCAGCGTGAAGGGCGGATTGACGATGATCAGGCCGGAGCCGGTCAATCCGTTGATCCCCCGGTCGCTGCGGACGATGAGCTCGGCGCAGAGAATCTTCGGAATGTCGAGGGCCTGCAGCGCCTCGTGGAATTCCTTGATCGGCGCCCCCTTCTTCAGCGGATACCACAGGCAATAGGTGCCGCCGGGGAAGCGGCGATAGGCTTTCGCCAAACCATCCGCAAGGCGTTCGTATTCGCCATCTTCCTCGAACGGCGGATCGACCAGGACGATGCCGCGTTTCTCCTTCGGCGGCAGGTGTGCGCCGAGCGAGAGCCAGCCGTTGAGCTTGGTGATCCGCACCTGATGATCGCCCTCGAAAAGCCGATGCAGCCGGGCAAAGTCCTCCAGATGCAATTCCATCGCGGAGAGCCGGTCCTGCGGTCGAAACAGCATGCGGGCGAGCTTTGGAGAGCCGGGATAAAGGCGGATGCCGCCCTCCGCGTTTAGCTCACGCACGGCGGATAGATAGGGCTCCAGCAACTCGGCGACCTGTGGAGCAAGCTCTGTGTCCAGGAGCTTGCCGATGCCCTCGCTCCATTCACCGGTCTTTTGAGCCTCCTCGGAGGAGAGGTCGTAAAGCCCGATGCCGGCATGCGTGTCGAGCACGCGAAAGGCCGCATCCTTCTTCTGCATGTAGCGGATCAGTCGCGCCAGGACGGCGTGCTTGAGCACATCGGCAAAATTGCCTGCGTGGTAGATATGGCGGTAGTTCATTTTCGCTGATGCCCGTGATGAATTCGCCTGATCGGCGACATTTGTGGCTTTTGGCCGGTTTCCGGTTCGAATATAGAAAAGCCATGAACATTGCGACCCCCATTCACGCCAAATCCGCCAAGTCGAATGTCAGGCTCGGTCACACCGCCTGTCCGCACGACTGTCCCTCCACTTGCGCGCTGGAGGTGGAGATCGGCGACGATGGCCGCATAGGCCGTGTGCGCGGAGCAAACAATCACAGCTACACCTCGGGAGTGATCTGCGCGAAGGTCGCGCGCTACGCCGAGCGCCTCTATCATCCGGACCGGCTGATGCACCCGCTGCGCCGAACGGGCGCCAAGGGGGCAGGGCAGTGGCAGCAGATTTCCTGGGACGATGCGCTGGATGAAATCGCCGAAGCCTTCGTCAAGGCGGAAGCCAGGGACGGCAGCGAAGCGATCTGGCCCTATTTCTACGCCGGAACGATGGGCTGGGTTCAGCGCGACTCGATCGAGCGCCTGCGCCACGCCAAGCGCTATTCCGGCTTCTTCTCGTCGATCTGCACCAACCCGGCCTGGACCGGTTTCACCATGGCGACGGGAACGCTGCGCGGACCCGACCCGCGTGAGATGGGCGGCACCGATTGCGTCGTGATCTGGGGCACGAATGCGGTGTCCACCCAGGTCAACGTGATGACCCACGCGATCAAGTCCCGCAAGGAGCGCGGCGCCAAGATCGTCGTGGTCGACATCTACGACAATCCGACGATGAAGCAGGCCGACATGGCGCTGATCGTCAAGCCGGGTACGGATGCCGCGCTGGCCTGCGCCGTCATGCACATCGCCTTCCGCGAGGGCTATGCCGATCGCGAGTACATGGCAAAGTATGCCGACGATCCTGCCGGCCTTGAAGCGCATCTGAGGACGAAGACGCCCGAGTGGGCCGCCGCCATCACCGGCCTTTCCGTCGATGAGATCGAAGCCTTCGCGCGCCTCGTCGGCATAACGAAGAAGACCTATTTCCGCCTCGGCTACGGCTTTACCCGCCAGCGCAATGGCGCGGTTGCCATGCATGCGGCGGCCTCGATCGCGACGGTGCTCGGCTCCTGGCAATACGAAGGCGGCGGTGCCTTCCATTCAAACAGCGATATCTCCGCATGAACAATGCGGAACTGACCGGCAAGGCGATGAAGGATGCGGATATCCGCATGATCGACCAGTCGCAGATCGGCCGCGCGTTGACTGGCGATGCCGTGGCGCTCCGCCATCGCGGCCCGGTGACGGCAATGCTGATCCAGAACACCAATCCGGTGAACATCGCCCCCGAACAACGGCTGGTGAAACGCGGCTTCGCTCGCGAGGACCTCTTCGTCGCGGTGCACGAGCAGTTCATGACGGAGACGGCCGAGATGGCCGACATCGTCATTCCAGCAACGATGTTCGTCGAGCATGACGATATCTATCGCGCCGGGGGCCAGAACCACATTTTGCTCGGCCCTAAGCTGGTTGAGCCGCCGGAGACCGTCCGGACGAACCTGTTCGTGATCGAAGAACTGGCAAAGCGTCTCGGTGTCGCCGATCGTCCCGGTTTCGGTTTCACGGCCCGCGAAATGATCGATCGGCTTCTCGAAGCCAGCAACCTGCCGGGATACGACCATTTCCTCGAACACAAATGGTTCGACCGTCAGCCGGATTTCGAGGATGCGCATTTCCTCAAGGGCTTCGCGCATCCTGACGGCAAGTTCCATTTCCGCCCGGACTGGGTCGACGGCCCTGCGCCGAACAAGCCGCCGGCCGCTGTCGGTGCTCTCGGACCATACAAGCAGCTGCCGGCGTTTCCGGATCAGGTCGATGTTATCGAGCTTGCCGATAGCGAGCATCCGTTTCGCTTGGCAACGTCACCGGCGCGCAACTTCCTGAATTCCAGCTTCTCCGAGACGAAGACCTCGCGCCAGAAGGAAGGGCGGCCGGAACTGATGATGAACCCCGCCGATGCGACGGCAGGCGGCATCGAGCATGGCGACCTCGTGCGGATCGGAAACGACCGTGGCGACCTTCGGATCCATGTGCGCGTCACCGAGGAGGTCAAGCCGGGCGTGTTGATTGCCGAAGGCCTCTGGCCGAACAAGGCGCATATCGACGGTGAAGGGATCAACGTGCTGACCGGCGCCGATCCGGTCGCGCCCTATGGCGGCGCGGCGGTCCACGACAACAAGGTCTGGCTCCGCAGGGATGTTGCATGACGAAATTTGACAAGGCAAAAGCCGAGATCGTTGATGAAAAGACGCTCTCGAACGGCTGGACGCGCCTGAGCGACTTCCAGATCGACTATACGGATTCCGACGGCGAGACGCATCGGCTGCAGCGCGAGGTCTACCATCGCACGCCGGCGGCGACGATCCTGCTATACGATCCGAAGCGAGACACCGTTGTCCTCGTGCGGCAGTTCCGGCTGCCGGTCTTCCTGCATGGTGAGCCGGCCTGGGTCATCGAAGCCCCGGCAGGGCTGTTGGACGGTGATGCCCCGGAAGTGGCGATCCGCCGCGAAGCTGAAGAAGAAACCGGCTTTCGCGTCCGCGATGTGCGCTTCCTTTTCAAGGCCTACAGTTCGCCGGGCTCGAGCATGGAACTGCTGCATTTCTTCGCCGCGACGTTCGACACCACCGATCGGGTATCGGATGGCGGCGGCCTTGCTCACGAGCACGAAGATATCGAAGTTCTGGAAGTGCAGCTCGACAAGGCGATGGCGATGATCGAGCGTGGGGAAATTGTTGATCTGAAGACGATTGCGTTGCTGCAATGGGCCACATTGAACCGCGGGTCGCTGCGATAGCCGCAGGTTCAATCATGCGCGGTTCGTCGTTCACACCGATGTCATGAATCAGCGCTATGCGCTCCGCCTTGTCATAAATACGCGCTTGGAGAAAAACCGATGTGGCTCAGCAATTTTACTCTCGTCCTTCCAGATGAGATCGTGAGCCACGGCTCGGTGCGCGTCGAGGACGGCGTAATCGCTGAAATCAGGCCGGAACCGGTCGCCAACACCGCAATCGATGGTGGTGGGCGCCTGCTGATGCCGGGCTTCGTGGACCTTCACGGCGACATGGTGGAGCGCGAGATCGCGCCGCGTCCGAATGCGCCGATGCCGATCGATTTCAGCATCCATGAACTGGATAAGAAGCTGGCCGCTGCAGGCGTCACGACGGCGTTTGCCGCCGTCTCCTTCGCAACGGAAAGCGTCTACGGCCATGTCCGCTCGCTTGAGACCACCTCGGCCGTCATCGAGGGTATCAACCGACTCCAGGATGATTTGCTTATCGATCACCGCGTCCATGCGCGCTATGAGATCACCAACCTCGGTGCCGCGCCGGCGCTCGAGAAGCTGCTTGAAGCCGGCCACGTTGACATGGTCTCGCTGACCGACCATACACCGGGGCAGGGGCAGTATAACAACATCCAGAGCTACATCCTGAGTATTGCCGAGCGCCGGGCCATTTCCGAGGAGATGGCCGCCGAGATGGTCGCCAAGCGCATCGAGATGCGCAACAATCCGGAGATCGAGATCAAGCTGAAACAGGTCGTCGATCTCGCCCTGAAACACAAGCTGTCGCTCGCCTCCCACGATGACGATAGCGCCGAGAAGGTCGCGCAAATGCACGATCTCGGTGTCACGATCAGCGAATTTCCGGTGACGCTTCCGGCGGCGGAAGAAGCGCGGCATCGCGGTCTCTGGACGCTGATGGGGGCTCCGAACGCCCTGCGCGGCCAGTCCATGTCCGGCAATCTCAGTGCGATCGATGCAGCGGCCGCTGGCCTGCTGACCGTCATCGCTGCCGATTATCATCCCGCGGCCTTCGTGCCCGGCATCTTCAAGATTGCCGAGCGCACGAGCCTGCCTTACGCCGTTGCCATGGCGACCCGTAATGCGGCGCGTTCGGCAGGTCTTCTGGATCGCGGCGAGATCGCCGTTGGGCAGCAGGCGGATCTCGTGGTTGTTGAAGCCGGCGACGTGCACCGCATCCGCGCGACGTTCCGCAAAGGCCGTTTCGTTTACAGCGACGGCACCCTGCACCAGCCTCGGGCGCTTGCCGCCTGAGGCCAAGAGCATGTCTCCGAAAGTGGGAACCGCTTTCAGGACAAACACATGCGTGAAAGCAAAAAACTAAAGTAGGGCAAGCGAAACCAAAAGATCGCGCCGTGCTTTAGGCCCCTTCGCCGATCAGCGAGATAACGCTGCTACGTTCCGCCGGCGCTGCCGCAGCGCCGGTGCTGACGGCCTTGCCGCCCTCCATCTTCACCTTGCCGTGGGCAAGGAGCCGCAGCGCTTGCGGGTAGAGTTGATGCTCCACGGTGAGCACACGGGCGGCCAAGCTTTCTGCACTGTCGTTGGAGAGGATCGGAACGGCGGCCTGGCCGATAACCGGGCCCTCGTCCATGCCTTCGGTCACGAAGTGCACGGTGCAGCCGGCGATCCGCATGCCGGCGTCGATCGCTCGCTGGTGGGTATGCAGGCCCGTGAACAGAGGCAGCAGGGAAGGGTGGATATTTATCATCCGGCCCTCGTAGCGCTGGATGAAGGTGCCGCTCAGAAGCCGCATATATCCCGCAAGGCAAAGGATGTCAGGCGATAGCTCATCGAGCGCGGCAAAGATCGCTCCTTCGTGCGCTTCCTTGCTGGCATAATCCTTGCGAACGAAGGCAAAGGTCGGAATGCCCTCGGCTGCCGCCTTGGCAAGCCCTCCGGCATCGGCCCTGTCGGAGATCACCCCGACGATTTCCGCCGGATAGTCGGCAGCCTTGGCAGCGGTGACCAGCGCCATCATGTTGGAACCGCCGCCGGAGATGAAGACGACGGCGCGTTTGCGTGACGTCGTCATATGGCGAGCGTACCCTTGTAGAGCGTGCCGGCCGCGCCCTCGGCGCGGGCAATCATCCGGCCGAGCGTTACGACCGTCTCGCCTTCAGCTTCAAGAGCGGCAGTGACGGTTGCGACGTTCTCAGCCGAAACGACTGCGATCATGCCGACGCCGCAGTTGAAGGTGCGCAGCATTTCATTGGCTTCAACGCCGCCGGTCTTCGACAGCCAGGAGAAGACGGCCGGAACTTTCACGGCCGTAAGGTCGATCTCGGCTGCAAGGTGCTTCGGCAGGACGCGCGGAATATTCTCCGGGAAGCCGCCGCCGGTGATGTGCGCCAGTGCCTTGATGGCCTTGGTTTCGCGGATCGCCTTCAGCAGCGGCTTTACATAGATGCGGGTCGGCGTCAGCAGCGCTTCGCCGAGGCTCTTGTCTTCCGCGAACGGAGCCGGGGCATCCCAGGCGAGGCCCGAAATCCCGACGATCTTGCGCACCAGCGAAAAGCCGTTGGAGTGAACGCCTGAGGAGGCAAGGCCGAGGATCACATCGCCTTCGGCGATGTCGCCTGACGGCAGCAGCTGGCCACGCTCGGCAGCGCCGACGGCAAAGCCTGCAAGGTCGTAGTCGCCGGAGGAGTACATGCCCGGCATTTCGGCAGTCTCGCCGCCGATCAACGCGCAACCCGCGTCGCGGCAGCCGGCAGCAATGCCCTCGACAATCGCCGCACCCTGGTCGGGATCGAGTTTGCCTGTCGCAAAGTAGTCGAGGAAGAACAGCGGCTCTGCGCCCTGGACCACAAGATCGTTGACGCACATGGCGACAAGATCGATGCCGACGGTATTATGATAATCGGCGTCGATGGCGATCTTCAGCTTGGTGCCGACGCCGTCATTGGCGGCAACGAGAACCGGATCCGTGAAGCCGGCAGCCTTGAGGTCGAACAAACCGCCGAAGCCGCCGATCTCGCCGTCCGCGCCCGGACGGCGCGTCGAGCGCACAGCCGGCTTGATCTTCTCCACCAGAAGGTTTCCGGCATCGATGTCGACGCCTGCGTCGCTATAGGTCAGGCCGTTTTTTCCAGACTGGCTCATACTGCTCTCCGATGGCTGCGCGGGGGCGGGAAATGTCACCGCCTCAATATTTGGGTCGCCATTGCATGACACGGGCCTACATGCAAGGGATTGCATGGAAAATGCCCCAATTTCCCGCTCTTTTGACGCAGGCCCTCTGGATTTTTAGCGCCGGGGTTGACCATTCTCTCGGCCACATCCTATGTGCTCGAAAGGTTGCATCTGTATGATGCGAAAGATCGAGACAGTCGATCAGCGGGGAATGTGATGCCACAGCAGGTTAGCGGGGCAGGTCTGAAGCGTCAGGTGATCTTCTGGCTGATCGTGCTTGCCTTCTTCATCGGCTTCCTTTTCATCTTCAGCTCGATCTTGTTGCCGTTCCTGGCCGGGATGGCACTGGCCTATTTCCTCGATCCGGTCGCGGACCGATTGGAACGCCTTGGGCTGAGCCGCCTCATGTCGACGATCGTCATACTGATCGCCTTCATCATCATGATCGTGCTGGCCCTGATGATTTTGATACCGGTCTTGGCGAGCCAGTTCAGCGACTTTGCCGGTCGCCTGCCGGGCTACATCGAGCAGTTGCAGTCATTTATCACGAACTCGCAGAACTCCCTCATGCCGGATTGGGTGAGGAACCAGCTCGGGACGATCAAGAACAACTTCTCCGAAATCCTGTCGCAGGGATTTGGATTGCTCACCGGTCTCTTCAGCCAGGTCTGGAGTTCCGGCCTTGCCGTCGTCAACGTGATCTCGCTGATGATCGTTACGCCCGTCGTGGCCTTCTACATGCTGCTTGATTGGGACCGCATGATCGCCAAGGTCGATCAGTACATTCCCCGCGACTACGTGGCGAACGTCCACCAGATCATGCGTGAAATCGATCAGGCGATCGCCGGGTTCATCCGCGGGCAGGGCTCGCTCTGCCTGATCCTGGGCGTCTGGTATGCGGTTGGCCTGTCGTTGGTCGGTTTGAACTTCGGCCTGTTGATCGGCCTGTTTGCGGGCATGATCAGCTTCATTCCCTATGTGGGCTCCTTGGTGGGGCTTGTTCTTGCCGTCGGCGTTGCCATCGTTCAGTTCTGGCCGGACTACATCTGGGTCGGCGCGGTGCTCGCGGTCTTCTTCAGTGGCCAATTCATGGAAGGCAACATCCTGCAGCCGAAGCTGGTGGGCCACAGTGTCGGGCTGCATCCGGTGTGGCTGATGTTCGCCCTGTTTGCCTTTGGTGCTCTGTTCGGCTTTGTCGGTCTACTGGTTGCCGTACCGGCGGCAGCGGCCGTTGGCGTGCTTGTCCGCTTTGCCCTTTCGCGCTACCTTCAGAGCGATCTTTATGCCGGCCACTCGAAAGAGGGCCAGGTCGGCAAGACAAAAGCTGATCCCAATGACTGATGTGAAAAACGCTGGTCCAAGGCGCGCCGCCGTCGAGCAGCTTCCCTTGGCTTTTTCGCACGATGCTGCGACCGGGCGCGATGATCTCTTGATCTCGGAACGGCTTGCCGCTGCGGTCTCCATCGTTGATGCCTGGCCGAATTGGCCTTCTCCCGTGGTGATCCTCGCCGGTCCGGTGGGCTCGGGAAAATCGCATCTCGCGAATATCTGGAAGGACCATAGCGGCGCCGTAGAGATCCATCCGAAGGCCGGCGCCAACGCGGCTATTGATGCGGCGAACGGTCCCGTGCTTTTCGAGGATGTCGATCGGGTAGGGTTCGATGACAACGAACTCTTCCATGTCATCAACAGCGTGCGGGAGAACGGCCACGGCCTTCTGATGACAAGCCGCCTCTGGCCCATGTCGTGGCCGGTGGAGCTGCCGGATTTGCGCTCGCGCCTCAAGGCCGCGACCGTCGTCGAGATTGGCGAGCCGGACGAGGAACTGCTGTCGCAGGTCATGGTAAAGTTGTTTGCAGACCGCCAGCTTTATATTGATGACAAACTGGTCCTCTATATCGTTGTCAGGATGGAACGATCGCTGAATACGGCTCAGACGATTGTCGACAGGCTGGACCGGCTCGCCCTCTCTCGCGGCACAAAGATTACCCGAGCTCTGGCCGCTGAAGTGTTGAATGAATTGGGTAATTCGGAACCGTCGGATTGACTGTCACAGTTCCGTCGTGAAACTGATATAATTCGCTTGGCCGAATGAAACGGGACAATCAGACCATGGACAGCGCAGTCACGGAGCATCACGAACCCACTCCGGAAACCGATGAGACTGCGCCTTCGCTAGAAGAACTGCTGGCCAGCCCCGAGCGCTTCATCAACCGCGAGTTCTCATGGTTGCAGTTCAATCGCCGTGTTCTCGAGGAAACGCTGAACACTGAGCATCCCCTGCTCGAGCGGGTCCGCTTCCTGTCGATCTCGGCCGCAAACCTCGACGAATTCTTCATGGTGCGCGTTGCCGGTCTGGAAGGGCAGGTACGTCAGAATATTATGATGCGCTCGCCGGACGGCAAGACGCCGGCCGAACAGCTCGATGCTATCCTCCAGGAGATCGACAATCTGCAGATGGAGCAGCAGGCATCGCTTGCCGTGCTCCAGCAGTACCTTGCCAAGGAAGACATCCTGATCGTGCGTCCGGGAGCTCTCAGCGAATCCGATCGCGCGTGGCTCGCGACAGAATTCGAGCAGGCGATCTTCCCGGTGTTGACACCGCTGTCCATCGACCCGGCGCATCCGTTTCCCTTCATCCCGAACCTCGGCTTCTCGATCGGCCTGCAGCTTGTCAGCAAGAGCGGCCGCGAACCGATGACAGCGCTGCTGCGCCTGCCTCCGGCTCTCGACCGCTTCGTTCGCCTGCCGGATGATCGCAATACGATCCGCTACGTCACGCTTGAGGACGTGACGAACGTCTTCATTCACCGGCTCTATCCCGGCTACGAAGTGCAGGGCTCGGGTACGTTCCGGATCATCCGCGACAGCGATATCGAAGTCGAGGAAGAGGCCGAAGACCTCGTGCGCTTCTTCGAAACCGCGCTGAAGCGCCGCCGCCGTGGATCGGTGATCCGCATCGAGACCGATTCCGAAATGCCGGCGTCGTTGCGCCAGTTCGTCGTGCAGGCGCTGAACGTTCCCGACAATCGCGTCGCGGTTTTGCCGGGCCTCCTTGCGTTGAACACTCTCTCCGAGATCACCAAGGCACCGCGCGACGACCTTCGATTTCCCCCCTACAATGCGCGATTTCCCGAACGCGTCCGCGAGCACGCCGGCGACTGCTTCGCTGCCATCCGCGAAAAGGACATGGTGGTTCACCATCCCTACGAGTCTTTCGACGTCGTGGTCCAGTTCCTGCTCCAGGCTGCGCGCGATCCTGACGTCCTGGCGATAAAGCAGACGCTCTACCGCACCTCGAACGACAGCCCGATTGTGCGTGCGCTGATCGACGCGGCCGAATCCGGGAAGTCTGTCACCGCTCTGGTGGAGCTGAAGGCACGGTTCGACGAAGAGGCAAATATACGCTGGGCCCGCGATCTGGAGCGCGCCGGCGTACAGGTCGTTTTCGGTTTCATCGAGCTCAAGACCCACGCCAAGATGTCGCTGATCGTCCGGCGGGAAGAGGGCAAGCTGCGCAGCTACTGCCATCTCGGCACCGGTAACTATCATCCGGTCACCGCGAAGATCTATACCGACCTGTCGTTCTTCACGTGCAATCCGGTGGTCGCCCACGACATGGCGAACATCTTCAACTTCATTACCGGCTATGGCGAACCGGAAGAAAGCATGAAGCTTGCGGTCTCGCCTTACACGCTACGCACCCGAATCCTTCGTCACATCGACGAGGAGATCAAACACGCCAAGGGTGGTGCGCCGGCGGCGATCTGGATGAAGATGAATTCGCTTGTCGACCCAGAGATCATCGACGCGCTCTACACGGCAAGCCGCGCCGGCGTTGAGATCGATCTCGTGATCCGCGGCATCTGCTGCCTGCGTCCACAAGTTGCCGGTCTCTCTGAAAATATCCGCGTGAAATCGATCGTAGGCCGTTTCCTGGAGCATAGCCGCATCTTCTGCTTCGGCAATGGTCACGGGCTGCCGTCGGACAAGGCGCTGGTCTATATCGGCTCGGCCGACATGATGCCGCGTAACCTCGATCGCCGGGTCGAAACGCTGGTGCCCTTGAAGAATCCGACGGTTCACGAGCAGGTCCTGTCACAGATTATGCTCGGCAATATCATTGACAACCAGCAAAGCTACGAGATATTGCCCGACGGAACGTCAAGGCGCATGGAAGTGCGCAAGGGCGAAGAGCCGTTCAATGCGCAGCAGTATTTCATGACCAACCCCAGCCTGTCCGGCCGTGGCGAAGCCTTGAAATCCAGTGCACCCAAGCTGATCGCCGGTCTGCTTTCTGGCCGAAACAACAAGTAATATTGGACCTGCATGGTTGAATCAGAAGCCCAGGGGCGCCTTCCCGGTATTGCCCCGGTCTCCGTCGTCGACATCGGGTCGAACTCGATCCGTGTGGTCATCTATGAAGGCATGTCCCGATCGCCGACGATCCTTTTCAACGAAAAGGTGTTGTGCGGCCTCGGACGGGGCATCGCGTTGACCGGAAAGATGGACGAGGCAAGCGTCGAGCGCGCTCTGGCGGCTTTGCACCGCTTCAAGGCTTTATCCGATCAGGCGCGCGCTGCCACCATGTACGTTCTCGCGACCGCGGCTGCCCGCGAAGCATCGAACGGCCCCGACTTCATCCATCAGGCCGAGACCATTCTTCAGCGCAAGGTCCGCGTTCTCTCCGGCGAGGAAGAGGCGAAATTCTCCGCCCTCGGCATTGTCAGCGGCTTCTATGCGCCAGACGGTATTGCCGGTGACCTCGGCGGCGGCTCGTTGGAATTGATTGACATCAAGGGCAAGGAAGTCGGCAAGGGGGTTACCTTGCCGCTCGGTGGGCTTCGTCTGTCCGAATATGCCGGCGGCTCGATGGAGAAGGCCAGGACGTTTGCTCGCAAGCATGTGAAAACAAGTTCCAAGCTGCTGGCGAAGGGGGCTGGGCGCACTTTCTATGCCGTTGGCGGTACCTGGCGAAACATCGCGAAGCTGCACATGGAAATGACGGAATATCCGCTGCACATGATGCAGGGTTATGAGGTTCCGTTCGATGCGATGATGCAATTCCTCGATCAGGTGGAGATTGCCAAGGACTCGAAGGATCCTGCGTGGATGGCCGTTTCGAAGCATCGCCGCGCGCTGCTTCCCTTCGGCGCGGTTGCCATGAAGGAAGTCCTGAGCGCGATGAAACCCTCTGTCATCTCGTTCTCGGGGCAGGGCGTGCGCGAAGGCTACCTCTATTCATTGCTCTCCGAGAGCGAGCGCCGCAGCGATCCACTGCTGGCGGCCGCTGGCGAACTCGCCATTCTGCGCGCCCGTTCGCCGGAACACGCCAGGGAGCTGGCGGACTGGACGGGCCGCATGATGCCCTATTTCGGCATCACGGAGACGGAAGAGGAGGCGCGCTATCGCCAGGCTGCGTGTCTGCTTGCCGACATCAGCTGGCGCGCGCATCCCGATTACCGCGGCCTGCAGGCGCTGAACATTATCGCTCACTCATCCTTTGTCGGCATCAGCCATCCTGGCCGCGCCTTCATTGCGCTGACGAACTACTACAGGTTCGAAGGGCCTTATGACGACGGCGCCACGGGGCCTCTTGGTACGATCGCAACGCCGCGATTTATCGAGCGCGCCAAGCTCCTCGGCGGCCTGCTGCGTGTCGTCTATCTCTTTTCGGCATCGATGCCCGGCGTCGTGCGCAATCTCACCTTCCAGAAATCGTCCAAGCCCGATCTCGACCTGGAGTTCGTAGTCCCGGCGGAATATCACGACTTTGCAGGTGAGCGTCTCGATGGCCGGCTGCAGCAGCTTGCCAAGCTGGCGGACAAGCGTCTGGCTTTCCGCTTCGAATAGCACTCGGCGCGGAACTGACGTTCCGCGAAAGCCGGCCAACGGATGGCCCATCGACGTCCGGTGATCAGAAGGCTGGCGCTGCGGATAGCGGGAGACCGCATGCCCCGATGCCTGGCCCGCCAATATTGCCGATGCATGCAGCGTAGCGCAGTCCGGCGGCTATCGGCTAGGTTGACGTATCTGTTTGACATGCTTCAACTGGCCAATGACACAAACGAAATGCGGGCAGAGACATGATCATAGATATCGAGGACTTCTTCACGAAGGGATGCGGACGCTGCGAGCGCTTTGCGACTCCGGACTGTTCGACGCGGCAATGGATCGACGGCCTGAACGACCTTCGCCGAATTTGCCTCGAGGCCGGGCTCGTCGAGACGGTGAAATGGGCGCATCCCTGCTACATGCACGAAGGCCGTAATATCGTGATCCTCGGTGCCTTTCGTAGCGACTTTCGCGCCACTTTCTTCAACGCAGCGCTCATGAAGGATCCCGAAGGCGTTCTCGAGAAGCAGGGGCCGAATACCCGGCATCCCGACATGATCCGCTTTGTGGACAACGCCCAAGTGGCAAAGATGGAACCTGTCATCCTGTCCTACCTTAAGGAGGCGATGGGATATGCAGAGGCAGGCATTAAACCGCCAAAGGAAGAAAGCGAACTCGAATTGCCTGACGAGTTGGTCGAGGCATTGGATTCCGACCCTGAACTTGCAGAAGCCTTTCACGAATTGACGCCCGGGCGACAGAAGAGCTACGTGATCAATCTCAACGGGGCGAAGACGTCCGTTACGCGCACGTCACGCATTGTGAAGTTTCGCGATCACATTATCGCCGGAAAGGGCGCGACCGAGCGCTGAGCCGAACTTTCGAACGTCCGTAGATCGAGCATTCCGGTCAATGAAGCCCCGCCCTTCCGAGCGGGGCTTCTTGGCGAAGCCCGAGACTTACTTCGCGTTCAGAAGTTCGCCGACTTCAAGCAGGCTGAATTCGTTGTTGTCGGCCTTATCGACGGCGCGGCCGGCCGAGAAGGGCAGGTTGTTGTCGTTGCCGACGATGATGTGCGTGGCATCGACGCGATCGACGTTCTCAATCGTCACGAACGGCATGTCGTAGACGCCATCCTTGCTGCCGGCTTTCTTGTTGTCGGGGTCCTTGATGTTCAGGAGGTCGATGTAGCCGATCTTGCGAACAGCCTTGCCGACGTTGGCGTCGTTGAATTCGATCTTGTAGATGCGCTTGAGTTCGGCTGGGGCTTCAAAGCAATCCGGCTTCGGCTGCTTGGGATCGGCGCAGGCTTTGTCCTTGGTGCCAGCGCCGTTGTCGCGCTCGATCACGAGTGCGGTCGAGCCATCGAGCATGTTGAAGTCGCCGATCGAAACGCCCTTATCTTCGAAGGGGTAGAACCACGTACGACCGGTCCAGCTTTTGGAAGCAGTGTCAAATTCGATGACGCGGATGGCGGTGTGGCCGTCAACCGATTCCATCTTGCCGTCGTCCTGATAAAGCGCGCCTTCCAGCAGGCCATAGAGCTTGCTGCCGTCCTTGGACATAGCAAGACCTTCAAAGCCGCCCGAGCGCTTCAGGTTGAAGACCGGCGTCTTCGCGGTCGGGTTTGCCTGGATGGAAAGCACCGGATTGTCGGGCGACATGACCGGCTTACCATCGACCTTGGTCGCAATAACGTCGGTCAGGCGGCCTTCGGTGTCGAACTTGAGCAGGTACGGTCCGAATTCTTCGCCGATCCAGAAGCCGTTTGCGACGGGCTGCACGGATTCGATGTCGAAGTCCGCACCCGTCAGATAGCGGTTTTCGGCGCCTTCGAGCACGATCGGGAAGGGGGCCTTCTTGTCCGGATCGGAGAGGAAGAGGTTCTTGACGACATCGACCTTGCCGGCCTGCCAGTCGAACTTGACCTGATGCAGGAAGAGCATCGCGTCGCTGGAGTTGGCCTTGGCGCCGAAGCCGTTATCCGAGAGCGTCCAGAACGTGCCGTCCGGCATGCTCTTGATGCCGGAGAAGCCCTGGATCGGCTGCCCATCGAAGGGCAGTTTCAGATCGGTCACGCGTGCGCCGTCCTTGCCGGGAACGCTGTTGAGCGCTTCGGTGCGCTTGCGGTCAGCAGTGGTGAATTTGCCGGAATGCTTGAGGAACTCTGGCGCATCGGCGGGAGCCGCCACGAGCGTGTTGGCGGGCAGAATGGCCTGGCTTGCAAGCTTTGCCGGAAATTCCTGCTGGTCAGCGGCGGCTGAACCGGCGATCAAAAAAAGAAATGAAACAGAAGCAAGAAGAGTATTTTTCATCGAAACCCCCAGGGATTGGAATGCGGGTCTCGAATAGCAAGGCTTTCATGTCGGTGCGTTGACGCTTGCATGAAGCTTTGGTGACGTCTTGTGGTTGTCCGCTTTGGCGAGCGCGATGACACCGAGGCTCTGGCCCCGGCCCTTGACGGCGTGGCTTCCAAGGTCCTCGACCGAGACGGTCTCCGGCATCTTGATCCGCTGGGCAAGGTCGCTCGAGATCAGGACTGATCGGTTCAGCGTCTTGGAGAGCGACTCAAGTCGGGAGGCGGTGTTTACGGTGTCGCCGAAATAGGTGATCTTATGGTGGTCGACCCCGATTTCGGCCGTGATCACCGTACCGCCGTGGAGAGCGGCGCGCAGGCGAGGGACTTGGCCGTATGTCTTCAGCCAGTTCTCGGCATCCGCCTCTATCGATCCGATGATGTCGAAGATGCAGTTCACGCATCGCGCGAACTTGATCCCGCGCTCCAATGGCCAGCTGATGATGGCGGCGTCGCCCACGTAGTCGTCGATGGTGCCCCTGTACTTTCTCACCGGCTCCGCAAAGGTGGCAAACAGCGAGCTCAGCATCTGTTGCGCGCGGAGATCGCCATGCTTCTCGGCGAAGGACGTCGAATCCACCAGGTCGATGAACAGGAAAACCCGCTCCTCACTGATTGGCTTCCTGTAGCGGCTGAAAAGCATGCTCGTGAAGATGTCTCGGCCCAGCAATTCGCGGATGCGCAGCACGAAGATGATAAGCGCACACACCGCAAGTGCATAGAGGAAGGCATCGAAAGGCAGGACAACGGCATTGACCCAAGATGCCGGACTAAAGACGCCGAGCCACCACATGGAGAGGCCGGCGATCGCGAACCCGATGCTCATCAGGATTTCGTAGGCGAAGATCTTGGCGAGGAAGAACGTCACCGTCGGCAACGCCTGCATGCGCCGGTAAAGACCACGCAGGATCACCTTGCGCTCAAAGGCCATGATCGGCATGCCGATGAACAGCGCAAAGGTTGCGCCCACGAAGGGATGGCCGCCATAGAAGCGCATGTCGTAGAGAACGCCGCTCGCAGCGATAACAAGCGCGATCAACAACCAGTTCTGAACTGGAGATATTTCCCTCATGTCGTCCTTTTCGCGGTCGCTTCGCCGGCGGTGCTCAAGCCACATAGGAACACTACTGCGCTTCCGAAAGGCGCGCCAAGCCGGCGTTCTTGGATCAAATCGATCTGGCGATGACTATGCGCGAAAAAAGTCCGCTTGATGGCGCTTAGAGCGCCACCGTCTCCACCTTCTTGCCGACGAAGCGAAGAGCGACCTGGCCCTGGATAAGCTGCAGCGCCGGCTCGCCGAAAAGCTCCCGGCGCCAGCCGTGCAGCGCGGCGACTTCTGCCATTTCGCCTTCCGCTGCGATCCTGTCGAGATCCTCGCTGTTGGCAATGACCTTCGGCGCGACGCCATGTTTTTCCGAGA
>Ga0102588_1000796_pt1 | contig 29515 bp, 26 predicted proteins | sample AraplaMF_Col_mMS_FD_76854 | JGI IMG/M metagenome (GOLD analysis project Ga0102588, IMG submission 76854) | Arabidopsis root microbial communities from the University of North Carolina, USA - plate scrape MF_Col_mMS (SPADES assembly) (version 2) | ecosystem: Host-associated > Plants > Roots >...
GTTCAACCTCGGGCAGGCCCTGTTCTTCATGATGACCGACAAGGGCCAGAGCAAGCGCACCGTCTGGGCGCTCACCCGCCGTATCGGGCTGTCGCTGCTGCTCATCGCCATGGTGGCCCTGGGCATCTTCATGGGCTGGCTGCACCCCCACGGGGTCGGGCAATTCTAACGCCTGAGGCCGGGGGGCCAAGGCGCGGTGCGGCATTTGGTGCATCGAAGCGTGGCGTGAGGCAGTCACGGCGTGCCTTCCCGGCTGCCGGATACCGGTTACCGTCGCCCCGGCGCACGCCGGGGCCCACCGCCCCGATGACGGATTGATCGTCAGCGTCGCATCGATAGGCGTCCCGGTGCGCGGGAAAAGCCGATGTGTCGATATCGCCGATCCGACCGCATCGCGGTGGATCCCGGTTTTCACCGGGATGACGGTGAGGGAAACCGAAACGATGTCGCCGGCGGCGCTGCACAGAAAAAAGCCGCCTTTCGGCGGCTTTTTCGTGTCAGAGCACGTAGACGAAGAGGAACAGCGCCAGCCAGACCACGTCGACGAAGTGCCAGTACCACGCCACGGCTTCGAAGCCGAAGTGGTCGTCTTTCGAGAAGTGGCCCTTCGCGCAGCGTACCCAGATGATCGCCAGCATGATGGTGCCCAGCGTCACGTGCATGCCGTGGAAGCCGGTGAGCATGAAGAACGTGGCGCCGTAGACGCCGCTGCCCAGCGTGAGGTTGAAGTGCTCGTAGGCTTCCGCGTATTCGTGCGCCTGGAACCACAGGAACAGGCAGCCCAGCAGCACCGTGGCGCCGAGGCCGACGAGCAACGCGGTGCGGTGACCCGCCTTCAGCGCGTGGTGCGCGATGGTGATCGTCACGCCCGACGACAGCAGGATCAGCGTGTTCAGCAGCGGCAGACCCCAGGCGGGAATCGTCTGGAACGCGCCGCCGATCTTCTGCGGACCGCCGCCGCCCGATGCGCCCCATGCGGCGTTGTAGCCTTCCCACAGGAACTGGTGGGTGAGCACGCCGTGGCCTTCGCCACCGAGCCAGGGCACCGCGAACAAACGCGCGTAGAACAGCGCGCCGAAGAACGCGCCGAAGAACATCACCTCGGAGAAGATGAACCACATCATCCCCATGCGGAACGAGCGATCGACCTGGCCGTTGTAATTGCCGGCCAACGACTCGTTGATCACCGAGCGGAACCAGCCGAAGAACATGCCCAGGATCATGGCGATGCCGACCCAGAACATGGGCTCGCCAAAGCTCGCCTTACCCGGCTGGGCGTTGAGCCAATGCGCGGCACCGAAGACGGTGACGAACATCGAGACCGCGGCCACGATGGGCCAGTAGCTCTTGCTCGGTACGAAATAGACGTCGTGTTGCTGGTGACCCATGGTGGTTTCCCGTGGATGTCGCTTGGTTTAGCCGGTCAGACCTTCAGCATCTGTACGATCGAGATCACGAACACCGCGACGGCGAACGCGGCCGCGATGAGCGCGGTGCGGCGGGCGCGCTTGCGGCGCGCCCCGGTGTCGGCGTCTGTCGTGGCATGCATCGATCAGTGTTCCGTGTTGCCGTGGGCGAGCTCGTCGTCGTGAATGACCGGCGGCACGTCGAAGGTATGGAAGGGCGCCGGCGACGGCACCGTCCACTCGAGACCCTTGGCACCTTCCCACGAGCGATCGGCAGCCTTCTTCTTCGAGAAGTACACGCAATGGATCACGACGCCCAGGAAGATCAGCTGCGAGGCGCCGAACCAGAAGCCACCGATGGAGCTGATCATGTTGAAGTTCGCGAAGGCCACGTTGTAGTCGGGGATGCGTCGCGGCATGCCGGCCAGGCCGAGGAAGTGCTGCGGGAAGAACAGCACGTTGACCGAGATCACGCTCGACCAGAAGTGGATCTTGCCCCACGTCTCGCTGTACATGTTGCCCGACCACTTCGGCAGCCAGTAGTACGCGGCCGCCATGATCGAGAACGCGGCGCCGGTCACCAGCACGTAGTGGAAGTGGGCGACCACGAAGTACGTATCGTGGTACTGGAAGTCGGCCGGCGCGAGCGCGAGCATCAGGCCCGAGAAGCCGCCGATGGTGAAGAGGATCACGAAGGCGATCGAGAACAGCATCGGCGTCTCGAAGGTCATCGAGCCGCCCCACATCGTCGACACCCAGTTGAACACCTTCACGCCGGTCGGCACGGCGATCAGCATCGTGGCGTACATGAAGAAGATCTCGGCGCCCATCGGCAGGCCCACGGCGAACATGTGGTGGGCCCAGACGATGAACGAGAGGAACGCGATCGAGGCGATCGCGAACACCATCGCGCGGTAACCGAAGATCGGCTTGCGGGCAAAGGTGGGGATGATCTCCGAGATGATCCCGAACGCGGGCAGGATCATGATGTAGACCTCGGGATGCCCGAAGAACCAGAAGATGTGCTGGAACAGCACCGGGTCGCCGCCGCCGGCGGCGTTGAAGAAGTTGGTATGGAAGTACTTGTCGGTCAGCAGCATCGTGACCGCGCCGGCGAGCACCGGCATCACCGCGATCAGCAGGAACGCCGTGATCAGCCAGCTCCACACGAACACCGGCATCTTCAGCAGGTCCATGCCCGGGGCGCGCATGTTGAGGATGGTGGCGATGATGTTGATCGCGCCCATGATGGAGCTGATACCCATCAGGTGGACGGCGAAGATCACATAAGCGACCGATTCGCCCTGCAGCGACAGCGGCGGATACATCGTCCAGCCGCCGGCGGGGCCGCCGCCCGGCATGAAGAGCGTCGAGAGCAGCAGGATGAACGCGAACGGCATGATCCAGAACGACAGGTTGTTCATGCGCGGCAGCGCCATGTCGGGCGCGCCGACCATGAGCGGGATCATCCAGTTCGCCAGGCCGACGAACGACGGCATGATGGCGCCGAAGATCATCACCAGCGCGTGCATCGTCGTCATTTCATTGAAGAAATACGGCTGCACGAGCTGCATGCCCGGCTTGAACAACTCCGCGCGGATGACCATCGCGAAGGCGCCGCCGATGAAGAACATCGTCAGCGAGAAGATCAGGTACAGCGTGCCGATGTCCTTGTGGTTCGTGGACATCACCCATCGCTGGAAGAACCCCTTCGGGGCCCCGTGGTGATCGTGGTCGTGGGTGGCTGCGTGCGCCATGGCCTTGCACCTCTTGCCTTAACTTGGATTAGCCCTGCGGGGCCTGGGCGGGGACGGTCTGGGCGGTCTGCGCGGCCTTTTCTACCTTGGCCTCGTCTTCCTGCGTCGCCAGCCACTGTTCGAATTCGGCCTTGGGCACGGCCTTGACCACGATCGGCATGAAGCCATGGTCCTGGCCGCAGAGCTCGGCGCACTGGCCACGGTAGACACCGGGCTCCTTGATGTTCGTCCAGGCCGAATTGACGATGCCCGGGATCGCATCCATCTTCCAGCCCAGCGCCGGCACCCACCACGAGTGGATGACGTCGCCGCCGACGATGACGAAGCGGATCTTGGTGCCCACGGGCACCACGAGCGGCTTGTCGACGTCGAGCAGGTAGGTGTTGTAACCGTCTACCTTGATCTTGTCCGGGTCGAGATTCGACTTCAGCTGGCGCGTGCGGTCGGAGGTTTCTTCCAGCTTCGACATGAAGCCGACCTGGTCGACGCTCTTGCCCTTGTAATCGACGTAGTCGTAGCGCCACTTCCACTGGAAGCCCGTGACCTTGATGGTCATCTCGGATTTGGTGGTGTCGGCGAACGACGTGAGGCCACCCGTGGCGAGGTGGGCCAGGAAAATGAGGATGATGACCGGCAGGACCGTCCACACCACTTCGAGCTTGGTGCTGTGCGACCACTTCTCGGCGACGGCGCCACGCGATTTGCGGAAGCGGAACATGGCGATGAACATCGCGCCGAACACGACGATGCCGATGACCACGCAAACCCACAGCGCCACCATGTGCATGGCGTACGGGGACCACTCGGCGGCGCCCTTGGTCATGTTCAGCTGGTTCGGTTCCGGGTTGGCCCAGGCCGTCCCTCCGAACAGCGCGAAGGCGAGTGCCGCCCACGCAGATACCGATCGTCCGATGCCGCCAGATGTCATGTGTCTTGCACCTTAGTTGAACCTACCTGCGCGGCCGTCTTCAGAGACTTCGGACAGCAGCACCATGAGTTTCCTTGACACCTCGGCCCGCTCCTCTTCCCCAAGGAAGGCGCCGATTTCGAGCTCGTTGCCATGCGACGCGAGCAACAGACGCTGGCGCCCGTTCCCCTGTTTCAGCCCGACCCGTACCCAGTACGTCTGGAAGCGGACCGTCCGGCGACCCGGCACGGCACGCACCTCCAGCGTATCCGGACCGATCGCGATGCGTTCACCCCTGCCGCCGGCCCGCCAGGCCGCGCCAAGCGCGAACCCCACGGCGAAGGCTTCGATCAGTGCGAACACGGGAGCGAATACGTTCCCCTGCCACGCACCGAGTGACGCCGTCGCCAGGGCTATCGCCGCGAGGCCGATGATCGTCCGACGCAGACCGCGCTTGTCCAGCGCGCGGTTGGGCCGAAGCCACAACACGCGCGGGTGACCCGCGACGGTCGGTCGAAGCACGAACATGGGAGCCTACGCGTGCCTGGAACCTTCGGGATGATAGGGCGCTATTTAAGATGCAGCAAGGTTGGAAGGCGGCGCTTTGTCGCACCCGGGAAACACTGACCCGCCGTCCCCGCACCGCAACAACACACGAAACCCTGCCAGACCTTACAATGGGCGGTCTCCCCCGGCCCTACACGTCCCCAGTGAACCCGACCATTCTTCGTCCCGAACTTCCGACCGGCGTCGAGCCGGCGCGTGCGCGCATCACGGCCGCCTGGCTGCGCGACGAAACCGAGGCCGTGAACGACCTGCTGGCGCAGGCCACCCTGCCCCCGACCGAGCGCGAGCATGTCATCGACGTCGCCGCCGGTCTCGTCACGCGTGTTCGCGCGCGGGCCAAGGATCAGAGCGCCGTCGAGTCCTTCATGCGCCAGTACGACCTCTCGTCCGAGGAAGGCGTGCTGCTGATGTGCGTGGCGGAAGCCCTGCTGCGCATTCCCGACAAGGCCACCGCCGACAAGCTGATCCGCGACAAGCTCGGCGACGCGAACTGGAAGAAGCACCTGGGCCAGAGCGAGTCGCTGTTCGTCAACGCCTCGACCTGGGGCCTGATGCTCACCGGCCATCTGGTGAACCTCGCCGAGGAAACCCGCCACGACTTCACGTCGGGCCTGCGCCGCCTCGTGGGCCGTGCCGGCGAGCCGGTGGTGCGCCTCGCCGTGCGCCAGGCCATGCGCATCATGGGCCACCAGTTCGTGATGGGCCGCACGATCAAGGAAGCCCTCGATCGCTCCGCCGAGAAGGAACACGCGGTTTACCGCTACTCGTACGACATGCTCGGCGAGTCGGCGCTCACGCAGGCCACCGCGGAGCGCTACCAGCAGGATTACCGCGACGCCATCAACGCGCTGGGTGCCCGTGGTCCGTTCCCGAACAACCTCGAGGCGCCGTCGATCTCGGTGAAGCTCTCGGCGCTGCATCCGCGCTACGAAGTGGCCAACCGCGCCCGCGCTCGCGCCGAACTGGGCGCGAAGCTGCTCGAGCTCTCGCAGCTGGCGTTCAAGAACGGCATCGCGCTCTCGGTCGACGCCGAGGAAACCGATCGCCTCGAACTGTCGCTCGACATCATCGGCGACGTCTTCGAGCATCCGTCGCTCGAAGGCTGGAACGGCCTCGGCATCGTGATCCAGGCGTACCAGAAGCGCGCGCCGTTCGTCATCGACTGGGTGACCGAGAAAGCCCGCGCCACCGGCCGCCGCTGGTTCGTGCGCCTGGTCAAGGGCGCCTACTGGGACGCCGAGATCAAGCGGTCGCAGGAAGGCGGCCTTGCCGGCTACCCGGTGTACACGCGCAAGCCGAACACCGACGTGTCGTACCTCGCATGCGCACGCCGCCTGTTCGCCGCCGGCGCCGACGCGGTGTATCCGCAGTTCGCCACGCACAACGCGCACACCATCGCGGCGGTCCATCACCTCGCGCAGGGTCGTCCGTACGAGAACCAGCGTCTGCACGGCATGGGCGCCGACCTCTACGCGGAAGTGATCGGCAAGGACAAGCTCAACGTGCCCTGCCGCGTCTACGCGCCGGTGGGCAGCCACGAAGACCTCCTGCCCTACCTCGTCCGCCGCCTGCTCGAGAACGGCGCCAACACGAGCTTCGTCAACCGCGTCGTCGACGAGACGGTGCCGGTGCGCGACCTCGTCGCCGATCCATGCGAACTCGTGCGCGCGTTCGCCTCCATTCCCCACCCCCGCATCCCCCAGCCGGTCAATCTCTACGGCGAACTCCGGAAGAACTCCATGGGCATGAACTTCGCTAACGACAACGAGCTCAACGAGCTCGCCGACGCCGTGAACCGTCACAGCGGTCCGTGGAACGCCACGCCGCTCGTCGCCGACGCCACCACCCACGGCACGAAGACCGAGGTCACCGATCCGTCGGATCGTCGCCGCATCATCGGCACGGTCGAGAACGCCGATCCGGCCCTCGTCGAAACCGCGCTGGCCGCCGCCACGAAGGCGCAGCCGGGCTGGGATCGCCTGCCGGCCGCCAGCCGTGCCGCGATCCTCGAGCACGCCGCCGAGCAGCTCGAGCACAACCGCGCCGAATTCATCGCGCTGTGCGTGCGCGAAGCGGGCAAGAGCCTGCCCGACGCCATCGCCGAGATCCGCGAGGCGGCCGACTTCCTCCGTTACTACGCCACCATGGCGCGTCGCCTCTTCGGCCAGCCGGAGCAGCTTCCGGGCCCCACCGGCGAGAGCAACCAGCTGTTCCTCAACGGCCGCGGCGTCTTCGTCTGCATCAGCCCGTGGAACTTCCCGCTCGCCATCTTCCTCGGCCAGGTGGCCGCGGCGCTCGCCGCCGGCAACTCGGTCATCGCCAAGCCGGCCGAGCAGACCTCGCTCGTCGGCTACGTCGCGGTGAAGCTGCTTCACGCCGCCGGTGTGCCGACCGACGTGCTGCAGTTTCTGCCGGGCGACGGCGCCACCGTCGGTGCCGCGCTCACGCGCGATCCGCGCGTCTCGGGTGTGGCGTTCACCGGCTCCACCGAAACCGCATGGGCGATCAACCGCGCGCTCGCCGCGCGTAACGCTCCGATCGCGGCGCTCGTCGCCGAAACGGGCGGCCAGAACGCGATGATCGCCGACTCGTCGGCGCTGCCCGAGCAGATCGTGAAGGACGTCATCGCCTCCGCGTTCCAGTCGGCCGGCCAGCGTTGCTCCGCCGCGCGCGTGCTGTTCGTGCAGGAAGACATCGCCGACAAGGTGATCTCGATGCTCGCCGGCGCGATGGCCGAACTGAAGGTCGGCGACCCCGGCCTGCTGTCGACCGACGTCGGCCCGGTGATCGACGAAGACGCGCGCAAGATCCTCGTGGACCACGTCGCACGCATGGATCGCGAAGCGACGAAGATCGCGGAAGTGCCCGTGCCGGAAGCCGCCGCCCACGGCACGTTCTTCGCGCCGCGCGCTTACGAGATCCCCTCGCTCGCCACGCTCACGCGCGAGATCTTCGGCCCGGTGCTGCACGTCATCCGCTGGAAGGGCTCCGAGCTCGAGAAGGTCGTCGACCAGATCAACGGCACCGGCTTCGGCCTGACGCTGGGCATCCACAGCCGCATCGACGACACGATCGAGTTCATCCAGACGCGCGCGCGCGTCGGCAACTGCTACGTCAACCGCAATCAGATCGGCGCGGTCGTCGGCGTGCAGCCGTTCGGCGGCGAAGGCCTGTCGGGCACCGGCCCGAAGGCCGGTGGTCCGCACTACCTGCTCCGCTTCGCCGGCGAGCGCACGCTCACGATCAACACCACGGCCGCGGGCGGTAACGCGTCGCTGCTCACCATCGGCGAGTAATCCGCCGGAACGCCGGACAAAGGGGGCCGCTTCCTGCGAAGGGGGCGGCCTTGCCGATTCGGCGGGCAGATCCGCCTTCGATGATCGCGATACTCGCGGACTTTCCCCCGAAGGAGTCTCGCGACATGCATCGTCAGTTCCATACCGCTCTCGCCCTGGCTTTCGTTTCCAGCGCCGCCGCGCAGAACGTCGAAGACTTCGATCGACTGTCGCCGCAGCCCGTGCGTTTCGGGCAGCCCGTGGTACTGGATCGTTTCCGTATCGAGATTCCCGCCGGCGGCCGCGACGCGGCGTTGCGCGCCGCACCCGTCATCGACGGACTCGCATCGGGTGTCGTGCTCGGCACGGAAGAAGGGCAACCTTCGGGGACGGTCTTTCTCTATTTCGACGAGCCGTGGAAGCGTGTCGACCTGAGCATCGTGCTGCCGCCGACACATGCGATGCCCGCGCCGGAGACGGCCGTTCTCGTCTACGGCGACGGCGACGATCACGCATGGACGATCGGCCTCAGGCACAGCGAAGCGGGCCTTCGACAACGCGTCGGCCTCGCATCGCCACAGGGCAGACCGATACGGAAGCTGATGATCCTTCTGCGCGACGGTGCCTACATCGACAACGTGGAATGGCGATGAGCATCGCAAGCGCGCCTACAACCTAAGGCCTATTGCGTGGCCGGTCGCGCGTTGCTTTGCTGTCACGGCGCCGACGGACATGGCGCCCATCACCACGGAGGGAGTACCTAGTGAGGACGCCACTACCGGTGACGCGCGTACCAGCGAAGGTGCCGCGCATCCTGCCACACCAGACGGTCGTGGCCCCGCGCGAATCGCGCGCACGGAATCGCGGGTGGGAAAACCCGCAGGTCCGCGAACTCCTTCACGGCCGCCGCGACCTCGGTCCCGAGCCCGTGGAGCAAACGTTCGCCGACGACCAGCTCGGCCTCATCCGCGCCGGGCATGTGCATCCGCTCGATCACCTGATCGTCGTTACCGGCGATCGCGATGCGATCATCGAGCAGGCCGACGACGGCAACGTGCTCACGGGCTGCTACCGCAGCGAGAACGATTGCCGGCTGATCTTCCGCTACGCGTACGGCCGTGTCCGCTGCACGGTGCGCACGCTCTGCGACACCGGCGACGTGCACCTGGGCTTCCTCAACTGCCTTTTCCAGGAAGTGCAGACGGTCAACATCCAGCGACCGCGAAGCAATCGAAACGACGCATCGGGCAGCCTGTGGACCACGCTCGAGTTCCACGCCGAGCCGCTGTACGAACTGCAGGGCATCGCATGGCGCGGCGGCATGCTACAGATATCGAGCGTCGTGCTTTCGCCGTAGACGAGCGATGTTCGATGCACGACACGTGCGACATGGCGACTTGAAATTGCCGTGTCGTCTCTTTGAGAAACCTCCCATATCTAACGCGGTAACGCGTTGTTAGGATGCGCGCGGCCAACACGGCCGCACTTACATTCCAGGGAGGAATGACCATGCTTCATCTTCGCGCCTACAACGTTCTGCCGGCACTGTTCGCCGCCATCCTGCCGCTGCACGTCGGCGCAACCGACGTCGCGCCGCCTGCCATCGCACCGGCATCGACTCTCGTCGCCGACTTCTCGCCGTTCGGCGACGTGTCGAGGCCGACGCTTCCTGGCTTGTCCTCCGCGAACGGCGAGGCGGGCCTGAACTATTTCATCGTGAATCTTTCGCATACCGCACGACTGGACGTGATGCCCGATGGCACACACGTGCTGTCCGGCACGCCGGAAAAGGCGAACGACATCGCGGTGCTCTTCGATGCCCGTCGTCAGCACGCCATGGTCGATGTCGCCGCCGTTCCGGGAAGCGTCCCCGGTAACGCGATCGTCCACTTCCACCGCGGCCCGGACATGGAGATCATCCCGGAGTGCGACGTCGCGGTGCGCATGCGCGACACGGTCAGCTGCTCCACGGCGAAGCCCGGGCAGTACATCCAGGCCGTGTCATGGACAGGAGGCACCATCGGCATCCTTCGCGTCACGCATGGCAACGTCGAATAAGGTTCCGCCGAAATGAAGAGGGCCCCGTCCCCGGGGCCCTCTTCTTCGACGACTATCGCGCCATTACTTCAATCCACGATCCTTCAGCATCGGCTCGATGCTCGGATCCTTGCCGCGGAAATCACGATAGAGCTTGCCCAGATCTTCGGTGTTACCGCGCGACAGGATCTTGTCGCGGAAGATCTGACCGTTCTCGCGCGTCATGCCGCCGTGCTCCTTGAACCACTGGAACGCGTCGGAATCGAGCATCTGCGTCCACAGGTAGGCGTAGTAGCCTGCGGCGTATTCGCTGCCCCAGATGTGCTGGAAGTAGCTGGAGCGGTAACGCGGCGGCACCTGCGCGAGCGTAAAGCCCGCATCCTTCAGCGCCATGGTCTCGAACGCGTCGACGTCCTGCTTCGCGTCGGCGGGCGAGAGCATGTGCCAGCGCATGTCGAGCAGGGCCGCCGAGATCAGCTCGCTCATCGCGTAGCCCTGGTTGAAGCTGCCCGCCTTCTTGATCTTCGCCACCAGCTCGGCCGGCATCGCCTCGCCGCTCTGGTAGTGCTTCGCGTAGTTGGCGAACACCTTGGGATCGGTAGCCCACTGCTCGTTGAACTGCGACGGGAACTCCACGAAGTCGCGCGCGGTGTTCGCACCCGAGAGCGACGGATACTGCGACGCGGCGAACATGCCATGCAGCGCGTGGCCGAACTCGTGGAACATCGTCGTGACGTCGTCGAACGACAGCAGCGCCGGCTGGCCCGCGGCCGGCTTGGTGAAGTTCGTGACGTTGTAGACCACCGGCTTGTCGCCGAACAGCTTCGACTGGTCGACGATGTTGCTCATCCACGCGCCGCCGTTCTTGTTGTCGCGCTTGAAGAAGTCGGCGTAGAACAGGGCCATCGAGGTGCCGTCCTTGTCGAACACCTCGAACACGCGCACGTCCGGCTGCCACACCGGGATGTCCTTGCGCTCCTTGAACGTGATGCCGTAGAGTTGGTTGGCCGCGTAGAACACGCCGTTCTGCAGCACGTTGTCGAGCTCGAAGTACGGGCGCACCTGGGCCTCGTCGAGGTCGTACTTCGCCTTGCGTACCTTTTCGGCGTAGTGGTCCCAGTCCCAGGCCTGCACCTGGAAGCCGCCGTTCTCCTGGTCGATCACCTTCTGGATGTCGGCGGACTCGTCCTTCGCACGCTTGACCGCGGCCGGCGCCAGGCGCTCCATGAACTTCTCGGCGGCCTCGGGCGTCTTCGCCATCTGGTCGTCGAGCTTCCAGGCGGCGTAATTGGGGAAGCCGAGCACCTTCGCGCGATCGGCACGCAGCTGCACGATGCGACCGATCAGCTCGCGCGTGTCGTTGGCGTCGCCGTGTTCGGCACGTTCCCACGACGACTTGAACAGCTTCTCGCGCGTGGCGCGGTCGTTCATGGTCTGCAGCGCCGGCTGCTGCGTGGTGTTCTGCAGCGGGATCACGAACTTGCCTTCGGCACCGCGATCCTTCGCGGCGACGCCGGCAGCGGCGATATCGCTGTCCGACATGCCGTCGAGCGCCTTGCGGTCGTCGACCACCAGCGCGCCGGCCGCCGTGGCGGCGAGCAGCTGCTGGGTGAATTTCTTCGTGAGCGTCGACTCTTCCTTGTTGAGCTCTTTGAGCTTTGTCTTGTCGGCGTCGGAAAGCTTCGCGCCCTGGTGCACGAACTTGTCGTATTTCACCTGGAGCAGGCGCGCCGATTCCGGATCGAGATTCAGCGAATCGCGCTTCTGGTAGAGCGCCTCGACACGCTTGAACAGCTTGTCGTTGAGATAGATCGCATCGTCGTGCGCGGCGAGTTCCGGCGCCAGCGCTTCGTCGGCCTTCTGCAGCGCGTCGTTCGTGTAGGCGCCGGTCAGCGTGTCGAAGATGGCCCGTGCACGCCTGAGGAGCACGCCCGATTTTTCCATCGCGACGATGGTGTTTTCGAAGGTCGGCTCCTCGGAAGCGTTCGCGATCGCCTCGATTTCAGCGATCTGCTGCTTCATGCCCTCTTCGATCGCCGGCTGGTAGTCGGCGTCGGTGATCTTGTCGAACGCGGGCGCGTGGAACGGCAGCGTGCTTGCCGTGAGGAGCGGATTCTCGCGCGCTGCCGTCGCCGTGGTGGACGGGGCGGCCGGTGCGCTGGCGGCTGCTGTCGGCGCCGTCTTGTCCGCGTCGTTCGACGAGGAGCAGGCGGCGGTGAGGGCGATCGAAGTAGCGATCACGAGCGTACGTACCTTCGGCATGGAGGGGCTGTCCCTGGGTGAAAGGCCCCGACTCTAGCGGCGGCGGCACGCCCCGGACAACCGCCATGGAAGGAATATGCCGGATTAGTGGGTGGTGTCCCGCAGTTCCCAGCTGCTGCCGATCAGCAGGTTGAGCCGGTGCTTGACGATGCGCATGGGCAGCGAGGTGGTGAGCTGGACATCCGTGCGATCGTTCGAGAGTTCGCCGGTCGCACTCGCGGACGCGTCAGTCACGCCGAGCGACGGATCGACCTCGTCGGGCTCTGGCTGTTTCGCGCGCCAGCGCTGGAAGAGCCCGTCGCCGGCCATCGCGGCCTGGATGTCCGAGGCGAGCTTGTCGGGGCCGATGCCTTCGAACGAGAGCTCCGGATCGGGGCCCTTCGCCTTGCTCATGTCTTTCACGGAGAGGAAGTAGGTCGTCATGGTGATCTAGTTAATCGCGCGCCCGTGAAGGCACCGTCAGTCGAGTGCGCCGATATCGAGGACGCCTGCCGCGTCGGCGGGCGCCACGCCATACGGCAGCACGCCGAGGCACGGTGCGGCGAGGCATCCGCGCAGGGTCGCGATGTTCTCGTCGAGCAGCGGCATCGCCCGATCCACCACGTTGGCGATCCATCCCGCGAGCCGGCAGCCATCGGCCTCGATGGCCCGCGCCGTGAGACGCGCATGACTGATGCAGCCCAGACGCATGCCGACGACGAGCACGACGTCGAGCTCCCAGCGCACCGGGATCTGCTCGGCGGAGAGGGTGTCGCCCAGCGGCACGAGCCAACCGCCGACACCCTCGACGACCACGCGGTCGTAGTCGCGACGGAGGACGTCGAACGCCGCGTCGAGGGGCGGCCAGTCGATCGCGACGCCGGCGCGCGCGGCGGCCAGGTGGGGCGCCACGGCCTCTTCCAGCGCGATCGGATTGACCCGCTGGTAGGGCGGGCGCGGCGCGCTGGCGGCCTGCAACGCGAGGGCGTCCTCGTTGCGCAGGCCGTCCGGCGTCGTTTCGGATCCGCTGGCGACGGGCTTCATGCCGGCCACGCGCCCGCCGGCCCGGCGCAGCGCGTGGATCAGCGCCTGGGCGCCATGGGTCTTGCCGATGCCGGTGTCGGTACCGGCCACGAACAGGTGTCGCGACATCGTGGGGAGCCTTGCCTGGGCGGGGACGTGGCACCATACACGGCTCATCGCCTCGAATCACCGGAACCGCCATGTACGAAGCCCGAGCCATCGCCACCGACGACAAGGCCGCGTTCTACGCCGAACTCGTCCAGCAGGCCGAGGGCCTGATGCATGGCGAACCCAATCCCATCGCCAACGCCGCGAACTTCGCCGCGCTCGTCTACGACGTGGTGCCGGACCTGAACTGGGCGGGCTTCTACCTGTTCGACGGCAAGGAGCTGGTCGTGGGCCCGTTCCAGGGCAAGCCGGCCTGCATCCGTATCGCGATCGGTCGCGGCGTCTGCGGCACCGCCGCCGCCACGCGCGAGACGCAGGTGGTGCGCGACGTCAACGAGTTCGCAGGGCACATCGCCTGCGATGCCGCGTCCAATTCGGAAATCGTGGTGCCGCTGATCACGGCCGACGGCAGCCTCTACGGCGTGTGGGACGTCGACAGCCCGAGCATCGCGCGTTTCGACGACGAGGATCGCAAGGGGATGGAGGCGCTCTGCGCGGCCTTCATGAAGACGCTCGGCTGACCATCGGCCGTAGGAGCGCGCCTTGTGCGCGACAGCTCTTGAAGCCGTGAGCAGCAGGGCCTCGGCTCTGTCGCGAAAAGCTGTCGCGCGCAAGGCGCGCTCCTACCCGGTCAACCGAGCCGTGGGTCAGAGCTCGTGCGCGCGCGGCGTCTGCAGCAGTTCCATGACGCGCGCCCGCGCATCTTCCACGCCCGTCTTCGCCAGCGACGAGAAGATCTGCGCGGTACCCGGCACGTTGTTCGCGCGGAAATCCTTGCGCAGGGCTTCGAGCGCCGCCGAGGCCTGACCTCGGGAGATCTTGTCCGCCTTGGTCATCAGAACGTGGCACGGCAGGTCCGTCGCCGCGCAGAACTCCAGCATCGTGCGGTCGAAGTCCTTCAGCTCGTGGCGGATGTCGACGATGAGCACGATGCCACGCAGGCTGCGGCGCATCTTCAGATAGGCGTCGATCTCGCCGCGCCAGTGCTTGCGCATGGCTTCGGGCACTTTCGCGTAGCCGTAGCCGGGGAGATCCACGAGGCGCGTGTCGAGCGGCGCCTCGCCCTCCACCTTCAGCGGCGGCAGGTCGAACACCACCATCAGCTGCGTGCGTCCGGGCGTCTTTGACGTGCGGGCGAGCGCGTTGTGCCCCGTGAGCGCGTTGAGCGCGCTCGACTTGCCCGCGTTGGACCGGCCGGCGAAGGCCACTTCCGCGCCCTGGTCGTAAGGCAGCTGGGTGATCTCGTTCGCGGCCAGCACGAAGCGGGCACCGTTGAGCGGATTGGAGGACATGGGGGAAGCCGTCGGGCGATGGGAATCGAAGGCCCGGCAGTGTATGCGATTCCACGGCCCGGCCGCGTGCCGGATGGTTTGACCGGGCTCTCCAACGCCCCCCATAATCGATTGATTGAGGCGCGGCAGGGAGCGCGCCCGGTCCTGGAAGATTCCCCTTTTGGAGAGACTCATGAAGTTTCGGCACGCCGTCGCTGCCATCACCGCGTTGCTCGTCATGCACGTAGCTACAGCCCAGACCGCTTCTCCCGCCAAGCCGGCTACCGCGCCGGCACCGGCGTCCACCGCCGCGAAGGCGGGCGCCAATCCGGCGACCGATCCCGCCACGCCGGGCATGCCCAAGGCCGAAACGGCCACCACGCCCGCTCCCGCCGGCGAAGCCGTCGCGGTGAAGCCGGGCGACGCCACCGCCGGACAAGGCAAGGCCGCCGTCTGCGGTGCCTGCCACGGCATGGACGGCAACTCCACCGATCCCGCGAATCCGCGTCTGGCCGGCCAGAGCGAGCAGTACATCGCCGCGCAGCTTGCCGACTTCAAGTCGGGCAAGCGCAACAATCCGATCATGATGGGCTTCGCCTCGGCGCTGTCCGAGCAGGACATGCACGACATCGGCGCCTACTTCGCCACCAAGGCGTCGCTGCCGGGCGTGGCCGATCAGGCCCTCGTGCAGCAGGGCCAGATGCTCTACCGCGAAGGCGACGTCGCTCGCGGCGTGCCGGCCTGCATGGCCTGCCACGGTCCCGACGGCCGCGGCAATCCGGGTGCGCATTACCCGCAGGTGGGCGGCCAGCACGCGAAGTATGTCGAAGCCCGCCTGAAGGCATGGCACGAAGACGGCGCGACCAGCGACGACGCGCACACGAAGATCATGATCACGATCGCCCAGAAGCTGAACGACAAGGACATCGCCGCCGTCGCCAGCTACCTGGAAGGGCTGCACACGAACGAACCGAGCCAGGCCGCCGCACCCGCGACGCCCTGAAGGGGTTAAAGTGTGAAGATCGAACGGGCCTTCGGGCCCGTTCTTATTTAAGAAGGTTAGAAAAGGACCCCCGATGCGTATGCGCCTTCCCCTCCTCTGCGCCGCCCTGATCGGCCTCGCCGCCTGCGGCTCCGGCAACAACGACACGGCGTCGACCGCCCCGCCCGCGGCATCCACCGCCGCTCCGGCCGCCGCGCCCGCCGCGCCCGCGACTGCGACTACCGCACCGGCCGCCGCGACCAGCGCGCCGGCATCGACCGACGCCGCCGCCGCCGCGCCTGTCGCTGCTCCGGCCGCCGACGCCGACGATGCGGGCCGTCCGGATCCGAAGCCGTTCGTCGACGAGGGCAAGTGGGTCGAAGGCAAGAACTATTTCCGCATCGATCCGGCCCAGCCGACCAGCTCGCCGGGCAAGATCGAAGTGACCGAGGTCTTCTCCTACGGTTGCCCGGCCTGCTTCCAGTACCACGGCGTGGTCGACGAACTGGCGAAGAGCCTGCCGAAGGGCTCGGTGATGACCTACACGCCCGCCTCGTTCCGCCCCGACGAGAACTGGCCGCTGCTGCAGCGCGCCTACCTCACCGCGCAGGCGCTCGGCGTCGACCGCAAGACCCACGACGCCATGTTCGATGCCGTCTTCAAGAGCGGCGAACTCGGCATCATGGATCAGGCGGCCGGCAAGCCGAAGGCGCAGTCCGCCTGGCCGACGATCGACGACGTGGCGAAGTTCTACGCGAAGGTCGGTATCAAGCCGGAAGAGTTCGTCGCCACCGCCAACTCGTTCACGATCAACACGAAGATGAAGCGCGCCGATGAACTGATCCGCGCCTATGAGGTCGATAGCACGCCGACGATCGTGGTGAATGGCAAGTATCGCCTCACCCCGGGCAGCGCCGGCGGCTACCCGCAGTCCGTCGAGCTGGTGCAGTGGCTCGTCAGCAAGGAAGCCGCGGGCAAGTAACCGCGCTTCGATCCCTAACGGAGATTTCCATGTTCAAGCGTCTTTCCCTCCTGTTCGTCGGCCTCGCACTGACCGCCGCGTGCAGCGCCAGGCCGGCCGACGGCGCCACCGCCGCGGCCAGCTACACGGATGGCCAGCAGTACGTCGCCACCACCACGCCCGCCCGCCTCGATCCGAAGGACGGCAAGGTCGAGGTCGTCGAAGTGTTCTCGTACGGCTGCATCCATTGCGCGCATTACGAGGAATACGCCGAGAAGCTGCAGAAGGACCTGCCCAAGGGCGTCGTCTTCCGCGCTGTGCCGGCCGCCTTCAACGACGCGTGGCTGCCGTATGCGCAGGCGTTCTACGCCGCGAAGGATCTCAAGGTGAACCCGGCATCGCATGCCGCGCTGTTCAAGGCGATTCACACCGACCACTACCCGCTGCGCACCATCGACGAACTGGCCGACTGGTACAAGCAGCACTACGCGGTCGATCCCGCCAGGTTCATCGCCGCGGCGAAGAGCGACGCGGTGAAGAATCGCATCCTCGCCGACACGAAGCTGATCCAGGGCTGGGGTATCGACGGCACGCCCACGGTCGTTGTCGACGGCAAGTACCGCAGCAACCAGATCAAGGACTTCGACGAGCTCAACGGCGTCACGAAGTATCTGGTCGACAAGGAACTGAAGGGCGACAAGTAAGCCCTTACCCACCGATGCCCTCCGTTCACATCGCGGAGGGCATCCTCTGGCCCTCACGGCCAGTCGAGAATGCAAGCGACATCCATGACCAGCGCCTCGCCGAAACGTCAGCCCGACGGCCCGCAATGCACGTTGCGGCTACTGAGCTGCAACATCCTCGCGGGCGCCAGCGTGCAGCGCTACAGCGACTACTTCACGCGCAGCGTCAACGCGGTGCTGCCCGGTCGCGCGAAACTCGCCAACCTCGATTCGCTGGCGGAGCTCCTGCACGAATTCGACGTGGTCGGCCTGCAGGAGGCCGACGCCGGCAGCCTGCGCTCGGGCTTTCTCAACCAGACGCGCTACATCGCCGAAGCGGCGGGCATGCCGTACTGGAGCCATCAGCCCAACCGGCCCATGGCGCGCGTGGCGCACTCCGCCAACGGCCTGCTGAGCCGTATCGAGCCAACCGAAGTCATCGATTATCCCTTACCGGGCCGCATCAAGGGCCGCGGCGCGCTGTTCGTCCGCTTCGGCGACGGCAGCGACGCGCTGGTGGTGGTCATCGCGCATCTGTCGCTGGGTGCCGCCGCGCGCATGGGCCAGCTGGCCTTCATCGCCGAGCTGCTCGCGCCCTATCCTCATGCGGTGCTCATGGGCGATCTGAACACCGAGCCGGTGAGCGCCGAAATGCGCCACCTGTTCGCGAAAACGGCGCTGCAGCCCCCGAGGACGTCCACGCCGACGTTCCCCAGCTGGAAACCGCGCCGCGCGCTCGACCATATCCTCACCTCCGCCGACATCTCGCTCGAGCGGACGTGGACATTGCCCCGCGCGTTCTCCGATCATCTGCCCATCGCCGCCGAAATCCGCCTGCCCATCGCTCTCGCGCAGGCCGCCGGCGCGGCCATAACGGATTAACGCACGCATGTCTTCCCGCATTCGCCCCGCCCTGCCCTGGGCCATCGTCCTCGTGGTCGCCGTCGTGGTGTCGTGGGTGCGTTACGGATTCATCGAACCGCCGCAGTTCGGCTACGCGTGCGAAGCCGCCACCGCGCCGTGGTGGTGCGGTACGCGGATGCTGATCGTGCAGGGCTTTCTGAGCTACGGCTACGGTTACGCCGCCGTGCTGGCCGCTTTCGTCGCGCTGTTCTGGCGCAGCACGTTCACCGCGGTGGTGGCGATCTCGCTGGGCGTGGTCGCGTTGCAGCTGTATTGCTACGAAGGCGGTGCGTTCGCGCTGCTGCTGGGCGCGTTGCGGCTCGTGCGCGTGCAGTACGAACAGGTCAGCCACGCAACCGCCTGACCGGCCGAGGTGGGAGCCAGCCTGCTGGCGAATCACGGTTGCGACAAGGTTGCATCGCCAGCAGGCTGGCTCCCACCCGTCACCGCTCCGACGATTTCATCCGCCATGCTCCCAGCACCGGCAGCGCCAGCGCGAGGTTCAGCAGCAGCCAACCCCACGAGACGGCGTTCACGCCGGTCTCTTCCACGACCACCGCGATGGCGAGCACCACGAGCGACAGCGACAGCAGCCGCTCTTCGACGATGGGCTTCGCCAGGCCCTCGCGCGAGCGCAGCAGCGCGAGCACGAAGAAGCCGATGGAGGGCATGGCGAACAGCCCGATGGGGAAGTCGCGATAGCGTCCGTTGAAGACCATCAACAGGCCGTACAACGTCAGCACGAACATCCAGAAGAACCGCTGCGGCGTGAACGCGTCCGTCCACGCGATACCCCAGAGACGGCGCTCGACCACGCGCGGCGCGACGGCCGCGGGATTCACCGGCGCGGACAGCCGCGCGGCGATGGCGCGCGAAAGCAGGAACGCCGTCACCACCGCGCAGGCGCCGATCGCGATGCCGATGGTCCATTCCGTGAGATTGCGGCAGGCGAAAACCAGCAGTCGCGCGTGCGCGGCCAGCGCGGTACCGCAGGCGAACCCCGCGAGCGCCAGCGCGCCCCAGCCGGCCGCACCCTGCCAGCGACGGCGGATCGCGCCACCGACGAGGAACACGAGCGTGCCGAGGCCGCCAACGGCGAGCCCTTCCGCCCAGCGCGCATCTTCGACCACCGGACCGGTCATCGCGAACTTCGGTTCGGCGTTCACGTCGAAAATGCCCCAGTAGCCGCCGACGGTGCCTTCGAGGTCGCGCTTCCACGGCTGGTCGAAAGCCTCGATCACGTTGTAGGGCATGTCGACGGTGGCGGCGTAGTTGAGGAACTCGCGCAGGTAGCGCGCTTCGTTGACCAGGCTCGCGCTCGCGTCGCGTCGCGTGCGGCCTTCGCTGGGCCAGCCCGTCTCGCCGATCATCACCTGCTTGCCGGGAAACTCCGCCTTCATGCGCTGGTACACGTCGGCGACGTGCTGCACCGCTTTTTCAGGCGCGACGGGTTCGTCTTCCCAGTACGGCAGGATGTGGATCGTCACGTAGTCGACGGCATGCGCGAGCGCCGGATGCCGCTGCCAGAACTCCCAGACGTCCGCGTAGGTGACGGGCACATCGGTGGCCGCGTTGACGCGCTCGATATAAGCGGCGAGCGCCTTCTCGGAGAGTTCGCCGCGCAGAAGCACTTCGTTACCGACGACGATGCCGCGGATGCTGGCATGATCGCGACGCGCGGCGGCGAGGCCGAGCGCGATCTCGCGCTCGTTGGCCACGGTATCGCGGCCGAGCCAGATGCCCATCAGCACTTTCATTCCGTAGCGGCTCGCGATGTCCGGCACGACACCGAGGCCCTGCCCCATCGAATACGTGCGCACGCAGTCGAAGCGCGTGGAGAGCGCCTTCAGGTCGGCGTCGATCCGTTCCGGCGAGATGAGCGCATGCGGGTCGAACGGCGTCTCGCCTTTCAGCCGGAAGGGGGCATACGACACGCAGGCGATCTTCGCCGTGGGCGAATCCGGCAGGACGACGGGGCGGCCCAGCATGGCCCAGTAGCCCGCGCCGAAGACGGCGGCGAGTACGAGGACGATCCATGCGAGCGGTCGCGCGAACCGCGCGTAGGAGGTATGGGGCGACATGCCGTTCCAGTCGAATGCAGAGGCGAGCGGGCACAAGCTTAACGGGCCGCGTGCGAGAGAGCGATTCCCGTCGCCGCTGCCGTTCATCGGGCCTGCGCGCGTAGTTCCCTTACAATCCGGCAGGTATGCCCCCGCGAAGGAATTCCCGATGACCCCATCCCCGGCCCTGCGCCGTGCCGCCCGTCCCCTGCGCGTGCTGGCCAGCCTCGCGCTCGTCGCCCTCGGCCTCGGCGCGGCGACCACGGCGGTCGCGGACGGTACGGACGCCGAGCGCCTGCGGTTTCGTCAGGCCTACGCCAGCGCGCAACAGGGCGGCGACGCATGGCGTGCGCAGGCGGCGGGGCTCGAGGGCTACGTTCTGTTTCCCTACCTCGAGGCGGCGTCGCTCGAGCACGATCTGCGAACGCTCGATCGCGCCCGCGTGGATGCATACCTCGCCCGTTATCCCGGGCTGATTCCCGCCGCGGACCTGCGTCGCGACTTCCTCGGCGAGCTCGCCCGACGCAAGGACTGGACGACGTTCGCCGCGATGTACCAGCCGGGGCTCGGCGATGCGTTGAGTTGTTTCGCATTACAGGGCCGCCTGTCGCGCAACGAACCGCTCGTCTTCGAGCGCGATCTCGCCGACCTGTGGAAGAAGGCGAGCCTGCCCAACGCCTGCGATCCCGTGATCGCGGCCGCGCACGATCAGGGCCTGCTGACGCCGGACCGCCTGTGGTCGCGGATCCAGATCGCCGCGGACGCGGGCAAGGGCGGCACGGTGTCGTCGCTCGCCCCGTGGCTGCCGCCCGAGGACGCGATCGCCGCGCAGCGCATCGGGCAGGCGCTGAACGATCCGGGTGCCGCACTCGCGGGCGCGGTGACCTGGCCGGACACGCCGCGCCATCGCCAGGCCGTGACGCTCGCCCTGCAGCGCATGGCGCGCAAGCAGTCGACCGCCGCCGATACGGCGTGGGCGAAACTCGAGCCACGCTTCCGCCTCACGGAACAGCAGAAGGGCGCGATCGAAAACGCGCTCGCGCTGTTCCACGCCACGGATTTCGACGAATCCGCGCTCGAAAGACTCGCCGCGCTTCCGCCGGGCGCGCAGACGGATGCGACGCGCGAATGGCGTGTTCGCGTCGCCCTCGCGCGACAGGACTGGGCCGCCGCCATGACGGCGCTCGACGCCCTCGCGCCGTCGCAGAAGGACGATGGCGAGTGGCGCTACTTCCGCGCCCTGGTGCTCGCGAAGCGCGGCAAACAGACCGAGGCGGCCTCGATCTATCGCTCCGTCGCCCAGGAAGCGACCTACTTCGGCTTTCTCGCGGCCGATCGCGTCGATGCGTCGTACGCCATCTGCCCCGTGACCATGGCCACCGACGAGACGCGCGAAGCCGCGTTGCTTTCCGACCCGGGCCTCGACCGCGCGTTCGAGCTCTACGCCGTGGGGCTGCAGAAGCTCGCCCGGCGCGAGTGGAGCGCGGCGCTCGCCGGACGCGATGCCGATACGCTACGCCTCGCCGCCGACCTCGCCTTCCGCAAGGGCTGGTACGACCGCGCCGTGTTCGGCCTGTCGTCGGGCGAAGCACTGCGCCTGTACGAACAGCGTTTTCCGCTCGCGCGACAGGACGGCGTGGTGGAACAGGCGAGCCAGGCCGGGATCGAGGCACCCTGGGCCTACGCGATCATTCGCGCGGAAAGCGCATGGATGAGCGACGCGCGCTCGGGTGCCGACGCGCGCGGCCTCATGCAGTTGCTGCCGTCGACCGCGGCGCTCGTCGCGCAGCGCAACGGCCTCTCGTGGGGCGGCGGCGAAAGCCTCTACGAGCCGACGACCAACATCGTGCTCGGCACGCGCTACCTCGCGCAGATGGCCGCGCGTTACAACGGCGCGCCGTGGCTCGCGAGCGCCGCCTACAACGCCGGACCGAACAAGGTCGACCAGTGGGTGGGCGCGCGCGGCACGCTCGAACCGGATCTGTTCGTCGCCAGCATTCCCTATAAGGAAACGCGCGAATACGTCGCGCGCGTGATGGCGTTCGCCGTGATCTACGACTGGCGCCTCAACGGCAACGCCCTGCCGATCGCCTCGCGCATGACGTCGTTCGGCAGCAGCTACACCCTGCCGTCGCCGGGTGCCGTGCGCAAGCCGGTCACCTGCCCCGCGCCCGCCGTCGCGACGCCGGCGCCACCGTCGACACCGGCCGTTCTCCAGCCCGCGCCCGCCGAAGCGACCTCGGCGCCCGCCGCGCAGGAACCCCAGCATTGATCCGCTTGGCTTTCGACGAACAAGCGGCCTACGCTGGCCGGGTCGGAAGCCACGCGGGAATTCGCCCATGAAAGCCCAACGCATCGTCATCCTCGGTGGCACCGGCTTCGTCGGTAGCCACCTGGTGCCGCGGCTCACCGCCGATGGTCATCACGTGCTGCTGCTCTCGCGCAACCGCGAAGCCCATCGCCAGCGTGGCGTGGGCCGCCACGTCACGATCGCCAGCGCGGACATCTACGATCCGGCGTCGCTCCACCGCCACGTCGCGGGAGCGGATGCGGTCATCTCGATGGTCGGCATCCTCAACGAGAGCGGCCGGAACACGTTCGAGCGTGTCCACGTGGGGCTGACGCGCCTGGTGATCGACGCGTGCCGCGACGCGGGCGTGCACCGGCTGCACATGATGAGCTCGCTGAACGCCGGTAAGGGCACGTCGGGCTACCTGCGCTCGCGCGGCGAAGCCGAGACGCTCGTGCGGGCCTCCACGCTCGACTGGACGATCTACGAGCCGAGCACGATCTTCGGGCCCGGCGACGGCCTGGTCACGCGCTTCGACAGTCTTTTGCGCATCGCGCCCGTGATGCCGCTGCCACGGCCGCAGGCGAAGATGGCGCCCGTCTACGTGGGCGACGTCGCCGAAGCCATCGCGCGATCGGTGAACGATCCCGCGACGGTGCTGCGCACTTACGAACTCTACGGTCCGGAAACGTGGACGCTGATCGATCTCGTGCGTGCCATTCGCGACGCGCGCGGCCGACGGCGCGTGGTGCTGCCCATGCCCGACGCGCTCGGTCGCCTGCAGGCGACCGTCGCGCAGTTCGCGCCGGGCAAGCCTTTCTCGCCGGACAATTTCCGTTCCCTGCTCGTCGATTCCGTCGGCCAGTCCGATGGCCTCGCCCAGCTGGGCATCCCTCCGCAGCGGCTGAGTGAATGGCTTCCCCGCCTGCTCGGCCAGCCCATCCGCCAGCGCCGCCTCGACGAAGCGCGCAGCCGCCGACGACACTGACCTCGACCATGGACATCTATCTCGTTGGCGGCGCCGTCCGCGACCAGCTGCTCGGCCGCCCCGTCGTCGATCGCGACTGGGTGGTGGTGGGCGCCACGCCCGACGACATGCTCGCCCAGGGTTACCGCGCCGTCGGCAAGGATTTCCCCGTCTTCCTCCATGGCGACACCAAGGAGGAATACGCGCTCGCACGCACGGAACGCAAGACGGGTCGCGGTTACCACGGCTTCGCATTCCATGCCGATCCGTCGGTGACGGTGGAGCAGGATCTCGAGCGGCGCGACCTCACCATCAACGCCATCGCGCAGCACGAGGACGGCACGCTCGTCGATCCGTTCGGCGGCGTCGGCGACATCGAGGCGCGCGTGCTCCGGCACGTGTCGGATGCGTTCGCGGAGGACCCCGTGCGCCTGCTGCGCGTGGCGCGCTTCGCCGCGCGCTACGCGCCGCTGGGTTTCCGGGTCGCCGACGAAACGATGGCACTGATGCGCCGGATGGTCGCCGACGGCGAAGTGGATCACCTCGTGCCGGAGCGTGTCTGGACCGAAACGCGCAAGGCGCTGGCGGAACCGATGCCATCGGCCTTCCTGCGCGTGCTGCGCGAAAGCGGTGCACTCCGGGTGCTGTTTCCCGAGGTGGACGCGCTCTACGGCGTGCCGCAGCGCCCGGAATACCATCCCGAGGTGGATACCGGCATCCACGAAGAACTGGTGCTCGACGCGGCCGCCGCGCTCGCACCGGGCGACTCGCTGGTGGGATGGTGCGCATTCACGCACGACCTCGGCAAGGCGCTGACACCCGCCGACGTGCTGCCGCGGCACATCATGCACGAGCAGCGCGGCATCGAGCCCGTGCGGGCGATGTCGGCGCGCCTGAAGGTGCCCGTCGAGTACGCGTTCATGGCGGAGATGGTCTGCAAGCACCACCTCAACGCGCATATGGCGCTCGAACTCAAGCCGACGACGATCCTGCGCCTGCTCGACGCGCTCGGTGCGCTACGTCGGCCCGAGCGTCTCGAAACGTTTCTGCTCGCGTGCATGGCCGACAAACGCGGCCGCCTCGGCAGCGCGGAGGCGGATTATCCGCAGGCCGATTTTCTGCGCGCCTGTCGCGCCGCCGCGGCGGCGATCACCTCGCGGCCGTTCGTCGCACAGGGCCTGCAGGGACCCGCGATCGGCGAGGCCATGAAGCAGGCCCAGGCGGCCGCGATCGCCGGCGTACCGAAGCCCGCGCCTTAGAGGCGCGAGCCCTGGTCGGCGGCCATCACGCCTTCCGGAAGCGCCGCGGCGTCGATGCCCTTGGCGAAAAGCATCACCTGGAAACGCTCGCCCATCTGGTCGGGCATCGTGAGCTTCTTCACTTCCTGCGACAGGCGATAGCGCGCCGCTTCGTCGGTGAGCGCGAGGTAGTCGTCTTCGAAGACGTCCTGCAGGCCCGCGGCGATCAGGAACTGCGCCTGCGGCATGTACGCCGCCACGCCAAAGCCCGCGCTGTTGCCGGCCTCCGCGAGCGCCGTGAAATCGACGGACGCCGTGAGGTCCTGCAGGCCCGGCAGGTGATACGCATCGCCATGCGCGCGGTGGCGATAGAACGCCCGCAGCGTGCCGTCGTTGCGTTCGGGCAGGTAGAACTCGCCGCGGGTGTAGCCGTAGTCGGCGAAAAGCATCGCGCCGCGGCGCAGGCCGCCGGCCACCGCCTGGATCCAGTACGGCAGCTGCGGAAGGATGTCGCTGCGGTAACCGCCTTCGAAGTCGCGGCCGAGATCGCGTTCGACATGGCGCACCGCGCCGCCGACCAGCGCATCGGCCGGACGGTCGCTGCGTACGAAGCGGCGATCGCCGTCGAGCACGACGTGCTCTTCGTAGACCTCGCCATCGCGCATGCTGAAACGCGTGGTGGGCAGCGCGTCGATCACCTCGTTGGCGAACAGTACACCGTCCCAGTCGTCTTCCGGCGGGCCATCGAGCCAGACCGCGCGTGCGAACACGCCGGCCGGCAGGTTCGCGTGCAGGCGCTCGCGCTGACGTTCCCGCAGGTCGGCGCTGGGTTCGAGAATCATGTACCGGCGCGGCACGCGGCCGGCCGCGTCCAGCGCCAGCAGCGCCGCTTCCGCGAAGGCGCCGCTGCCACCGCCGATCTCCATGAAGTCGGCGTCCGGACCGAGCGCCGCCAGCACCGGCTCGAGCGCGCGAACCACACAGCGGGCGAACAACGTGCCCAACTCCGGCGCGGTGATGAAATCGCCCTCCTCACCGAACTTGGCCTTGCCGGCGCTGTAATAGCCGAGGCCCGGCGTATACAGGCAGCGCTCCATGAAGCGCGAGAACGGCATGGGACCGTGGGAGGCGATCTCCTCGCGGATCAGGTCCGCGAGGTAGTCGGAATGGGCGCGTTCGTCGGCGCCGGGTTCGGGCAGTCTGGCATTCATGCGTCGGCAGTTCGTGGTGCGAACCGACAGGATAACGGAACGGGACACCCCAGGGGCCGAAGCCCTTGTGGGAAGCGCGCTGGCGCACGAAGGGTGCTTGCCGCGAGCACCCTTCGCGCGCCAGCGCGCTTCCCACAGTTCCGGCGGCAAGCGTTCGCTCAGAAGTCTTGCTGGAGCGACAGGAACACCCCCCGCCGCGGGCCGAACTGCGGCGCGCCCACGCCGATGCCCGAACCGTCACGGATCTCGTAGGTGCGATCCAGCGCGTTCACCAGCGCCAGCTGCGCGTGGGTGGCACCGATCGACGTCAGGTTGAAGTCGTGCGCCACGCTGAGGTTGAGCTGGAAATACGACGGCATCGTCGCGCCGTTCGGCACGATGCCGTCGCGGCGAAGACCCGACCCGAACAGATAATCGGCGCCGATCCGGGTGGTGTCCGCGAAGGCATAGCTGATGCCACCCGACGACGTGTACTTCTGGTCGTGGTCCAGATGGATGAAGTGGTCGTCGATATAGGCGAGGTCGTCGGGCGAGAAGTTGTACTGTCCCGTGATGATCCGCTTGCCCACGGCGCGGTTGTACGCGACGTTGAAGTACGCGGTGAGCGCGCCGCCGTCGTAGTTGACGGTGAGCTCGTCGCCCTTGACCTTGCCCTGGTCGTAGTTGAACGTGGAATAGACCAGCGCCGTGCCGAACTGCCCTTCGTCCTGCAGGCGCGACACGCGACGGTAGTAGCTGTCGAGGCCCACGGTCCACGCATCGCCGAGCTTCTGCGAGATGCCCACGTCGTAGTAGCTGGACCGCTCCGCGAGCGGCGTGTCGTTGCCGCTGCCCGGCAGCGCGTTGGTCGTGCCCATGAACTTCGCGATCGACGTTGGACTGATCGACTCCGACGCGGGCGGCGTGAAGTAACGCGAATAGCCCGCGTGGATCGTGGTGCTGTCCGTCGGCTGGTACACGAGGCCCACGCGCGGGCTCAGCTGACTTTCCGGGCGGAACGCGTCATAGCGATCGGCGCGCACGCCGTAATTCACCGTCCACTTCTCACCGATGGACCATTCGTCCTGCAGGTACAGCGCGTACGTGCGCGCGATCACCCGACTGGCGTCGACGATGTTGAGCGGCGTCGTGGACGTCTGGTTGCCGTCGGCATCGGCGGGGAACACGAGCGCGTCGTTGGTCGCCGTGGCGCGCTCGAACGACGCGTACGCGCCGTAACGCAGCGTGTGGTTGTCGCCCAGCGGCGTGGAGAAATCCGCCTGCAGCGTGCTGGCGCGGTTCGCGCGGCGCACATCGGAGGCGACGCCGTTGAACATCAGGTCGCCGATGTCGTCGGGCGTGAAATCGAGACCGCTGTAACGCTGGCCGGCAGACACCTGGTACGCCGTGCCGCCGAGCTTGCCCTGCAGGCTGAGCACACCGAAGCGCGTCGTTTCGCGCTGGCGTTCATCGAGCTGCGCGGAGTCGAAGTTCGTGACGTCGAGATAGCCGAACTGCGGCGTCTGGCCCGGGTTGTTGGGAATGTCGAAGCGGTTGTTGGTCGCACCGAACAGGAAGCTGAGGCGCGTGTCGTTGTCGATCAGGTACGACACGTCGCCGAACGCCTTCACCTGGTTCGTGTGATCGTGGATCGGCTTGCGGCTGGACGTCGGGTTTTCGATACCGACATCGTTCTCGAGGTAGTTCGCGGTGAGGAACCAGCTCCAGTTGCCGCTCCGGCCGAACAGCGTCGCATTCGGGTTGACCGTGCCGAACTGCCCGCCGGTGACGCCGACGCTGCCGCCGACACCGTCCGTCGTCGCCGTGCGTGTCTTGATATCCACCACCGCGGCGGTCCGGTCGCCGTACTGCGCGGGCAGCGCGCCGGTGAGCAGTTTCACGCTCTGGATGGTGCGTGCGTCGAGCGTCTGGCCGAAGCCGCCGATGCTTTCCGGGATGATGACGCCATCCACGCGATATTGCAGGTTCGCGTGGTCGCCGCGTACGTGCAGCTGGCCATAGGAATCCTGCACGACGCCCGGCGCCTGCAGCAGCACCTGGTTCAGCGGCGTCGAATCGCCGAGCGGCAATGCCTGGATCGTCTTCCGGTCGATCACGTACTGACTGCTGCCCGTGTCGGGCGAAAGGCTGTTCCGCGCCTCGTCGAGCCGCGCGCTGACGTCTACCTCACCGAGGTTGGTGGCCTTCTGGGGCGTGGCTTCGTCGGCGAAGACGGGGGCGGAGGACAGGGCGAGGGCGATGCAGAAAGCGAGGCGTGCAGGCGTCATGGGGCTCGGGTCCGGGGGGACGTTATATTGTTTCAATCAAGTCTCTACTCCCGACCTTTCGGACCTCTTTCGTCCGGCGACGACGCTTCATCGACGTATGCGACGCGACGATGCCCCATTCCAAACGTGGAGAAGACGATGGCGAAACGTGAATCCGAGTCGACATCGAAAGAAATCGTGCCCGCCTCGGGCGCCGATCGCGGCGACAGCCCGGTCGCGCGCGCGATCCTGGAATTCGTCAGCCGCATCCCCGAGAGCGAGGTGCCCCGCGCCACGAAGGGCACGGCCGAGGAAGAATGCCGCCGGCTGGCCAGCAGCGCGGCCAACAAGGCGGCGTTGACCGCCGGTTCGCTCGCGCTGCCGCCCGGCCCGCTGGGCTGGCTCACCGTGCTCCCGGAGCTCGTCGCGATCTGGCGTATTCAGGGACAGCTCGTCAGCGATATCGCGTCGGCCTACGGCAAGACGGCGAAACTCGGCCGCGAACAGATGCTCTGGTGCCTGTTCCGGCACACGGCGGCGCAGGCGTTTCGCGATGTCGCGATCCGCGTCGGCGACCGGCTGGTCTTCCGCACGGCGGCAACGAGCGTCCTGCAGCGCGTCGCGGGCCGCATCGGCGTGAGCGTGTCGAAACGCGCCGTGGGCAAGGGCATTTCGCGCTGGCTGCCGATCGTCGGTGCGCTCGGCGTGGGCGCGTACGCGTATTACGACACGGGCCAGGTGGCGAAGACGGCCATCGACCTGTTCAGTGGCGAGGTGCATGTGGATGACGAGCCGCCGCGCGAACCGGTGAAGAAGCGTGCCGCGCGGACCGAGGCGACGCAGGCCAGGACGGCGACCGCGAAGGCGCCCTCGACCGACGCCGGCCCGTCCGCCCGCAAGAGCGCCTCGCGTGCGCCGAAGAAGCAGGCGGCCGCGAAGCCGAAGGCGGCGGCGAAGAAAGTCGCAACGCGTAAGAAGCCGGTGGCGGCGAAGAAAGTCGCCGCGCGCAAGAAGCCGGCAGCGACGAAGACGAAAGCCAGGACGGTCAGCAAAGCGACGCGCGGCAAGACCGCGGCCCGCTGATCCGCATCGGCAACGGTCCTTCAGGAGCCGCCTTTGCGGCGAGCTTCGGTGTGGGAGCGGCCTTGGCCGCGATGGGTGCTCGCCGTGAGCACCCATCGCGCGCGAGCGCGCTTGTGTCTTTGGATTTGGGTAGATTCGAAGTTGAGAGCGGAGTGTGGCAGGCCGGCAGCGCGCGGTGCCCTGAGCACGGGGGGGGGCCT
>Ga0102588_1000797_pt1 | contig 29501 bp, 16 predicted proteins | sample AraplaMF_Col_mMS_FD_76854 | JGI IMG/M metagenome (GOLD analysis project Ga0102588, IMG submission 76854) | Arabidopsis root microbial communities from the University of North Carolina, USA - plate scrape MF_Col_mMS (SPADES assembly) (version 2) | ecosystem: Host-associated > Plants > Roots >...
CGGACCGGGGACGTGGACCCCGGCGTGCGCCGGGGTGACGGCTTGGGTGGTGAGGCAGGCGTGCGGACCGGGGACGTGGACCCCGGCGTGTGCCGGGGTGACGGCTTGGGTGGTGAGGCACGCGTGTGGACCCCGGCGTGCGCCGGGGCGACGGCTTGGGTGGTGAGGCACGCGTGTGGACCCCGGCGTGCGCCGGGGTGACGGCTTGGGTGGTACGTGGACCGAGGTGGCGGGTGGTGAAGGGTGCGGCACGAACCCTCACCGTCGCCCCGGCGTACGCCGGGGCCCACGGCGGTGCGATCGGTTTTCGCGACGACGTCAGCTGCTGCACGACAACATCGAGCAGCCCACGCGCTCGCGCGCCCAGTCGGGGCGGCGGGCCGCCAGGCGCTCCTTGCCGGGCTGCACGTCGTACGGGTGGCGGAGCACCGCCAGCAGTTCGTGGACCCCTGCCTCGTCGCCCTTCTCCGCGCGGTCGATCGCTTCTTGCGCGAGGTAGTTGCGCAGCACGTAGCGCGGGTTGGCCGCGTGCATCAGCGCCAGGTGTTCGGCAGCGGGCGAGCCATCGGCGCGAACGCGGGCGGCATATCGCGACAGCCAGGTCGCCAGCGCGTCGCTCACCGCCGCGCGACCGGCCTCGTCGTAGAACGCCTCGTCGAGGCTGGCCACCCGTGGCGTGTCGAGGTCGAGCGAGGCGAGGTCGCGATAGAAGATCGTCATATCCATGCCTCCCGCCCGCAGTAGCCCGCGGAGATCCGCGATCAGCGACTCGTCGCCCGCATCCGGCTGGGCGAGGCCGAGCTTGGCCGCCGAGAACGCGGCATCCGATGCTTCGAACACCTCGACGTAACGCGCCAGCCCCGCCTGCACCGCTTCGACGCCCGTGAAGAGCGGCGACAGCGCCTGCGCCAGTCGCTGGAGGTTCCAGTAACCGACGTGCGGCTGCTGCCCGAAGCGATAGCGACGGTGCGCGCGGTCGGTGGTGTTGGGCGTCCAGTCCGGGTCGAAGTCGTCGATCCAGCCATACGGGCCGTAGTCGATGGTGAGCCCGAGGATCGACATGTTGTCCGTGTTCATCACCCCGTGCACGAAGCCCACGCGCATCCAGTGCGCCATCAGGCGCGCCGTGCGTTCGCAGACCTCGGCGAAGAACGCGGCGTAACCCTCCTCGCCCGGCAGGCCCGCGAACGCCGGGTAATGGTGCTCGATGGTGAAGTCGACCAGCCGACGGAGCAGCGCCACATCGCCGCGTGCCGACGGCAACTCGTACGAACCGAAGCGCAGGAACGAAGGCGCCACACGGCAGACGATCGCGCCGGGCTCCGGCGCCGGGTGGCCGTCGTACATCACGTCGCGGACGACGGCGTCGCCGGTCGCCACGAGCGACAGCGCGCGCGTCGTCGGCACGCCGAGGTGATGCATGGCCTCGCTGCACAGGAACTCGCGGATGGACGACCGCAGCACGGCGCGTCCGTCCGCGCCGCGGGAATACGGCGTGCGGCCGGCCCCTTTCAGCTGCAGCTCCTGGCGGCCGTTCGCGGCGGTCAGCACCTCGCCGAGGGAGATCGCCCGCCCGTCGCCCAGCTGCCCCGCCCAATGCCCGAACTGGTGGCCGCCGTAGGCCATGGCGTAGCCGGTCATGCCCGGCCAGTGCGCGTTGCCGGCGAAGACCGCGGCGAAGTCCGGCGCATCGCCGGTGATGCCGAGCATGGCGGCGACGTCCGTCGCCACCGCGATCGTCCGCGGCGCGGCCACCGGGGTCGGGTCGACGAGCGAATAAGCGGCACCGACGACCTGCCGCGGCACGTTGGTGGTGTCGGTGTCGGCGGGCAACTCGCGCACGAAGGCGTTGTCGAAGCGGATGTCTGTCATCGGGATGGGGTCGGGACGTTATGAGCAATATCCGGGCATTCCTGTCGGGTACAAGGTGCGTGGACGACATGTTGCCTGGAAGCGAAGCCGTTTGTGGGAAGCGCGCTGGCGCGCGAAGGGTGCTCGCGGCAAGCACCCATTCGCCCGCGAGCGGGCTTCCCACAAAATCGATCCCACAAGCGGTCTCGACATCCCCGAAACATGCCAATTGCCCTGCGTAAGAAATCACCAACTCGTGCACACTAGCGACCCCGAACCCGCCGCCCCGGTCTCCATGCGCCCCCTCCACTTTCTGCTGACGCTGCTTCTCGCGCCGCTGGCGGCCTCTGCCGCTCCGGTGTCCGTGAGCGTGCCGCGCAGCGACAAGACCCTGGTGGAGATCATCAACGGGACCATGGGCACACTGCCGAACGCGATGGACGCCTTGTCGAACAAGCTGCCCGGTGGGCTGCACGCCACGGCCGACGCCCCGCCCCAGATCGTTCGCAGCCAGCCGTTCGTCACCCGCGACGGCTACCGCGTGACGGCCTTCGAGGCGCGCGGCTTCGACGAAGGCGGCGACGTGCCCATGGTGCGGTTCACGTCCATCCAGCTCGAGCAGCGCCCCTGCTTTCCCCGGTCGGACATCGACGAGAGCTTCCACGCCCCGTCGTCCGAGAAGTCCCTGCCCTCCGCACCCTCGATGCTGCCCAACCGCTACCAGGTGATGCAGATGCCGTGGGGCCGCCTGTCGTTCGGCACGTCGCAGGACAGCGGGGCCTGCGTGATCGCCATCGTGGGCGACGCCACGGGTGGCGTGCTCGGCATGCGCATGCCGTTGCCCCTGCCGCAGGCGACCACGGTACCGGGCATGCCCGACCTGCGTCGCACCTGGCCCATGCCGGCGGAAGCCTACCCGGCGGAGTAGACCCGCTCCGGTTCGGGAAAGAACCCCAGCACCCGCTCGATGCCTTCCTCCGGCACCGCCGCCGAGAAGAGATAGCCCTGCAGTTCGTCGCAGCCCGCCTCGCGCAGGAAGACGCGCTGCTGCTCGGTCTCCACGCCCTCGGCCACCACGCACAGACCCAGCGCGGCACCGAGGTTCGATACCGCCCGGACGATCGCGGCGGAGTCGTCGGCGATCGGGGCCATCTGCACGAACGAGCGATCGATCTTCACCTTGTCGACGTCGAGGTCTTTCAGCAGCGTGAGGCTCGAATAGCCCGTGCCGAAGTCGTCGAGCGAAATGCGCACGCCCGTGCGGCGCAGATTCTTCAGCAGCCGCACCGTCGCGTGATCCGCGTTGACGATGGCGGTCTCCGTGATCTCCAGCTCCAGCCGGTGCGGCGGCAGCCCCGACTCGGTCAGCACGTTGAGCACCATGGTGGCGAACCGGTCGTCGCGCAGCTGCACGGCACTGACGTTGACGGCCACGAACACGTCGGGCATCGGCGCCAGGCGCAGGCACGCCGTGCGCAGGATGAACTCGCCCAGCGCGCCGATCAGGCCGGTTTCCTCGGCCACGCCGATGAACTGCACGGGTGGCACCACGCCCAGCCGCGCGTGCCGCCAGCGTGCCAGCGCCTCGAAGCCGATGACTTTGCCATCGCTCACGCGCACCAGCGGCTGGTAATAGCAATCGAGCCCTTCGCCGGTACGCAGCGCTTCGCGCAAGGCAGCCTCGACCTCGCGGCGATGCGCGAGCGCGTTGTCCAGCTCGTTGGTGTAGATCACATGGCGATTCTTCGCACGCTTGGCCTCGTACAGCGCGCTATCGGCCTTGCGCGCCATTTCGCCCGCCGCCACCGAGTCGCCGTCGATCGGTACCACACCGACCGACGTGCCGATGAACGCGGTATTGGCCGGTACGTCGAACGGCATGTTCGCGAGCACGAGGATTTTCTCGGCCAGGCCTTCGACATCGAGGTCTCCGCCGTCCTCCACCAGCAGCGCGAACTCGTCGCCGCCGATGCGCGCGACGGTATCGCCACTGCCCACGAGGTTGCGCAGCCGCGTGCCGAACTGCACCAGCAGCTCGTCGCCGGCCAGATGACCGTAGGTGTCGTTGACGCGCTTGAAACCATCGAGATCCAGATAGAACAACGCGGCCTTGCCGCCGCCACCCGCGGCGCGCGCGATCGCCGCATCGAGACGGCTGAACAGCGCCGTGCGATTCGACAGACCGGTGAGCGCATCGTGGCAGGCGAGCCACCGCACATGGGCCTCGGACTCGCGAAGCTCGGTGATGTCGGTGACGGAGGCGAGCACATGCGGTGTGCCGTCGAGTTCGATGCAGGTCTTGCGGGTGAGCAGCGTGCGCACGCGACCCTGCAGGTCGGTGACGGCTTCTTCGGTTTCCACCACCTCGTGGCTGCGCAGCACCGCGTCGTCGCCCGCGGCGAAGCGTGCCGCCTGATCCGGCGGGAAGAGCTCGCTGTCCTTCCGGCCGATCACTTCGTCGGCGCGGATGCCGAAGTATTCGCACGCGATGCGATTGACCAGCACCCAGCGGTGCACGGTATCGCGGACGAACATCGCCGTCGGCATCAGCTCCAGTACTTTCGACCAGCCCGCCAGGTCGTGGATCACCGGATTCTCCCCGTTCCCGTACCACGTCAATCTGCGACGCGATCCGTGACAGCCACGTGTGCGGCCACCCGTTCGCGTGCACATTGTGAAGCGGGGGAAGGAACGGCCGCCACCTCGTTAGCCGAATTTGTGCCTAGTAGCAGCCAGCTCGAAAAAAGAAGGGGCCGCGAGGCCCCTCCTTCCGAGGATGTCCTTTTCCTCCGGGCGGCTTACATCGCGACGCAGCTGTTCGCGATCGTGGTGGCGTTGGCGCCGCTGAGCGAGAGGAAGCTCAGGCCGTTCGAGCCGATGAGGGCGGTGTTCGCCTGCACGGCCGAGTCGTACGGGGCGGCGACGAGCTTCTTGACCAGCGAGGTCGTGGCGCCGTTGCTCTTCGAGTTCACGATCAGGTACGAGACGGCGACGATCGGATAGCCCGCCGCCGGCTTCGCGTAGCTGTTCGGCGTGACAAGGGCCATGCAACCAGTCTGGTGCGCCAGGTTCAGCGAGGCCAGCGTGCTGAGCACCGGACGACCGTCGCTGTCGACGCCCGTGATCACCTGGTCGGTGACGGCCGTGACCGGGAGCAGATCCGGGCCGAAGGCGGTCGGGTCTTCGTACGACGCGGTGGCGTCGTTGCGGACCTGCGCGATACCGGCGCCGGCGAACACGGCGTTGGCGGCCTCGGCGTAACCGATCGAACCGTCGTTATCGAGAACGGCCTGCACGACGGCCGGGTTGCCCGAGGCGGGCAGCGTGGTGCCGGCCGGGAAGTTGGCGGCATACGCGGAGAAGCCGGTCGCGAACGACTGGTCGGTCTTGAACGCCGTCGCCAGACCGTTACCGCCGATGGCCGTGCGGCCGCACTTGGCGGACAGATGGTTGGTGAACGCGAACGACGTGCCGCTGCCGTCCGAGCGATAGGCGAGCTTGATGCGATCGTTGGCCGGGAAATCCGACGCGACCTTACCCGGGAGGGCACCGGCCGTGGCGAGCTGGTTCCAGGTGGTGACCTGGCCCGAGAACACGCGGCAGACGTCGTCTTCCGTCAGCTGGACCGACTCGACGCCATCCTTGCGGAACACGATGGCCACGGCGCCACCGACCGACGGCACCTGCACCGGCTGGCCGCCCGTGCTGCTGCGCGCGGTCAGGTAGTTCGCGAACTCGGCCGAGGTATACGGGGAGTCGGAACCGATGAAGGCCGCCTGCGTCAGCGAACCGCCACCGTTCTGCGTGAAGCCGGTCGGCGAGATGCCCGCTTCGCACTTGGCGTTGACGCTGAAGCCCGTCACGTTGCCGGCGAGGATGCTCTTGCCGCCGCCGCTGCCGGTCTGGCAGTACGACGTGGTGGTGCTGTTGATGTCCGCGAAGGCCTTGAGGAACGAACCGTCGATCGGGTCGATATAACGCGTGGTGGTGTCGCCGGCGTAACCGACGGCCGGCAGCGTGGCGCCACCGCCGACGAGCGTGGCGGTCTGCGCACCGGCCACCGACGCGAGGCTGAGAAGCACAGCGCCCGCGACGAACTTCATGCGGGTCTTTCCGAATGCCTGCAGCATGGTGTTTCCCCTTGCATAGAAGCCCCCCGATTGGGGGCGACGCAAGCATCGTTCGCGGCGGTGACGTCGTCGTGGCGCTGCGGTGTCGGCAATTGCGGCGCTTCGATGACGACGTTAAAGCACGCTAACGCGTGTTTCGCATGTCGCGATCGCGCGCGTCACGCACGATGTCACATACAACGAATCGTCATCGACGATGTCATGAAAGACGAAGGGGAAGAGCTCGCGCCCTTCCCCTTCGCATGAGCCAACGTCGACGACACTTAGTGAGTACGAAGATTCCTCCGTTCTTCGTCCGTCAGCATGCTCGCGCTCGCACGACCGAGCGTTCCACCACCCAGCACCTGCACCGGACGCGTCAGTGCGGGATCGACCGCACTCGCACCGTTGTCGCCGTCGCGCAGCACGTTCACCGAAATGATGGACGGCTGTCTGTCGCGCGCATCGGTCTGCTGGCGGCGCGCGACATCTTCCGCCGCCTGCGATGCCGCGTTGGCCGCCGCGCTCGCGGCATTCAGCGCGCCGACGTTGACCGAGGCGACCACCGGGATGCCCATCGCTTCGCCCTGCACCTGGATGTTGTCCGCATTGGCGACGCGGGCCGCGGCGATCACCAGATTGCCGGATACGCGGATGCCCGCGTCGCCCGCATCCACCGTGCCGCGCGGCGCCACGAGGTACACGCTGCCCTCGGGCGCATCGGGCACGGACTGCAGCGTGGCGATGCCCGCGCCGCTGACCTGACCGCGTGCATCGAGACGGCACCATGCGTCGACGTCGCAGATGAAGCGCAGCGGCGGCACTTCCGATGTGGTCTTCGCGCCCTTGCCGGCGTTGATGTCCCCGTTGGAGCTCCAGATCACCAGATCGCCGCCCTGCTCGGTGAAGATGCGGCTTTGTGCGAGCAGCACGCTTCGATCCATGAGCATGTTGATGCCGCCCTGCTCCAGCGTCAGCACCCCCATCGTGTTCGGGCCGGAGATGACCACCCCGTTGCTGTCCGTGATCTGCGACGGCGCCGCCGTGCTTCCGATCAGCGCCTGACCGCCGGGCCCGACGATGGTCACGTCGCCACCCTGCTGCGTCTGGATCGTCGTGCTGCGGATATCGAGGTTGCCCGTGCTCACCGTCGACGAGGCGCCGTTGAGACCCCCCTCGCCCGCACCGTTTTGCGTATAGCCCTTCGCGCCCGGGAACAAGGCGTCGATAGCCGCATAACCACGCGCGTACTGCCCCTGGAACGGACTGCTCTGGTCGTTGTAATCGGCACCGACCGCGGCAAGGATCCGGAAGAGTGCCTTTTCCGCGAAGAGCCGCTGTACGTATTCCGGTTCCTTGTCGAACAGCGCGCGCGCCTGTTCGGCCGATAGCGATACGGCAGGCTTGTCCTTCGCGTATCCCGTGCTGACACCGCGTCCCGCCTCGCGTGCATTCATGAAGGCGACGAGGTCCGGCGTCAGGCTGCCGAAACCGTCCGCGGCATCCGGTGCATCGAGATAGCGCGCGAGGAACCCCTCGGTATCGACGCCGGGGCCCACGCCGAAGGCGACGTTGAGCTCGGCGCCTTCATGCGGCAGGTAGGTGTTGTAGAGGTTGCCCACCGTCTGGATGCCGACGGCCGGCCGTGTTCCCGTGAACGTCGATAGCTCGGTCTGGTTCGTCAGGGGGCCAATGTCGCGCCCGGCTTCGACGAGGAAGGTGCCGGGCCCACCAAGCAACAGGCGTGGTGCCTCCGTGTACCCGTGGTTCCGGAATACGCTGTAAGACCTGTCGGGTGCGAATGCGGTGTCGTAGATATCCCGGCCCGCGGCGATGCGGCTGATATCGGCGCCACGAGTATGCTGGCCCACGAACGCCAGGTTGACGATATCCCGTCCGGCATAGAGCATCGCCTGCTTCGACGGCATGACGATCAACTGCTGGTAGTTGAAGCCGTTCGGTGCGGTGATACCGTCCGCGATGTCGCCGGCCAATGCGTAGATGCGAACGGGTTCGTGGTCCGGGCCATGCAGCGGCGTCGGGTCGTGCGACGTGCTCTGCGACTGGTTCTCGGTCAGATCAATACCGGAGCGCGCCGGATTGAACGGCGTCGCCAGTGCCGCGGCCGCATCGCTCAGCCCGAAGTATTTGCCAGCGCTATCCACTTGCTGAGCGAAGGTCACGCCGCCGGACGCGAGGATCCTCAGCTTGCCGTCCGGCGATGGCGCGAGAATGCCGTCGGTGCGCACGTCCACATCGCCGCCGGTCGCAGTCAGGCTCAGATACGCAGGAAGATACGTCGCTTCGATTGCGTTGTTCGCGAACAGGGACGCTGGTGCGCGAAGGCTTCCGAGTACGACGTCACCGGCGGCGGACGATACGCCAACGGATGAATCAGCGGTGTATCCCTGCCCGTCGTTAACCCCACCCGCAAGCAGCAGCGGTGCGCGCGGATCGGCCAGCGATGGGTCGAACACACCGCCGACATCGGCACCGGTCACGGCGTCGATGTCCAGCTGTGCGTCCTGTAGCGCGATCACGGTCGAAACAGGCGAGGACGTCAATGTCTTGCCGAGCGCGATGGTCTGCGACAGCGCCGGATCGGCGCCGACCGAACCACGCGCCGTGAGTGTGCCAAGCCCCTTCCCCACGAAATACGCGCCACTCAGGATGTCGCCACCAGCGTGTACGTCGAGGTTGCCGCCACCGAGCGTGGTAACTGCCGTATGGTCCGCGTTCGCCTGCCACGTGGTGGGCAACGATACGGAAAGTTGCCCGATGTTGCCGCCGGCATTCACCGAGACATTCCCACCCAGACTCATCACGCCCTGACCGAACGCGGCGAAGTTGATCGACGACCGGCTGCGGTCGCCGGGATTGCCCAGCTGCATCCATTGCCACCAGTACTGCGAGATATCGGTACCCTTCTTGCCCGTGACGCTACCGTCGACATCGATGATGCTCTGGATGCCCTGCACGTCGCCGCGCGCGCTCATGGTCAGGTCGCCGCCATCGACGGGCGTGACGGCACCCGTGACGAGATAGTCGGGAAGCGTCTGGTAACGGGCATCGCGGGGAGAAGCCGTTACCGGACGAACCACGTGCACGGACGTGTCCACCGTGGTCCCGTCGGCAGGGCGCCCTGCGGTATAGATCGCCGCCGGAGCCAGCACGTCGCGCCAGGCGATATCGCCGCCGGATGCGATATCGATGGACCCCGTGCCCGTGCGGATCGTCGTCGGGAACAGCAGCGTCTTGCCTGCGAAGGGATCCCGGACGTCCACGACGTCCGGATCCGTCAGCGTGTCCATGACGGCGAAATGGCCATCGAACGACACGTCCGCGGCGGCATCGCCGCGCACGGACAACGGACCTACCGCGGACAGGTCGGCACCCGCCACGAAGCGGAACGAGCTGCTCTCGCCACCCAGCAATGTCGCCGACGCGAACGAGGTCGCGTTGCCCAGGCTGGGCATGTTCGACGGCGAATTGTCCGGCGCGGCGGGCGGGATCGGAACCGTCGTATCGGTGCCGCTCTTCGCATTGCCGCGCGGCGCGAACGGGGCATAGAACAGCTGGCTACCCGACAGCGAGCTGCCGACACTGTTCATGACGTACTTGTAGTAGACGTTGTGCCCGTTGATGTACGTCGAGTAGTCGGCGGTGTAGCCGATGTAGTCCGGATCGATCGGCGTGAGCAGCGGCGTCGGCGTCGTGTTCTTGAACGCGACCTGCGTGTTCTTGAAATTCGCCTTCAGCCACGCCGTGTATGCGGCGACGTAGTCGGCATAGTCGGTGTACGAACCCGGCTGCGGTGCAACCAATGTCGTCGGCGAGTAGATAAGGAACTTGCGGATGCTCAGCGTGTTGGCGTTGTTGAAGTTGTACGCCCAGTTACGATTGGAGGTATCGCCCGTACCGATCTCCGCGATGTACTGCCCGTAGTTGAGATAGTAGTTGTCCGACTGGCCTTTGAGCGGTGCCTGCAACGGCTGGAAATTGGGATCCTTCGAGATGTCGGCGACGCCGCCGCCCGGCGTCGCGCCGGTGGCCGTCGTGCCCGCCTTGAGGTTGATCGTGCCGTTGTTCCACGCGTTGTTCGCGTCGAGGAAGGCAAGCGACGCCTGATAAGCCACGAGCGCGGCGTCGTATTTCGGATCCGCCGAGTCGCCGCGGGGCGCGAACGGCGCGTAGAACAGCTGGCTACCGCTCAGGGAGCTACCCACGCTGTTCATCACGTACTTGTAATACGTGTTGTGGCCGGTGATGTAGGTCGCGTAATCGGCCGTGTAATCGACATAATCCGGATCGATCGGCGTCAGCAACGGTGTCGGCGTCGTGCTCTTCAGGGCCACTGGGTTGGCCTTGAAATTCAGCTTGAGCCACGCGGTGTACGCGGCGACGTAGTCGCCGTACGCGGCGTAGTCACCCGGTTGCGGGGCGACCAGCGTCGTCGGCGAGTAGATCAGGAACTTGCGGATCGCCAGGGTGTTCGCGGTGACGAAGTTGTATAGCCAGTTGCGGTTGGTCGTGTCGCCCGTACCGACCTCCGCCATGTACTTCAGGTAATTGGCGTAGTAATTCTTCGACTGACTGGTGAGCGGCGCGAGGATCGGCGCCCACGACGGATCCTTCGAGATATCGGCGACGCCGCCACCGGGCGTCGCGCCGGTCGCAGTGGTGCCCGCTTTCAGGTTGATGGTGCCGTTGTTCCAGGCGTTGCCCTGGGCCACGATGTACTGGTCCACGGCCTGATAGGCCGCCAGCGCGTCGCCGTAGCCATTGTCGTCGTTGGACGGCGGCTTCGGCGGATCGGACAGCGCCGCGCCATTGTTCTGCTGATAGAACCCGTCGCTGATGCTCGCGCGGATGTCGACGTCCCCACCCGCACGCAGCGTGAGGATCGGCGCTTCGGTTCCGTAGCGATACGCGAGACGAATCCGACCGTCGCCATCCGTCGTCCCGGCGCCGAGGTTCCAGTTGGTCAGCACGCGGATCGCGCCTGTGTCGACACCCGTGGCGTCGGCGGGATTCACCAGCTCGATGCCCGGGCGGACGTGGACGTTGCGGATGCCTGCGAAGCGATCGCCAAAGGTGAAGCCCGGCGACTGGATGAAGCCCATCAACGTGCCCGGCGTGGTGCCGTCGCTCGCGTAACCGAAGAAGCCGGTGTGCGCCGCGTTCGGGGCATCCGGCGTGAAGAAGTGCTTCGAGAGGTACTCCGCCAGTTGCGTGTCGTCGGCGGGCGGCGCGAGACGATTGCCACTGGCGTCGACCCACGTACCAGCCACCAGCACAGGTTTACCGCTGGCATCGCGCGTGTACCAGCCGGCGGGATCCACGATGCCCTCGAAATGCGTGGCACCCGTACCGCCGTCTGCCGTGCTCCAGGTGGCATACGGTTCGATCGTCACATCGCGCGCGCCCGTAAGCGACGACGCGTTGTCGATGGTCACCGGCACGTCGCCGTCGTCCAGCAACGGCGCGCGGAAACTGATGCGCCCGCCCGCGACGGTCGCCGCCGAGCCACCGCCGACGTCGATGCGCGCGTTCGGCCCGATATGGATCGACCCGGCGTCGGCGCGATGCACGACCTCGTACCCGTACCTTGCATCGACCAGACCGTTGGCGTCGCGCGTTCCCGTCGTGCCAATCACGACGTCGCCGCCGCGCTGCTCCGCGAGCGAACTGGTGGCGATGACCTGACCTTCGACATCCACGCGGGTGCGACCGTACAGCTCGATGCGGCTGCCCGCTTCCGACGATGCGTCGATGGTGCCGTCGATCCGGATGCCGCCGCCGTTGGCGTAGAGGTAGACCTTGTTGGCTTTCGCTGTGCGATTCGCGGCGAGCGTCAGATCGCCCTGCCCGCTCGTGATGTCCAGCAGGCCCGTGGCCCCGGCACGCGACGCGAGATCCACCAGTCCGTCCAGATCCGCGGCGGTGCCCGAGGCATACGTGAAATAACCGCCGCGAAAGCCCTTCGCGGCGTGGCCGTCGAGCGTGCCGCCGAGACTCGCCGTGCCATCGGCCGACACCTTGAGCGAACCGGCGTTACCTCCCTTCGCACCGCCCCCGAACGCAAGGGTCGACCCGGCGGCGACCTCCACGTCGCCATGATTGGCCGACAGTGCGAGCAAGCCGCCCGGTGCCGACGCGGTCGTGTCGAAGAACGTCTTGTCGTAACCGGCGACGTCGAGCTTCGCGCCCTCACCCACGCGCAGATCGCCGGAGGTGGCGGTGATCCGCAGGTTGCCTGCTGTCGCGCGCACGTTCATGCCGGCGTCGACGCTGCCACCCGACAGGGCGAGCGTACCGCCGAGCGCTTCCCGCGCGATCGCGGTGCCCGGCGTGGCTGCGAGACGCAGCGCCCCCGTCGTGACGAGGCTCGTGTCGGAGCCGCTGTCGGCCACGAACACCGGCGCGCGGAGGTCGACGTCCGTGCTACCGAAGTCCACACCGCCCGCACCCTGCCCTGCGAAGCCCGAGCCCGCCGTGGCGGACACCTGCGAGAAGCCGCCGAGGGCGACCTTGCCGGGACCGAAGTCGATCTCGTCCGCGCTGAGGTCCAGACGCGCCGGTCCAGCCGCGCGCGCCTCGTCGTTACCCGCACCGATCGTGTTGCCGAGGCCGAGCCGGCCGGCGCGGATCGACACATCGCCACCATGGCCCACGAGCGCGTTCGCGTTGAGCGTGAGGCCCTGGTCGAGCGACACGTCGATATCGCCCAAAAAATCGATGTCGCCGCGGCTGCGGAGCGTGACATCGCGCGCACCGCGGAAGAGATCGAGTGTGCGCGCGCCGATCACCAGCCCGTCGTCGCCGCCATCGACGCCGTCGCCGACGAAGGCGACGCGATTCGCGTTGGCATCGATCGACGTGCCGCCGAACGCGGCCGCCTCGCTCACGCGCATCGATCCCGTGCCGTCCAGCGTCAGCGCGCTGCCACCGTCGACCAAGGCGCCGCCGTCGATCGCGAGGCGCCCCTTCGAGCGCCCCTCCGCACCGTCGATGCCCGACACATGATGACGGACGATCGCCGCCGTGCCGTTCTGCGACACGCGTAGCATCGAGCCATCGCCGTCGACGGCCGCGATCGCGTTACCGTTGGCGTCGGTGCCGGCCTCGCTGCCGAAGATCACCGGCTGGCTACCCGCCGGGTTGGCGCTGCCGCGCGCCTGCACCACGCCGCCGGCCGACACGTGCACGCCTTCGGCGCCGGTGGCGTCGGAACCCCGCGCGACCAGCAGGATTTCCTGCCCGGCGAGCGGATGAGCCGCGTCGTTCGCCACCACCACGCTGTCCGCGACGCTGTCGATCAGATCGCCTTCGTCGGTGGTGCGGCGCGTGCCGCCGAGCAACAGGCTGCCCGCGCCGAGACGGGTGAGCCCGTCCGCGCCGATCGAAAGGAATCCATCGCGTGCCGGACGGTCCGCACCGACGATCTCGATCGCCGCGGCGGCGATGTCGACCTGCGAACTGCGGCCGCCCTTGCCGGGACCGGCGGTGAGCGCCGCACCGAGGTCGAGGCGTGACCCCGCGTCGAGCGCGAGACGACCCGCGTCGGCGGCAAGGCGCGGTGCGACGGTGCCGGCGCGCGTCGCCTTGTCGCCGAAGAAGGTGTCGGCGTCGCTCAACGTGTACTGCGAATACTGCTGCCAGACATCGCGGGACTGGACGAGGAAGGTCGTGTTGCGCGCGTCGTGCGCACCGGTCAGTGCATCGTTGAAGTAACCGGAGACCGACCAGGTGCCATCGTTCTGCCGGGCGGAGCGCCCCAGCACCGCGTCCTTCGACGCGGTGTCCTGCACCACGCGGAAGGCACCCGGCAACGTGGCGTAACGTGCCGGAAGCAGCGTGTAGTAACCCGCGGGCAGGCCGGGAATGCCGGAAAGATAAACCTGTTGTCCGACGCCCGGACCCTCGCCACCCTGCGCCGCGAAGGCCGGGTCGTGCGATGCGACCGGCGACTGGCGCCCCGGCAGGATCGCAAAGACGGGACGGCCGTCGTGGTACAGCGGCGCGCCATTGGGATCGAGTGTCGACGCGGCTTTGGCGAACTGCGCGAGTACGTCGCGCGTGCCGCCCGTGCCGGGCACCCACTCCGTGGCCTGCAGGGAGCCGCCGCCGGACAGGTCGATCGTCGCGCCGTCGTCGAGCGCGAGGGCATCGCCATGGATGCCGATCTCCTTCGCCGGCGGCCGCTCCAGATCGGGCGTCGCCACGCCCGTGCCGCTGTAGCGCCATTCGAGGCCGTCGATGGTGGTGCCATAAGGTACCGTCAGCCCGTCGAGCGACACCGAGGTGACACTGCCGGGCGCGAGGTGCACGGATCGTGTGCGCGTGAGCGCGTACACGGCGGGATCGATGCCGAATTCGGCGCCTGCTCGCGCGGGGTCGCTCACGCCGAGCACCAGCTGGCCCGACGGCACGCGGATCGTACCGCGCTGTTCGATATGGTCCGCGTCGATCAGCAACGCGCCGCCGGCAGTGAGCGGCGCGTACGACGCGCCGCCGGGGAGCACCGTGACGGTGGTTTCGGAAACCTGACCGTTCGCGTCGGCGATGCCATATGCATTCGCCACGATCGCGTAGTGATAAGCCGTGGTGGGATACAGCTGCGCCGCCTGGAACGTCAGGTTGCCGGTGGAGAACAGACGACCCGGTTCGGGAAGACCCGTCTCGGCGAAACCGCGTCCGGCCTCTGGCGTGAAACGCGTGTCGCCGAGCGTCGTGAAGCGCGTTTCGGCCCAGCGTTGCAGCGTGAGCGCGCCGCCCATGTCCATGGTGTCGGCACTGAACTCCAGCGTACCATCACCGGCGCGGGCCACCGGTGCCGATGCCGCGATCGCGTCGCCCTGAAGCGAGATGTACGGTGCGGAGAGGCGCACATGACCCGTACCCGTCGCGTAGGCCGTCGTATCGTCGGCTGTCGCACCGGCACGCAGCGCGGCGAGCGACGGTGCCGCGATCAGGAGCGCGCGGTCGAGATGCAGATCCACGTCGCCTGCGAACCACACGGGCACGCGCGGCAACGTGACATCGTCCACCGGTCCGAGCTCGAGCGTGGTGATGCCCGAACCCGCGAGACTATCGGCGACGAAGCGTAGCTGCCCACGAGGCTCGCCGGCTTCGATCGCGCCATCCTCGCTAGCGCCTTCCGGCACCGCGGTGCCGGACTGCGTGACCAGAATCGATGTGGGTTTCGTGTAGGGAGTGGGGGCGTTGTCGCCGGTGATACGAAGCGTGCCGCCCTCGCCCGAGGCGGCGCCCGCGTGTGCCTGCAGCGTGGCGTCGCTGAAGATACCCGCCCCGGCACTCCATGCGATGGTGCCAGCGTCGCTCCATACACCGTTCGCCTGAAGATCGGTGGCCGCGCCATGGAAGCGCGCGGATGCCACCGGCAACTCGAACGTATCGGCGGCGCCGGAAACGTCGAGGCGTGCGCCTTTCTCGGCCACGACATAACCCGTCGCGGCCTCGAGTCCGATCGTGCCGCCATCGAGCACGACGCCCGTGCGGGGCACGCGCGCAGCCTGCGCGCCGTCCCGCTGGGTCGGCGCGGGTACGGCGAACGGATCGATCAGCGCGACACCACTCGCGTCGAGCAGAGCGTCGCTTCCCACCCATACGCGTTGTGCGTTCGGGCGCGGCGCCAGCGACGCATTCGGCGAGTCGATCGCCAGGTCGATCGAACCGCCCGCCGCATGCAGGGTGCCATGGACGCCGACCGTGGAGACGCTATGCAGCGATATCGCGCCACCTGCATCCGTGGTGACGGAAGCACCCGGACCCACACGGACCGAGCCGTCGCGCCCCTCGTACTCGATGCCTATCGGCTTATCGACCGCCGAAAGCTGGCGGCCGAACCAGCGAAGATAGTCGCCGGCCGACACTTCGAACGCCGGGCCGTGTCCTTCACGCAGGTCGCGTGTCGCCCAGCGTGTATAGGGATCGAGCAACGTGGAACGCGTCACGGCTTCGACGTCAGCACCGGTGCCGAGCTGTCGCAGGGTATCCAGGTCGCCGCTGCGATTACGACGCAGCACGCGCACCTGCGCGTCCGGTGCGATCGCGGCATCGGTTACGGCGTCGAGCGTGTAACGATCGAAACCCTGTCCGTCGAAGAAGGACGATGCCAGTCGCAGTGTGTCATCCTCCGCCGCGGTCTCGTTGTCGCCGATCAGGATGCGCGGGGCGCGCAGTGTCAGGGAGCCGCCTCCCGAGAAGCCTTCCGCACGGATGGTGCCGTCCATGGCGATGGCGCCGCCGTGCATGACCAGCGGCGCGGGGCTGAGCGCCTGGCCGAAGTCGATCGACGGCCCGACCACGTACGTCTGCAGCGACACGTCGCCACCGCGACCCACCGGCTGCCCATGCGCGACGCGGACGCGACCGTCGACCCCGACGTACCCACCCCCGGAGACATCGATCGTGCTGCCGTGCTCGAGATCGATGGACCCGGTGCCATCCACGCGACCGCTCGGGCCGCCTTCGAACGCCTGATACGTCGCGAGATGGACCGAGCCACCGTCGATGAACCGGCTGCCGACGAGGTGCTCCGCATCCGCGGCGGTATCGTTCACCCACTGCCCGCGTGCGCTCAGGGTGGCGCCGTCGTGCAGCACGATGCCGCTCGCCGGCACGTCATCCGTGCCAGTGCCGCGCGGGAAGAATGCGCCGCGCTCGGTACCCGTCACGGCGATGGTGCCCGCCGGCGCCTCGATGCGCCCGAAGACGTCGATGCGCGGGCCCGTCAGCGACACACTGCCGCCCGGCTGCACCGCGAGGCGCGTACCGGCGGTTTCGACGATCGACGACCGCGACGTGAGCGACACGTCGGCGAAGCCGGCATCCGCGATCATGTCGGTGGAAACGACCATCCATGCCAACGGGTCGGCCTCGTCGCCGTCCTTTCCTGCATAGCCTTTCCACGCATCGTCCCATGCCGTGTCGGCATCGAAATCCGGCGCCGCGGTGTCGAGCATCAGCGACGCCTGCTGAACGCGCATGCCGGGGATGTAGGGCTTACGGGTGAGGAACACCGGGCTCTGGTCGATCTGCAACTCGCCGCCACGTGGCTGCGTGCCATCGCGCACCTGTCGCGTGCCCGGCGTCGCCACGGCCGTAACCCACCCGTCGAGCACGAGCGCATCGTTGGCGTGCACGGTGAACTTGCCCGCATCCGCGCCCAGGACGAAGCCGGGATCCCATCGACGCACGCCGCCGATCACCGGCGCGTGCCACGTCTCGGTCACGCCCCAGCGCGCGTGGTCCTGACTGAACCGACCCGCGAAGCCGACATAGGACATGTCGGGATTCGCCGAAGCGATGTCGTAGATGCGACCGTCCGCGCCGAGGAGGTTCGGCGTGTCGATCCAGCCAGCCTCGTACACGAGATAACCGCCGTCGAGACGGATGTTGGAGCCCGCGCGTGCGATGACCTCGTTGCCGCCGAGCGTGACGTTGCCGCCGCGCGTCAGCAGCTGCGATACGTCGCGCGGCATGTTTTCCACGTATCCGGCGGCATTGAGGATCGGGCTGCCGATCCAGTCCAGTCCGTCGGCGCGGGTGCCCGAACGGGTACTGTCGAGGGTGACGCTCTTCTGCGTATACAGGAAGCTGTTGCGCAGCAGCGGCGAATTGGCCAGTTCGTTCTGGCCGATCCGCGGAACCGTCACCAGCAACGCCGACATGGGCAGCGTGACGTTGGCAAGGCCCGAGACGTCGATGGTGGCGCCCCGGTCGATATAGACACGACCTTCGTTGGCCCGATGCTCGGCCGACTGGACCGCGGACAGCGAGACGTCGGCGCCCGGCGCTTCGATCAGCGAACCGCCTTCCATGCGGACCGTGCCGCCCAGCAGGTTGATCGCGCCCGGCTTGAAGATCGCGTCGGCCGCGGCGCTCGACGTCGTCGTGGCGCCGTCCTTTTCCGGAAGAATCGTCGTGACCGACCCCGGCATGAGGCGAACGGTGCCCGCGCCGGCATACGCCGTGCCTTCCGCGGGATCGACGCCGTTCGCTGCGCGCAACGTGATGGACCCGGGCTGCGAGATGCTGGTGGACGCCACGACGACGCCGGCCTGGTCGACGTCGTGACCATGCATGGCGATCGCACCGCGACGCGCCTGCACGATACCCGTGTTGGATACCACGCCTTCCGTCGCGGTGGAGGAACCGTCGACGATGTTCAGGCTGCCATCTATCGCCTTGTTGGATAGCCGCTGAGACGCCGCGAGAATGGCCGTGCCGCCGTCGGCGACGATCGAGCCGGCGTTCGTGACGTTCGGCGCGGCGATCAGCGTAAAGCCGCCCTCGCCCGTCGTGATCGACGCGCCTTTCTCGATCACGACGTCGTGCGCGCGGCCGTCGGTAAAACTCGCCTGGAGGATGCCTTCGTTGCCCGACTGCGACGAGATGCCCGAGGTGAGAAACCGCTCGTTACTCGTCTTCAGGTCGTCACTGAACAGGCTCAACGAACTGGCGAGCAACGCGTGCGTGTCGACCTGCGCGCCGGCACCGAACACCACGCCATTGCGATTGAGCAGATAAACGGTGCCCTCGGCCTTCATCTGCCCGAGGATCTGGCTGGGCTTCGCCGATGGGTCATTGACGCGATTGAGCGCGATCCAGTCGTTCCTGCCACCCGTCTGGTTGCCGCCGCTCTGGTTGAAATACAGCGTGGTGTCGCGGCCGACGTTGAAGCTGTCCCAGGTGAGGATCGCCTTCTTGCCGGTCTGCTTCACCTCGACGATATGTTTCGTGCCGGCGACGCTGTCCGTCGGCGCGTTGGCGTTCTGCCACAGGTTGGGATCGGCGCCGATGCCCGCCGCCGGCCGTAGACCGCCCTCCACGAGACCGTTCGGCACGTTGGAGGCGAGTTGCTGCGCCGCGCTTTGCGCCGCTTTCTGCGCCTGCATCTGCGCGGCGACCGCGGCGGCGGCGTTGTCGACGTTCTGGATCGACTGCTGCACGCGCTGCTGGAGCAAGGCGCTACCGGGTGTGAATCCGACATTGCCGCCGCCGTCGCCCGGCTGCGCCGGCTTCGGCGTCGTCGCGCCGGGCTGCTTCGTCGCGAACCATGCGGGGCTGAACGCCGGAGGCGTGGTGGCGGCATGCGCCGCGCCGCCGCCGAACAAGGCCATGGCGATGACCTGGCAGATGAGCGTGCGGCGCAGGGTCGTGTTGCGACGCGTGTCGATGGTGGTCCGGGGGCGTGCGCTCATGAGAAATCACCAGTCATCGTTGACACTTCATCGTTGAGTTCGGGGAGCGCGGCGAGCTCTTTCAGCTCGGCCTCGCTCATTTCGCGCAGAACCGCACGGATCGCCATGCGGCGCCCGTCGTGCAGCCATGCGTTGAGCACGCTGGCGATGGCGCGCATCGTCGGCAGCGCGCTGTCGTCCAGCTGGGGCTTGCGATGGCGCAGGCGGTCTTCCACCGCGTAGCGCACTCGCTGACCCAGGAAGGCGGACGACTCGCCGAGCAGCTTCTCGAGCGCATCGCGCGAGCAGCGGTCCATCAGGACATCGGCCGCCTTCGTCTGTCGCGCCGCGTACAGCTGCCGCAACATCTCCGCAAGTCCGTGCAGGCAATTCATCCCCAGTACCCTTGCATCAACCTCGGCTCGCGCCCGCGACGTCCGCGGGCGAACCTCGTGGACCGGCGTCATGGCGACGCCGACGCCTGACCGGCCCGGGGGTCGAATCGCTGGTCGTACAGGCGATCGCCGAACGACTGTGCGGCGGCTTCCAGCTTCACGCGTGCCTTCGCCGCGAACGGCTGCCGCGATGCGACGATGTCGGTCACGTCGATGTTTTCGTAAGCGCTGACCACTTCCTGGCCCACGCGATACATCTGCACGTTTCTCGCGGTGCAGGCATCCACCTGCCCCTTGCTGGCGTCCAGCTCCTTTGCCAGCCGCGCGCGCTCGGATTCCGCCGTGCGCAACGCGAGTGCCGCGGCGTCCATGTCGGCCCTGCCCCGTTGCAGGGCCGCGTCCGATGCCTCGCGGCGCTGCCGTTCCTCGGCCAGGGCCCGTGTCGCTTCCGGCGACATGCCCTGCGCGGGTTTCGGGGCGGCGCGCGCCGCCTCAGCCTCCTTTCGTGCCTCGTCGCGTTCCTTCTCGAGCGCGGCCTTCTCGGCCTGCCACTGTGCCTGTTGCGCCTGCAGGCTCTGCAACTGGCCGCGGGTTTCGCGCAGCTGGTCGCGCATGCGGCTTTCGAGGCTGGCCGTCTGCGCGAAGGCGGACGGCAGCAGGCCGATGAGCGCGATGGCGGTGAGGGTGCGTTTCATGTCGCCTCCTTAGAACCGGGCATTCATTTCGAGCTGGAAGACGTCGATCGACAGCGGCGGGCCGAACACTTCCTTCGCGTTGAAGTAGCGCAGGCTCAGCCATGCGTATGGCGTGACGCCGTAGCTGCCGCCGAGGATGAAACCCTTCGCGTTGGTGCCGCCGAGATGGAAGTCGGTGTCGTTCAGACCGTCGAGCACCGCGTCCGGCTGCAGGTACTTGTAGGCAAGGCTCACGTTCCACTCGCCCGCCGCGTGCGGATTAACGTCACCGAGCGTGGCGCGCAGCATCCAGCCCACCGGGCCGCTCTTGTACGCGTTCTCGCGGAAATCGCCGGCGCCGAAGTTGTTGACGAGGCGGTTGAGCCCGACGTCGCCGCGGAACGCATCGGCGCGGTGATAGGCCAGGTTGCGGGCGTAATCGGCTTCGAGCCGCAGCGGCGTGCCGGCCACCTTGGTATCGAGCTGCGTCGTGGCGTTGGCTACGTGGTAGTCGTACACGAGGCCCACATACTGCGGCTGCGCGTAGCTGGACGGCGAGTTCGGGTCCGGCACGATATCGCGAATGAGGAACAGCGAGTTGCCCTTCTGCATGAAGGCCGAGCGCGTCGTGTCGGTATCGCAGTAGTTCACGCCCAGGTAGATCGAGCACGGCGACGACAGCTCGCCGCGCATGTGATCGAAGCGGTAATAGGCGAGCGCGAGCTTCCAGCGCGTGTCCTCGTTGAAGGTCCAGATGCCGCCGATCTGCGCACCGGTCATCCACTTGTCGCGGCTGGCCTTCTTGATCTGGCCCTGCGACGGGAAGTCGTCCGCCTGGTATTCGATCGGGAACATGCCCATCGTGGCGAACGTGCCGATGTCGTCGCTCGCCGGCACGTCGAACCTGCCGGCGATGCCGTCGAAGTTCAGGTCGTTCGAGTAGACGAGGTCGGTGCTCATGAAGGGGTTGGGCATGCGGCCGCCAATGAACTGCGACCACGCGGTGGGCTTCCACGCCAGCCAGGCCTGGTCGAGCCAGAGGTCCTTCTTCGCGAAGCCGCCTCCGAGCGTCTGCGTGGTGGATACCGGGTTGTTATCGTTCCCGGTGCCGATACGGATGCCCGCAGTGACGTTGTCGCCCAGGTTCACGTGCACGCCGAGGCGCGCGCGGATGCGCAGCGAGTTGGTGCGGTTCTCCAGCGTGTTCAGCAGCGGCGGCGGGTTGGCGCCGTTGAGGTCGTATGGCCCCGTGCGGTTCAGCTGCGCGAAGTCGACGACCGGATACGCGTTGCCCTTGTCGTAGTAATGGAACTCGTCGCGCACACGCATGTCGCCGGTCCAGCTGATCCGGTCGAGCCATGCCGGCAGCGCGCCGGGCTCGGCCCAATGCTCCGACTTCGCCTGCGCCACCACTTCCTGACGCAGCTCGTCCTTGATCTGGTTGCGCACCACTTCGGGCACGTAGGTGACGCGCACCTGGCCGGGTGTGGCCGGCGCGGCGTTGGCGGTGCCTGCGAGCTTCTGCGCCTGCGCCGCTTCGTCGTTGGCCTGCGCGATCAGGCCATCGGCGTCGGACTGCGTGAGCACGCCACGCTTCACGAGCAGGCGTACAAGGTTGATGGTGGCGTTGTCCGACGGCGCGCTCTGCGCGTTCACGGTGCCGGTGCAGATCGCCAGGCCGATGGCGACGGCCAGCATGGCTCGCGTGGGTCGATGGCGGGCCTTTCCGATGGTCATGCGAACTCTCCGGGATTCCATATATTTCGATGGGGATGGGGCTGTCGGGCTCATGCGGGACGCTTTCCGCGGATGGCCACGCGCAAAGGAAAACGCAGCGAGGACGGCGGCGCGACGTCGATGCGGGGCATCGCGCGCAGCGCGTCGACGAGCGCGTCGTCGGTTCGGGGATTGCCGCTGGAGCCGACCAGCTCGGCGCGGACGAGCCTGCCGTCGGCGTCGAGCCAGACGTCCGCGCGCACTTCGAAGACGAGACGGTTGACGCGATCGTCGCGCTGCACGGCCTGCTGGATGGCGTAGCCCAGGTACTGGTCGTAGCTGCCCGTACCCGTGCCGGTGCCGCCGCCAGAACCCACCATGCCGCCGCCGTCGCCGGCGCCGATGTTGAAGGCGTCGGTGCCGGCCTGGGCGTCGCCGTTGATCGTGACGTTCTTCGCCACGTCGTTGCTGGGCTTCGGTGCGTCGAGCGGCTTCTGCGGGATGTCCTGCGGCTTGTCGATCGGCTTGATGTCGTCCTCGACCTTCTTCGGCTCCGGCGGCTTTTCCTTCGGCGGCGGAGGCGGAGGGGGCAACGGCGTGATCGTGGCGACGCGTGGCGCTTCGCGACGCACGCCGACGCTGCTGGAGGCGAAATGCCAGACGAGCGCGCCAAGCAACGCGACCACGATCGCGCCGATGGCGGGACCGAGCCAGCGGGGCGTGCGACGACGGTAGGAAGGCGTGGTCACGCGTGTCATCCCTTCGGCGACTTGCCGGTGACCAGGCCGACCTGCGGCAGGTCGACACGGCGCAGCAGATCGAGGATGTCCATCACCTTCTGGTACTGGACCGTGCTGTCGCCCTTCACCACCACCGGGAAGTCCGGGTTCAGCGCCTTCAGCGAGCGCAGGCGCTGCTCCAGCTCAGTGATGGTGACGGGATAGGCGTCGAGTAATATCTGGCCCGAGTCGGCGATGGTGATCGCCTTGGTCTGTGGCTTGGCCATGCTCACGGCCGCGCTGGCCTTGGGCAGGTTCACCTTGATGCCCTGTACCGACGCGGTGGTCATGATGATGAAGATGACGAGCAACACGTACGCCAGATCGAGCATCGGCGTGATGTTGATGTCGTCGTACGGCTTGTCGTCGTCCTGTGCGCGCATGACGTGGCGCCCCTCAAGCCGCGACGGCCGTGGGACGGACGACGCGCTGCTGCTCGGCGAGGCGGGTCACGAACTCGTCGACGAACACCTGCATGTTCGCGGTGACGTTCTTGTTGCGGATCAGCAGGTAGTTGTAGCCGAACAGTGCGGGGATCGCGACGAACAGGCCGGCCACGGTGGCCAGCAGGGCGGCGGCGATACCCGGCGCGATGGCGTTGACGTTGACGTCCCCGGCCGCGGCGATGGCCGCGAAGGTGATCATCACGCCGACCACGGTGCCGAGCAGGCCGAGGAACGGGCCGCCGGAAATCGCGATGGTGAGCATCACCATGGATTTCGCCAGCGCCTGGTTCTCGCGCACCAGCACCGAGTCCATGGTGGCGCGGATGGCTTCGATTGACTCCGACGCGATGTGCTCCACGCCGTCTTCGTCGCGGCGGTTCCACACTTCGGCGGCGCCGACCTTGTACAGGCGATAGAGCGAGGCATCGTGCAGGCGCGAGGCCGTCGGGTCACGCGAAAGCGCGAGGATGTTGCGGCCCTGCGCGCGGAACGCGGCGAGGAAATCTTCGTTGGCGCCGCTCACCTTGTTGACATAGGCGACGCGCTGCCACATCACCAGCCATGAGACCGCGGCCATGATCAGAAGGATGCCGATCACGACCCATGCGTCGACCGTCACCGACTTCACGATGACACCGAAGTAACCGAAGCCGACGCCCGACTGCTTCTCGTCGGCGCCGTAGCTCAGGAGCTTCGACTCGGCGCCCTGCGTCTGCGCGTCCACCGCGATCAGCGTGGCCGGACGGGCCACGCGCGACAGGCGCACCTCGTCCATCATGCCGGCGAAGGGCACGAAGGTTTCCGCCTGCCCCGCCACGTCGCCACCGAGGGTGGCCGGGCTGGTCATCGCGGGCAGCTTCGTCTCGAGCTTCGCGTAAGGGCGGCCGTCGACGTAGAGCGCGACATCGTTGCCGCTGGCGGTCACCGCGACGTGCGCCCACGCAGCCGCCTTCAGCGGTTCGCCCGGCGAGCTGGTGTTGCCGTCGACCTGCACGAACGGCACGCCGGCGTCCAAGCCGACCAGCAGCTGGTGTTCGCCCTGGCGGCGCGCGTAGAGCAGCGTGCGACCGGGCGCGACCGCGTCCGGTTTCACCCAGGCGCTGAACGTGAAGCTGCCGCCCTCGGCGACGTTCATCGACACGCTGCCCGGCAGCGTCACGATCTTCGAACCGTCGAAGCGGGCGGCCTTGCCCACGATGCCATCGGCGGTGAGGATATCGTTACCGACCGCGTTGTTCGCGTACGCCGTGGCGTCCTGCGGCGGCGTGCCGGCGGCTTCCTCGAAGTGGTAAACGGCCGCGTAGTCGGCGTCGAACACGGCGCCGGCCTTCTCGCCGCCCTGCGCCTTCGGGTTGCCGTAGTACATCCACACCTGCTGCTGCGCATCCGGCGCGAGCTGCGGCACATCCACCCAGACCAGCGCGACGCCGAGCACCGGGTCGAAGCTCTCGATCTGGTAGTTCAGCGCGGTCTTGTCGTCGCCCGCCACGAAGCGCACGTCGGCGCCCGTCTCGGACACGCCGTCGAAGGTGAAGTTGCCCGAGTGCAGGCGCACCAGCAGCGGCACGCGACCGGTCTGCCCCACCACGTTGCCGCCCTTCGCGGTCGTGTCGATGGTGATGGCCTTGCGGAAGGCGAAGTCCTGGTTCCACCACGACGCATCGGCGTGCGCGGCGGGAATCGCGCCGAGGAAGAGGAGACTGGTCAGGAGAATACGTCGAATCACGGCGATAGCCTCTGGGTGCACGTCGTCCGACCCGAAGGTCAGAGGTCCGCTTTGAGTGAGAAATGGATGCGTGTGTCGTGCGCGCGCGTGGCCTGCCCGTCCTTGAACGGATAAGCCACTTCGAACGCGCCCGTCGCGACGTTGAAGATCTGGAATCGCGTACCGAGACCCGCGCTGGACAGGTCGTAGCTCGTCACGCGCGTGCTGCCGGCCGCCGGATTCGCGGCGTCCACCAGCTGCGGCAACGCGTTCATCAGCGCGAGGTGCGCGGCGTCGACGAAGGCGTGGAAGCGCCAGTCGTTCACCCAGCTGCCGAGGTGCGCGGCGATGGACGATGTGCGCAGCTCGACGGACGCGATGACGCCGTGGTCGGCCGTCTGCTCGGCTTCGAGATAGCCGCGCACGGTGCTCTGGCCGCCGGCCGCGTACTGCTCGCTGGAGATCAGCGACGAATTGGCCAGCTGCGCGCCAAGGCGGCCCACGAGGCTGTAGCCATTGTCGAACAGACGCGTATGGCCGCCTTCGAACTTCATGTAGAAGAAATTCGCGCGCGCCTTGTATCGCTGGTTGTCGAACTCCGCGGCGTTGCTGCCGCCGGCACGAAAACCGAGCGTGCCGCCGATGGCGATGGTGCTGATCGCGGTATCGCCGATCGACTGGCCCTGGTAGGTGACGTTGAGCGGGATGTACGTGATCGGCGACTTCGAGGTCTGGTCGGCGAGGCTGATGTTCTGATCGAAGTGCTTGCGCGTGAGCCCCATCGACAGCGACTGCGAGTACTCGCCATGTGTCGGCAGGTTGCGGATGACGTTGAAGCCCACCGCATTGCCCTTGCCCAGCACCGTGGTGCCGCCCACGGCGTTGGCGTTGCTGTTCGATTTATAGGCCGACGCGAGCACGCTCCACTCGCCGTCGATGGGCACGAGGTACGACCCGGCGAACACCTCCGCCGCGTCGTGGTGCTGGGGCGCCACGATGTACGTGAGCGACGCCGCGTGCCCCTTCTGGAACAGGTTGTCGTCGCGCACGCTGGCCACGGTGCGCAGCTCGGGCGTGTTGACGCTGTGGTCGTTGTTGACCTCCAGGCTCGCGTGCAGCGGCGAGGTGTCGTTGACCTTCAGCGTCACGTCCATCGTCTGCGGCAGCTTGCCCGGCGTGATCACCGGAACCACCTGCGCGCCGCCACGGCGATTCACGTCGGTCAGCTGCTGCTGCGCCTTCGTGAAATCGGGCACCTCGCCCTCGCGTAGCGCCGGCACGGCATCGCGGATATCGCGCGGCGAGCGGTAGGTCGCGCCTTCCACGCGCACGCGGCCGATCGCGTTCTCGGTCACCTGGAAGCGGATGACGCCACCCCTGACCTGCTGCTGCGGAAGATCGACCACCACCGACTGGTAGCCGCGCGCCTGATACGCCTTCTGCAAGGCGTCGCGCGCGGCACCCACGTCGTTCATCGTGCGGCCGGGGCCGAGGAACGGATAGACGGCCGTCTCGATGTCGAGCGCCGGCAGCGTCGTGTTGCCGTCGACGACGTATTCGTTCACGTCGAACGTCGACGGTGCATCCTGCGCGGCGGCGACCGCCGGCAGGCTCAAGGCGATGGCGAGCGCGAGCGCATGCACCCTGCGATATGGCGCGGCACGCATCATGCGTTCACCCGTACTGCTCGTGTAGCCACGCGGACTGTCCCCTGATGTTCCGTTTGCCCACAAGACGGCTGGGCAGGGACCGCACTGAACCGATGTCACGAAAAATTCATCGAACCGGCTCGCCGGCTCGTGCCGCGTATCAGCTGAGCAACACCCAGCCACCCGGAAGATGCGTGGCGTGCGCGCCGTAGGCGTCCTGGATCAGCGATGCCACTTCGGCCATCTGGTCGAGCGTGAAGCGCGCATGTACCCGCCGTTCGCCGAGCGCGCGGTCGGTGATGACGAGGCGGCCGGGGCGATAGCGATTGATGTCGGCGACGACGTCGTCGAGCGGCGTGTTGTCGTAGATCAGCACGCGGTCGCGCCATGCGAGCGCGGTGGCGGGGTTCACGGCGACGGTCGTCGTCGCGCCGCCGGTATCGAAGGCGACCTGCTGCGACGGCTTCACGGGCGTCTTCACGCCGGCTCGCGCGAGCACGGCTTCGCCATCGAGGCACGTCACGCTGGCCGCGGCGTCGAGGCAGCGCACCGCGAACGAGGCACCGGGCGACGCCATCAGCGTGCCATCGCCCACGTCGACGTCGAACGCCGCGGCGTGCGATGGCGCGATGTGCACGAGCGCTTCGCCATCGCGCAGGCGCATGCCGGTGACGACGCCATCGCGGGTGCGCAGCGAGACGTCGGTCGCGGTGTTCAGTTCGAGCTCGATGTCCGGGGCGATCCGGACACGGCGCTGCTCGCCCACGGCGGTGCGCAGCCGTTTCGCGTCGCCCTGCCCGCCCAGACCGAGCGCGGGCCCGTGCCGTACGAGCACGACGGCGGCGACCGCCGCGGTCACCGCGGAGGCGAGGAACGCGCGACGCCCCATGCGCACGCCGTGACGGCGCGGCGCGGCCTGCTCGCGCTCCCTGCGCTCCGCACGCGTGCGGATGGCCGGGCCGAGATCGTTCCAGAGGCGCCGCGCGCGAATGAACGCCTCGGCGTGATCCGGGCTCGCATCGCACCAGCGACGGAACGCCTCGGCGTCGTCGCGCGTGGCGGTGCCCGACTTCAGGTGGACGAGCCAGGCACGCGCCTGGCGCTCGCTCTCGTGGGTGCTGGTCGTTGCCATGTCAGTCAAGACGGATCTCCCGCACCCGGACCGAACCGCTGGAACGAACGCCGCCCCGTTTTTGTGGCGCACGTCTCCAAAGCCTTCTTCAGCTCCTTGCCGACCATGCGCACCGAAATGCCGTGGCGCGCCGCGATCGCGGACTGCGGCTCTTCGTCGACACGCGCCGCGATCAGGATGTCGCGCTGGCGTCGTGTCAGCGCGTCGAGCGCTTCGCCCAGCGCCGCGAGATCCTGCCGCGATGCGAGCACGGTCGGCGGGTCGAGCGTGTCGTCGACGCCGTTGACCAGGTCGTCGATTTCCTCGGCACCCAGCAGCCAGCCCGCCGCGCGCCGCTGGTCGACGGCCATGTTCAGTGCCATGCGGAACAGGTACCCGGTGGGATGCGTGGCGCGCTCGACCGTCGGATCGAGGCGTTCGACGCGGAGATAGGTTTCCTGCAGCACGTCGTCGACGAGATCGTCGGAGCGGAGGCGGCGACGGAGGCGACGGCGGAAATCCTCGTAGTTGGCGAGGAACAGGCCGAGCAGCGAGGTTTCCGCGCCGACGGTCATGCGGAGGCATCCCGGCACGCGAGCGCCGCAGCCGATGGCCGGAGCAGGACGGTCACAGGGCTGGCGGCGTGCAACGCCGGGGAAACACGCATCGCGCGGAGCGTGGCGAGCACGCGCGTGTCGCGCACCGGATCGTCGGACGGCGCGAGCGCGGCGATGTCGCTGACGCCGCCAGCCTCGTCGATCCAGAGCTGGAGCGCGAGGCGGAATGCGCCCGGGTGCGTTTCCGGCTGGGCGCAGAGCGCACGCATGACGGCGGCCTGCAGACGATGTGCGGAGGCTTCGTCGAGCGATCGCGTGTCGTCGACCGGTGCGCTCGCGGCAACCGTGTTATCGGCCGGCGCGCTATCCGCCGCGGTGACGGTGAAGGCGTTCATGGACGAGAAGTGCGCATCGAGGCCGGTGCCGACGAGCAGGATGCGCAACGCATCGCGCGGGTCGGCGACACCGTGCAGCCCGGCTGTCTGCCGAGGGGCGACGAGGTCGTCGTCGAAGAGCACGGCGATGCCCGTCGCCTCGCTGTACGCGCGCAACGCGGTAGCGACAGGCTGTGCGTCGATGTCGAAGCGCGTCGGCGCATGCGTCTGCTCCATCCCCTGTGGCGTGACGTCCGGTCCCTGAGCGCGCACCGTCGGCGTGGCCGCAGCCAACAGCACCATGCACGCGATGAGCACGCTGCGTGTCACGGTCGTTCCTCGTGCGTGGCGGTACGGGTGGCGTCCTGCGCGGAAGGCTAGGTTCGGCAGATGACAGCCGGACGCCATAACCGTGACAGCATTAATGACCGCTCCGTGACACGACGCGCCCGACGCTTCACAGCCCTTGGCGTGCGTGATATTCCATCCGTCATGCACGCAGGGAGAGAGCTATGCGTATTCGGCAAGCTGTGATGATGGTGGGCGTTTGCATGTCGCACGGCGCGATCGCGCAGGCCGTCGTCGACCTGCCGGGCGTGCATGCGACGGCCGGGTGCGTCGAGCCGGCGGGTGCCGCGTCGGTCGGCTTGTCGTATGCGTGCCTGAGTCAGCGCATGACGGGCGACATGACACCGATGCCGGTGCTCGATGCGGGTGTGACGAAGAGCCCGACGAATCGTCTGGGGCTCTATAACGCGAGCGGATTGCGGAATCGCATGGGGACGAACCTGGGGCGATCGGTGCAGCCGTATCGGCCGGTGGTTAGCTACCCGGTGCCTCTCGCAAACCCACAACCGTAGGAGCGCGCCTTGCGCGCGACAGCTTTTCGCGAGAAGCAGCAGGGCCTGTGGCTCCCGGCCCCAAAAG
>Ga0102588_1000798_pt1 | contig 29501 bp, 19 predicted proteins | sample AraplaMF_Col_mMS_FD_76854 | JGI IMG/M metagenome (GOLD analysis project Ga0102588, IMG submission 76854) | Arabidopsis root microbial communities from the University of North Carolina, USA - plate scrape MF_Col_mMS (SPADES assembly) (version 2) | ecosystem: Host-associated > Plants > Roots >...
TGGCGGGCGAATGGGTGCTTGCCGCAAGCACCCGTTCGCCCGCCAGCGGGCTTCCCACAAAAAAGCAATGACGCCACCAGTGCTCAGCGGCGGATCTTGAATGCCAGCAAGCGCGAGATCGTCTTGCCGTACGGCGGCCGCAGCATCGCCGACACATCGAAGCTGGACTGGCGGTACACCGAGCGCGCATGGCTGAAGGTGCGGAAGCCGTCGACGCCGTGGTATGCGCCCATGCCGGACGGACCGACGCCACCGAACGGCAGATCGTCCATCGTCAGGTGCATCACCGTGTCGTTCACCGTGACACCGCCTGCGACGATGCGCGAAAGCACGCGCTCCCGCTCTCGCGTGTCGTTGCCGAAGTAGTAGAGGCTCAGCGGCCGGGCATGCGCGTTGACGTATGCGATGACCTCGTCGATATCGTCGTAGGGAAGCACGGGCAGGATCGGGCCGAAGATCTCGTCGCGCATCACATCCATGGTGTCGTTCACGCCGAGCACGGCGACAGGCGACATGCGGCCCGCATCCGACAGACCCGCGTGCAGATCGACCACGACCGCACCCTTCGCGCGCGCGTCGTCGATATAGCCACGCAAGCGCTCGCGATGACGCTCGTTGACGATCGCGGTGTAATCGGGATTGTCCGCACCTTTGGGAAACATGCCCGCGACGGCGGCGCGGCATGCGTCGACGAACCCGTCCACGCGCTCGCGCTTCACCAGCGCGTAATCCGGTGCGACGCATACCTGGCCGGCATTGAGCGTCTTGCCGAACATCAGGCGCTTCGCGGCGAGTACGAGATCGGCGTCGCGACCGACGATCGCGGGCGACTTACCGCCGAGTTCCAGCGTGACGGGCACGAGGTTGTCGGCCGCGGCACGCATGACATGACGTGCGATCGAGGTCGCACCCGTGAAGAGCAGATGGTCGAACGGAAGCGCCGAGAACGCGGCGCCCACCTCGGCGTCGCCGGTGAACACGGCCAGCTCCGACGCGTCGAACGCGCCGGCGATCATCCGCTGCATCAGCGCCGACGACCGTGGCGTGAACTCCGACGGCTTGATCATCGCGCGATTCCCCGCGGCGAGGATACCCGCCAGCGGCGCGAACGTGAGGTTGAACGGGAAGTTCCACGGCGACATGACGCCCACGACGCCCTTGGGCTGGTAGTCGATCCAGGCGCGGGCGCCGAGCAGCGCGAGCGCGGCCGGCGACACGGCGCGACGTTCGCGACGCATCCAGCGGCGTACGTGGCGCTTCGCGTGCTTCAGCGGTTCGATCGACGCGGCGACGTCGGTGACGAGCGACGCCTGCACGGAGCGATGGCCGAAGTCCTCGCGCAGGGCGTCGGCGATGGCGTCGGCGTGATCGACCAGCAGGCCGATAGCCCGGTCGAGACGATCGATGCGCACGGCCGCCGAGGGTGGGCCATCGGCGAGCTGGGCGAGTTTCTGGCGGTCGAGGGTGGCGTGCATGGCCGCACTATAAGGCGAACGGGCCCGCTGCCGCGGGTTCGCCGATACGATCGGCGAATGCACGGCCCCTCAGTGCCTCAGGTTGCCGACCAACCCCCGCCCAGCGCACGAATCAGCTGCACGCTCGCGCGCAGCTGGCGCGTCTCCAGGTCGATGACGCTGCGGCGGGCGTCGAGTGCCGCCGTCTGGGCCTGCACGACGTCGAGGTAACCCACCGCACCCTGCCGGTAGCGATCGAGCGAGAGGTCGACGGAGCGCTGCGCCGCGTCGGCCGCGGCGCGCTGGTCGGTGAGAGCCGTGCCGAGGTCGCGCAGAAGCGTGAGGTTGTCCTCGACCTGCGCGAACGCATTCAGCACCACCGCGCGGTACTGCGCTCCCGCCTCGTCGGTCGCAGCCTTTGCCGCTTCCACGCCAGCCTTGCGTCGCCCGCCATCGAAGACGTTGAGCAGCAGGCTCGGCCCGATCGCCCAGAAACGGTTCGGTGCCGACGCGATGTTGCCCCACTGCGAGCTCTGCCAGCCGCCCTGCCCGTCGAGCGTGAGCTGCGGGAAGAATGCGGAACGCGCGATACCCACCCGCGCATTCGCGGCGGCGGTGCGGCGCTCGGCCGCGGCGATATCGGGACGGCGCTGCAGGATGACCGAGGGCACGTCGAGGGGAATCGTCGGCACCGCGACCGGCGCATCGTTCGTCGCCAGCGAGAACCGCGACGCGGACTCGCCCACGAGAACTGCAATCGCATGCAGCACGAGCGCCCGCTGGGCCTGCGCCTGCGTCAGCTGCGACTTCGCGTTCGACAGCTGCGTCTGCGCACGCGCGACGTCGAGACCCGATGCGATGCCGCCTTCGTGTCGCGACTTCGTGAGCTCAAGCGCACGCGTGAACGCGTCGATGCTCTCGTTGAGCACCTTGATCTGCCGGTCGGCCCCGTTGAGCTGCAGGTAACTGTCGGCCAGCTGCGCCTGCAGGCTCAGCCGCGCGGACGCGAGATCCGCCGCGGACGCGGCCTGCTCGGCGGTGCCTGCGGCCACCGTGTCGCGCACGCGGCCCCACAGGTCGACTTCGTAGTCGAGCTGCGCACCGATGGTGTATGAATCGTAATAGGACGGCGACGTCGCGCCGCGCAACGGACGCGTGTCCGATTCGCGGTTGCGCGTGGCGTTACCGTTGAGGCCGACCGTCGGATACAGACCGGCACGCACCTGCTTCGTGAACGCCTCGGACTGCTGGTAATGCGCCAGCGCCGCGGCGAGTGTCGCGTTGTTCGCCACGAGCCTCGTCTGCAGGTCATCGAGGCGCGCGTCGCCGTAGAGCTTCCACCAGCCGTCGCGATCGAGATGATCCGCCGGCTTCGCTTCCGTCCACGGGGTTGCCGCGTTCGCATACGCGTCGGTCACCGGCACCTCGGGTGCCTTGTACGTCGGTGCCAGCGAGCACGCTGACAGACCGACCGTCAGCAGTATCGCTACCGCGCGCTCAAGCCTTGGCATGGTCGCCTTCTTCCTTCTTCGGCGCGTTCACGCGCACGGTGTCGCCGGTGGCGAGGCCGTCGGGCGGGCTTTCGACCAGACGGTCGCCCGCCTTGATGCCGGAACCGAGCTGCACCGTCTTGCCGAAGTCGCGCGCGATCGTCACTTCCTTGAACGACACCTTGTTGCTCGCATCCACGAGCGCCACGCGCAGACCCTTGTCGTCGAACACGAGCGCGCTCGCCGGCACGCGAAGCAGCGCGGCGTCGGCCGGAAGGTCGAAGGTGACGCTGGCATAACCGCCCGGAAGCAGCTTGCCGTCGGCGTTGTCGACGGCCACCTGCACGAGCGTGGTCCCCGATGCGGCGTTGATCGCCGCCGAGCTCGATTCGACGACACCGGTGAACGTCTTGCCCGGGTATTCCGGCACGGCCAGCTTCACCGTGGCGCCCTGCCGGATGGACGGCGCGTAGTTCTGCGGCACGTTGACGTACATGCGCAGCTTGCGCACGTCGGACACCACGAAGAGCTCCTGTCCGCCACCGCCGGCGTTGATGAGCGCGCCGACATCGGTTTCGCGCGCGGTGACCACGCCATCGAACGGCGCGACAAGCCGCGCGAAACCCTTCAGCGCCTGGATGCGCTCGAGGTTCGCCTGCGCGGCCTGCGCCAGCGCGTGCTTGGCGTCGAAGTCGCCCGTCTTCTCGTCGACTTCCTGTTTCGATACCGAATCGGAATCGCGCATCGCCTGCCAGCGCTTCGCGGTGGTGGACGCCAGCGCCTCGTTCGCGCGCGCGCTGGCGAGATCCGCCTTCGCCTGCAACAGCTGCTGGTCGAGGTCGGGCGTTTCGATCTCGGCGAGCAGCTCGCCCGCCTTCACCTTCTGGCCGATGTCGGCCTTCCAGTACTTCAGGTAACCGCTGGTGCGCGCGAAGATCGGCGCGCGGGCATACGCCTGCAGGCGGCCCGGCAGATTGAGGTCGCCACCGCCCTGCCCGCCTTCGGCGGTCACGACGTTGACGGTGGGCACGGCCTGGTCGTCGGTCCACTCGCGCAGGCGGCGCGAGTCGTTGGCGCGCGTGGCGACACCCGCCACCACGATGGCGAGGACGACGATGGCGCCGATGATGCCGGCGAGACGAAGACGGCGCGGCGGCGGATTGTGCTGGATATCAGGCGACATGGACGGGCTCTCCGGAAGCGTTCGCCGGGGTGGTGGACGGGTGGCCGCGGCGGCCGTGGATGATGCTGAAGACGATGGGGACGAAGAACAGCGTCGCCGTCGTCGCGAAAATGAGGCCACCGATCACGGCGCGACCGAGCGGCGCGTTCTGCTCGCCGCCTTCGCCGAGGCCGAGCGCCATCGGCGCCATGCCGATGATCATCGCCAGCGCGGTCATCAGCACGGGGCGGAAGCGGACGAAACCGCCTTCGAGTGCCGCCTGCACGGCATCGCCGTGCTCGGCGAGCTTCTCGCGACAGAAGCTGACCACGAGGATCGAGTTCGCGGTAGCCACGCCCATGCACATGATGGCGCCGGTGAGCGCGGGCACCGACAGCGTGGTGTGCGTGGCGAAGAGTATCCAGACGATGCCCGCGATGGCCGCCGGCAGCGCGGTGACGATCACGAACGGATCGCTCCACGACTGGAAGTTCACCACGATCAGCAGGTAGATCAGCACGATCGCGCCGAGAAGGCCGAAGATCAGGCCCGAGAACGCGTTGTTCATCGTCTGCACCTGGCCGAGCAGCGCGATGCTCGACGCCTTCGGCAGATCCTTCTTGTGCGCGTCGAGGATCTTCTGGATGTCGGCGGCGACGGCACCAAGATCGCGGTCCTGCGTGGTCGCGAAGATCTCGACCATCGAGTTGATGTTGTACTGGCTCACCACCGCGTTGGTGGCGGTGCGCGACACCGTCGCCAGGCCGCCGAGAATCTGTGAGCCGGCCGTGCCGGTGCTCGGCGAGATCGGGACGTTCTCGAGATCCGGCAGGCTGTCGAGGCTGTACTGCGGCGTCTGCATCACGATCGGATACGACACACCGTTCTTCGGGTTGAGCCAGAAGGTCGGCGCCACCTGGCTGGAACCGGCGAGGTTCACGCCGAGGCTGGTGGTGACGTCGCGCTCGGTGATGCCGATCTGCTGCGCACGGCTGCGATCGACGTCGACGTTGAAGCCGGGGGCCGCCTGCGACTGCTGGATACGCGCATCGGCGACACCGGGCACGCGACGGATGTCACGCAGCAACGTATTCGCATACGCGAAGTTGCCCGCGACGTTCGGGCCACGGATCTGAAGGTCGATGGGCGCGGGCGAGCCGAAGTTCAGGATCTGGCTGATGATGTCCGCCGGCGGGAACGAGAACGTCGCGCCGGGGAACAGCCGGGGCAGCTTTTCGCGCAGCTGACGTACGTAGTCGGCCGTGGGCGCATGATCTTCTGTCAGCGCGATCTGGATGTCGCCGTCCCAGGAACCGATCGTGCCCGTGTTGTTGTACGTGGTGTTGATACCCGACGACGACAGGCCGATGTTGTCGACGACCGTGCCGAGTTCGTCCTTCGGAATGATCTTGCGTACCGCATCGGTGACCTCCGCGAAAAGGCGGGCGCTCTCTTCGACGCGGGTACCGATCGGCGCACGCACGTGCATGAGGATCTGTCCGGAATCCACGGAGGGGAAGAAGTTGCGGCCCAGCATCGGCACGAGCAGGAAGGACAGCAGCACGAAGCCCATGAAGCCGATCGTGAACACCTTGCGGTGGACCATCGCCAGTTCGAGCAGCACGTGGTAGCTCGCACGGATGCTCTCGAAACGCTTCTCGAAGCCGCGCTGGAAGCGCACCAGCGGATTGCGCGAAGGTGTGCCATGGTCGCCGTGCGGATCGTCGTGCGTGTGCGGCTTGAGCAGGTACTTCGCCATCGTCGGCACGAGCGTGCGCGAGAGGATGAACGACGCGATCATCGCGAACATCACCGCCTCGGCCATCGGCACGAAGAGGAAGCGCGCGACGCCTTCGAGGAAGAACATCGGCACGAACACGATGCAGATGCACAGCAGCGAGACGAACGCGGGGGTCACGATCTGCGCCGCGCCGTCGAGAATCGCCGTCTCGACATCCTTGCCCTGCTCCAGGTGCCAGTTGATGTTCTCGATGGTCACCGTGGCGTCGTCGACCAGGATGCCGACGGCGAGCGCGAGACCGCCGAGCGTCATGATGTTCATGGTCTCGCCGATCGCCGAGAGCGCGGCGATGGAACCGAGGATGGCGAGCGGAATGGACGTGGCGATGATGATCGTGGAGCGCCAGCTGCCGAGGAACAGCAGGATCATCAGGCTGGTGAGCGCCGCGGCGATCACGCCTTCGCGCGCCACGCCTTCGATGGCACCACTGACGAACAGCGACTGGTCGCCGATGGGGGCGATTTTCAGGTTCGCCGGCAGCGCGTCCTTCATCGCGGCCGCGCGCTCCTTGATGCCCTTGATGATCGCCAGCGTCGACGCGGAGCCGTTCTTCAGCACCGTCATCAGCACCGAACGGTCGCCGTTCACGTGCACGATGTTCGTCTGTGGCGGCGAGCCGTCGCGCACGTGGGCCACGTCGCGAATGTAGACCGTGGCGCCGTTGACGACCTTCACCGGCAGGTTGCCGAGCTCGTCGATGTCGGAGGGCGAGTTATTGAGCTGCAGCGTGTATTCGTAGCGCCCGATCTTCTGCGTGCCAACCGGCGTGATCAGGTTCTGCGCCGCCAGCGCGTTCGCGACGTCCTGCGCGGAGAGACCGCGCGCCTGCAGCGCGGGCGGATCGATGTCGATCTGCACCTGGCGCGTCTTGCCGCCGTACGGGTACGGGATCGCCGCACCCGGCACGGAGACCAGCTGGGGGCGGATGATGTTGAGGCCGAGATCGGCGAGGTTCTGCTCGGTGAGCCCTTCGCCCGAGAGCGCGAGCTGGATGATCGGCACCGTCGACGCGCTGTAGTTGAGGATCAGCGGCGGTGTCGTGCCCTGCGGCAGCTGCCTGAGCAGCGTCTGCGCCACGGCGGTCACCTGCGCGTTGGCGGTGCGGATGTCCACGGTGGGCTGGAAGAAGATCTTGACGATGCCGAAGCCCTGGATCGAGTTGGCCTCGATGTGCTCGACGTCGTTCACCGTGGTGGTCAGCACGCGCTCGAACGGCGACGAGACGCGCCCGGCCATCTGATCGGCGGGGAGACCCGTGTACTGCCACACGACCGCGATCACGGGGATCTTGATGTCGGGAAAGATGTCGGTCGGCGTCCGCAGCGCGGCGAGCGGCCCGACGATCAGGATCAGCAAGGCGAGAACGACGAAGGTATACGGCCGCGTGAGAGCGATCCGGACGATGCCAATCATGGGGGACGGATTCCGAGCGCGATGTTGCGTCGCGGCGAATTTTGCGCCCGCCGGGTTCCGGGGCGTAGTTAAGATTTATTTAGGGATGCGTCGGATGGGCTCGGCTTCGCCTTCGCGGCGGCCGCCGGCCTGGCGGAACGGAGGCGTCGGCCACCGTTTTCTTCGCTAAGTCCTCGTCCGGCCTTCGCCTCCCTGCGGAGACGATCAGAAAACGGTAGCCGACGCCTCCTTCGGATGTGGCAGTGGCTCGGGGCAAAGCAAATACGATCCACTTCGCCTCGGTCATCCTGACCATTGTTGTGCCGGGCCCGTATACGCACGCCTCGGTTCACGGCCCGCCCCCTCTTCATATGCATACCAAGAGCAAGAAGCAGCGGATAGGTGTGATTTCTTTCAGCAGGAACTGCGTTCTCTCTGTTGAATCGTCTCGTGTTCCGCTCAGCACGACTCTGCCTTGTGTCCGGGATCCGGTTGCGACGGCCACGATATCTACCCGGGTCTGCCCTCGCGTGCTGAGCTGAACGACTGAATGCACCGCCACGTCACCCGACTCAACGTCGCCGACCATCGCACGAACCGTCGGGTGCAATGCGACAAAAGCCTTCGCATCACTGACGCCGGATGTCGTGTTGGCAACGATGCCGGCGATAACCGCGAATAGTGCGAGAATCGCCAGGCACCCGCACATGAACTTAATCAGGCTTCCTAGAGGCTTGGGCACGATGGGAATAAATCGCTTCAACGAAAATGCCATGTCATCTTCTACCAATTGGTGTAGCTACCGAACTCAAAGCCGATCGATGCGAATGCACGTAAGTCGGCGGTTCGCACTTGGGTTCCGCCAAACCCAATGACGGCCGTGGGCGAGATAGGGTAGCTACGATCAACCCGATCCACCGCCGATTTCTTCGGACCGAGATTGAAGGCATTCTCCTAAGCGCCTGAAACACTGGCCTGGGCCGATACGGGGCGAAACCCGGCCCCGAATGCCGCCGACCCGGTGGTCCTCCCGATATATCCCGAGCCGCGCAACGCCGATCACCTAACGATCGACCAAGCTATAGACTCGGGGCGATTCACCAGCAGCGACCCTTCAATGGCGCCTCAGAGTCGAAACGATTCCAATGACGATACAAACCAAGCCAGCGATCACACTGATTGCAACACCGCAGAAACCGAGTAGATAGAACTCAAACATTTTGAGCCTAATCGCTCCGACAGCGACCTCGAACGAAATAGCAGAAGAGCAAAAGAAGATGAGACCGTATCGCAGCGCACGAGAAAGCACTACCACAACCTCTTGAGAGAATCCCACACCTGGGAAGGCGTTGGCGTCGTGTAGGTGCACGATTTCGCCGCGCCGGCCCCGGCCCAGATACCGGAACCCACGCCGAACTTACCTAGGCCGGCGGAACGACCGACATCTTGGAGCAATACGCAAGTATTCTCTGCGATGCAGCGGGCAACTTGCTGGTCTAACGACGTCGGCAATCTCAGTTTACGCAGAGAGGGATAAGATTCGACGAAAGAGGTGCGATCGTGAATACGACTGCCATTGCGAGAAGCGTCGCTGTCCAACACTCAAACCATTCATGGAAGGGTATCATCAGCAGCATCTGCGACCTTCTGCACAACTCTAAGACACCCGCGACCGCAAATGGGACGAAGTACATAAGCATCAACACGGATGTCGAGTTCTTGGGACAGAAATCCTTCTGAGCGCCCCACCATATGCCGTACAAGCGAAGTGACATGAAACCTGAGTGGGCCCAGGTTGCAAGCGATAGAATGCCAAACACAGGCCACCTTACCCATCTCGCGACCAGACAGCGTTTCACGGCAAGACTTCCATCGTGCCGAAGTAGTCAATAGGTTCCTTGAAGGGTTCGCCGTATCTTATGTTATACGCTCCGATTCCGAAGGAAAGGGACTTTCTCGCGTAGTCAGTGGTCTTAATCGATCCCGAGTTCATAATCATCGGTGACACCGTTTCACTGTAGAACGAGGAACTCAATCCCTTACTGTCTACCGTAATACAACCAACGCTGTTTGTTCCCGGGTGAAGACGGAATGCGTCCCGACCAGTCTGTTCATGGACATCATTCAAGGGGTAGCTGTCCAACGGGTCGAGTCGAAACCACCCTTCGCTCGTGTGGCCGAGTATTTGGTAGGTACCGAGAGGAATTTTCTCGTTGCTACGCTCCGAAAAGACGCCGTCACGACCAAATGTTCCTCCGGAACGAGCGTCTACGTCGTACACGCGACCTGGGTTTGCGTCATCAAATACTTGTAAGACTCCCATTGATCGATAGAACTTTGCGTGCACTGCAAGACCCAATGGATCCGTCAGCGCCACTGGATTGCTTCCGGCGTAGGCGAACGTGGATATCCCGCCAGCCAATCCGATTGGGTCACTCTGCACATACCGCCCACTCGAAGGATCGTAATCCCGCCACCCGTTCTGGAAGAGCTTCGTCGTCGCGTCGAAGCGCTGACCCGGGAAGCGCATATCGAGTACGTACGGCGTTCCGTCGTGATCGGGATCTTCATCCGGCTTGTCGTTTCCGAAAACGTCGCCAGTGATCGACCAGTTCCAGATGGCTTTATCCGTGGCCCGGTCGATGACGACGCGGGGTGAGCCCAGGTGATCGCTCTGGATGTCGCGGATGGCGTCGCCATCGATCAGTGCCACGGGTATGTCGTCGAGCCATGCCGCTTGCTGGATGGGACGGCCGGATGCGTCGTAGTCGCCTATCCAGTGCCCCGCTTCGTCATGGAGCGATACGCGAGTATCTCCAGCGATGTAGCGGGCGACTTGCTGGCCGAAGATGTTGTAGGCGTAGTTCATCTCGGCAATACCATTTACTTTCGCTTGCACCATCCGTCCGGATAGGTCGTAGACGAATTCGCGCTCATCGATGCGGGTCGTATTCCCTTGTGCGTCGTACTCACGGAGGCTACCGGCGGAGGTGATCAGGTGATGCGTACCTGCCGCGTAGGTGTATGCCCGTTCGGTGCTGCCGCTTTCCGACCAGGTATCCCACGCCACGCGATTACCGAGCTTATCGTAGCCGTAGGACTCGTCGCGATTCGCCGCTGTATCGGTGTGGCCGTCGAGCATTGAGCTCGTGATGCGACCCGCCGTGTTGGAGATCGCCGTGGCTGATTTGCCGTGGGAGGTGATCGAGTAAGGGGTCAGCATGCCCATGTAGCCAAAGTCGGCAGTTAATCCGTCGGTTCGACCGTCCGTGATCGACACGATAGCTCCGGCCTTGTTGTAGGTGCGTCGCACCTGGCGGGTACCCGCCGTCCATCCGATGACATGACCTATGGCGTCATATTCACCACCGGAAAGAACGGACTGCGTGCCGCCCGTGGACGACTCAAGTTCCACGCCGGAGATATGGCCGACCACGTCGCGCATGTAGCGGACCGCTCGCCCGTCCGGGTAGGTCAGTTTTTCCAGTCGACCCGCCGGGGTGTACTCGTAGGCGACCTCGAGTCGAACTCCACGTGTGGTCTGAATCTTTCGGGTGACGCGACCTGCGAAGTCGTAACAGAACTCGGTCTGGTTACCTGCCTGTTCGACCTTGCTCAACCGGCCCATGGCGAACTGCTCAGCCTCCCCGCAGGCGGCCGGTGCGGTGTCGTAACTGAGGACGTCCTTTTCGCCGCTGGTGTAGGTCACCTCCGTCAAGCGGCTGGCATCGTCGTATTTACGCTTGACAGTGTCGCCATCCCCTCGCGTTTGCTCGACGCGGTTCCCCGATGCATCGTGCGCGGCGCTCGATTCGCCCGTGTCAGGACTTTTCTGCCAGAGCAGATCGCCCAGGCCGTTACGCAGGTACGCCGTGGTCAGTCCGTTGGGGTCGATGATCGCGCTGACCTGATCGATGCTGTCGTGGACCACCTCGGTCTCGCTAGCCAGCTCGGGACCGCCGTGCTTGATGCGACGAACGCGGCCTCGTTCGTCGCGAAGATACGACTCCGCCGTTACGGCCGTTTCGCGCCGTTCCAGAAGGCGGTCGTTGGCATCGAACGTATAATGCAGTGACCCCGTCGCACTGAGAACGTCCGTACGGTTTCCATGGTCGTCATAGTTGTAGGTGAGATCGACGTCGACCTGTCCTCCACTCCGGACGTAAGTGTCCTTTTGCACCCGGCCGTCCACGTTTCGGGGTTGACGGTGTATGTTTCCTTTCGAGTCGACCTGCTCGATCAGCCTGCGGGCGTTGTTGTAGGTGTTGGTCGTACTGTAGCCGTCTGCGTCGGTAAAGGCGCGGAGCAGACCATTCTCGTCGTAGGAATAGGTGGTCACGGTGTCGCGTGATGACGGTCTGCCGTCCCTGTTCGCACGGACCGTCGCTACCGTGAGTTGACCGGAGCCGTTGTACGTGTATTCGGTGCGGACGCCGTTCGGATCGGTGCTCACCGTCACGCGTCCCGCACCATCGCGTGCAACGACGGTGTAGACATGACCCAGAGGGCTAGTCATCGTGTGGAGGTCGCCCTTTCTCCATGAGCACGCACCGTTGAGGCCGCAATCGTCCGAGTCTGTGGGTCGATAGGCCAACCGCGTCGTATCGCCCGGGCCTTCCGCAGGCCCGTCGATCGCCAACAGGCGACCCTGGTCGTCATAGGTGTAGCGAGTGACCCGACGATCTGGCCATGCCTCGCCTGAGATATTCGTGGCGTCGGCGACGCCGCCATCACGCCTTTCTACGAGGTTGCCGCGTTCGTCGTATTCGAACTCGGACCAGGCGGGCCCCGTATCGATACGGGTTGGTTTGTCCAGCGTCGCGTGCCATGTCGTCTTGATGGTACGGGAAGCTGGTGTCCCCGCCGCTTCGGTGCGCTCCACCTCGAGACGGCGACCCATGTCATAACGGTAGTGGGTCAGGACGCCAGCGTAATCTGTCTTCGTTCCGACGAGGTCGCCCTCCAGATAGTCGAAGGCACGATTCACCTTTGCCAGTCCGAAACTCTCGGCGCGATCGCTGAGGCGGATGTGCCCGTCGACATAGGCGGGCGTCCACTTTTCGGCATTGAGCTTTCCGGTCCTGTTGACCGTGACCTCGCTTCCTTTGACATCGAGCCAGGTCTGCTCACCGACGTCGCCGTGTGCGGACCAGATCGCACGATTGAGGGTGTCGTATCGGAACGACGCGAACCGCTCCCCTCGCCCGCCGATGATGCCCGTAAGCTTGTGATTTGGCGTGCCACCGGTGAGCGATTCGTCGTAAAGGTATCCGACGGTTCGCCCATCTGGGAAGGTCACCCCAGTGAGATCGCTCGCGCCTTCGCCAGGACTGTATGAGTAGCGGATCTTCCCGCCATCCGGCGTGGTGACGGATTCAACCTGACCGTCGGCGCCGTACTGGAGCGTCAACGCACGGCCCTGCGGGTCCGTGACACGGGTCAGTACGTCGTCACCTCCGCCCACGTCTTCATACTCGAGCAGCGTCGCGTTTCCGTTCGCATCCGTGCGCGACAGCAGACGCCCTGCGGCATCGAAGCGTTCGATCGTTCCATCGCCAAGACCATGAAGCCATCCGCCCGCAGGGTCGGCTGTCAGTGTCCCCCGCGAACCGTCGACTGGAAGCCAGGAGTCGCCTTGCAGGACGAAGCGCGTCTCGCGACCGTCTTCGTGGATCAGGTGGAGTGCTTCCGCGTAATCGGACCTCGTGTGATCGAAGTACGGCTGACGACTCAAGGTGCGATCCCACGTGTGCCGCCACCGGGCTCCAAGATGTGCGGGAGCTACGTAGCGACCGACCTGACCGACGCCGTCGCTAAGGGAGAACGCACCGCTATGGTAGAAGCGTGTGAAACTGAGTGTTGGCGACGCGCCGCCGTCGAAGTCGACGGCGGTCTCGAGCTTGCTCATCGTCAATGGATTGATGGGGTTGCCAACGGTGGGTGCGTTACCGACACCGCACTGGTTCGCTCCGCTCTCTTCGGGCTGACCGAGACTGTCGCCCTTGGGAAAGTCGTCGGGGGTAACGCAGGCGACGGCCGTGTTGCTGGTTCGCAAATCACGGTTCGCCAGGAAGTTGCCGGCGTCGTCCACCAGTACGCTGTTGGCGGGGCATGCCTTCAGAAGCAGGATGTCGAAGTTCGAAACGTGCGTTTCCGGCGACACATTCGGATTTGTCACCTCGATGGTTACGTCGAGGATGGAGTAGGCGCTGGCGGGGAGCAGACCGGGGACGTGCCGTCGCTCTATGCTTTTGAGGGTGCAGACGTCGGGCGCGGAATAATTAGCACAGAACTTCTCTGCTGCGCGCCTTCCGAAAGCGTCGACTTGCTCATTAGTGATCCATAGTGGGCCTGGTTGCTCAGGATCGGCGAGGCTTCCGGGAATGGAAGCTCCGGCATTGAGCGGCGGGAATCGCAAGGGCACTTCCTGCGCGTGCGCGGGCGAATGCTTTGTCGATAAGGCCAGCGTCATGGCGGCGAAGATGGCAACGCGCCGGTAAGAGGTGTTTCGTACGATATCGCCCATATTCGTGCCGCTCCCCGGGTGAGGGAAGCAGGCTACGGAGCGCCTTCGTGTCGCGATATCAGACTAATCTGAAAAATCGGAGTTTCTACGGCAACAGCGTTCTGTCGATCCAGCGCGTGTTATTGAGTGCACGAAAGGCTGTCGTCAGGCCGGTGAAAGTTACGGCGAAGTTGCCCGCTGCCGCGGGATCGCCGATGCGATCGGCTCCCACCGGTGCTTGCCTTTTCGCTGAGGCGGCAGTGAGCCGTTATGCCGCCGGGCAGGTCACCGAGAACACCGCGCCCTTGTCGTCGCCGCCGACCGACATCGAGTAGCCGTGCAGGCGGACGATGGCGCTGACGATGGCGAGGCCCAGGCCGCAGCCGGGCTTGGAGCGCGTGTCGTCGGCGCGATAGAAGCGGCGGAAGACCGCTTCGCGTTCGTCGGGTGGGATGCCGGGGCCGGTGTCGGCGATGTCGATGCGCGCGTCGCCGGCGTCGTCGGTGGATGCGACAAGGCGGACCGCGCCACCGTTGGGCGTGAACTTGATCGCGTTGCCGACGAGGTTGGCGAAAGCTTCGAACATGAGTTGCGGATCGCCGCGCAGCGCGGGGAGGCGCCCGACGTGGAGTTCGAACGATTGCCCACGATCTTCCGCCAGCGGCGCGTAGAACTCGTGCACGTTCTGCAGCACCGCGCCGATGTCCATCGATGCGAAGCACGCGCTGCGGCGGTGGTCTTCGAGTTCGGACACGCGCAGCAGCGCGCGGAACCGGCCGAGGACGGTGTCGATTTCGGTGACGCACGCTTCCAGTTGCTCGCCTTCCGGCTTGCCTTCGAATTGTTGCTGCAAGCGATAGAGCCGCGTGCGCATGCGCGTGAGCGGCGTACGCAGGTCGTGGGCGATGTTGTCCGTCACGCCCTTCACTTCGCCGAGCAGACGTTCGATTTCGCCGAGCGTCGCGTTGACGGTGTCGGCAAGCAGATCGACCTCGTCGCCGCTGCGACTGACGGGCAGGCGCACGCTCAGGTCGCCGTCGCGAATCGGTTCCATGGCACGCTGGATCGCGCGGATGCGCCGGGCGGGGCCACGCGCGAGCAGCACACCGCCCAGCAGCCCGGGAATCAGCGTGAGGGTAAGACCCCAGAGCGCGCCGCGACGGATGATCGCGCCGAGGCCGTCGATCGTGGCGCTTTCTTTCGCCACCACGAGTCGTTCGCCACCGGGTAGCTGGCGAGTGATGCCGAACGCTCGCGCGGTCAGCTTGCGTGCCGGGCTGTCGAGGGCGGCCTCCACCGAGCGAACGACGCCGTCTTCGTCGAGTCCCTTCGGCACGGAACCGAGGTTGCCTGCGATGCGCCGGCCCTGCGCGTCGAACAAGCCGACCCACATATAGCCCTGGATGTCGATCTGGCTCGCTGCTTCCACCGTTTCCGGAAGGCGATGCGGGTCGGTGTTCTCGAGGTAATGGATGCGCGCGACCAGCATCTGGTCGACGACGTTGCACAGATAACGCGACGCCTCCCACTGCACGACGCCCAGCAGCATCACGCACCAGATGGCGAACAACGCGCCATAGATAATGATCAGGCGCGAGGTGGCGGAACGCCAGGCGTCAGTCAGCGGGCGCAAGGACATACCCCGAGCCGCGCACGGTGCGGATGAGCGGCGACTGGCCCGTACCGTCGATCTTGCGACGGAGTCGGCCGATGTGGACGTCGATCACGTTGGTACCCGGATCGAAATGGAAACCCCAGACGTGCTCGAAGATCATCTGCCGCGTCACCACCTGCCCGGCGTTGCGCATCAGGAATTCGAGCAGGCGGAACTCGGTGGGGAGCAGCGTCAGCGTCTGCCCACCACGCACCGCGTCGTGGCGCACGAGGTCGAGTTCGAGGTCGGCGACGCGCAGGCGCGTTTCGTTCGCGGCCGGACGACGACGGCGCAGCAGCACCTCGGCGCGCGCGGCGAGTTCGTCGGGCGCGAATGGCTTGGTGAGGTAATCGTCGCCGCCCGCGCGCAGGCCGCGCACGCGTTCGTCGACATCGGACAGCGCGCTGATCATCAGCACCGGCGTGTCGACCGACCGCTGGCGCAGCGCGGACACGACGTCGATGCCGTCCATGCCGGGCAGCATGCGGTCGAGGGTGATGATGTCGAAGCCATCGGCCAGCGCGCGTTGCAGGCCGTCGCGGCCGTTGGCCACCCACTCGGCCGTGAGGCCGTGCGCGCCCAGCTCCGCGACGATGTCGCGGGCGGTCACTTCGTCGTCTTCGATGACCAGTGCCCGGGGCATCCGGCTTTCACTCCACGTGCGGTGACAACGGAAAACGGCCCCGCGCGATGCACGGGGCCGTCCGGATACTACGCCTTTCGCTTGCCTCAGGCGGCGATGGCGACGCGCATCTTCTTCATGGCGTTCGCTTCGATCTGGCGGATGCGCTCGGCCGACACGCCGTATTCGTCCGCGAGATCCTGCAGCGTGGCCTTGTTGTCTTCGGCCAGCCAGCGACGCTGGATGATGTCGCGCGAGCGATCGTCCAGGTTGCCGAGCGCCGACGACAGCGCACCCATCTGGTTGTTGCTCGCGTCTTCCTCGGCGAGGTTGTCGTACGGGTCGGCACCTTCGTCGACCAGGAACGCGGCGGGAGCCGGCTTCTCGTCGTCGTCGGCGTCGGTCGGGGCCTCGAAGCCGATGTCACGGCCCGAAAGACGCGACTCCATCTCGCGAACGGTGGCTTCCGGCACGCCCAGATCGGCGGCGACCACGCGGACTTCCTCGGCGTTCATCCAGCCCAGGCGCTTCTTGCTCTTGCGCAGGTTGAAGAACAGCTTGCGCTGCGCCTTGGTGGTGGCGACCTTCACGATGCGCCAGTTACGCAGGATGAACTCGTGCATTTCGGCACGGATCCAGTGGACCGCGAAGCTGACGAGACGCACGCCCTGATCCGGGTCGAAACGCTTCACCGCCTTCATGAGGCCGATGTTGCCTTCCTGGATCAGGTCCGAAAGCTGCAGACCATAGCCGTTGTAGCCACGAGCCACATGGACCACGAAACGGAGGTGCGACATCACGAGCTGCTTGGCGGCATCGAGGTCGGTCTCGTCGTGGAAGCGGCGGGCGAGCGACTGCTCCTCGTCAAGGCTGAGCACCGGGATGCGATGGACGGCCGAGATGTAGGAATCCAGACTGCCAACGACGCTCGGTAGCCCGTAGTTGCGGGTGGCGAGGGCTTGCGACATGTGTGGAACCTCCTGAAAGAGTCTTTAGGCAGATTAGCAGTCCCGGTATGAGACTGCTAACCCTTGCCGAAGTTCGCCTTCGGCCTTATCTGTACGCCATAGTACAGAAATGACCCGTCCGGGTCAATAGGTGTACTCATCGGTTCAGGAACCATTGGGCCGGCGGGCGGCTTTGCCTGACGTGACGGGTTTCCATCGACGAGCCCCGCGCGCGGTGCTACGGTCGCAATATGATCGATCCAAATGCTCGCGCACGGCTCGATACCCTCATGTCCGGGGGTGGCCGGCGCGTTCTCGGCATCGCCGGCCTGCCGGGCGCCGGCAAGTCCACACTGACCGCGCGGCTGCTCGCCGAACTCGGCGACGTCGCCGTCGGCGTGCCGATGGACGGATTCCACCTCGCGAACGCCGAGCTTCAGCGCCTGGGCCGCGCCGACCGCAAGGGCGCGCCCGACACCTTCGACGCCGCGGGCTATATCGCCCTCCTTCGCCGCCTTCGGTCACCCGTTCCGGGCAAGACCGTGTATGCCCCGGCCTTTCACCGCGAGATCGAAGAGCCGATCGCAGGCGAGATCGCCGTGCCCGCCGATGCGCGCCTGATCATCACGGAGGGCAACTACCTCCTCATGGACGACGACGCCTGGCGCGGTGCCCGCGCGTGCCTCGACGAGGTGTGGTTCGTCGAGGTCGACGACGCGCGGCGGCGTGCGCAGCTCCTCCAGCGACACATCCGTTACGGGCGCGACCGCCAGGCCGCGCTCGACTGGATCGAACACACCGACGAGCCGAACGCTCGGCGGATCGCCGCCACGGCCCACCGCGCGGACTTTCATGTCCGTCTGCCTCCGGACATGGCGTCATGACGCGACATCGACCACGGAGCCTTGCATGCATGCGGTAACCCAGGATCAGCCGGCGGGCACCACCGCCCCCGTTTCCACCGGCCTCGTCGTCGGCATCGCGACGATCGCCGCGCTCGGTGGCCTGCTGTTCGGCTACGACACGGGCGTGATCGGCGTGGCGCTGCTCGGCCTCGGCCGGCAGTTCGCGCTCGACGACACCACGAAGCAGCTCGTCACCGGCGCGATCATCTTCGGTGCGCTGTTCGGTTGCCTGGCGACGGGGCCGCTCTCCGACCGGCTCGGCCGCCGGCGCATGGTGATCTTCGTCGGCGTGATCTTCGCCGTCGGCTCGATCGCCTCGGCGATGGCCACCGACGTGACCTGGCTGATCGCCGCGCGCTTCATCCTCGGCCTGTCCGCGGGCAGTTCGACGCAGATCATCCCCGTGTACATCGCGGAGGTGGCGCCGCCGAAGCACCGCGGAAAGATGGTCACGCTGTTCCAGTTCATGGTGGTGTTCGGCATCACCGTGGCGTACTTCACCGGCTTCGTGCTCGGGGAGCACTGGCGCTGGATGTTCGGCCTCGGCACCGTGCCGGCCATCGTCCTCCTGGCCGGCATGGGGTTCCTGCCCGAAAGCCCGCGCTGGCTCGTCGCCGAACGTCGCACCGACGAGGCGCTGCGCGTGCTCGAACGCGTGCGCGGCAGCGCCGAAGCGGCGCGTGCCGAAGTGGCGGAAATCGAGACGGTCGCGGAGAAGGAGCCCACGGGTAGCTGGAAGGACATCGCCCAGCCGTGGATCCGCCCGGCGGTGATCGTGGGCGCGGGCATTTCGATGTTCTCGCAGATCACCGGCAACAACGCCCTCATCTATTACGCGCCCACCATCCTCACGAAGGCGGGGTTCTCCGACGAGGCCGCCGTGCTCGGCACCGGCGCGAGCACCGTGCTCGTGGTGATCATGACGGTGATCGGCAGCTTCCTCGTCGACCGCATCGGTCGCCGCACGTACCTGCTGTGGATGATCCCCGGCTCGATCGTGGCACTGGTGGTGATGGGCTGGCTGTTCCAGGGCCAGGGCCCCGCCACCGACTTCAGCCGCTGGGTCACGGTCGGCTGCCTCGCCGCCTACATGATGCTCAACTGCGGCAGCTTCGGCATCTGCATCTGGCTGATCAACTCCGAGGTCTATCCGCTGTTCGTGCGCGGCAAGGGTGCCAGCCTCGGTGCGTTCAGCCACTGGACGTTCGACCTGATCGTGACACTGACCACGCTGACGCTGGTCACGTCGCTCGGCGCGACGCACACGTTCTGGCTCTACGCGGTGATCTCGCTCTTCGCCTTCGCGTTCGTCTACTACCTCGTGCCCGAGACGATGGGCAAGAGTCTCGAAGAAATCGAGCACGAGCTGCGCGAACACCGTTTCTATCCGTTCCAGCAGAAGCGGCTGGCACAGAAGTAACGGCGGCTCAGGCTTCGGGTAACGCGGCGCGGCGCGGCAGCGACCAGTCGATCGGTGGCTCGCCGCGCGCTTCGAGCCAGGCGTTGGCCTGGGCGAAGTGGCCGCAGCCGAGGAAACCGCGGTGTGCCGAAAGCGGCGACGGGTGCACGCTGCGCAGCACGAGATGGCGCGTGCCGTCGATCAGCTGGCCTTTCTTCTGGGCGTGGCTGCCCCAGAGCATGAACACGAGGCCGTCGCGCTCACGGTTGAGCGCGTCGATCGCGGCATCGGTGAAGCCTTCCCAGCCCTTGCCCTGATGCGAGCCGGCCTGCCCGGCCTCCACCGTCAGCACCGCGTTCAGCAGCAGCACGCCGCGATCGGCCCACGGCGTGAGGTAGCCGTGGTCGGGACGCGGAATGCCGAGGCATGCCTCGATTTCCTTGAACATGTTCTGCAACGACGGCGGCACGCGTACGCCCGGCCGCACCGAGAAGCTTAGGCCGTGCGCCTGACCCGGGCCGTGGTAGGGATCCTGCCCGAGGATGACCACGCGCACGCGATCGAACGGCGTGTGCGCGAAGGCGTTGAAGATGTCCGGGCCGGGCGGGTAGATCGTCTTGCCCCGCGCTTTCTCCTCGCGCAGGAACACGGAGAGCGCTTCCATGTCGGCCCGATCGAGGTAGCTGCCGATGCGCTGCTTCCAGCTCGGCTCCAGCTTCACGCGATCGTTCAATGTTCGACCCGGTCGCGCAGGTGCAGCGCCACGCGAAGCTGGAACAGCAGCTTGGTGATGAGCAGTTTTTCCTCGACGGGCTTTTCGACCAGATCGTTCGCACCGGCGCGCAGCAGCGCGCCCTGGTTGGCCGGATTCTCGTCGCCCGTCATGATCAGCGTCGGTAGCTGGCCCTTGCCGTAGCCGAACTCGTTGCGGATGCGTTCGACGAGATCGCCGCCGGTGAGTTCGCCCTTGAGGCTGACGTCGGTGAGCACGACATCGGCACCCACCTCGCCACGGGCCCGCGCCGCGCGCAGGTGATCGAGCGCGTCCTCGGCACTGATCACGTGGTGCACGGTGAGGCCGTATTTTTCCATCATGCGGCGCGTGGCCAGCGCGACGACGCGGCTGTCTTCCACGTAGAGCACTTCGCCCTCCGCGCCGCCTTCCGGCCGCACGTAGCCGCGGATGAATTCGGCAAGCGCGCCGAAGCCGAGCGATTTGTCGAAGTAGTCGGTGACGAATTCGCCCAACTCGCGACGGTGCAGGCGCGCCTCGACGTCGCCGGACACCACGACGATGGGCATGTAGATCTGCGGCGTCGCCTCGCGGACGAAGCGAGCGAGTTCGAGGCCATCCATGTCGGGCAGACGCAGGGCGACGGTGACGAAGTCGAACACGCCGCGCTGGAGTTCGGCCTGCGCCTCCGTACCGGTGGATGCGCCGACGATTTCCACGCCCGGCACCTCCGCCGTGACGACGCGCGCGATCAGCTGGCGAACGACTTTCGAGCCGTCGACCAGCAGGATGCGCGGCGTGGCGCCGGCGACTCCCGAACCGATGTGATGTCCCACCGAACCTCCCCCTTCCTTAGTCAGACCGCCGCGGCGCGGCGGATCTGTCTCGCACTGACCAGCCGCGCCCCGAGCCACCCCAGCACCGCAGACGCGAAGGGTACCGAAAGCAGCAGCCATGCGGGGAGTGCGCCGAAGCTCACGCTGCCGTCGTAGGCCGCGGCGAGGCGACCCACCGGCCCGGCCATGGCCAGTTCCAGCACCACGGCCAACGCCACCGCGAGCACGCCGGCGAGGAAGCCCAGCCAGATGCCCGCATAGAGATAAGGACGGCGAACGAAGGGCCGACTCGCACCGATAAGAAGCAGCACGCCGATTTCGGCGCTTCGACTCTGGATGTCGACGCGGATCGTGTTGCCGACCACGAGCAACGCGGCGACGCCGAGCAGCAGCGCGAGCAGGCCGACCGCGCGGCCACCGACGCCGACGAGCGCGTCGAGTCGCTGCCGCCACGCGCCGGTCTCCTGGACCATGTCGACGCCCGGTGTGGCTTTCATGGATTCGACGAGACGGCCGATGTCTTCCGCCGACAGACCGGCCTTCGGCTGCACCGAAAGCACATAGGGCAGCGGATTGGCATCGAGTGACTGCAGCGCGCCGGAGAAGCCCTGCACCTCGGCGAGTTCGTCGAGGCCGTCCTTCGGCGTGCGGATGACGATGTCGCCGACCTCGGGCCGGCCGCGCAGCGCCGACGCCGCGGTATCCGCCATGCCGGCATTGAGGCCGGGCTTCATGAAGGCGCTGATCGACTGGTTGCGGCCGAGCGCGTCGCCCATGCGCTGCACGTTGTCGAGCAGCAGGTAGAACGTGAGCGGCAGCGCCAGCGCGACGCCCATCACGGCGACGGTCAGCAGCGTGCCGAGCGGCCGCGCGCCGAGGCGACGCAGGCTGATCGACATGCTCCAGAGATGGTGTTCGCGCCAGGCGCCGACCTTGCGCGTGCCGCTGCGACGCGTCTTTTCGGGTTCGGGTGCGCGGCGGGTTTCGCGTGCGGCGTTCGTGTTCATACGACCTCCGTCGCGGGCACGTCGGCCACGAGTTTGCCGTGGTCGAGCACCACCACGCGTTTCTTCATGCGCTTGATCAGCATCAGGTCGTGGCTGGCCACGAGCACCGCGGTACCCACGGCCTGGAACTCGGCGAACAGCGACATGATCTCCATCGCCAGCTGCGGATCGAGGTTGCCGGTGGGTTCGTCGGCGATCAGCACCGCCGGCTTGGCGACGATGGCGCGCGCGATACCCACGCGCTGCTGCTCGCCCGTGGACAGGGCCTCGGGCAACTGCTTTTCGTAACTCAGGAGACCGACCTTCTCGAGCGCCGCGCGCACGCGACGGCTGCGATCGGCCGGGGCCACGCCGCCGATGATCAGCGGCAGTTCGACGTTGGCGAAAACGGTGCGGTCGAGCAGGAGGCGGTGGTCCTGGAAAACCATGCCGAGCTTGCGGCGGATCTTCGGAATGTCGCCGGGGCGGACGGTGTTGAGTTTCTGGCCGTCGAGGGTGACCACGCCATTGGTGGGGCGTTCGATCATGGCCAGCAGCTTCAGCAGCGTGCTCTTGCCCGCGCCGGAATGGCCGGTGACGAAGGCCATTTCGCCCGCGTCGACCTGGAACGACACATCGGTAAGGGCCTGGTGACCGCCCTCGTATCGTTTGCTCACCAGATCGAAACCGATCACCGCATCACCCGTTGGCCCGTTAAGCCTCAGAGGATAAGGGATGTGGTGGTGGTTTTGAGGTCGGATCGGGCGAGATTCTTCAGGTAGGAGCGCGCCTTGCGCGCGACCGCTTCGCGCGATGAGCTCAGCCCCTGCTGCTCATCGCTTAAAAAGCTGTCGCGCGCAAGGCGCGCTCCTACGCAAACAGCGCTCCGACGGGCCTTACCGACCGCCGAACAGGCGGCCGATGCGGCGCAGCAGGCCGACCTTTTCCGGGGCCTTCGGTGCCGCCGGGGCCGGCGCGGGCGCCGGACGTGCGGCCGTCACCTGACGCGACGGGCGACGGTTCGGGTTGGACTGGCCTTCGGCCTTGCGCGGCGCGGACGGTTGCGCATCCGCGCGTGCCGGCGTCGCGCCGTTGCTGGCCGTGCCTTCCGCGCCCTCGCGCGCACCGCGACCGCGGCCACCACGACGGCGACGGCGCTTCTTCGGCGCCGACGCGTCGGCCATCGCCTCGGCGGCCGCCGGCAGCTCGGCCACGGTTTCGGCGACGACCACCGTCTTCATCGGCACTTCCGTCGGTGCGGCGGCCGGCTTGTCCGCGCGCGGCGGACGCGGGCGGCGCTCGCGCTCACCCGAACGCTCGCCGGAGCGCGGACCGCCGCGGCCGTTACGACCGCCGCCGCGCCCACCCTTCTCGGGCGGAGCGCCGCGGGTCGGGATGTGCCCGCCCGTGTCGTTCGGATCGTCCACTTCGTCCTGCACGCCATCGGCACGCGGGCGCGCGGCCGGCATCACGAGCATGCGGGCCTCGATCGACGCGGTGGGGATCTTCTGGTTGATGTAGGTTTCGATGTCCGGCAGGCCCATCGCGTAGAGGTCGCACGCGAAGCTGATGGCGTCGCCCTCGGCGCCCAGGCGCGCCGTACGGCCGATGCGGTGGACGTAGTCTTCGGCGTCCTGCGGCAGGTCGTAGTTGAAGACGTGGCTCACGGCCGGGATGTGCAGGCCGCGCGCGGCGACGTCGGTGGCCACCAGCAGGTCGATCTGGCCTTCCTGGAAGCGCTGCAGGAGCTTCTGGCGCTTCACCTGCGGCACGTCGCCCGAGATCGCGCCGACGCGGAAGTTGTGACGCTTCAGGCGGTCGGTGATTCGTTCGGCGGCGGCCTTGGTGTTCACGAAGATGATGCTGCGCTCGGCCTTGCTCTCTTCGAGCAGGTTGAACAGCAGCGGCATCTTTTCTTCCTTCGCGGGGAAGTAGACGACCTGGCGCACGCGATCGGCGGTGACGTTCTCGGTTTCCACCACCAGCTTTTCGGCCTCGTGCATGTGCTCGTAGGCGAGCTCGAGCACGCGGTGGCTGAGCGTGGCGGAGAACAGCAGCACCTGGCGCTTCTCGCGCGCCGGGAGGCGGCGGAAGATGAAGCGCACGTCCTTGATGAAGCCGAGGTCGAACATGCGGTCGGCTTCGTCAATGACCATGACCTCGACGCTGCCGAAGCCGAAGACGTCCTGCTTGTAGTAGTCGAGCAGGCGGCCCGGCGTGGCGATGATGACGTCGCAGCCGTCGCGCAGCTGCTGGCGCTGCTTGTCGTAGTCGACGCCGCCGTAGATCAGCGCGCTGCGCAGGCCGGTGGCCTTGCCGATGGTCTGGAAATCCTTCTCGATCTGGATCGCGAGCTCGCGGGTCGGTGCGATCACCAGCGCGCGCGGATCGGAATCCTTGCGGTCCGGGTGGGCCGGATTCTTCAGCAGGCGGTCCATCAGCGCGACGAGGAAGGCGAACGTCTTGCCGGTGCCGGTCTGCGCCTGGCCGGCCACGTCGCGACCCGTGAGGGCGACGGGCAGCGTCAGCGCCTGGATGGGCGTGCAGCGCGTGATGCCGGCGGCCGTGAGACCTTGCTGAAGCAGCGGATGGAGGTCGAGGTTTTCGTAGAAGACGTCGGTCAGTACGGTTTCGGACATGGAATGAAGAGCCTGGGAATAGAGCGCCGCACGGTCGCGGCGCCGTCCCGGCGGCATGTGTATGCACCTCGGGACGGAGGAGAATCCGGCCGGCGTCACGGGAGAGTCGGGAAGGGCCGGTTGCCAGTCCGGCGGCCTGTCGACGCGCCCGGCGCGCGAAGGCCGGAGGCGGGGCGGCCGCCTGGAGGGCTCCCGCTGGCATAGGTGAACCGGCTGCGTGAACCGGTTTACCTATGTCAACGGAAACCATCCGCCGACGACCTTGAATCGCTTGAATCGCGCCCCTAGTTCGGGTGGAATGAGGGCCGCCGGCCGCAATGGCCAAGACCTTCGGTTCCGGTTGGACCCGCGACATGGGGCTCCTAAGTGTAGCCGATGCCAGCGTCACGGTCGTCAACCCCTTTTTCCACCCCTCCACTGGAGACCACGGTGAGCGACAAGATCACCCATACGACCGACGCCGCCTTCTCGAAGGACGTCCTCGAATCCGACACCCCCGTCCTGCTCGATTTCTGGGCGGAATGGTGCGGCCCCTGCAAGGCGATCGCTCCGGCGCTCGACGAGCTCGCCGGTCAGTACGAAGGCAAGGTCAAGATCGTCAAGATCAACATCGACGAAAATCAGGCGACCCCGCGCCAGTTCGGCGTTCGCGGTATCCCGACCCTGATGGTGTTCAAGGACGGCAAGGTTGCCGGCACCCAGATCGGCGCCGTCAGCAAGGGTCAGCTCGACCAGTTCATCCAGAAGTCCATCTGACGCCTGTCCAGGGCCGCGTTCGCTCGCCCTGGCTTGCAGCCGCCGCGTGAGGCGCTTTACGACGCGCCTCACGCGATGCTAGGCTCTAGGAGTTCGCCGGGACACCGCTTGTCCCCTCTGTCGCGAACCCACCCCCTCTTTCTTCCAACGGCGCCCCGTGAGGTTTGCCCGTGTCCGATATCGAAACCAAAGACTCCATCGACGCCAAGGGCGCCGGCGACCAGCCTGCGACCGAACCGCGTCCGCGCACCCGTCGCAAGGCGCCTGCCGCCGAGGCCCCCGCGGTCGAGACGAGCGCCCCGGCGCCGGCTCCCGCCAAGGCCGCAGCGGCGCCTGCGCCGGCACCCGCGCCGGCTCCGCAGGTCGAAATGCAGCTGAGCAATCCGCCCGCACCCGCTCCGGTGCAGGGCGAGTCGCGCGAGGGCGGCCAGCCCTCCCAGGGTGGCCATTCGCAGGGCGGCCAGTCGCAGGGTCAGCAGGCCCGGGGCGACAACCCGAACCAGCAGCATCAGAACAATCGTAACGACCGCAACGAGCGCGAGGGCCGCGGCCGTCGCCGTCGCAACGAGCGCGGCAACAACAACCAGCAGCGCCAGGGTGGCGGTGGTGGCAACGGCAACTACCAGGGTCCGCGCAACAACAACAACGGCTACCCGGTCGACGACGACGAGAATGCCGACGCCGGCAGCAACGATCGCCTGATCAACCTGACCGAGCTGAAGCGCAAGAACGCCATCCAGCTGCTCGAGTTCGCCGAATCGCTCGGCGTGCGCGAAGGTGTGGCGCGCCAGCGCAAGCAGGACGTCGTCTTCAACATCCTCAAGGCGCACGCCCGCTCCGGCGGCGGCATCTGGGCGGAAGGCGTGCTCGAGATCCTGCAGGACGGCTTCGGCTTCCTCCGCTCGGCCGACGAGTCGTACCTGGCCGGCCCGGACGACATCTACGTCTCGCCCAGCCAGATCCGTCGCTTCAACCTGCGCACCGGCGACTACATCACCGGACGCGTCCGCCATCCGAAGGAAGGCGAGCGTTATTTCGCGATGCTGAAGGTCGACGACATCAACGGCGATCCGCCGGAGGCGTCGAAGAACAAGCTATTGTTCGAGAACCTCACTCCGCTCTTCCCGCGCAAGGCCTTCAAGCTCGAGCGCGGCAACGGGTCCACCGAGGACATCACCGGCCGTATCCTCGACCTCGTGGCGCCCATCGGCCGCGGTCAGCGCGGTCTCATCGTCTCCCAGCCGAAGTCCGGTAAGACGATGATGCTGCAGAACATCGCGCAGGCCATCCAGTACAACCATCCCGACGTCCACCTGATCATGCTGCTGATCGACGAGCGTCCGGAAGAAGTCACGGAAATCGCCCGTACCGTCCGCGCCGAAGTCATCAGCTCCACCTTCGACGAGCCGGCCGTGCGCCACGTGCAGGTCGCCGAGATGGTGATCGAGCGCGCCAAGCGCCTCGTCGAGCACAAGAAGGACGTCGTGATCCTGCTCGACTCGATCACCCGCCTTGCCCGCGCCTACAACACCGTGGTGCCGAGCTCCGGCAAGGTGCTCACCGGCGGTGTCGACGCCAACGCCCTGCAGCGCCCCAAGCGATTCTTCGGCGCGGCGCGTAACGTCGAGGAAGGCGGCAGCCTGACGATCATCGCCACGGCGCTGACCGACACGGGCTCGAAGATGGACGAGGTGATCTACGAGGAGTTCAAGGGCACGGGCAACATGGAAGTGCACCTGTCCCGTCGCATCTCCGAGAAGCGCGTCTACCCGGCCATCGACATCAACCGTTCGGGCACCCGCCGCGAAGACCTCCTGATCGATCCCGACCTGCTCGCCAAGATCTGGATCCTGCGCAAGCTCCTCCACCCGATGGACGAGCTCGCCGCGATGGAGTTCATGCTCGACAAGATGAAGAACACCAAGTCCAACGACGAGTTCTTCAATTCGATGAAGCGCTGATCGAGCGCCTTGCCGATAACGAGAAAGGCCGCCCCCAGAGGCGGCCTTTTTCGTTTCACCGCCCTGACATCCCTTTTGTTACGCTGCCTCGCCGACGCCCCACCTTTTCCGGGCGCCCGGGCGACCCCATATGGGCGCCATCGGCCTTCGCGCCCTCCCCGTTCAAGGAAAGCAACGTGTCCATACCCAGCGCCGCCAAGAGCACGCCCATCGGCGACCGCAACGATCTGGTCGAGTACATCGCCAAGGGCGAGAAGTCGCGAGACCTCTGGCGCATCGGCACGGAGCACGAGAAGTTCGGTTTCTACACCGACGACCTGACGCCGCCGCCGTTCGAAGGCGATCGCCCCGGCATCCGCGCGATTCTCGAGGGCCTCGCCTCGCAGTATGGCTGGGAGATCGCCCGCGAAGGCGACACGCCCGTCGCGCTGACCAAGGGGCTGGCGAACATCACGCTGGAGCCTGCCGGGCAGCTTGAGCTTTCCGGCGCGCCGCTGGAGTCGATCCATCAGACGTGCGACGAAGTCGGCGAGCACCTGAAGCAGGTGCGCTCGGTGGCGGAAGGATTGGGCATCGGTTTTCTCGGCATGGGCTTCCAGCCGAAGTGGCGTCGCGACCAGATGCCGTGGATGCCGAAGGGCCGCTACAAGATCATGCGCGAATACATGCCCAAGGTCGGCTCGCTCGGCCTCGACATGATGACGCGCACCTGCACCGTGCAGGTCAACCTCGATTACGCGACCGAAGCCGACATGGTGAAGAAATTCCGTGTCGCGCTCGCGCTGCAGCCGATCGCCACGGCGCTGTTCGCGAATTCGCCATTCACCGAAGGCAAGCCGAACGGCTTCAAGTCGTTCCGCTCGCACGTGTGGACGGACACCGATCCGCATCGCACCGGCATGCTCGACTTCGTGTTCGACGAGGGCTTCGGTTACGAGCGCTACGTCGACTACATCCTCGATGTACCGATGTACTTCAGCTACCGCGACGGCAAGTACGTCGACCTTTCCGGCCAGGACTTCAAGGCGTTCATGCGCGGCGACCTTCCGGCGCTGCCGGGCGTGAAAGCCAACATGAAGGATTGGGCCGACCACCTGACGACCGCCTTCCCCGAGGTGCGCCTCAAGCAGTACCTCGAAATGCGCGGTGCGGATGCCGCACCGTGGAACCAGCTCTGTGCCCTGCCCGCGTACTGGGTGGGCCTGCTCTACGACGACGCCGCACTCGACGCGGCGTGGGATCTCGTCAAGCACTTCAGCAAGGCCGAGCGCCACGCGCTGCGCGACGGCGTGCCGAAGCACGCGCTCGATCTGATGTTCCGCGGCCACAAGCTGCGCGAGCTCGCGCTCGAGTCGCTGAAGATCGCCGACCACGGCCTGAAGCGTCGCAACAAGCAGGGCAGCCGTGGCGTCGATGAATCGCACTTCCTGGAGCCGCTGCTCGAGATCGCGCTGGCTGGCAAGACGCAGGCCGACGTGAAGCTCGAGAAGTTCCACGGCGAGTGGAACGGCAGCGTGGATCCGGTGTTCAAGGATTACGCGTACTGAGGCACCTGATCTCGCGGCTGTTCTGTGGGAGCAACTGTCTTTTTTGGTCCCTCGGTCACGCCGCGACGATGCCCTGCCACGGCGTGCTGTTCCTCACCATCGCATTGAGGGTGATGAGCAGTTTGCGCATGCAGGCGACGATGGCGACTTTGGCGGCTTTACCGCGGGCCCTGAGCGCGAGGTAGTGCGCGCGCAAGGGCGAGGCCTTGCTGCGGATCGCGGCGAGCGCAGCCATGTACAGGACCCGACGGACGAAGGGGCGACCGGCCATGATCTGCCGCGGTCCATCGCGTCGACCGCTTTGCTGGGTATAGGGCGCCACGCCGACGAGCGCGCTGACCTGCCGATTGGTGCAACGGCCCAGCTCGGGCAGGAAGGCCAGCAAAGTGGCGACGGTAACCTTGCCGACGCCGGGCACCTGGCTCAGTTGGCAGGCGCGCCCGGCGTCACAGGCGTCGGCGGCCTCGCGCAACCGCGCTTCCAGCGCGCGGATTTCCTTCTCCAGCAGTGCGTTGACCCGCTCCAGGGCGACGCGCACGGGAGCGGCGTCGGCCTGCTTGATCCGGCGGCGGTTGTCGTCACGCTGCTGGACCAGCTGATCGCGGCCTTTGACCAGCCCGCGTAAATGACGCTGCGTTGGATCCAATGGCACGTACGGCTGCGGCGGGATGGCCTGAGCCATGTGCGCCAGCACCATCGCGTCGGTCCGGTC